>Ga0114962_10003164_pt1 | contig 13447 bp, 14 predicted proteins | sample C_130820_MF_Meta_FD_87017 | JGI IMG/M metagenome (GOLD analysis project Ga0114962, IMG submission 87017) | Freshwater microbial communities from Lake Croche, Canada to study carbon cycling - C_130820_MF_MetaG | ecosystem: Environmental > Aquatic > Freshwater > Lake | place: Lake Croche, Canada... | reverse complement strand
TTGCAGTGCCCGCATAAGAAGCTGACAATACACTCCCTCCATAGTATGACGCAGTATTTGAATATGAACTACTTAATGCTTGAGTTGAATATGAACTTGATACTGCTAGCAATACATATGACGCAGTAGCTACGCTCATAGAGCTAGTTGCGCTTGTAAGTACATAATTAGGTGCTAATGATGTTGTTAATGCATAGCTGCTACTCAATGATTGTTTAGCATAACTAGCTGTACCTTGTACTGATCCTGTAAATGAGAGAGCTTCTATTCCTCTAGGAGCTAGCAATCTACCATCGCTTTTAAATTCCCATAAATTAAATTGCGAGCTTGAGTTTGTTGTTATATACACACTATAATCATCAACGTTAACAGAAGATGATTGATTGTATGATAGTAATTCAACAAATCCATCAGGCGCGCCTGCTACAATATCAATATATCCAGGATAAGCATTACCGTAATAAGTAGATGTTATTCGAGAACCGCTATTAAATATTATTGAACCTGTTATAGTTTGATTACCTACCACAGTTAATCCTGAGCCTGATACTAGCAATGAACCTGTAATTATTGCACTTCCGGAGTATGGAAATGCAGCTGAAGCTCCTCCCGCTACATATGATGCCGTTAAAGCATAACTTGCTGATGCAACACTTCCGGTAATTTGTTCTGCTCTTATTAATGACATTTTATGCGAATTTTCCTATTGCTACAACTTCATCTGTACTTTTTAATGTAAATCCTAATTGTGTAGTATCTACAGTTAAAGTACAAGTTCCAGCTGGTGTGTTAGTAAATGATGTTAAAGCTGCGTTTTCTATTAATTGACCATTAATAAAGAATATAAAATTAGTCATACTAGTTGCAGTTAAACCGGTAGGAGCTATTAAGAAATCTGCTGAGAAAATAGCAGTTGCAGTTGTTGGAACTGATGTTGCTGTTTTTTCTAGATTTGTATTTAAATAAGTTAATGCTAAAGAAACATTTGCTGTTCCTCCGTTATTTCTGCCTGCACCTAATACTGGTTGAATTGCTGTTGATTGCATTGAAGGAGCTACGACGTTAGAAGTAGTTTTTTCAATATGTGAATCAACTTCTAAAGCAATAACTAATCTATTTACAGGATTAAGTTTATATAGCGAAGGTGCATTTGGACCATGAGTATTTAAAATATGCGCTTTAGTTCGCATACCCATTGAAGCTTTTACTAATCTATCTTCTCCTGTTGAATTGACCGATTCAAATGATGGAGCATCAATATGAGTTATAAATTTATGAGCGTCTCCAAATGCTTTACCGTCAAACCAAATAAGTTGCTCTATTATTTCATTTAATTGAATAGAATTATTTGTCCAAATTAAAAGGTCATATTCAATTTGCACAAATTTAGGAACGTCCATTGAATAATATTCTTTAACTGGCGTTTTATTTGATAAATTAAATCTATCGTATCTATTAGCAGCTGAATATTTTTTTTCAAAAGTAATTCTAGATTCTTGAGTTTCTAATACTTTTAAATCTTGAATATCTTCTCTTTTAGACACTGAATTTCTTTTTATCATTAACATTGGAGTAAGAAGCTTTCCTTGGTTATCTCTTAAATACCCATGTTTTTGAACTGCTGCCCATTTTTCTCCATTTGCAAATAATACAGGAACTGTTATAACTTTATTTTCTTCAGTTATAGTAGGTTGAATTGTATTTTCAATGTGCCATTTAATTGCATAATCTACATCATAAAGAGCAATTGAAATGTCTTTAACTGAGCCGTCTCGTTTTATATTTGTTTGTCCAGCTAATCGCTTTACTTCAAGATTTGAAGTAAAAGTAGATTCTGTTTTTATTGGCTTATCAGGTCTCATTATAAATTACGTGGTAAAGTTTTACTTTTATTTGTTTCAGAATTTCCAAAACGAGTTTGTACAATATTAACTTTAGATTGGCGAGTCATATGCGCTTGACAAATAACTGAAACGTTATAACCGAAAGTATCACCTCCAAACCAATTGTCAGGATTTTTACCTGCAAAATTTTGATTTTCAACTAAAGAGTCAATTTCAAAAAATCTTGAACGATATTCAATTACATCTCCAATTTCAACTGGTAAATTAAAATCGACTAAATCGTCTCGAAGAAATGCAAAGTTTGCAGTTTGAGTCACATCAGACCCATAATCTTCAGATGACCAAGCTTGATCATCTACAGTTACTAAACTATGAATTAAAACTGCTTGATTGTAAACTTTTGAATCAGTCTCGTCATAAATATTAGTATTTGTAGCATTTAAGTTTAATTTGTAAACTAGCACTTCAGTGTCAATAAACCGATGCAGAAGTTCTTTATTTAAACTTCTCAAAAGTGAAACGTCTCGCTGTCCTCCAAATAGTGCCATTATAATAATTCTTTAATTTTATATTTTTCGGACAATCTTATCCTTTTTAAATTAAATCCATTTGAAATAGCTACATTTGATTTAAATTTATCAGTATGCAATCTTTTAAATTGGAAATCGTACTTACAATCTGCTAATGTTAATGGATGCCAAAAATCGCCATCAAATTCAACTAATAAATTTTTATCAGGTATATAACAATCAAAATACCAGCCATTAACATTAAATTGTGGTATATAAGATATATTATTTTCAGATAAAAATTTATACATTTCTAATTCAAATGATGAAGAATGTATAATATTATTTTGTGAATCAAATTTTTCTTTTGATTTTGCTCCATTTTTTCGTTTTATTTTATTATATTCATCTACCCCAATTTTAGATTTAGACACTGATTGTACATGTTGTAACATTAATGACCTCTCTTCTTTACTAATTGATTCCCACCATATTTTTTTAGAGTTACTTATTTTAATATTACGTTTATCTGAATATCTATTAATATAATCCGGGTTTAGTATAAACCATTCTTCTGATGCTTTTTTATTTTTTTGTTTAATATCATCAGTCCTAATATAAGGCCTAGATTTTTTTTCTATATCACTTAATAAGTTATAATAGTTAGAAGTACCTTGAGAATATTTTTGTCTAGTAGCTTCGTCTATTAATAAAGCATTAGGATATTTTTTCAAATATTCTTCTTTTGTAATTCCGTGATTACTTAAGTGAGTACTTAAAATCTTTTTATATTCTTTATTACAAATTAAACATTGTATCATAAAAATAAATTTGATATCATTAGTAATGGAATTAAAGAGCCTATATAAATTGCCATTGGCACTTTGTTTAATTGAGATTGAACATTATCTGCTTCTTCAGTCATTTTTGCTAACTGAGTTTGGCGAGATACAGCATCTAAATTCTCTCTTAATTGAGTTATCAATGCGTCTTTTTCTGTCTGTCCTTGAGAAACTAAATCAGCTCCATTTAAAGTTAATTCCGACCCTGGAATTGGAATTGAGCTGTATTTGTTTCTAATATTTCCTAAAACTTCTTTTGCTAAGGCTAATGTATATTTGAATATCCATTGTTGCCCTGCAGTATTAATTTGAGAATATTGATGTAATTGATATGGAGCATTTGAAAAATCTCCTACTACATTTTTATTTGCATATTGATTTGCAGCTGCAGCTTTATCTTCTACTGTTACGTAATTAATAAATAAAGTGTAATCGTAAGTTGGAATAGGAAATATTCTTAATCTGTCTCCAGAGACTTCAAAGCTATATCCTGATTTACGAATCATATCATTGAATTCAATCGCTTGAAGTCTTAATAAATCAGCATATACTGGCATCATTAAAAATGAAACGCCTGGAGAATATCCTCCCCATCCAAAGTTTTCTAACATTTGCTGAGACCCTAAACCAGTACCAATAAATGGGTCAAAATATCTTACAATAGCCGGCGGAGTATCATGAAATACTTTTTTAATTTCAATTGAAGCTGACACGTCAGATGAATTTTCAAAAGAAAAATCATGTAAATTATAAACTTGATTTCCTGATGTCACCGCAATAGATGCTGTTTTATATGTCAAATATCCGCCTGAACCTGCCTCGGTGCCATAATTCTTCGAGACTTGCACAAGACGATTTAAGGTAGGATTAACCGGCTTTCCGGTAAAGTTAGACCCTGATACCTGCGTGCCTTGCAATTGAAACATATTGTCTCTAATTGCATATTGATTTATTTGATTAGAATATTCTAAAACGGATTCCTCAAAGCAGGCGTAAAAATGTAAAGCTTGAAGTTCTACATCATTTAATGGATATCCTAAACGAGTTGCACACCAAGACGCTACTTTATCAGCATGTTGCCGAAATACTGTGTCTGTATCAAAAAATCCAAACTGAGTACTTCCTGTTACAAACGTCGATGAGCCAGTCCAAATTGGAATTGTTATTGCCATGTATAATCGTTTAATATAATTATTGACACAGTAAAAAAGGTCCAAATGAATTGAACCTTTTTCAATTAAATTAGTTAGTATATTTACAAGTATTTAATTACCCTAATAAAGAATGATATTCTTTAAAATATTTAATTCTATCTGTCAATCCTAAAATTCCACCGTTAACGCGTTTTGTAACTGCTGTAACAATTTCATCTGTCGCTCCTTTATCACAAATAGACCATAAATTGTTTACTTTGAAGAAAAACGCAGCTGACGCTAAAGGATATTTTGTTGCAACTAAATCTGGATTGGAAATGCAATCTTCTCCAATAAATTTAGTAAATTCTGTGTAATTAGATTTTCCTGTTAATTGAATATAACCTCTTCCTCGAAATTTGAATCCTTCTTTAGAAGCTTCGTCTCCATTTCCTAATCTGGAGCCGTATACTTTAGAACCAATTTTTTCTGGATTGTATGCATATAAAGCTGCTGTATTTGCATTGAAATAATTTTTAAAAATTACAACTAATCTATCAGCTGAATAATTTAAGTTTTCAAATACATTTTGAAAATTATTACTTTCTTTACTACATTGAGCTAAAAAATGTGCTAAGCGTAAAGAGTTTGTAATTCCAAATTTAATTGCAGTGTTTGGAATTTGTGCTATAACTGAATCAGGAATATGACCTTTTAATTTTTCTAAATTGATATTAACAGTAAACATTTTATACCAATCGTCGTCTCCTATAACTCCATCTACAGGTAATCCATTAGCTGCTTGCCATTCTTTTACTTTAGATTCTGTATTAGGTCCATATACCCCATCAGCTGCTAAATTTAATTTTGTTTGAAGCTGTTTAACATTTTCTCCAGTTGATCCGTTTTTTAATATCATATAGTTTTTGTTTATTTGTAAATAATTTTTCCTTTTGCCCCTGAAGGAGGTCTGAATTTTTTAGCCATAATTTCTAACTTTGCTGCAGTTACGCCATGCAAATTTCTTTGTGCTAAATGTTTAATTTCTTGTTTATTTGGCTCAAAGACTATATAAATAATTTCATATCCATATTTTTCAGCCATATTTTCATACGGTCTTCGCTCTTTGTCAGTTAAATTTGTATTGTCAATTACTATAATAGGCTTTTTCATAAGCATATTATCATTGGCTTTGTTTAAACAAGCACTATGAGCTGAATGTAATTTAGTGGCGTCAAATTTATATTCTCCTTTTTTCTCAAAGAAATGATCTGCGCTACATACAACAGGATTTGAAAGAGTTTTAATAAATGTAGATTTGCCTGATCCTGGTAATCCAACCATTATTATTAATTTTTGTTCAACTGATTCATTGACAGTAAATACTTTATAAAATTCATCTGTATATACTTTATGTTGTTCAAACTTTAGTTGTTTAGACTCCATTTCAGCAAATACATTATTTAAAATATCTACTAATTTCATATTACGACCCGTATTCTTTATATACGTTTAAAATTTCTGGAACTATTGGGTGTCTATGATTTTTTTGCAATACAATTACTTTAACTCCAGGTACTCTTGATTCTAAAATTTTAAAAAAATCAATTCCAGATTCTCTTTTATTTTTTAAATCAATCTGCGACGTATCTCCACAAAAAATCATTTTTGAATTTATTCCTAAACGGCCTACAATCATTTCTGTTTGGTTGCTGTTAACGTTTTGCGCTTCATCAACAATAACGCAAGCGTCAACGAAAGTTCTTCCTCTGACAAAAGCAAATGGGACAATTTCAATTTCTTGATTATCAACCATTTTTTCAATTGTTTGTTTATTATATATCATGTATAAATTAGCGTAAATTGGAGCTAACCATGGATCCATTTTGTCTCTCATTGAACCAGGAAGAAATCCAATTTCTTCTGCAGAAGCTACGTTTGGCCGAGTTATAATAATTTTTTCAATTTGACGATTGAAAAACATATCTAAAGCAATTTGGCACGCTAGTAAAGTTTTACCAGATCCTGCTTGGCCTTTTAAAAGCGTAACGGTATTTTGTAAAATTTCAGCTTTAGCTGCTTTTTGCTCTTCATTTAATGTAATATTAAATTTAATTTCATTTTTTGGTTTACGCTTTTGACCGTTACTTAATTTTTCAGATACAGGTTCCATAATAATTGTAAATTTTTAATAAATGTTTATTTTGTTTTTTGTTCTTCCATCCATTCATATACGCTATGAATGTAATCTGAAGATAATGTAATGTAAGCTGATACCCAGCCTGGCAATTCTTGACCTTCTTGAATATCTTTATAAAGTTCTGCTCCATTTTTAATCATATCACGAATTTCTGCTTTTGCCATTGACGCTTCATGATCTTTTGGTTTGGTAGGTAACATATTACTCATTTCTTCTCGTATAATATGTTTTATTAAAAATTTAAGATTTTTTGAATGCATAATAAATCTATTTACTTTAATATAAATATCTTGATTGCATCATTTATATCAAATAAATAAGTTAAATTATTAATTTAAATCTAAACTATATTTTAAAGTACCGCAATCCCAAATTCTGTCAAATCCAGCTAATAACATATTTTCAATTTCTGTTTTAGATTCATCTCCTCCTAATTGCACAATTCTTCCTTTAGTAAAATTATACCGATGGTATCTTTTATTGCCAATTACGTACCAATAGTTAGGAGTATTTATTTTTTCTAAAATAAAGTCTGATTTGATGTAAACATTATTGTACTGGCTTGACCATCTCAAATCGGCATATGATATTAATTGTTTAATCTGCAGATAATGTATTTTTATATACTTAATCAATTTACTAAATCCTCCTACAATGTTAGTACCAAGTTCTGAACAATATCTATTTAATTCATATACGTCATTGCTTTTATTTTGTCCTAATGATTTACGCAAATTAGATATAACCATTACAGATTTTAATTTATCTTCATGAAATAATCCTAAATGTATAAATCCTTTTCCAGAGCCTTGAATATGATTATTATTACAAAATTCAGCCGCTACTTTATTAGTAATTATTTTAACTATACATTTCCTAGCATATACTTTAGTTTGGGTGATATTACATAAATTTAATAATTTTGATTTTACAATATCTCGTTTATAAATCCATTCATCCTCAAATATATGAATTAATCTAATGTTATTTTTATTACAAATTTCAGTTTTATTAAGATGATACATTTTACTTTTTTTTCCAAAAAATTCCGAATGATATCGCATTCCATTGTATTCAATAGCTAAATTAAACTCTGGTATATACAAGTCAATTTCAATTCCTAAATCTTTATATGTTGGAACTGTTTTAATATTATTATCTTCTAAGAATTTTTGAATATCTTTTTCTGGCTGGGATCTATATACATTTTTTCTTGTTTTATTTAATTTTGTCGTTGATGTACTATGTAAAGTATGTAATCTATTATTTATAATTTGTGAATCAAAAGGATATTTTTCTTTATATTCTAAAGTAGTCATGTTATGTGCATGTTTCAAATGTGTATTAGATATTTTTTCCATTTTTTTATTACATTCTTTACATACAACATAATCAGTATTTGTTATTTTTTTATCTAAATTAAATAGTAAACGATTCCATAAATAATCATAAGAAGGATGTATTTTTAAAAAATCTGTGTAATCATTATATCCATGAGCATTTTTAATGTGCACAGTAAATTGCCCAGATTTATTTTCTAAATCTATAGTATTCCAATTACACTCCGGGCATTGAAGTTTTTGTCTGAAATCTAATTCATCATCTTTAATAGTATAATATTGTAAATATTCATCTACTATTAAATTATGAACTGACTTTAAATGTTTTTTAGCATATCCTCCTAAATTATTTATATCTTTAGTAGACCAATTACATTCTTTACAGTGCAATCGCTTATTCAATTCATTTTTTAACTTTCTAGCTCTTGTTTTTCGCAATTCCTGGCATGAAAATTTACATTCATTACTGCAATACATTTTATTGGTTGTTTGTGTATTGCAATTTTCATTTTTACATTTATGTTGCATAGCATTTACCCCATTAATGGGTTCTAATATAAATATGTAATTCAATTTCAAAACAATTAAAATTTAAGAATTGAATTGTCAGTAAAAAAGGAGGAATTTCTTCCTCCTTTCTTATTTTAATCTAAATAAATGTTAAATTAAATTAATTACACTAAATGCAATCCTGATACTTTAATAGTTCCATAAAATTCAGGACGAACCATTTTCTTAGCATAACGAGTCATTACCCCTTTACGTGGTGTAAAGTTAGTAGGATCGTAAACTAATGGAGTCATGATCAATGGAATATAAGGAGCATATACAGCACCTGTTTCTAAGAATTGTGCACCTCTATAACCTAATAAAATTACGTTATCAGTCATATATGGATTTTTGTACACTGTAAATCTTGAATTCAACATACCTACTTTTTGAACACCCATTGCAAATTGCATTTTGTCACCGTTAGTGTCAGCAGCATATCCTGGGATAGATTCTAAAATAGTTGAAACGTCAGGAGAACATACTAAGAAGTTTGCTCCACCACGCATGGTTTTTTGGTGAATTTTGTTAGATACTTTTTGAATTTTAGTTCCTAAAGTTTGGAACCATGTTCCTTGAGTGTAAGCAGTACCGGTAAATGTAGCAGCTGCAAAAGTGTCAGTTACAGCATTGTATTCATATCCTACTTGCGCAGACCATTTATCAGTTGTCACAGCATTTTGAATCAACATATCTAAAATTTCTAAATCAATCTCTTGAGAGATATATTCAGATAACATAGAAGTTAATTCAGCCTCTGCGTCGATTGAATGATATGCATTTAAGTCTTGAGCAAACTCTGGAGACCAAATTGCTTTTAATTTACGAGTTTTAGCGACAATTGGTTCTGATTTCAACTCAACGTTGATTTCTGGAATTTTAATGTCAGTGGCATTTCCTGTAGTATCTTCAAAATCACCACGAGTAGAAGAATCTGGTTGTTTTTGAAATTGAACTGCAATTGAAGAAGCAGCTGCAGTAGCAGTCAATGAACCAGAAGCAATAAATGTAATGTTCGTTCCAGATACTTTAGTAAATTGAGGAAAGTAAGCAGTAATAGCAGAACCTGTGATAGCAAAAGCACGAACTCCGTTAACATCTACGTTAGTTAATGCAGTTTGAGCGACAGTTACTTTTTTGAAGTGACCAGCTGCGATAGAAGCTGAATAAGCTGTAGTGAATTTTGAATCGTAGTTAAATTCGTCAAAATCAGCATCAGCTGCCATTGTCAATGCAGCACTGATAGAAGCAGAAGTAGCGTTAGGAGTAAATGATCCAGAAGCGTTTACTGAAGTAACGAAATCGTTAATTGAGTATCCAAATCTTCCTTGTCCATATAAACCTCCATTCGGGTCTGAAGTAGTGTTAGTAACACCAAATACAGAATCATTGTAATAACCTGAATCAGGAGTTGAGTTACCAGTTGCAGAGTTAGTATGAGTTGAAGTAAAACCAGCTTGAGCTGTACCGTATTTGAAGTCCATGTAAAATACTAGACCTGAAGGTAAATTCATTGGTTGAACTGAAACGAAATCTTTTGCTGCAATTTCAGCAAATACTCTTCTCACTAATGGTAAAGCTACGCCTGACCATTGCTCAGAGTTTGATGCGGTACCTGTAGCGTTAGCTTCAGTTACTAATTGTTTAGCCTGATTTTCAAGCATGATAGCCATACCATGACGGTCATATTCGGCGTCAATACCTTCTAATAAACCAGTCTTAGACCATTTACCTACTAGGCCTTTGGTCTCTTCCATTTGTTTGCGGATGTGTGAATTACTATCCGATAAGATGTTTTGTAAAGACATTGTTGTTGTTGTTGTTTTTAAGTTTTGTTAAAATATTATTTTAATCCTGCTAATTTTTTAAATCTATTAGATAACTCAGTGCCTTCAGAAATTATTCGCCCAGCAGGTTTGGTAGATGCTACCGGTTTTGAAGCGAATGATTCTTTAACTACTTTTTTAGTTGATGGAATTTTAAATCCTTCAGCTAATGTTGAGTAAACTAATTTAACTTCACGTAAATTGTAAGCCCTGTCAAAGTTTTCAATAACTTTCATTTTTTGACTTTCATTAAGACTGAAGTTACGGAACAATTTGTTTGAATAAAGAAGTTTTGCATTTAATAAATTAACTTCATTAATTTTGCTTTTTAAGAAACGAATAACACTGTAAGCTTCTTCTAATTCTCCGGAATCTTTGTGCATTTCATCTTCATCAGAATCTTCTTCTTCACTTAGTGATCTAATGATTTCATTGATGTCAATGTCTTCATCCATTTCATCTTCGTCAGAATCTTCTTCATCTTCATCAGAATCTTTGTGCATTTCATCTTCATCAGAATCTTCTTCTTCACTTAGTGATCTAATGATTTCATTGATGTCAATGTCTTCATCCATTTCATCTTCGTCATCCATTCCTTCTTCGTACATAGAATCAGTGTTTTCATCTTCTTTTTCTAATTCGCGGATGATTTCTTCTAAATCTAAATCATCATCTTCTTCTGGTTCGTCATGATTGGTTTCATGATCGTCTTCACCTTCGTCAAAACGTTTGTTGTTGTCTGCATATCCTTCATCACCCCATTCATTTGTCATTTCTGCATCATCATCAAGTTCTTCAGATAATTTAGCAGATAACATTGATTGAAGTCTAGGAGTAAATGCTTCTTCTAACGCTAGTTTTGCATTGGCAAGTGCAGTTTCTCTCACAGCTTTTGCATCAGCAATAGCTTCTTTCAATAAGTCTTTCATTGTCCTTTTATTAAAAATTAATTGGAAATAAGATTATTAATAAATCTTAATAGAATATAAAAATATTTAGCGTCTTAAATGTATAAGACATTGTGCGTTTCAAAAATAAATATGGGAGTGCTGTAAAAAACGCTCCCATATGGTAATATTTTTTAAAAAATATTTACTTTACGCGTTTAATAATTTATTTAATATTGTTTTCAATGCGTCAATTGTCATATCTTTTCCTTTAGTGACGTCTATTGCAATGTGCGTTAATTTTTCTGCATCGCCTATCAATTGAGTTATAGCAGCTTTAACTCCAGAAATTCCTTCTATAGAATGTAAAATGCCTTGACCAGCTACTCCTATCATAAGGATTGAATAAATTAAATTAGCTACTGGCTCTGCATTTTCCTTAAGCCATTTAGATCCATTTAAAAATGCAACTCCTTGAAGTAATTTTTTAATAGGCCATACAAACGCTTCATGGGCAGTATGAGCAAATTTACTTAATACTTTACCTAATTTAGAAGAGTGTATTTTGTCATGCAATTCATGCATTTTTTCTTCATCATGATTTTTTTCAGCTTCAATAAATTCTTTTTTGTATTGAGCTAATTGCTTAGTTTCTTCTGGAGATAAAATTAATTTAGCATAACACCAATTAATTAATTTGCCTAACAATTTAAGTAAAGTTGGAGACGCTAAAATTAAAGTTAATACTAAACCTTCATTTAAAACATCTTCTTTAATAGTGTCATCTGAATTGATAGCATCTAAACTAATGTCATCTGCACTTTTATTTTGAGTTAAATGTTTAGCTTCTAAATCTTTTGCAATGCCTTTAAGAAGTTTTTCTAATTCTGCATCAGAAGCTATTCCAACTTCTGTTAACATTGTTTTTTCTTTATTTGTCAAAGACTCTTTAATAAATATAAAAGCTTTAGTGTGATTTGGTATAGCGTCGTATAATTTCATTATTTTTCGTTTGATTCAGTGTTTTCTTTTGACGTTTCGTCATTTGCTTGATAATTAGCGTCAATCCAATTAAAGAATTTTTTCTTTTGTTTGTCAGATTCTAAATCTGCTGGACTTTGAATTTTAAATTTTTTCATTGCTCTAGTAAAAAATTTTTGATAATCTTGACCAGCGCCTGCAATTGCAACAGCTTCATTAACCATTCCATTAATGTCATAATATTTACCTAATGTGCTACCAATATCTTCATAAGCAGCCTCTAAACGCTGTTGAAGGGTTGACATTTCAGCAGCTGTTTTTTCAAATATTTTATGAGCTTCACTTAAATGTTTCATGTGGCGACCTACTGTATTAGCGTCAAACCAATCTTCTGTTTCTGCTAAAGTTAAATGAGTTGCAGCTTCAATTAATTCTCCTAAATATTGAGCTGTTTCTTTAATACTGTGATTTCTGTATATTGAATTTGAATGATCTGCAAATTTATACACAGCTTCTAAAAAAGCTTTTTTCTGTTCATTTGTCATACTAGCTGCAGGAGATTCGCTTTCCTGTAATTTAATTAATGAAGCTAGCTTAATTGAGTTTGATGTTTTCATATTTTCTATATTAATTGATTCATTGGCGTTGATGTGTAATGCAGCTAAATACTTTCGCAATGCAGTTTTATTACCTGCAGTTCGCCCAACTAATTCACCAGTGTCTTTTTTATATACAGCGTATTTATCTCCTTGTTTTCTAACGGTATATGGCATATTAATAAAATTTAGATGTTATTTTTCCAGGTACATATCTTATCACGCCTAAAGTCACTCCATTAGTTCGATTTGAAGTAGTTAAAGACCAATTAGCCTCTACTTTAAATGCATATCCTCCAATTGAATTTTCAATAGAATTGCATTCCAATGTTAACTCCATACTGTTAAAAATAGAATCTAAGTAAGGAGACCGAATTTCTTTTGACATATCAGCTGTATAAATAATATAGTTAGATGAAATTGTTGAAGGAGTAATGACTGCAATTATTCCTGTTTTTGATTTTAGCTCTTGCATAACTTCTTTAATAATTTGATCAGAAGGTTGTTCAAAAGTAGATTCTTTTAACGGTTTTAAAGTTGCTAATTTAACTCCCATTAATTCCTGTAATTTAATTCCCATATAGTTATTTTATTTGTTATCAGTTAAGATGTCAGTAATTAAACGATTAATATGAATGTATTTATTTGATTTAATTGTTACGTCGACTGATTCATTCATATTTGATGGTCGCAAAAATGCTCCATGAGTTGATGGATTAGAAACAAAATCAAATGCAATT
>Ga0114962_10003163_pt1 | contig 13448 bp, 14 predicted proteins | sample C_130820_MF_Meta_FD_87017 | JGI IMG/M metagenome (GOLD analysis project Ga0114962, IMG submission 87017) | Freshwater microbial communities from Lake Croche, Canada to study carbon cycling - C_130820_MF_MetaG | ecosystem: Environmental > Aquatic > Freshwater > Lake | place: Lake Croche, Canada... | reverse complement strand
GGTTACGCAAAGACCTTAGGCCCACTCTTAGATGCGCCTTGGCCCTTGGTTGATGAAGCTGCACTGGTCCAAACTGAAATTACCCTGATGCTACAAATTAATGGCAAGTTACGTGGGGATATTCGGGTTCCAGCAGATGCTGGGAAAGATCAGATTGAGGCTTTGGCATTACAAAGTGAGCCTGTAACTAAAGCTCTCAATGGCGGCACACCAAAGAAGGTGATTGTTGTTCCAGGCCGCCTAGTTAATATTGTGGCCTAAAGGAAAGTAAATAGATGAGCGTAAATTACATTCGACGTGCATTGCTGGGCGCATTGGCTATCGCGCCATTGAGTGGGTTAATCGCCTGTGGTTATCGCATGCGTGGCATGGTCGATTTACCTTTTAAAGTGATTGCGATTACAGGCAATCCATCCCCCCCATTGCGAAACGACCTGCAAGCTGCAATTTTGACAGGGACTGATGTAAAAGTTGCTATCAATCCTAAAGATGCAGACTTGATTTTAGATGTCAGCAATGAAATCAACGGGCGAGAAATCTTGGCTTACAACTCTAATGGTCAAATCTCTGCTTACCGCTTAACTATTCGAGTTACCTTTAGAGCCTATGACATTACGGGTGGAGACATTGTTCCTGAAAGTGAAATTTACATGACTAGGGATATGGACTTCTCAAATACTACTGTTTTGGCAACTGATGTTCAGCAGCAGCAATTTTTAACATTGATGCGTAAAGATTTAGCTGTACAGATCCTGCGCCGTATCTCTGCTGCAGCTAAAAATCCACAAGCAAGATCTTTCTAAGGATAGATAGAGAACTCGCATGGTCAAAGTCGATGCCTTACAAGCGCATCTCAAATTGCTGAGTTCCGGCGGAGCTATGTTGCCGCTCTATGTTTTTACTGGTGATGAGCCTCTTTTGATGATGGAGGCAATGGATCAATTGCGTTCCACTGCCAAAAAACTGGGCTTTACCGATCGTGAAGTCATGATGCAAGAACGCGGATTTGACTGGAGTGCTTTAATGAATGCTGGCCAAACAATGTCTTTGTTTGGCGATAAGCGTTGGGTCGAGTTACGCATACCAACCGGCAAACCTGGTCGTGATGGAGCAGATGCTTTAAAACAATTTGCCGCACAGATAGCCTCTCAGCAAGATAGTGCTGATGGACCCGACACCGTAGTTTGTATTGTGTTGCCAAGACTAGATGGAAAAACCAAGACATCAGCTTGGTTCAGTGCCTTAGATGATGCCGGTATGGCTATTCAGGTAGATACCTTGGAGCGTGGTTATTTGCCAAAATGGATTGCCGGCCGACTGAAGAAGCAAGAGCAAGAAGTTGAGGCTGGACCTGAGGGTCAGCGTGCCTTAGAGTTTATTGCTGATCAGGTTGAGGGCAATCTCATTGCCGCTCACCAAGAAATATTGAAATTAGGCTTGCTATACCCTACTGGCAAGTTAACTGAAGAGCAAATTCGCTCTTCTATTTTGAAGGTAGCACGCTATAACGTTTTTGAATTAACCGAAGCGATGCTTGCTGGCGATTTACCAAGGCTAAATCGTATGCTAGATGGCTTAAAAGGCGAGGGCGAGCCTTTGGTGCTGATTTTGTGGAGCGTAACTGAAGAGCTTCGGCTACTATCTAAATTAAAGGCCGCAAGTGATGCTGGTGAATCTGTTCAACAGCTCATGCGAGCCAATCGGATTTGGGGCAATAAAGAGCGTTTATACCCAGCCGCTATTAGAAGGGTGCAACCGCTAAAGCTGCGGAGGGCAATGCAGGTTGCTGCAGGCTTAGACCGACAGTCGAAGGGTTTGCATGCAGCAGAATTACCGGCAGATCCATGGGATGGTTTACGTTTAGTTGGAAATTTATTACGGTAATGGTTTAGAAAGTTAGAAAGATGAGTGTAAATATTCAAGAGATGATGCAAGACATTGGTAAGCGGGCACGTAGTGCATCGCGTGCAATGGCGCGTGCATCATCAGAGCAAAAGAATCAAGCACTCTTGCATATTGCTAAGCTCGTACATCAAAAGGCAAGTGAGATTCAAAAAGTTAACCAGATCGATGTAGAGCGTGCAAAAGCCAATGGTCAAGATGCTGCTTTTGTAGATCGCTTAACCATGACGCCTAAGACAATTGAAAGCATGGCTTTGGGCCTTGAACAAATTGTTTCCCTGGATGACCCCATTGGGAAAGTCACCCCATTTCAAAAGCAAGCCTCTGGTATTGAAATTAGCCAAATGCGTGTTCCGCTAGGTGTGATTGGCATTATCTATGAGTCACGCCCAAACGTGACAATTGATGCAGCGGCCCTTTGTCTAAAATCTGGCAATACTGTGATCTTGCGTGGTGGTTCTGAGGCAATCGATTCGAATACCTTGTTGGCACAAATCATTCAAGAGGGTTTAGCCGCAGCTAGTCTGCCTAAGGACGCTGTGCAGGTTGTCACTACAACAGACCGAAGTGCTGTCGGTGAAATGATCACCATGACTCAATATATCGATGTCATCGTTCCACGGGGTGGGAAGAGCTTGATTGCTCGATTGATGGCTGAAGCACGTGTGCCAATGATTAAGCATTTAGATGGTATTTGTCATACCTACATTGATGCTGATGCCGATATTGCAATGGCGATCAAGGTCTGCGATAACGCTAAAACTCAGCGTTATGCACCATGCAATGCGATGGAAACTCTTTTAGTGAACAGAGATGTTGCACAGCAGGTGTTACCAACACTTTGCAAGATCTATCAAGATAAGGGCGTGGAGTTGCGGGTTGACAGTCTGACCCGTAAAACACTTGAGTCAACTGGGTTTAAAGATTTAGTCGATGCTACCGAAGAAGATTGGTATACAGAATATTTAGCTCCAATCCTTTCTATTAAGACGGTAGCTGATATCGACGAGGCGATGAATCATATCGAACGCTATGGCAGTAAGCATACTGATGCGATTATTACGAATAACAAAGCCCAGGCAGATCGCTTCTTGCGCGAGGTGGATAGTGCTAGCGTGATAGTAAATGCCAGCACTCGTTTTGCTGATGGCTTTGAATATGGTTTAGGTGCAGAGATCGGCATTTCCAATGACAAGTTACATGCCCGTGGACCAGTTGGTTTGGATGGCTTAACTTCACTTAAATACATCGTCATGGGCCATGGCGAGATTCGTAGCTAAAAAATATGGCGAATTCTTACCTCTGGATTAAAACTTTCCATATCGTCTTGATTACTTCATGGTTTGCGGGCTTGTTTTATTTGCCGCGCATCTTTGTGAACTTGGCTGATGAGAAAAATCCGGATGTATATGCACGTCTTTTAGGGATGGCTGACCGTCTCTATCGTTTTATGACTATCTTAGCTGTACCAGCTGTATTGCTTGGGATAATACTCTGGCTATACTTTGGCGTTGGTGCAGGCAATATCTGGATGCACGCTAAGTTATTTTTTGTTCTTTTGCTGATCGCTTACCACCACACTTGCTATACCTTGCTTAAGAAGTTTCGTGCTGGTGTGAATACGAAGTCAGGTATTTGGTATCGCTGGTTTAATGAAGTGCCAGTAATTCTGCTGGTAGTCATTGTTGCCCTAGTTATTTTTAAACCCTAGGCACGCCCTCTGTATTTTTAATTACTCTTTTTAGACTGTTAGCCCCATGAGATTTTTTGTTGTTTGTCCAGGCGGTTTAGAAGTACCGCTTGCTCAGGAGCTCGCAGAAATTGCTCAGCGCCCCGATTCCAAAGCTTTGGGAGCTTGGGTGATTGACTCAACCCCAACTAGCCCAACTGGTGGTATTGGTCTTGCGGCACCGATTTCTGCAGCGATGGCTCTCAATTTGCATTCCAGAATTGCTAGTCGTGTTCTATTGCAGATGGCACAGGCTCCGTATAGGCAGGAAGAAGACCTCTATAAATTGGCTAGCGGTTTAGCCTGGGAGGACTGGTTTACTTCCCAGCAAACATTGCGCGTTGATGTGACGGCTCATCGATCCCCACTCAAGAGTTTGAACTTTGCTACATTAAAGATTAAAGATGCCATCGTAGATCGCTTGCGCGATGTGACTGGTGACCGCCCTAGTATTGATACGGCGTTTCCGGATATTCGCGTACAAGCGCATTTAACAGCAACTCAAATTACGATCTATTTAGATACCTCCGGCGAAGCCCTCTTTAAGCGTGGATGGCGTGATGAAAAAGGCGATGCGCCCCTTAAAGAGAATCTTGCTGCAGGTATTTTGTCGATTACAGCTTGGAAGCCAGGCCAGTCTTTGTTTGATCCGATGTGTGGCAGTGGCACCTTTTTGATTGAGGCTGCTCAGATAGCCCTGGCCATTCCGCCAGGAGCGATTCGGGCTGGAATGTATGGCAACGATATCAAGTCCAGTAGATTAGCTTATCGTCCATTAGTCACTTCTGCAAACGGTTTTGGTTTTCAGAGGCTCAAGCCATTTAATGAGGCTGCAGAGCAAAAGCGTTGGGGTAGTTTAAAAGAAGCTGCGCTGGCACAGATGCTTGAAAAGCGTAAGCAATACCCTGATGTTGATTCATTAAGAATCAGTGGTAGTGATATTAATGAAAAATTGGTCTCCATGTTTAGAGGCAATTGGCAGAGAGCGCAATTACCAGATCAGCCGCTGGTTCGCCAAGTTGATGCTTTGGCAAGTAAACCCCCTGTCAAAGAAGGCGTGATGTTATTAAATCCACCTTATGGTGAGCGGCTTGTGATTAAAGGTGGCAGAGGCGGACAAGAGCGTGAAGCCCGGGACGAGCGTGATGCTGAGTATGACGTTGAGCCAGAAAATCGCTTTGAGATGAATTTAGAGACGGGCCGTCAGAGTGCCAAGCGCTCGAGTCGTGAGTCTTTGAAAAAACTTCAAGCCCAAGAAGAGCAAGACCCGAAGTTTGTGGAGTTCTTGCGTCAATTTGGTCAGCATCTTAAGGATACTTTTGGCGGATGGAATGTTTTTGTATTAACTGCTGATATGGCTTTGCCAGGACAGTTGCGTATCAAGGAGTCCAAGCGCACCCCATTATTTAATGGCCCACTGGAGTGTCGTTTGTTTAAATTTGAGATGCATGCAAAGCGCCCTTCTTCAAGCGAAGACTAGGTGCTTTAAAATAAAGCTGTTAGCGAAGAAATAGAGTGGAGAGCAAGTCAATGGAATTTAAAACGTATATGTGCCTCATCTGTGGCTGGGTCTACGATGAATCTGCTGGCTTACCAGATGAAGGTATTGCTCCAGGCACTCTTTGGAAAGATGTGCCGATGAATTGGACTTGTCCAGAATGCGGTGCTCGCAAAGATGATTTTGAAATGATGGCGATTTAATTAGGAACAGATCGTGGCAAAAGTAGATAAAAACGAAGTTTTATTTGAGCGTGCGCAAAAGACAATACCCGGGGGTGTGAATTCTCCTGTGCGGGCGTTTCGTCAGGTAGGTGGTACACCCCGCTTTGTTACGAAGGCTAAGGGCCCTTACTTTTGGGATGCGGAGAATAAGCGCTATATCGATTTGATTATGTCTTGGGGCCCCATGATTGTTGGCCACGCAAATCCAGAGGTAGTAGAGGCTGTTCAAAGAGCAGCAGAAACCAGTTTTAGTTACGGCGCTCCAACTGAAGGCGAGATCGAGTTAGCTGAGCGTATCTGCGCCTTAATGCCTAGCGTTGAGCAAGTCAGAATGGTGTCAAGTGGTACCGAGGCGACGATGAGCGCCTTGCGCCTTGCGCGTGGCTATACCGGCCGGGATTTAATTATTAAGTTTGAAGGTTGTTATCACGGTCATGCAGATAGTCTTTTAGTGAAGGCAGGCTCTGGCTTGTTAACCTTTGCCGACTCTACTCAAAATGCACCTTCTTCCGGTGGCGTCCCACAAGATCTAGTGAAGCACACATTAGTATTGCCATATAACGATGTTGCAGCTATTGAAGAAGTATTTACAAAGCAAGGCAATCAGATTGCGGCAGTAATCATAGAGCCCATTGCTGGCAATATGAATTTGATTCAGCCTTCAACAGAATTTTTAGCAGCAATTCGTAATCTCACTAGCAAGCACGGTAGTGTTTTAATTTACGACGAAGTCATGACTGGTTTTAGGGTTGCTTTAGGGGGTGCTCAATCTTTGCAAGGCATTACTCCTGATCTCACTTGCTTAGGTAAGGTGATGGGCGGTGGCATGCCTATGGCAGCTTTTGGTGGTAAAAAAGAAATCATGTCCAAGCTAGCTCCTTTGGGTAGCGTCTACCAAGCAGGTACCTTGTCCGGAAATCCAGTAGCGGTGGCAGCAGGCCTTAAGACTTTAGAGATTATTTCTCGAGCAGGCTTTTATGAGTGCCTCACCGGTCAAACTGAAAAGTTAATGAGCGGACTAAAGCAGGCTGCTGATAAAGCAAATATTCCATTTGCAGTCGATAGTGTTGGTGGCATGTTTGGTTTTTACTTTGCTAGCCAAGTACCGACTTCTTATGAAGCAGTTACTCAATCTAATATTGAAGCGTTTAAGAAATTCTTTCATCTCATGCTAGATGAGGGAGTTTATCTTGCCCCATCGGCATATGAGGCTGGGTTCACTTCCATTACACATGATAATGAAGTAGTCAGTGCCATTATTGCTGCAGCTGACAGCTCATTTAAAAAGCTTTGAAGTAAATAGTAATTACATCCTGAGCGGATGGTCATAGCCATCCGCTTGAATCATCTCAAGACCTTTTGAATCTTTATTAGAGGCAGCAATTTCTAGGGCGGTTAATTTACCACCCCAGACACAGCCAGTATCTAGGCCAATCACATTGTTTCGTCTTAGTAAGCCCAATGTAGACCAATGGCCAAAGTAAATCAGGGTGTCTGCGGTTTTGCGTTTGGGTGCATTGAACCAAGGAATGTAGCCTTTGGGGCCATTCTCCAAACCTTCTTTACTTTCAAATTCCATCTGTCCACTGGGTGTACAAAAACGCATACGGGTAAGCGTATTGGTGATGAGACGTAAACGCTCATAACCTTTTAATGAATTACTCCATTTATTCGGAGTATTGCCATACATATTAGCTAAAAATTCTTTGTAGGTTTTACTGCGCAGAGCCTTCTCAACTTCTTGAGCGCATTCAATGGTTTGCTGCAAGTCCCACTGGGGAAGTACGCCAGCATGTACTGTAAGTACTTTCCCATTGCTGAGAGCCATAGGGCGATTGCGTATCCAATTTATTAGCTCTTTGCGATCAGGCGCTTCTAGGATGGCGTCGACTGTATCTAAACCTTTAGTCTTACGTAGCCCAGCATCAATCGCCAACAGATGAAGGTCATGATTGCCTAAGATGCACTCAGCACGACCAGACTCTTGAAGGGATTTGAGTTGCCTTAAGGCGCCCAGGGAGTCGGGACCACGATTAATCAAGTCTCCTAAAAATATTAGATTTGATTTTTTTGGAAGCTTCTTTAGTAGCGCCTTTAGTGAGGGCGCGCATCCTTGAACGTCGCCTACGGCATAGATTTTGCTCATACCCTATCTTAGCGGAAAAGTAAGACTAGCAAGCTACGAGCTGACTTTTTTGACCACGCTATAGCGCACCAAAGTTTTCTTACGCGCCTCATCGTGATCAACAACGGGCATTGGATAGTCTCTACCTAGCATCACACCTGCAGCCTCAAGTTCAATATGGCCAGCCTGCCACGGGGCATGAATCGATTTCTTCGAGAGCTTTTCGAGTTGTGGCAGATAGCGCCTGATAAATTTACCTTCAGAATCGAACTTTTCAGATTGAGTAATGGGATTAAAGATCCGGAAATAGGGCTGAGCATCACAGCCTGATGAAGAGGCCCATTGCCAGCCGCCATTATTAGATGAGAGTTCGAAGTCATTCAGGTGCTCCGCAAAATAAGCCTCACCCCAGCGCCAGTCAATACCGAGATCTTTTGTGAGAAAGCTAGCTACCACCATACGCAGACGATTGTGCATATAGCCACTTTGACTCAGTTGATGCATGGCCGCATCGACAAGTGGATAACCCGTTTTTCCTCCGCACCAAGCCGTAAAGAGTTTTTTTGCATTGGCGCCACTTTCCCAGGCGATGTTGTCATAGTCTGGTTTGAAGGAGGCGCCTTTGGCTAGTCTTGGGTGATTAGCCAAAATCATGAAATAAAAATCCCGCCAAATCAGCTCGCTTAACCAAATCGTAGCGCCCATACTGCCAGCAAGCATGCGGCGATGTGCCTCGCGGACTAAGCCTCTAATCGAGAGCATGCCAAAGCGTAAATGGGTTGATAGATAGCTGACACCTTTAATGGCAGGAAAGTCTCTACCAATTTGGTATTGATCAATGCGAGAAAGGAAGTCTTCCAAAAATGCTTGCCCACCTTCAGAGCCTGGCGGCAAATAGGATTCAATACCAGTGGCACAAAAGCCCATAGATTCTAAAGAGGGAAATGGGGTATCTAGCTTTTGGGGAATAGCAGAAAATTGGCCGGGCTTGGGGTTGCATTCATAGGCAGCTAAATCTTTTTCTTGCAGCGTTTTGAGCCAATTATTTTTGTAGGGCGTGAAGATAGAGAAGACCGTATTCGAGTTAGTGAGAATTTCTTTCTTCTCAAAAATCACTTGATCCTTAAATCCTTCAAACTGAATACCAAGTTTCTCTAAAAGATTTTTAATAGAATCATCCCTCGCAATTGCCGATGGCTCATAGTCATGATTAGCAAAGACGGCATCAACACTAAGTTCTTTGGCAATCTGCGGGATGTATTCAATAGGTTTTCCAAAGCGAACAATTAGCCCCCCACCCATAGTGCGTAGTTCTTCATCTATTTGCTTGAGACCTTGCCAAATAAAATCAACACGGCGCTCATGTTTCAAACCTTGTGCATCAAGCTCGCCCTGGATAAGAGGTTTCAGAATATCAGTATCAAAAATAAAGGCTACCCAGACCTGCTTTGCCTCTTTCAGGGCTTGAGAGAGTGCGGCATTGTCATAAAGACGAAGATCGCGACGGAGCCAAACTAGAGCTTTTTTCATAGCCTCTATCATATTATTTATTACTAAAAAACGCTTAACAATGATTCATTTTCTGTAAAATAGACCTATATGACTTCGGCCAAAAAAGCACCTCCTGCTTCAGACCTAGCGTCTGTGCCAGAATCTTCAATTTCTTTTTCAGCCACCCATTTAGCGAATCAATTTATAGTTGCCATGCCTGGCATGGTGGATCCTAATTTCTCACGATCTGTTATCTATCTCTTTGAGCATACCGAGAGAGGTGCAATGGGTTTAGTTGTGAACCGACCAACTGAATTAGATCTCGCAACCTTATTTGACAAGATTGAGCTTAAATTAGAAATTGCCCCCCTGTTGGAGCAGCCAGTGTATTTTGGCGGCCCAGTTCAAGTAGAGCGTGGTTTTGTTTTACATGAATCTCATCCTAGCCCATCCTATAGCTCATCCTTAATCATTCCTGGCGGCTTAACTATGACGACCTCTAAGGATGTGCTGGAGGCTCTAGCTATTGGGAATGGGCCCCGAAAGTTTCTAATGACCTTAGGCTATGCAGGCTGGAGTGCTGGTCAGCTAGAAGAAGAGATTACATTGAATGGATGGATGAATGTACCGCTTTCACGTCAAGAGATGGTCGACATTATTTTTGATACCCCTTCGAGCCAACGCTATGAAAAAGCAATAAGCCATTTGGGATTTGATCCATCGCATCTGTCTGGAGAGGCAGGTCATGCCTAATCCACTTAAGATACCAAAGACCATACTGGCTTTTGATTATGGAACGCGGCGGGTTGGTGTGGCAGTGGGTAATACAGAGACAAAGGTAAGTCAGGCATTAAAGACCATTACGGCAGCTAATACAGATGTGCTGTTCCAAGAGCTTCAAAACCTTATGAAGGAGTGGCAGCCAGATCAAATAGTAGTAGGGCTCCCAACCCATCCTGACGGTTCTGAGCATGAAATGACCGCTAAAGCGAAGCGTTTTGGCAATCAAGTGCACGGGCGCTTCAATTTGCCCGTAAGCTGGGTGGATGAGCGCTATACATCAGCAGTTTTGGAGGGTGACCCTCAGATGCACGACAATCTAGATGCACATTCTGCTGCGCTTATTTTGGAGCAATATTTTGCAGAGTATCAATCGGTACCAGGACTAAAGAATGAACGCTGAATCCTCATACAAAAAGTTACTAGAAAATCTGCGCGGCAGGTTGCAATCCGAACCTTTTGAGCTTGCCGGCCTAGCGATGGGCGGAGCTTGGATTGCTCAGCGTTTAGCACAGGATTTGGGCTTGCCTCACTATGGCGTAATTAATGTAGCCTTTCATCGGGATGATTACGCAGAAAAAGGAATGACTGCTTTGAGAACGTCGAGCAGTATGCCAACTAAGTTACCTTTCGATGTGAATGGAGCAAACGTCATCCTAATTGATGATGTTTTATTTACTGGCAGAACTGTGAGAGCTGCTCTTAACGAATTATTTGATTTTGGTCGGCCTGCACAAGTTGAATTAATGGTCTTAGCGGACCGCGGTAAACGTGAATTGCCTATCAGTGCAAATTTTGTGGGTGAGGTTATTGAAGTTCTAGATCAAAAAATCTTGGTCTTGGAAAAAGATGCAGCTGGCGAGTTCAGCTTTCAGCTTGAGGAGCGCGAATAATGAGCTCAGTAAATCAATTTAATTCAGCTGGCGAGTTAACTCATCTTCTGACCTTAGAGGGTTTGCCGAAAGAGCAAATTCTGCATATTTTAGATACTGCTAAACAGTTTGTGAGTGTTACTGATCCATCGAGAGAAGTTAAGAAGGTTCCTTTATTGCGAGGTAAGAGTGTATTTAATCTTTTCTTTGAGAATTCAACTCGCACGAGAACTACTTTTGAGATTGCTGCAAAACGCTTATCTGCCGATGTCATTAATCTGGATATCTCGACCTCTTCAACCGCTAAAGGCGAAAGCCTTTTGGATACGATTGATAACCTAGTGGCGATGCAGGCAGATATCTTTGTTGTGAGACATAGCGTCTCTCAGGCGCCAATTGAAATTGCAAGCCATGTGCCATCGCATGTCCATGTTGTCAATGCAGGTGATGGTAGCAATCAGCATCCCACCCAAGGTTTGCTGGATATGTATACGATGCGTCACTTCAAGAAAAACTTTAAAGGCTTAAAAGTTGCCATTGTGGGTGACATTGTTCATAGTCGTGTCGCTAAATCGAATATTCATGCATTAACCACGCTGGGCTGTGAAGATATTCGTGCGATTGGTCCAGAAAGTTTGTTGCCAAGCGATTTGGATATGTTGGGTGTTAAGGTCCTCCATAGTATGGATGAGGGACTCAAGGATGTTGACGTTGTGATGACTTTACGTATTCAGAAAGAACGCATGGAGGCTGGTCAGGTGCCTGAAGGTGATGCCTTCTTTAAGCAGTATGGTTTAAATCCTGCGCGCCTTGCACTGGCAAAATCAGATGCCATCGTGATGCATCCTGGACCAATGAATCGTGGAGTAGAAATCGACTCTATAGTAGCCGATGGTCCTCAATCAGTGATCTTGAATCAGGTGACATTTGGTATTGCTGTGCGTATGGCTGTAATGTCGATTGTTGCGGGTAACTAAGTTAGCACGTGACACAAAATACAGTAGAGATTGATGCCATGCCATCAAAAAAATCTTGGCTAATTTTGTCACACGGTTTTAACATGGATGGCCGAGCTGCTAGTCAGACCATCACAGATAAAATTCCCTATCTTTTAGATGCAGGCATTCAGCCGATTGTGTTCAGCGCTATCACTGGTATCAAGGATCAACGTTTTCCTCATTATCAGTTTTTAGCTTGGGGTCCTGCAGCATTTCGTTTTGATTTTCGTCACTGGATTGCTAATCAATACGGCCGTGGCTTTATCTATAAGCTTTTAACAAGCGCAGTATCAGTATTGTTAGCCCCCTTTATTGCACTAGAAAAACTTATTTTGGGTTACTCGAGTCAATGGTCATGGGCAATGCCTGCATTTATGCATGGCCGAGGCTTAGTTAAATCAGGTAAAGTAGATTTGGTATTTAGTACTGGGGGTGCTTGGTCTGCCCACTTGGCGGGCCTTTGGTTAAAAAAGATAACTGGCGCAACTTGGATTGCTGAAATCCATGACCCCTTGGTGATTCGTAAAGATCCAAATGACCAGGGCTTTGTGAAGCCTAAAAATCGTGATGCGCGTTTTCGACATTACCTAGAAAGTCAATTAGCTAAATATGCCGATCAGGTTTGGTGGTTTACAGAAGGCGCTTTGCATTATGCAAAGGTGCGTAATCCTAACTTAAATACTCAAAATAATGCTCACGGCTTTATGGTGTTACCAGGTGCAGAGCCACCGGGTGGACTATCCTCTGCAAAACCACATATGTATTCAGATAAATTAAATCTATGTCATTTTGGTTCTTTAGCAAATGATCGCTCCTTATCTACTATTCTCTTCGCCCTAGTCCCATTGATTGAAAAGTACCGTGAGGCAAGGGATCTGATTCGAGTTCATGCTTACGGCGCGCCGTTAGACTCTTTAACGATTGCAGCTATTCAGAACCTAGGGTTTAGTGATGTATTGCTAGCTCATGGCCGACTTGAAAAAGACTCCATGACTGGGAAGTCTGGGCGTGAACGCGTAGCAGAAAAGATGAAAGAAGCTGATGTATTGATACTGCTTCATGGTAATGATGAGTGGTGCGCTGAATATATCCCCTCTAAGTTTTATGAATACTTATGGACTGGCCGTCCCATATGGGGAATTACACACCGCAATCCACAACTAGATGGGATGCTTTTAGAGCGTGGTGCCTATTTAAGCTTAGAGGGCGACAAAGCCGGAATTTCTGAGGCGCTAGAAAGAATTTGGTTAGACTGGCAGCAAAAGCAGCTACGAAATCCTGCCGGTGAGCCCATTGGGGTAAAGCACGCAGTGTATAAAATACTTTCTGAAGTTCAGATAAATAAGGAAAGCATTTGAAAGATCTCGTTCTCTATTGCAAGTCATATCGACGGGATTTTCTGCGGCTTAAGCGCTTGCTAGAGTCAATCCAGAAACATAATGTCGATCAAATTCCATTTTATATTTCGACCCCACAAGATCAATTTGAGGAATTAAAAAATATTCTTGGTTCGAATGCTGGATACCAATGGGTATCTGATGAATCAATCATTAAAGCTAATCCAAGAGTAAAGCCAGGGATAGAGAAAACCAGATCTGGTTCTTTAGCGCAGCAGGCGATCAAGTCTGAGTTCTGGCGACTAGGGATCTCTGAAACCTACGTTTGTCTTGATTCAGACTGCATTTTTCTGAAAGAGTTTAGCCGTAAGAATTTTATTTCCCCAGATGGCAATCCATATACCGTTATTTACCAGAATAAAGAATTTTTCCAGCTAGCAATTGACCGGAATCATTCTCAAGTTGTGGAAAATTTACGCCTTGAAGGGGATC
>Ga0114962_10003162_pt1 | contig 13449 bp, 8 predicted proteins | sample C_130820_MF_Meta_FD_87017 | JGI IMG/M metagenome (GOLD analysis project Ga0114962, IMG submission 87017) | Freshwater microbial communities from Lake Croche, Canada to study carbon cycling - C_130820_MF_MetaG | ecosystem: Environmental > Aquatic > Freshwater > Lake | place: Lake Croche, Canada... | reverse complement strand
TACTGGGCCAATCAAGGCTGGGGCACTGGTGCTGTAATCAATTTGAACCCCACAGCCACACAGTTGACCATTGTTACTCCTGGTTCAATCATTGATTCGTTGGTGATTCAAACCCCCGAAAATATTATATTGGATCAAAATAGAACTACCATTCCGGCCAAAGAATTAGTCATAAATCGCGAAGGCAACTCTTTTAAGGCCATGACGCTGAATTCTCAATTCATCAGCTATATGGCCCTGCGTTTTACCAATTACGAAAGTTTGGTGATTTTAGACAATGTCAGCCTGTTCAACGATCTGATATATGATCCAGCCACCGGTGCTCGACAATATCGAGTGATTGTGTCGGCAGCAGTAACAGCCGAATGGAATGGTCAACTTGATGCACAGGGATTTATATACAACAATCCGCAGACAGTAAAGCAGTGGGAGCCGTTGAAAAAGTACAGCAAGGGCGAAATTGTCATTTACAAAAACAGCTATTGGCAAGCTGCTAACATAGTACAACCATCTAATCAATTCAACAAAAACAATTGGTTACCCAGTAACTATACCAAAATTGAACAAGGCCTGTTGCAAAACTTAGCATTGCAAAGCAATCAGTTGGCCAACAGCTACGATGTCAATCAGGCCAATCTACAACTTGAGCAAGATTTATTTGCGTTTGGGTTGATTGGCTTCCGCCCACGCCAATATATGGCTGATTTGAATTTGAATGACATCAGTCAGGTCAATTTGTATCAACAGTTGATACGAGACAAAGGCACCATCAACAGTGTACGACTGTTGACCAACGCACAGTTGGACAACGAAACAGCACAGTATCAAGTATTTGAAAACTGGGGCATTTTGCGCGGAACCTATGGCGCCAATGCTGATCGCAGATACATTGAACTGCAACTCAACGAAGCACTGTTGACCTCAAACCCCAGCACAATACAAGTCATTGCACCTCAACAGACCAGCACAGCCGACCAAACTGTGTACTACAGCAGTCTTTGGAGTGAAAGTTACAAAGTAACCAGCCCAGCTATATTTCCAACAACCACAGTGTCACATATCAATTCGGCACTGCCCAGTGCTGGATATGTGAATCTAGATGATGTTGATATCACTGTGTTTGATCTCGAAGGACAACTGGGCCTAGCCGATGGGGTATTGAACACCATCGGCATTGGTACCACGGTATGGGCTGCCAAAAGTACCACTTACGATTGGAACATATACCGAGCCAGCAAAGTGCCTGGTTTCATAAATTCTTCCACACCAAACCTCAACGGCACCACGATTATCACATTCAGCGAACCTCCGTTGTTGTCAGTAGGTGATGTGATCATCATACGATTCCTCAGCGACACCATAGATGGTGTTTATCGTGTGTTGTCTCGAGTTGGATTGACTTCGGTTGTTATAGCATTGTCCAGCACCAAAGCAGTGGTCAACGGTAGTGGCCTGGCATTCAGTCTGCAGACCATGCGTGTGTCACAGGCCAGCGATGTGGTCAATTTGCCTTATGTGAATGACCTGATACCGGGCGCACGAGCCTGGATAGACGACAACGGCCAAGGTCTTTGGGAAGTGTTGGAAAAAACTGATCCGTTTGTGCCAGGCGCTGTGCTGAATGCAGGTGCTCCTTACACTGGAGAACTGCTAGGAACCAGCCTAGCACAAGGCTATCAAAATCTCATGGCTCTGGTAGGAGCGCCCGGTTATGAAGGCTCTGGCGCACTTTACACCTATTTTAAGAATTATCAAAATGTCTACGAAGAACATGCAGTATTGACACTGGGTGCCACCGGTACTGCGGGTTACGGCAATGCTGTGGCCATCGGTTATCAAAACTGGGCCGTAGCCGGAGCCAGCGCAAGCCGGAGCAATCAGGGATATGCAGTGACCATTTATCGTCCGTCTGGCACCACTGCATTTGTACAACAGCAGTTGTTGACTTCGCCCGACGCTGATTTTTCCAATGCCAAGTTTGGTTATAGTATAGCCATCAGCCGCGACGAACGCTGGATGTATATTTCGGCTCCAGGAAAAAACAAAGTATATGCATACGGTCGTGTGGATCAGCCCGAAGAAATAGCCAAATTTACCACAACAACTGGCCAAAGTTATGATGTCACGGGCCTAATTGAATTTGATGATCCTACTCAATTGACTGTGGTGTTGAACAACCGACTGTTGACCTTGGATGTGGGCTACAGTGTGTTTGGCAATTTGATCACTTTGAATTCGGCACCACTTGCAGGATCAAAGTTGATTATCACACGTAAAACTGAAGAAACTATTACCGCAGACGGCTCTTCGTTCTACTTGACAACGCCCCTGTATACCATAACCGATATCCAAAGTTTTTCAGTATATGTTGATGACGTCATACAGGTGCCTGATGTTGATTACACATTTAATAGTATGCTATCGCGTCTGTTGTTTGCGTCACCTCCGGTTGTGGGGTCGGTCATTAAATTGTTTGCCAGCACTCATTGGAGATGGATTGAGCAAGTGATCACTGTACCTGGCCTAGGAGCCACAGCCAATTTTGGAAGTCAGATTGCCACCACCACAGATGGAAGACAACTCATAATTGGTGCCAGTGGTGCCAGCGCCAGCGCTGAATATCCAGATGCCGGAGCAGTTTATGTGTTTGATCGCAGTGTCACACGATACATTGTCAGCAACACTGATCAATTTGTTTATGACTTGCCAGCAGGATTTCAAAATCCTGTGGCAGTGTTGTTGAACAATCAGTATCTAACCAATACAGAACAATACATTGACGGACAGTTTGCTGTTTCAGGAAACACTGTGGTACTGCAAGGTGTGACTTTGAACCTGGGCGACATACTAGAACTTGAAAGCAACATTTTTAAACAAGTACAAAAAATTGTACCAGAAGTGTTGTTTGATGAATCACAATTTGGCACCTCAGTTGATATTTGCCCGTTGAATTGCAGCATCTACACCGGGGCTCCGGGTGATGGATCTGTGCTGGCCAACGCTGGGTCTGTACAACGCAATGTGAATCAAAGTCGCGTGTATGGAACTATTGCATCCACTGTGGTCAATCCCACGTTGACCGCTGGCAATACCATACGCATACAAGATACACCAGTGACAGTGCCAGCTGTACCCAATAACACTGTCACTGGCCTGGCTGTTGCTATACGCAACGCTGGCATACCTAATGTCACCGCAGTGGCCAGTGGTGGCCGATTGACTATCAGTGTGATCAACACCAAAGCTGCTGACGAATTCAATCGACTGACTGTGTTGCCTGGCACCAGTGGCACGGCGTTTACTGATCTTGGTTTTGTGACCTATGCCTATACACAGTACATCAGCAGTCCCTATCCCACAGTGTCAGCCAATTTTGGATCTGCAATAAACATTGACACTTCGGCTGCAACGTTGGTAGTGGGAGCGCCACGCGGCACCTTGTTCGAACCAGAAATATTTGATGGTGGCGCCACATACTTTGATGATCGCAGTACCACATTCTTCTCAATCATAACACAAAGTGGTGTGGTTTATACTTTTGATTATCTGCCCAGTTCTACAGATTCTATTGCTGACCCAGGAAAATTTGTATTTGGACAACAAGTTTACAACAGTTCAGTACAAGCATTGGAAACCTGGGGCACTGCGATTGATTATACCACTGGCATATTGTTGGTTGGTGGCCCCAAACATAACAATGTGGGTCGTGTGGGAGTGTTCAACAACACAAACCAACTGCCAACCTGGCAAGTGATACATCAACAACAACCAGTGGTTGACGTGTACCTGTTGAACAGCGTCAACATGTATAACAAACTACAAAGTCCTGAAACTTATTTCTTTGACTTCTTTGATCCATTGCAGGGCAAAATACTAGGCGCAGCTCGTCAGAATATTAACTTTATTGGAGCCGTGGACCCAGCACAATACAACTCAGGCAATCACAACAACAATGGTAATTTCTGGGGCCGTGAACGTGTGGGCGAAATTTGGTGGAATACCATTGGTGCAAGGTTCATTGACCCCAATCAAGATGACATTGTGTACGCCAGTCGTCGATGGGGACAACTGTTCCCTGGCAGTACCATTGATATTTTTCAATGGGTAGCCAGCTCGGTACCGCCCGATAATTATACCGGCGAAGGCATTGTGTACAATACCACCAGTTACACTGTTACGGCTCAGTTGAATATACAAGGTACATTTGAAACCACTTACTATTTTTGGGTGACTGGGCTGACCACTATCAACACCGGTGCTGGAAAAACTCTCAGCACCACTGGTATAGCCAGATATATCTTAGATCCACGCAGCAGCGGAATACCGTACATAGCAGCACTTAATGCCAGTACAGTGGCCATCTACAATGGTGCACAATATCTGTCGGCCAGTGACACTATACTGCATATAGACTTTTCGCAGACTTTGACCGACGCCAATGTACATAATGAATTCCAGTTGATTGCCGACGGCGATGCTCACAGTTTCTTGGTCAGCAACCTCTATCAGAAACTGCTGGACAGTTTTGCTGGTTACAGCGCCAATGGTGCCTTGGTGCCGGATCCATATCTGAGTCCGGCCATGCAATACGGAGTGCAATTTAGTCCAAGACAAAGCATGTTTGTCAATCGTTTCTTGGCATTGCAAAACTACCTTACCAGAGCCAACAACATATTGGCTACCTTGCCCATTGTGGACCTTCGTAGATTTGCAATTCTAAACTCCAGCGAACCAATTCCCAGTGCTACCAGTGAGGCCTACAATAGATTATTGACCAGTGTGGATCAATTGGCCTATCAGGATTTGGCACAAGTACCGGTAGGTTATCGATATCTAGTGACCGATGACAACAACTACAACGGGTCCTGGACCATTTACACAGTGATAGCAGAAGGCAGTTCAAAAGCTCTGCAACTGACTCGCATACAAAACTACAATACCACCTACTACTGGCATTATGTTGACTGGTATCAGGTAGGATATAATTCTTCAACGGCTGTGGTTGCACAGGTGCCAAACTATGCCAGCTTGGCCACGTTGGATGTGGCCATTGGCAGCAGTGTACGAGTTGCGGCCAATTCACAGGGCAAATGGGAAATTTATCTCTATACTGGCGTTGGTTGGGACCGTGTGGGCCTACAGGATGGCACCATTGCGTTTGATGAAACATTGTGGGATTATTCAATTGGACGGTTTGGCTGGGACGCTGAAGTATATGATGCACAACGCTACGACCAAGAGCCTGCAATAGAAACACGCAATATTATCCAAGCTATCAACTATGAACTGTTTACCAATGATTTGGCCATATATCGCAATGAACTGTTGATATTGATGTTTGAATTCATTATGACCGAGCAAGAAGCACCGCCCTGGTTAAACAAAACCAGTTTGATTGATGTTCGCCACGACATACGAGCGTTGTTGCCCTACCAGGTGTATCGTCAAGACAATCAAACTTTTGTAGAAAATTACATACAAGAAATAAAGCCCTATCATGTGCAGATCAAGAATTTCAATTTGGTCTACAATGGGTTGACTTTGTATCCAGGTACACTGACTGATTTTGACTGCCCGGCATATTATGACACTACGCTACAGCAACCACAGTATGTGAGTCCGGTGCTGTTGCCATATACCAAAAGCACCGCAAGTGGAACAGGAACAGCCAGTGACATTGTCGACACTGCCAGCAACGCAGAAATTTGGTCCACTACACCTTGGCAAGATTGGTACAACCATTATCTATTGACCTTGCAGTCAGTTTTGGTCACTGTTGGCGGCACAGGCTACACCAGCGTTCCTGATGTAATTATTGGGCAACAGTGGGAAGCCGAAACCGACTACACCATTGGTCAACAAATTTTCTATGGAACCAATCTTTATACTGTGGTCATTGCCGGTACTTCGGGAGTCACAGCGCCAACATTTACCACCGGCAGTCAGACCAATGGTTCTGCTACATTGGCCTATGCTGGCACACCAGCTGTGTGCCTGGCACAAATTAATTCGCAATTACGTGTGATTGCTATCACGGTGGTCAATGAAGGATCCGGTTATACCACAACTCCGCCAATTACCTTGATCAACGGCGGCGGGTCAGGTGCACAGGCTTCGGCCATTATGGGCAACAGTTTGGTACGTAACATAAACATGACCATCAAGTATGACCGCTATGAATACGTCAGTGCTATCACTGATTGGAGTTATCTGGTGGCCAGTTATCCAGCCGACACTCGAGTACGGCACCTGGACACAGTATGGCAGGCCAATGAGACCGTGACCAATGCTCCGGTGATTACCACAGCCACTGGATCCGCTGGATCATATCAATTGACACTGGCATCCTCAACTGGCCTTGGCACCGGATTGATTGTGACTGGATTTGGTATTCCCAGCGGAACTATTATTTCTCAGTACAACAATGGCAACAATGTGATCTCTCTCAGTCAGGCCTTGTTAGTATCTGTTACCAATGAATATGCCAGCATTTACGATCCGTTTATATTTGAGCAATGGACTCCAGTAACTGCCGGCACACTCAGTGGAGTTGACCGTACACAGGGTTACTATTTGCCAACTGCCAACCAACCGGGCCGTAATTTGCCACTGTTGATTGATGGTCTTGATTATCCAGGAGTGCAAGTTTCTGGAGTAAATTTTGCAGCCAGTGGCGGGTTCAGTGTTGACAATTATGATGCTAGTCCGTACGATGTTGGAGGCAGTGTTACCAGCAGTCTGTTGTTGGACGCTGTGTATTCTAGCGAGTACACTGATGTATTCTTGGGTACCAGACCCACAGATATCAATGTTGATGGTGGTGGGTACATTGATGTTTTCAGCAGTTATGCGCCAGAAGAATTGGTACCTGGCAGCGAATTTGATACTTTGGACTTCCTAGTGCTCACAGACGATGGCTCTCCTGAATTCCGTATATTCCAAGACATGCGTGGAACTCAGGCCACCTATCGTGTTACTGTTGCCAGTACTACAGAATTAACAGAACCAGTTGGCATGGCTGATGACATTATCCATGTGGTCAATGCATCGGCACTGGGAGAACCAAACTTTGCTGCTAATTTCAACATCACTTTTGATTATCATATTGGAGACGTGGTCATATATGGCGGCAACTACTATCGATGTATTGCTGACACTACCGGAACCTTGCCAACCAATACCAACTATTGGGAACTGACATTGGGCAGTGCCAACATTTGGGGAGTGTTGATGATAGGTGCCGAGCGTATCCTGTATCGACATAGAGATGTTGTTGCCAACACAGTCAGCGGCCTATTGCGCGGCACCGCAGGAACAGCCATTGCCGACCACACAACTGGAGATCTGGTGTACAATACCGGGCGCGACAATCTTTTGCCGTTGATGTGCCAAAATTATATTGAATCTAACCTGACTTATCCATTGGAACCCGGAGTAAATTCGGGAGATGGTACCACAACTGAATTTGTAACCGAAATTGATATCAGCCAGGTTCCGAGTGGTGTGCGTGATCGAGCAGTGGAAGTGTACCTAGGCGGCACACTGCTACAAAGCGGATACACCATAACTGATGATGCTCCGGTCACAGTGACTTTTGATGCTGTGCCGCCATTGGGAGTCGAAGTGGCCATTCAAGTACGTCGAGCACATACCTGGTACAATGTAGCTACTCCGGAGTTGCCTTTGAGCCAAACAGACACTCAGTGTGCAAGGTTTTTACGAGGTCAATAAACACTGGTAAATAACATATATGCAAAAAAACAATCAACCAACAACAGCAGTCAACCCCGGGGTTGCGCCCAAACGCCCCAATGAAACTGGCAGCGTTCGTGTGGAAGGATTTGTCAAAATATTTGATCCTAAAACCAAAGAAGTATTTGTGGAGAAACGAGCATGATCCAGCCAGGTCTAGCCAAAATTGAAGGGTTTGTCAAAATCTTCGATCCCAATTCGGGCGAAGTTTTGGTAGACAAGAAAAATGCCATACACTACGAAAACATCAGTATTGCCATGGCTCGTACCTTGAGCAACCGCACATCTGCGCAAGGCGGCGGTTGGATCTACGAAATGGCGTTTGGCAACGGTGGATCCAGTGTGGATCCCACCGGTGTAATCACCTATTTGCCGCCCAACACCACTGGTCAAAATGCTGACCTCTACAACGAAACTTATGCCAAGGTAGTAGATGACAACAGTGCTGCTGACACTGATCCCAACAACAACTACATGACTGTGATACACACCACCGGTAAAGTATACACCGACATTGTGGTTACCTGTTTGTTAGATTACGGCGAGCCGCCCGGACAACAGGCGTTTGACAACAGCACCAATTTCAACGGCGAATATGTGTTTGATGAGCTGGGCCTCAAAAGCTGGGCCGGCAGTGCCAGCGAACTGTTGTTGATTACCCATGTGATTTTTCACCCGGTTCAAAAGAGCTTGAACCGTCAGATACAAATAGAGTATACTCTGCGTATACAGACTCTTACTAACCTAAGTGCTGCATAAATATGGGTATATTAAGGCAACATAAATAACATTAGGACGGAGTAAACAAGAATGTCATACACAATAACTTTAACCGATGGCGCCACACTGACCACCATCGCCGACGGTACTTTAAATACTACTGCTTCGAGCGTGGCTTTGCCTGGCAAAAACTTTGCTGGTTACGGTATATATTTGGATCAGAATTTTGTCCACATGTTGGAGAATTTCTCCAACACTACCGCACCGGGTACCCCGTTGATCGGACAACTGTGGTGGGATTCAACCAACAAGGTCATGAATGTGTGGAATGGCACACAATGGAAAACCATCAGTTCGGCCACAGCCAGTGCCAGTCAGCCCACTTCTAATGTGGTTGGCGACCTATGGTATGACACCACAAATGAACAATTAAATGTTTACAATGGATCAGCCTGGGTTTTGGTCGGTCCTGCATACACATCAGGTCAAGGGCAAACTGGCGCTTTTGCCAGTTCAGTTCTAGACAATACCAGTACTTCACATACTATTTTGGAATTCTATGTGGGTGGTACACTGTTGGCCATCATGAGTTATGATACCACAGCATTTACTCCACAGACCCCCATCAGCGGATTTGCGACCATCAAACCCGGTCTACAATTGAGCTCAGCCAGTGCGTCCTATGTATTTCAAGGGCAAATCACCAATGCTGCCACCCTAGGCCCAGACAATTTGCTGGCCACTCAATTCATGCGCAGTGATTCGGCTGCTACCACAACAGGAAAACTGACCACAACCAGCAATGCTGGCCTGGCAGTGGGTGCCAGCGGTAATTTTGCCATTTCAGTAAGTGGCACCACCGTGGCTTTGAACAACACCGTAACCAACGGAAACATAACTTTTGGTGCCAATGTGGGTGGTACACCAACCACAGTAATGACCATAAATGGTTCCAACGGAACTATTTCGGGCAACCAGATCAATGCCAACTATGCTGACGTGGCCGAGCGATTTGCAGCTGACACAAGATTAATGCCGGGCACAGTGGTTGAGTTAGGCGGTGTAGCTGAAATTACCCAAGTTATTGATGATCTCAGCGAAAATGTGTTCGGAGTCATAAGTACACAAGCAGCATACTTGATGAACAGTTCAGCTGGTCCTGACCTTACTCATCCTCCGGTTGCAATGACTGGTCGAGTACCAGTTAGAACCGTCGGACAAGTACGCAAGGGCGACAGATTGGTCAGTGCCGGAAATGGTCTGGCAAGAGCAGCAAAATCAGGCGAAGCCACAGCATTTAATGTAATTGGACGCTCTTTGCAGAACAAAGTAGATCACGACGAAGGAACAGTCGAAGCTATTGTAACAATCAAATAAGCAAGGATTCAAAATCACCCAGCAATCGCCAAACACGATTGCGTTGAAATTGATCAACTAATACAAAGGGAAAGAAAATAAAATGACTTACACATCTGGCAGTTTAATACAAGCAACAGATTATAACGGTTTTGTTAGCACCACAGCGGCTGCTAATATCAATGCCACCTGGAACACAACATATGGACAGACTGCACTAGGAACAGTGGCAGCAGCTGGTACAGTGACAGCCACACAATGGGCATCACTGAACAATACACTGACCAGCCTTGGCAATCACCAAGCCACCACACTGACCAGTAGAAGCAGTCCCACAGCTGGACAAACTATTAATATCTTGAGCAATCTTGGTACAGATATTGGAAATTGCTATAACAATCGTCGCAATGCTTATGCATCTGGCTCACAAGTCATTAACTGGACCGGCAGCTCCAGTCAGACCACACAGATGGGCAATTACCAAGCGGCTTGGACCATTACTTTTACTCACACAGTGACCTTTGCCAGTGCAGCAGCTGCATCATATTTTTTCAATGCCGGTGGCCTACTAAAAGTACAGTTTCATAAAACCAGCACCGGAACCAATGCGGACACAGACTGGAACAATTTTATCAATAACATTTGCGGAACAGTGTATTTTAGTTCAGATGCTGCAACCAAGACCATTGCTGGAGTCTCGTACGCCGGAACCAAATGTATTGGCGGCTCAGGAACACCCACTGTGGCCACCAACATTGGATTCACTCAGTTGACCAGTCTGGCACAACAAATTTACATACAGTATGACACAACCTATGCCTACACCGGTGACTATGTACAGGTGACAGCGGCCTACAACGGCACAACCACATTGACTCTGAATACCTATTGGTATTCGGCTGCTCGAGCCACCTCTGCACCCAATCGTAACATTTCGGGCGGTACCGCTACGCCAGCTGGCACAGTGACCTGGGGAACAGCTCCGGCCACAGTGGTCTCATACCTGCCGCCAGAAACAACATATCTAACCAGCACCTGGGGAACACCCACTGTGGCCGCCACTACCAGCGGCACAGCCTACGCCTAATTACGCAACAATTAGTTGGTGCAGTTTTACCAAAAGGGGCTCCGGCCCCTTTACCTTGTCTAATTTTTATAGTACAATACTGCAATGAATACTGAAGAACTTATTGCTCACAGTCGAAGTCGATTTGACCACCATCAGGCCCGTATCTCGGTTCGAGAAAAATATCAAGCCAAATTGGCATTTGCCTATCGTGGTGGTCTCTGGCGTGCCGGTCCTGAACTGCACAGTATGATAACCACTTGCGGAAGAACCGGAGAAACTGTGTTGCCAGATCTTTACGACACGCCGGTACTGGTTGATGTTGCTGAACTGCTGACTCAGAGTCAAGAGCGCTGGCATGAACAAATGACCGCTTGGTTGGTTGAGTACGAAGAGTTGAACAAAACCCGATGACACGCGGCGTAACAATATTTGCTTTCAATAATCATCAAACTGACTATTTGGCTATGGCAGCCTGGTCAGCACAAAACATACATCGACATCTAGATCTTCCGGTGTGTGTAATAACTGACATAGATGACGCGACACGCACAGCAAACTTTGATCAGGTGATTGTTACTCCATCGCCCCAAGTACAACAACACAGATATTTTTATGACTACAAAGACAGTGGGGTATGGCACAACATGAATCGATCCACTGTGTATGATCTCAGTCCGTGGGACCATACACTGTTGTTGGATGCAGACTATGTGGTAGCATCAGACCAACTGCGGGTGTTGTTTGAAATCGATCAAGACTTTCTAACACATCGTTGGGCCCTTGATGCCACTGGATACCCGCCGTTTGCTGACAACAATTATTTTGGATCTTATCGAATGCCAATGCACTGGGCCACAGTTATAAGTTTTCGTAAATGCAAAACAGCTCGATTGATATTCGACAGTATGCAAATGATAAGAGACAACTGGGATCATTATCGTCAACTGTACTACATAAGCGAAGATACTTATCGCAATGATTATGCCATGAGCATAGCTATGAATATTGTGGATGGGCATACCTTGAGCGCATCAGCAATTCCATGGCCATTGATTTCGATAACAAGTCTATCTCGTTTGACTCAAGTGGATACCGACACCTATCGTGTAGAATACGAAAACAGCAACACTGATAACAGAACCAAATGGATACTGCTGAAACAGCGAGATTTCCACGCCATGGGCAAAAAAACACTAGGAGAAATTGTTGCCAATTGTTGCTGAACGCGGGTATCTTATACCGGCGATCAATTCAGACAAGGTAGATTATGTGGCCTGTGCTGAACAGCTGGCCGACAGCATACGTCGCTGGCATCCAGAAGCAAACATAACAGTGTTGACCAAAAATATGTTGCCTGTGGGCGACGTGGGCGGCTTAGCCAACGATTGGCAATGTTTTGGTGCCAGCCCGTATCGACAGACCATCAAGTTGGAAGCGGACATGATAGTGGCCGGTCCAATAGATCACTGGTGGACCTTGTTCGAAAATCAAGACGTGGTGATCAGTCAAGGTTGCCGTGACATCTATCACCGGGTCAGTTCAGATCGCACTTATCGACGGTTGTTTGATCAAAATCAATTGCCCGATGTGTACAATGCTGTTACCTATTGGCGATTCAGCCAAACAGCCAAAAAGTTTTTTGATCTTGTGAGAGAGATATTTGGCCATTGGGAAGAATTTAGAACACTGTTGAAATTTCCTGACAAAGAAGCCACCACCGATGTGGTATATGCCATGGCTGCAGCAATACTAGGAGTAGAACAGGTTACACTGCCTACTGGTATGGGGCCACAGATTGTGCATATGAAACGCGGTATAATACCAACTGTGACCGATAATTGGACCAACGAATTGGTCTGGGAAAACTTGGACCCAGGAGTCAGAATTCAAACTGTGGCTCAATCGGGATTTGTGCATTATCACATCAAGGATTGGAGGCTGACATGACCGATGATCAGCCCATGACCGAAGAAGAGTTTTTGTCCATATGGCAAAGTCATCAACAGGCAGAACCAGCACAACTCGAATATCGATTGTATTATGATGAAAATGGATTTTTGTTATTTTTCAGCACAGAGGATCGGCCAGGTAACTATGTAGTTGTTGATCAAGAAACATATCTTCATACCTCAGGACAGATCAGGGTAGTCGACGGAGAATTAACAATAAAACATATAGCATATGGCAAAAAACTGATACCATCGGATCAAGGTTTGCCCTGTGACATCAGAGATGTATGTGTGGTTGTGACTGAAGACCAGCCACATACACGATGGTATTTAAAACACGAGGACGCCGAAAATGAATAAAAAAATTGACATAGCTGATTTAGATTGCATCTACTTGACCTATGATGAACCACAACGCGAAGAATTTTGGGCAAAGATCCGCAACATGATTCCCTGGGCTCAACGTGTGGACGGCATCAAAGGGTCAGATGCTGCGCACAAGGCCGCTGCTGCCGCCAGCAGTACTGAACGTTTTATTTTAATCGATGGCGACAACTTGCCAGATGCAAAATTCTTTAACCTCACACTGGAATTGCCTGACTC
>Ga0114962_10003161_pt1 | contig 13450 bp, 13 predicted proteins | sample C_130820_MF_Meta_FD_87017 | JGI IMG/M metagenome (GOLD analysis project Ga0114962, IMG submission 87017) | Freshwater microbial communities from Lake Croche, Canada to study carbon cycling - C_130820_MF_MetaG | ecosystem: Environmental > Aquatic > Freshwater > Lake | place: Lake Croche, Canada... | reverse complement strand
CTTGGTGCAAGGCGTGCAGGGCAGTTTGCCCTAAGGGGCTCAGGCGGGCAAGAGCTCATTTCGCAAGGCATAGGGCTTGACCAAGACCTCTGCAGGCAGCTTGAGCTGCTCAACCAAGCGGCGAATCATTTCAAGCGTCAACGGGCGTGTTTTGTTCATGATGTCAGCCACTCGACCGCGCGGGCCGATGGCAGGCTCCAAGTCTTTGCGGCTCAGGCCGCGGCTTTGCATGACGTGTTCCAGGAATTCAATCGGATCTGGATCGGTCATGGGAAAGTGGGTCTTCTCATAGTGCTCCACCAAGAGGGTGAGCACCTCCAAATGATCAGCTTCCGCAGATTTTGGGGGCGCGGACCACAGTTGTTCAATTTCTTCTAAAGCAGCGTTGTATTGCTTTTTATTTTGAATGGTTTTGACAGTCATAGGGTTTCTCCATCAAACAGTTGTGACATCTACCTTGTCATATTGCGCATGCGTGCCCACAAACTTCACAAACATCAATCCCTTGTCATACCTGACCAACACGACCAATCGATAGTCGTTCCCTTTGATATTGAAGACAACGCGGTTGTTGTGGGTGAAACTTGCGCTTCTATAGGCTTCTTTGATGTCAGAAGGTGACTTCCATGAGGACCTGCTAGCAAGAGCGTACCAGGCCATCAAGGGCGTTTGTGCGTCAGGATGTTTTGTCCAAAATGCACGCAGTGTGGAAATGGCAACGATTCGCATGAGGTGTCAATGATACCAAATTGGTATCTATGCGCAAGTCAATGGTTGAGACAAACTTCATCTTTTGATTGCCTACAATCTGCCCACACCAACAAAGGCAGTGGCATGAGCATCAAAAGCGACAAATGGATTCGCCGCATGGCAGAGCAGCACGGCATGATCGAGCCCTTCGAGCCAGGTCAAATTCGCCAAGATGCTGCGGGTCAAAAAATCGTCAGCTACGGCACCAGCAGCTATGGCTACGACATACGTTGTGCACCCGAGTTCAAGGTATTCACCAACATCTACAGCACCGTGGTCGACCCCAAAAACTTCGACCCCAAGAGCTTTGTAGACATCGAGTCCGATGTTTGCATCATCCCGCCCAACAGTTTTGCCTTGGCGCGTACCCTTGAATACTTTCGCATCCCGCGCAATGTGCTCACCATCTGCTTGGGCAAAAGCACTTATGCCCGCTGCGGCATCATCGTCAACGTCACGCCCTTCGAGCCCGAGTGGGAAGGCTATGTCACCTTGGAATTCAGCAACACCACGCCCTTGCCCGCCAAAATCTATGCAGGTGAGGGCTGCGCACAGGTGCTGTTTTTTGAGAGCGACGAAGCGTGCGAAACCAGTTACAAAGACCGTGGCGGCAAGTACCAAGGCCAAGTGGGTGTGACCTTACCCAAGACCTGAAACCCTCTAAACCCTGGGTTTCGGCTAAGGCACCTCAGGGTGCGACAATCACGCCCTATATGAATTCATTCTCGCAACTGCAGTTAGACCCCCATTTGGCCCAAGCCGTCGCCGAAATGGGTTACGAATCGATGACGCCTATCCAGGCACAAGCCATACCGGTGGTGCTTTCAGGTCAAGATGTGATGGGTGCTGCACAAACCGGTACAGGCAAAACCGCAGCGTTTTCATTGCCTTTGCTGCAACGCATGCTCAAGCATGAAAACACGTCCACCTCACCCGCAAGGCATCCTGTTCGTGCTTTGGTCTTGTTGCCAACCCGAGAACTGGCTGATCAAGTGGCGCAGCAAGTCAAGCTGTATGCGAAATACACCCAACTGCGTTGCGCGGTGGTGTTTGGCGGCATGGACATGAAGCCGCAAACCGCTGAGCTCAAACGCGGTGTCGAGGTGTTGGTGGCGACCCCCGGCAGGCTGTTGGACCACATCGAAGCCAAGACCGCGGTGCTCAACCAAGTGGAATACGTGGTGCTCGATGAAGCCGACCGCATGTTGGACATTGGTTTTTTGCCCGATTTGCAGCGCATCCTGAGCTACCTGCCCAAGCAACGCACCACGCTTCTTTTTTCGGCCACGTTTTCTCCCGAAATCAAACGATTGGCCGCCAGTTACTTGCAAAACCCGGTCACCATTGAGGTGGCCAGACCCAACCAAACCGCTTCCACCGTCACGCAATTGTTTTTCAATATCCATGAAGACGACAAGCGCAGGGCCTTGAAACATATCTTGAAGCAAAAACAAATTTCCCAAGCTTTTGTGTTTGTGAACAGCAAACTGGGTTGTGCGCGATTGGCGCGTTCTTTGGAAAAAGACGGTTTGCGAACCACTGCCTTGCATGGCGACAAGAGCCAAGATGAGCGACTCAAGGCCTTGGAGGCTTTCAAAAAAGGCGATGTCGATTTGCTGGTGTGCACCGATGTGGCCGCCCGTGGTTTGGACATCAAAGATGTCCCTGCCGTGTTCAATTTTGATGTCCCCTTCAATGCCGAAGACTATATTCACCGCATTGGCCGAACCGGCCGCGCTGGAGCAGAGGGCTTGGCCGTGAGTTTTGCATCTGCGTCAGATCTGCGCTTGGTGGCTGATATTGAAAAGCTCACCAAACAAAAAATCGACTTCACGGTACTTGAAATGGATGAAGAGCGTGCGACGCCTCGCCGCGCCCGTTCCGATGAAGATGACCGCCGTCCTCGCCGAGACTTTGACGAACGGGCCGAGAGAACGACAGGCTCGCAGCGCAGCCGTTTCACGCCTGCTAAGCCACCCTCTGACCCGTTTTTTGATAAACCTTACGAACCCAGCGTTCAGGCGACAACGGGCGAGCACGCGCAAACCACTGCACGTGAGACAGCCGCGCCTGCTCGCAGCGCCATCTCATCCAACATCAAACCCAAGCGCAAAGTTGCTGCGTTATTTAAAACAACGACTTGACACCACCCTGTCAGCGTCAAACGCGCTGCTGAACCAGTGCAGCGCAATCGATCGCATGCCGTTGATGAAAGCCCGGACCTTTGGCATTTAACGCCAAGCCACTCAAACACCTGCCCCAAAGGCATCCTGTGTCAAGCTCAATCACATCGCTGCGATGCAAAGGGGACAGTGTTGACCAATGACCAAACGCGATACAAGCGTTTTTTGTGCGACGCTCAGGCACATCGAACCACGGCATATAGCCTACGGGTGCTTGCGTGACGTCCATGAAGTGTTTGAACTCCATCTCTCCCTGCGCCGTGCAAAAACGAAGTCGGGTCAAGGCATTCACAATCACCCGCCAACGCGCTGCGCCTGTCAGCGTGTTGTCCCAAGCGGCGGGAAAATTGCCATACATCTGCGCGATAAAGTCTTGCCATGACGGCGCTCGCAACACCGTTTCTACTTCGCCTGCCAAAGCCAGTGTTTCATCGACATCCCACTGCGGCAAAACACCTGCGTGGACCATCAACACATTTTCAACATGCAGGGCCATGTGCTGATGTCGCAACCAATCCACCAAGACATGGCGATCAGGGGCTTGCAAAACATCGTTCACGGTGTCTCCATTTTTAAGGGCCTGCACCCCCAAGTGGATCGCCAAGAAGTGCAAGTCATGGTTACCCAGCAGGCAACGGGCACTGCTGCCCAAGGCTTGCAGTCGGCGTAAAACCCCCACATTGTCAGGTCCGCGGTTGATCAAGTCGCCCAGCAAAAAGACCGTGTCACGGCTCGGTGAGAAACCCACAAGGCTCAACCATTGCCCCAAAGCACGGTCGCATCCTTGTACATCGCCAATCAAGTAAAGTGCCATGGCATGATTGTCCTAGATTCCATCCACCATTAACCCAGATTGTTGTTCACCCTTTAGCGCCATGGATGTATTACTGATTATTCTTTTGACGTTGCTTAATGCTGTCTTTGCCATGGCTGAAATGGCATTGGCATCGAGCCGAAAAACCTTGCTGTCTCAATTAGAAGCTTCAGGTGCTTACGGCGCCAAAGCTGCTTTGGTACTGCAGACGCGGCCCACAGAATTTTTGTCGACGATTCAAATCGGCATTACCACGTTGGGGGTGATCAACGGCATCATCGGGGAAGCAGCGTTCAGCCATGGTTTGGCTAACTGGTTATCTACTTGGCCGTTGTTGGCCCCTGTGGCTGGTATTTTGGCCACCTCATTGGTGGTGACATTGATCACATTCAATACGATTTTGCTAGGCGAATTGGTTCCTAAGCGAATAGGGCAGTTGTTTCCTGAAACCGTGGCCAGATGGACAGCGCCGATGATGCTGGCCATTGCCATGATGGCCAGACCCTTGGTGCACTTTCTCTCCACCACGACCACCGTTATTTTGCGTTTGTTGCGCATTGATGCCCACCAGCAGCGTCAAGTGACCGAGGAGGAGATTCGCGCCAGTTTGGTCGAAGGCGTTGATGCGGGTTTGATTGAATACCATGAGCACCAGATGGTGAAAAATGTATTTCATCTGGATGAAAGGGAGTTGCCTTCCATCATGGTGCCACGAACAGATATTGTGTGGCTGGACAGTCAACTCAACGCCCAGCAGGCAGTGGAATCTTTGTCGCATTTGCAAGCGCACTCTTGGTATCCCGTGTGTCGCGAAAGTTTGGACGATATCTTGGGCATCGTTAGCATGGCCGGTATATTGCAAAACCGCGCGTCCCTGGCGCCGATTACCCAGTGGATGGAGCCTGCTGTCTTTGTGCCCGAAACACTCAGTGGTTTGGATATGTTGTCGCAGTTTCGACATCCTCATCGCAACCCACATCCCCCCCACCTCAGCGGTGGTGGGCGCATGGTTTTTGTGGTGGATGAGTACGGTGTGGTGCAAGGGTTGATGACCCCACGCGATTTGCTCGAAGCCATCACAGGGGAGTTGGTTCAGACCAATGCGCAGGATGCAGCATGGGCTGTGCAGCGTGAGGACGGCAGTTGGTTGCTCGACGGCATGATGCCTGTGCAGGAATTGAAATCGCGCTTAAACATCAAATCTTTACCCCAAGAAGATGAAGCCATCTACAACACCTTAGCCGGCCTGTTATTGGCGGTGTCAGGCAGATTGCCCCAAGTCGGAGAGGCCTGTTTTGCCGTAGGCTGGCGATTTGAAGTGGTCGATTTGGATGGTCGCCGCATTGACAAGGTATGGGCCAGCTACCAAGCGCAAGGGCTGGACTTGGGTCCCAATACCTGAAGGCAAACAGCTTCAGTGGCCAGGCGGTTTGCCCTCGTGCGGGGCAATCTGATCGAGTTTGGCATTGATACTGCTGACGGTTTGACGAATGGCGTCAACCCTGCCGTGAAATTCTTCCATACGCAGCTTTCTGGCTGCCATGTCCTCTTCATGTTTTTTGATGGCCATTTCAGGCGTGAGCAAGCTTGTCGGTTTGGCCAAGACAGGTATTGGCTGAGCCGCAGGCTTTGTTGTGACAGTCTCGGCGGGGGGCGCTTGGGAATGCGCAAGCTGTGCGTCAGCCAGGCCATGGCCGCCATCAGGCAAATGGACGACGTGATCAACCACTGCTTCATCTTCCAGTGGCTGTGCATTGGGATCAACCTCCGGCGGGTAGTCAATCTCCATATGGTCATCGGGAAAGTCGTCGTCCGCGCTGACAAACAATGGAATAGGGGCCTGAGGAACGGGTTCTTCGACCGAAATATGGTGGTCTTCTATGGCCTCATCAGGTAAAACTGCATGGCTGTCGTTGACATTGTCTTGGGGAACAGCAGCAAAGTGGTCTTCTATGGCCTCATCAGGTAAAACTGCATGGCTGTCGTTGACATTGTCTTGAGGAACAGCAGCAAAGTGGTCTTCTAGGGCCGCATTTGCTACCCCGACAGAGTGATCGTGGAGGGCATGCTTTTCTTCCATGCTGCCAGTAGAGGGGTGGCCATGGTGATCTGCAGGAACATCCAAAGAAGCCGCGTGGTCAGCGTCTGTCTGACCACCCGCAAATCGGTCTTCGTGCGCTTCATCGTGGCTAAAAGATGAGCTTGTGGCCTGAGAGTGGTCTTCCAGCACATGGCCGCTGTCGGTGCTAAGTTGCGAAGACGCTTCAAAATGCGGGTCTTTGAAAGCCAGGTCTTGCGCAAGACCTGCAGTGATATCACTGCGTCTGGCTTTGGCGCTGTTTGAACCTTCAGGAATATCAACTGAAAATGCTTTAGAGCTGCGTATGAGCGGAGGTTCTTTAGAAGCCATAAGGGGTAATGCTTACCTGTTTTTCAATAAATCTCCCGCCAATTTTACCGCTTCAGGTGCACTGACCGAAATGCCATCCGCACCCAGCTGTATGGCTTGATTTTCAGCGTCAAGCAAGGCGGGTCCACCCAAAATCACGCGGGTATGGGGGTTGCGAGAAGCCTTTTTCAATGCACTGATCAGCGAAGGAATGTGGGGGAGTTGTTCTATCAAGCCCACCGATAAGCCCACCACATCAAACCACTCTTGGGCGACAGCATGCAACAGGGCTTTTTCGGTGGTGGAAATCTCAACCACCACTTGCCAAGCTTGTGCACGAAAAAATTCAGAGACCATGGCCAAGCCCAAAATGTGCTGAGAGCCAGGCGCTGAGGCAAGCATGATGCGGCGCACATCGCCAGCCACCTGGGGACCTTGATGGTTTTCGAACCCCAAATGACGCATGGCATGGTGCATGCGCAAAAGACCTTGGGCAACCCACGTGAAATCTAATTTATCTTGTTCCCATAAGTCACCCAAATGACGGGCCGCAGGCGTGATGATGTTCAAGAAAATGGTTTGTTGGGTCAACCCCTTGGCGCGTAAGTCATCTAAGTGGGTAAAAACCATCTTCGCATCGGTATGCAGGCAGGCTTGCGCAAAGTCCAGCATGTCTTGTTCGGTTGCAAGCACCTCTTGGGCCGGCGAGGTTCCCCACGTAGCAGATTCGGTGCTTTGGTGCGCATCGAGCAGCCTGGGAATGATTTGCGATTCGATCACCGACAACAGCGACGTCTTGCATTGATCGACCGACCCCTTGGCGTCATTGGCCGCTGATGAGATCAGCTTTGTGGCAGGTTCAGTTCTGCCAACTGACAAGGTAAGCCATGACAAACCTTTGATCTGAAATTTCAGACGAGGCAGAAGGCTTTGCGAAACATTTAAGTTCATACCTACTCCGTTCGCAATAAGACGGGCCGTACAAATATGTGTAAAACGCCCATTGGGTCATTTTGTCAACAAACCAAGCTTGACACCACCCTGACTAGGGTAAATACCGAAAAAATGTCCATCATTTTGAACTGCGAGCGAGGGTTTTCCTTGTGTTTATGGAGATAACACCTGTTTTCGTCGCAACAGTGAAGCACGGTGTTCGGTTATTCGCGCTGGCATGCAAGCAGCCAGGGCATGTCATTTAGGTTTTTTTTTCAAATCCAAAGCGGATAAAAAATCGCTGGGCTTGAATGCATCTTGTTTGATACCCGATTGAATTTGTTTAAGCAGTAAATTTTGTGTTTCTGTTTGCATACTGGTTGCTCGCAAACTGATATATATGGCTTTGGCCTTGGCTTGATCTGAACCGCTTTGTGCCATGGCTTGGGCCCACAAGCCATCGCGCACAATTCCATCTTGCATTTCGCGCAAAACCAAAGCATGAATCAATTCGCTGGGCGTGGTGGCCATGGAAATCTTTCAAGAGGTGACAAGCGAATGTGCTTGAATAATGACAGGGGTCGCAAGTTAGTTACCTGTATGAAAGGCCGTTACGCGGTCGACCTCATTTTTAGAGCCCAAAAAGACACTGACGCGTTGGTGCAACTGTTGCGGCTGTATGTCCAAAATACGTTCCAGTCCGTTGGTGGCTGATCCGCCAGCTTGTTCTATCAGCCATGACATGGGGTTGGCCTCGTACATGAGGCGCAATTTACCGGGCTTGTCAGGCTCACGCTTGTCCCATGGGTACATGAAGACCCCGCCACGGGTCAGTATGCGGTGAACGTCTGCGACCATGCTGGCAACCCATCGCATATTGAAATCTTTGCCTCTGGTGCCAGCTTGTCCTGCCAAGCATTCATCGATATAGCGTTTCACAGGTTCATCCCAATGCCGCATATTGCTCATATTGATGGCAAATTCTTTGGTGTCCACAGGTATTTGAACCTGCTCTTGGGTCAATACAAACGAGCCTTGCTCTCGGTCCAAGGTAAACATTGCAACGCCATCACCCACCGTCATGACCAGCGTGGTCTGGGGGCCATAGACGCAATAACCTGCGGCCACTTGGGCGCTGCCAGCTTGTAAAAAATCCGCCTCACAAACGGTACTGCTGCCGTCGTTTTTTTTCAGCACGCTGAAGATGGTGCCAATGCTGACATTCACGTCGATATTGCTAGAGCCATCCAGCGGATCGAACAGCAGCAGATACTCACCTTGCGGGTACCGGTTGGGGACCACGTAAATACTGTCCATTTCCTCCGATGCCATCGCAGCCAAATGGCCGCCCCACTCATTGGCTTCAATCAAAACCTCATTGGCAATGATGTCGAGTTTTTTTTGAACTTCGCCTTGTACGTTTTCGGTTTGAGCGGTACCCAAAACGCCGCCTAAAGCACCTTTGTTCACTGCGTGGCTGATGCTCTTGCATGCCCTTGCCACCACTTCGAGCAACAAGCGCAGCTCGGGTGGAATATTGCCCTTGGCACGTTGCTGTTCGACCAGATAGCGTGACAATGAAATGGACATGGGCTACTCCTCCTGAAGGGCAGATGAAATAACCTCGCGCACATCTGCGCTGAGGTCGGATTTGGCGGCAACTCGCCGCAAAGCTTCTTGAGCAGCACTTTGGTAGACAGGGCTGAGCTTGCGCCAACGGTCCAATGCTCTGGCCAGTCGGGCCGCCACTTGCGGGTTGAACGCATCCAACTCCAGCACCCTTTCGCTCCAAAAAACATAGCCTGCTGCATCGTTTCTGTGAAATGCAGATGGATTGGCGCAATAAGCGGATAAGAGGCTTCTGGCACGGTTGGGGTTTCGAATGTGAAAGTCAGCATGCAGCATCAACTGCTTTACTTTGGCAAGAACTGTTCCGTCTTGATCCGGCGCAGAGGCCTGCAATGCAAACCATTTGTCGATCACCAAATCGTCTTGCTTAAACAACTTGTAACAGTGTGACAAGGCATCGGTGGCTTGCGGCAAATGGTGATAAACCAAGGCAGACAATGCATGTATACGGTCGGTCATGTTGTCTGCTTGCATGAAGTCTTCGTAGGCTTGATTTGCCCAAGTCGAGTTGCCCTGCTGTTTTTCCTGTAAACAAAGGTAGTTAAGTGCTAAGCCTTTGAGAGCCCTGGCACCTGCGGCCTTGGCGTCAGTTTGGTAGGTGCCTTCAGCGCCACAGTGGCCATAGGCCCATGCCCAATCTTCCCCAAGATCGCTGGCCAATTGACATCGCATAATTTCACGCGCAGTGTGTATGCGTTGCGGATCCACCACCGTGCATTGCTCAGCGACATAGGTTTCGCTGGGCAGTGTCAGCACCAATTCTTTGAATGCCGCGTCCAATTTTTCATCTCGTAGCAAACTGCGCAGACCCGCCACCAGTGTGTCGGGCAAAGGGCGGGCATTTAAAGTGTCATCAGACAACGAACGCAATAGGTTATTGAGGAACAAGCGTTGGGCCACCTCCCAGCGGTTGAATGCATCCGTGTCATGTGCCAGCAGGACCAACAGGTGTTCGTCTTCATAGGGGTAATGCAATTGCACAGGGGCACTGAACCCGCGCAACAAAGAGGGAATAGGTTGCTCAGAGATTCCCTCTATGACCAAACTCTGCACTTCTTCGGTCAAGACCACGCGTTGATGGTCAAGCAAGATCGTCCCAGTCGGGCCCAACAACCCCATCTCGACGGGAATCACAAAAGGCTGTTTGACCAATTGACCCGATGTGGGGCTGCAACTTTGCTTAAAGTGCATCGTATAGCGATGTGCTTGCGCATCGTATTCACCGTGTACGTCCAGTCGAGGCGTACCGGCTTGGCTATACCAACGCTTGAATTGAATTAAATGGGCGGTCAAAGCGGAGTCGGGGTTGGCGTCTGCGATGGCTTGTGCAAAATCATCGCAGGTCACTGCCTGTCCATCATGACGTTGGAAGTACAGGGTTAAACCTTTTGCAAACCCATCGCGGCCCACCAATGTTTGCATCATGCGCACGACTTCCGCGCCCTTTTCATAAACAGTTACCGTGTAGAAATTATTGATTTCCATGTAAGTGTCTGGCCTGACAGGGTGGGCCATGGGACCGGCATCTTCAGCGAATTGCACAGTGCGCAGTAACCTGACATCTTCGATGCGCTTGACAGCGCGTGCCGATGCGCTGGTGGCCAAATCTTGACTGAATTCTTGATCGCGAAAAACCGTCAATCCTTCTTTCAAAGACAATTGAAACCAGTCACGACACGTCACACGGTTGCCGCTCCAATTGTGAAAATATTCATGGCCAATCACGCTCTCAATATTGGCGAAGTCCTGATCGGTGGCGGTGGCTTGACTGGCCAGCACATACTTGGTGTTGAAAATATTCAACCCTTTGTTTTCCATGGCCCCCATATTGAAGTCTGAGGTAGCCACAATCATGAATCGCTCAAGATCAAGAGCCAATCCAAACCGATGCTCGTCCCAAGCGACACTGGCCATCAAAGCATTCATGGCGTGGTCAGTTTTGTCGAGATCGCCCGAACGCACGAAAATTTGCAGCAAATGTTCTTGCCCGCTGCGCGAAACAATCTTTTGCTCGCGGCATACCAATTGGCCCGCAACCAGCGCAAACAAATAGCTGGGTTTTTTATGCGGATCTACCCAATGTGCAAAATGCCTGCCGTCGTCGAGTTTGCCGTGTTCAGCTAAGTTGCCGTTGGAGAGCAATACAGGGAAAAGGACGGGATCGGCCCTGAGCGTCACACTAAAACTCGCCATCACATCGGGGCGATCTAAAAAATAGGTAATGCGGCGGAAACCTTGCGCTTCGCATTGCGTGAATAAAGAGTTTTGGCTGAGATACAAACCCGAGAGCTGTGTATTTTTGCTGGGGTTACACGTGGTGAAGACTTCCAGCTTAAAGGGCTCATCGCCCTCGGGAATATTCTCCAGCACGAGTTGATGGTTGTCGATTTTGAAACTGGTTCCTTGACCATTGAGCAACACCCGTGAGAGATTAAGTTCTTCACCATCCAAACGCAAGGCCTGAGGGCTTGCTTGCGGGTTGCGACGCAAGGTCATGGTGTTGAGTACGCGTGTTTTGGTGGTGTCAAGATCAAATACCAAGTGAACCGTATCTATCCAAAAACCGGGCACTTGGTAGTCTTCTCGCCGCGTTACTTCGGCTTGTCCTTCACGCATCACATCTCTCCTGATCCATTGGTTTAAACACCTTGCTTGAGCGAGGCTTCAATAAAAGCATCCAAGTCGCCATCCAGCACTTTCTGGGTGTTGCTGATCTCTACGCTGGTACGCAGATCTTTGATGCGACTTTGGTCGAGAACATAACTGCGAATTTGATGACCCCAGCCCACATCGGTTTTGGTGTCTTCCAGTTTTTGCTGAGCTTCCATGCGCTTGCGCATTTCGAAATCGTACAGGCGAGATCGCAAACGCTTCCAAGCCACATCGCGGTTGCTGTGCTGACTTCGACCGTCTTGGCACTGCACCACAATACCGGTTGGGATATGGGTCAGGCGCACTGCAGAATCGGTTTTGTTGATGTGCTGACCGCCAGCACCACTTGCTCGGAAAGTGTCCGTGCGCACGTCAGCTGGGTTGATGTCTATTTCAATCGAGTCGTCCACCTCTGGGTAGACAAACACACTGGCAAAACTGGTGTGGCGACCGCCTGCAGAGTCAAAGGGCGATTTACGCACCAAGCGGTGAACACCTGTTTCGGTCCTGAGTAAACCAAAAGCGTATTCACCCTCTATTTTCAAAGTTGCACCTTTGATGCCTGCAACGTCGCCGGGCGATTCGTCCTCCAGAGTTGCTTTGAATCCCTTGCGCTCTGCATACTTCAGGTACTGGCGGAGCAACATGCTGGCCCAGTCACAGGCTTCGGTACCCCCGGCCCCTGCTTGTATATCTAGAAAGGCATTCAGAGGATCAGCGGGATTGTTGAACATCCGGCGAAATTCCAGTTTTTCGACCTCTGACAAGATACGTTGCGTATCCTCTTCAATGGTGATGAGGCCTGATTCGTCACCATCAGCCTTGCTCATGTCAAATAACTCGGCGTTGTCGGCAATCTCTTGGCCTAAGCGACCAAGGGACAACACAATATCTTCAAGCGATTTTTTTTCTTTGCCCAGTTCTTGGGCTTTTTTGCTGTCATTCCAGACGTTGGGGTCTTCCAGCGCTGCATTGACAGTTCTTAGACGCTCAGATTTGGCATCGAAGTCAAAGATACCCCCGAAGGTCAAGGGTTCGCATTTTCAAATCGTTAAGCAAGTTACCTATGTTGTTGATGCGTTCTGCTTCCATGCCGATATCCAGTCTAGAAAAGCTTGATTATCCTCTGTATTGTCAGAGTCAAGACTTTCCAAAGCTTGAAGTACATCGCCAATCAAAATAATGGCAGGACTGGCAACGGCATGAGAATCCATCAACGCATGCATCGTGGACAGTTGCCCGATGAAGCTCTGCTGATGGGGCATGCTGGCGTTTTGCACCACGGCCATCGGCGTGGTGCCGGCCATGGACTTCAACAAAGCCGTCTGTACCTCATGGGCACTGTTGATCCCCATGTAAATCACCAGCGTCAAGTGGCAAGCCTGTGCTGTGCGACCCAGCATTTCCCAATCGATGGGTGTCACCTTCGATAGGGTGGAACTGGCGTGTCCCGTCACAAACACGGTGCCGTGTGAAAAAGCCCTGTGTGTCAAAGAAAGCCCAAGGGTATTGGCTGCAGCAAGTCCTGCGGTCACGCCATTGACGACCCTGACCCTGACACCTTTGGATTGCAAATAGGCAATCTCTTCCCCGGCACGGCCAAACAGCAAAGGGTCCCCCCCTTTGAGTCTGACCACGTTTTCACCTGCCAATGCCTCTTGAGCCATCAGTTTTTCAATGAAAGCTTGCGGGGTGGATTGACAGCCTCCGCGTTTACCCACGTGAATGATTCTGGCTTGGGGATGGGCGTGCTTTAAAACATCGGGATGAACCAAATCATCAACCAAAATAACGCTAGCGGTTGCTAAAGCTTGGACCGCTTTAAGCGTCAACAACGCCGGGTCCCCAGGGCCTGCGCCCACCAAGGTCACGCAAGCAGATGCGGGTTCATCGGTCATGGGGTGTTTCCTTCAATGGGGTTTTGGGTGCAAGCCTTAGACAGTCGTGAAATCAGATCAGCTTGTGCTTGAACGGGCGCAGGAACAGGGCTGTGTCCAGTCAAAATTTTCTCAATATAGTCTGCGGTCTGTTCAACATCCAGATGGAAAGGCAGTTCAGTGGTGACGTGCTGCACATGGGCTGCACGTCACCACTGAACTG
>Ga0114962_10003159_pt1 | contig 13452 bp, 8 predicted proteins | sample C_130820_MF_Meta_FD_87017 | JGI IMG/M metagenome (GOLD analysis project Ga0114962, IMG submission 87017) | Freshwater microbial communities from Lake Croche, Canada to study carbon cycling - C_130820_MF_MetaG | ecosystem: Environmental > Aquatic > Freshwater > Lake | place: Lake Croche, Canada... | reverse complement strand
TTCGCGCGCCAAATAGGCGTTTGTTACAGTATTACCGAGTTCAGACGATAGAACACTATTCATCATTTTCTCATTTTCCTTCGCTTCACACAATTTAAGAACAAGTGTCAGTATTTCTTCTTCAACTATGTGAACTCGGTCCTCATGGTATTTAGAGTCTGTTCTATGCCGACTCAGTAGCACAGCAACATCGCGCATAACATATAGAGATTCATTGGGCGCCGCCATTCTAATCTTTGTCTACGAAGATGAGAATACTTCAATTTTGTTCATTTACCGAGGTGTTGAATTTGCATAGCCCATTCCACTGTAGATTCGCGTGTCTTTGTAGGTTTGCTACGGCGAAGTCGCAAACCCTGTGCGCCCGGTGAATCATATTTATGGAGAATATCATTGCGGATAAATACATTCTTTAGATTCTGGTCATAGAAATCAACCGGTTTCGTATCCATCGTCTGAATAATAGATACCATGGGTGGTGTTAATACATCAATCCGTAGTTTCTTATCTGTAATCACACCGCGGTATTCCGAAATATCCATTGACCCGCCAAACATACGAAGAACTTCACGTGGTGGTGCAGGTCTTACACCACCGACTGACGGCTCCGCATAAAGACTATTCAACAGCGCATAACGCTCCCATTGAATCTGGCTATCAATACGTTCTTTGAAAAGATACGATACTGCGCACTCACCGGTACAAAAGTTTCCATACATATACCATAATTCGTTGAGAATATGGCTGGGAATCGCGTAGGGTGCGTTTGTAAAACTGTGACAACACCAGAAACATGCCGTTTCCGTTTTTTCGGGCAGACGATTGTAACGATTCGCATCTTGAAAGAGCACCATGAGTTTCTCGGAATAATGTGACGGAAGTTTGCTCGTTGTAACAGCAGGAATAGTTTGTGTCTTTTTCGTAACCGAATCACTTTCAACACCTGAACCTTCTGGAATTCCTTCAAGAAACGAAAGTTCATCAGTACCATCATCGTACGGTTTCGGAATATGATTCACATCTGGGTCGTATTTTAGTAAATTCGAACTATGAAAATTCATATCCGATGATGTAACGGGAATATGAGCGATTAAGGGTCTTTGTTCCGATAAAAACGAACCCGTGATTCCCGAAGGTGTTACAATCGCAACAACGGGTGGCGTTTTCTTTGACGCACGCGGTTTTTTATCTTTTGCTTTTGCCTTTGCTTTACTCGCTACTGGCATTGATTCCTCTGCTATGTCTTTTTCGCCTGTTTCTTCTATCGTTATTGTGTTTTCTTCTATCAGATGAATTGTATCAGGTACAGGAACGACAGGAACGACAGGAACGACAGGAACAGATGGTGCTGGTTCTGGTTCTTGTTCTTGTTCTGGCTCTTGTGCAACATGTTCGTCTGCTTTCTGTTTCGTTTTACGAGGACCACGTGGTTTCACAGGTTTACCCGATTTAGTTAGTTTCACTGGCACTGCGTCTGTTGCGTCTGTTGCTTCTGTTGTGTTTGTATCACTCATCTTTAGTCAAATCTCTGTGTTTAACTTTAGATGCTTATATGTTTTTAGAATTTAAAAGGTCTAAAGAATAGAGTATGCCAAACGCAAACGCAAAAACTCGTAAGAATCCGAAACTCCGTATTTCAAAAGTAGGATCTTGTATTCGTAAACGGGCAAATACAGTTTCGTTAAAACGTACTATGATGCCCGATTCGCCTCACTTCGACCCAGCACTCATAACACCCGAAAAAAGTAATAAATTCACGAAACTCATTGAAACCATTCACGCATTAGATGCAGAGGATTTTGCGAGAGATGGAACAAAATACAAACATTTTATTTTTACGGATATTCGTGAAGCTGCGCATGGTGCGAAAGCCTGTGCTAGTTTTCTCATCGCAGCAGGTTTTGATTTCCGTATGAAGAAGCGAACGGGTTTTATTGAGAAGGAACCGGTTGCTAATGGAAGTAACGGTTTCGCAATATTACAATCCTTACCTCTATGGGGAGATCCGCTTACTGTGAAAGCGAAAAAACAGATTCTCGGCGCATATAATCAACGTCCCGATAATATTCATGGCGAACAACTACGTATTATTATCCTAGATTCAAAATACAAAGAAGGTATTGATTTGTTTGATGTCAAATATGTACATTTACTTGAACCTGCGATTGCGTCATCCGATCTGAAACAAGCAGTAGGTCGCGCAACACGCTTTTGTGGACAACGTGGTCTGCACTTTGTTCCTAAAAAAGGCTGGGCATTACAGGTCTATATTTATAATACTGAACTTCCTACATCCTTCCCTACTCACGATGCGCATTCCCTGATGTTACAAAATTCTGGCTTGGATATTTCGTTACTGAACCTTACGAAGGAATTGACAGTTTTATCCATTGCGTCCTCTGTAGATTATGATTTGAATTACAAAATTAATAATTTTGATATTACTGCGGCACTTCTAGAAGCAGTTGGGTCAGAGGATACTATGATTGCGGAGGTTTCTGCGACAGAAGACGCAGCCGTTCCTGTAGCAAAACAAAGCGGAGGAGCAAAGACACGCGCAACAGTGAAAGCGATTATGTCCGTTGATGAAATCACCCCCGAAATGTTAGAACGATGTGGAAAGCGTAAATCGCGACTCTTTCCGTTTTCAAAAGTTCGTATGATTGAACTTGCGCGAAAATATAAAATACCGACACCAAAGAAAGCGAAACGTGCATATTATTGCGAACAACTCTCGGCAAACCCAGCCTATTTAGAAGACTTGTTAGTACCGTATGATGAACCTAAAAAACGTACGAAGAAACCGCAGCGATTGATTCTACCAACGCCCGCACCACCAACAACACCACGTGCCTCTCGCAATAGTCGTAATCGTTTGAACAATCCTCGTTCTACGCCAGTCGCACCACCACCCACGCCTCGAACATCGCGCGATTCACCCGATGAACTCTATTTTCCTGAACCTCTTACACCGAATTCAGAAACGCGTACATCGCAACTCACGCTACGATCGCTAATGAATAAACCGTTCGCTGACTTCCAAGCCGGTATTATCAATCTTTATTCCGCACACCAATGGGCAGCACCAATCGTAAAAAGCGGCTGTGATTCGGTACAAGGTATTGCGAAAGGACAACCCGTAAGTTTCTCCAAAACCCAAGACTTTATTCGCCATTATTTAACACCGTCGTCACCCTTCAAAGGCTTACTCGCCTGGCATTCTGTAGGAACAGGAAAAACCTGTATGGCAGTTGCAGCTGCGACAACTGCGTTTGAACAAGCCGGTTATACAATTCTATGGGTGACTCGTAATGCATTAATGTCCGATGTCTATAAAAATATTTTCGGCTCAGTTTGTTCTATTCCGATGATAGAGTATGTCAAACGTGGTAAAATCATACCCGATGACCTTACAAAACAGAAGAAATTACTCAATCGTGCTTTTTTACCACCCATAAGTTACAGAACCTTTCAAAATGCGTTACAAGGGAAAAATGAACTTGGTCGTATTTTGCGAGCCAAAAATCCCGATCCGTTACATAAAACCTTTTTAGTTATGGATGAAGTTCATAAATTATTAGATGGCGACTTAGGAGCTGCGGAAACCGCGGATTTTTCCATTATTCAAAACTTTATTCATGCTTCCTACAGTTTATCGAATCGTGATTCAGTTCGTCCGTTACTGATGACCGCAACTCCGATTACGGATAAACCCAGCGAACTCTTTGATATTCTCAATACTTTGATACCGAGCGACGATGCGCGACTTATGAACTTTTCGGAATTCCGTGACTTGTATTCCGACGCCGATGGGCATATTTCGGCGGAAGGTCGTGCGTATTTTCAAGAGAGAGCGAAAGGTCTTATTAGTTATCTAAATCGTGAATTAGACCCGACGACGTTTGCGCAACCTGAATTTCATACAATCTCTGTTCCGCTTCTTTCGTTTGAACCGCCGTCTGCTGTGTCGGTTGCGGAGCGGTGTGATGCGGGGCTGAATCGTACGGGCTCGGAGGATGATTGTGACCAAATAGAGACTGAACTTGCTGAGAGATTGGAGGCGGTTATGGACCTAAATGCACCAGGTGCTAAACGCGAAGCGATTAAGAATCTCAAGAAAACGTACAAAGCCCGTATTCGTGAATGCCGCGCGAATGTGAAGGGAACGCAGAAACGGTTGCGTAAGGACGCTGCGCGTTGTTATAAACAGGCGCGAAAATCCTTTGTTACACAACAGCAAAACAGCCAAATTTCGGCGCTTCAGGATTGCATTGGGCTAAAATCATCCACTCATTCCTCTACGTTCCCTTTGCGGGCTGAAGTAGAGGAAATACTCTTTAGTTCGAAATCGCGTGAAAGTCAACGCTCAAATCGTGGGACATTAGGAAATGAAAATCGAGCGAATAATTTTAACGAATTATGAGGGTCGCAGGTCTAAAGTAAATTACGCATACTCTTTTCAAGGATGTCCGTAGTTTGGACCGAAAAGTATCGCCCTACGCGTTTTGCGGATATTAAGGGACATTCACGAATTCGTAAATTATTAAGTCGTGCGGTTTCAAATGGGTGTCTGGGATTTCCACCGATAATTCTATATGGTCCACCGGGAACTGGGAAAACATCCATCGCATTAGCACTCGCGACTGAAGCGTATCCCGATATTTCACCGACAATTTCAACACTGTATTTGAATGCAAGTGATGAACGAAGTATTGAAGTTATTCGTGAACGGATTTTACAATTTACGCGTACCACGTGGCCAGGGGTCGCACGTAAATTTGTAGTCTTCGATGAAGTCGAAACGATGACCGAACCTGCGCAAGCATCGTTACGTGCGCTTCTTGACGATGTTGATAAAGAGGGTCATTGTAACGCACCATTATTTGTATTTTTATGTAATTCCCTATACCGTATACATTCCGCAATTCGCTCCCGTTGTGTCGCGCTGTTCTGCGGACATGTTCCGATAGCACACGTTCGTGAAATGCTTACGGAAATTCAGATTGCGGAAGGAACTAAAGATATCGTTATTCCAAGCGATACAACCTTTCAAATCCAACGTGGTGATTTACGCTCATTTGTCAGCGCAATTCAATACAATAAAGAATTTAATATGTGGGATGGGTGGTTTCAACGTTTAGGGACGGCAAAACCAGGAAAATCTATTTTTGTATGGGAAGACGGACTTGCGAAAACACCGTTTTGTATATTAATTCGTCACGTATTTATTTGGATGAATAGTAAAGCCCTCCTAGAATCGCGTGCTGAAGACTTTGTCACGAAATGTATGGAAGTTCAGGATGCGCCAACGAGCACAATTCTCGGTGTAATTCCACCGGCATGGGAAGCGCTTTCTATATATCTATCCATCTCTAGCAAAACTTAAACCTAGCGGAACAATAGAGGCAGAGCCATGACCGCAAAAACTCGCAAGAACAAAGTTGATTTTGTTATTGCGATACCGAGTTACAAACGTGCGGAAACACTTCGTGATAAAACACTGACTATGCTCGCAAAGAAGCACGTCCCGGCAAACATTATTCATGTTTTTGTAGCAACCGAAGACGAAAAACAGATCTACGACGCAACATTGGAAAAAGGAACGTATGGGAAACTTATTGTTGCGGAACCAGGAATGGGTGCTGTTCGTAATTGTATAACCGCTACGTTTCCAAAAGGACGTAAAATAATGAATATTGATGACGATATCAAGGAATTCATGGAATTAGATGCGGCTGGGAAATTACATCCTGTAAAAAGTCTTATGCCGATTTTTAAGAAAGGGTTTGATACCGCAGAAAAGAAAGGATTTCGATTGTTCGGCTATTATCCCGTTGCGAACGGCTTCTTTATGAAAGACCGTATTACTGAAGATTTACGCTATGTTATTGGTTCCATGTGGGGAATTATTAATCCTGGTATTGATGCCCTCAAAGTTACCCTAGACGATAAGGAAGATGTTCAACGTACGATTATTATGTATATCTTAGACGGCGGTGTTCTTCGCTACGAGTATTATGCTCCTGTTACAGCGTACTATAAAGAACCCGGTGGGATGCAAGAAGAGCGTACGAAGAACCGTGTAGATACATCCGCACGGGCGCTTATCACGGCATATCCTGGGCTGGCTACACTCAATCTAAGTAAGAAATCCGGTATGACTGAAGTACGCCTTCGCGATACACGCGAAGAGAAAACCTTCGGTCTTGATGTACTCAAATCGTTTAAGGCACCGAAGGTTTGAGTTTATTTTCCAATTTTTTAAAAATATCCAAACATAAAATGGTTTTACGTACATGTTATCTTTTAACAATGAATGAATCCTCACCACGTGCACAATATTCAATAGAAGTATTAAAACGTGTTGGATTTACTGTAAAAATATTTCACCCAATTCCAGACACAGATATGGTTTTATCAAACAAAAAAAGCATGATGTGTATTTATGAAATGATAGTACATGGCGACGACGAATGGGTTTATGTATTTGAGGATGATATTAATACACTTTGCGATATTAGGTTAGATGAAATAATTCAGTATGAGTCAATTTCAATAATGTTTTTTTATCTAGGACTTTGTGATTACGGACCTGCGAAAACAAAAAACCATTTCCAACAAATAAACAATCACCCTATAACAATCGTCGATGGTTTTACGAGAGGGTTACATGCCATAGGTTTATCAAAAAAAGGGGCTACTCAATTATTGGAATATTCAAAGTCGTCACCAAACAGATACATGGATATGTGTTTAGAACAGTTTTCAGAAAAATATCCAGCGAATGTTGTACGTTATGATTTAGAAAGTTATATACCTGGACACAGAGGTGTTTTTTTCCAAGATAGAAATCGCTTTCCAAGTATAATATCAACCTGAGGAATTTTGTTTGTGATTGGATTAAATATGATATTCCACCTTAATTCAGATCAATGTTCAACCACGTCTTCTTCAATTGTGCCTGGAAACGCATAACCGTCTTGGTAAAGGTTATCATGTGGATACCATCGTGATGGAATAATTAAATAGGGACGATTTGTGTTAAGATACAAGCCCCACCAACTAAACGACGAATTTGCGGCTATGCCACCTTTCTTACAATGTGCCATAACCGATAATGTATCAACTTCATTTTCCTTTACTAACACATGACGGGTATCTTTCAGAAGTTCCCAATCTTCACACCATCCAATATCATTACTCATAACATGTGCAACTCCTGTGCCCATTCGTTTTATGCTATTTTTATAATAGGTTGATAAATCTAATTCGTGATAGATGTTTCCAACATAATCGCCGCGTCGTACATGAAGAAAAAAACCATCCTCTGCGTCAGAATATGATTTTACAATCTGTGAATTCAAAGTAAATAAAGGAACAATTTTGTCCTTGAATGGTTCAATATACCTATAATTTTGCCAATATCCTACAACTTGAATTGTGTTTGAATTTGGTAGAGTTTTAAAACTGTCCACAGAAATCGGATGTAAATTGAATTCTTGAAAACGCTGATTTGGTGTTTTTTGGGTAATACATTGTAGCCAAGGTTTTAGAATAGAATCCTTATAATTGAGTGCACTATGTTTTTCAGGTGGCATAGGAATATCTAGAATCCCAAACTCATGACCTGTTTGTTTCGCAAACGAATACGTTGCACTTAATTGGAACATGATATTTCCAAGCCCCCCTTCTAAATACGGAATTAGCATTGTATAAATAGAATTTTATAGATTCTCTTTATATACGGCGTTAAAAGGAGGCTAAACCCGTTAGTCTAAAACTGTAGTACACAAATAATGCATTCGAATGGATTGCCTTATTCTATATTCAACAGAGTATAAAAAAGAGCGTATTGGAAAACCGTATGATGGTGGATATGTAATATATGAATTACCATCTGTCTACGATTGCTTTATTAGCGGCGGAATTTCGAATGACATAAGTTTTGAACAAGCGTTTCTTACAAAATATCCAGATATTCCTTGTTTCGCATTTGATGGCACAATTTCTTCATTGCCTGTTGCCGATACCAGAATTCAATTCATAAAAAAAAATTTAGGAAATCAAGAAACGCATAATCTCACAAATCTTCATAGGACAATTGAACCTTTTAAAAATATTTTTATGAAAATAGATATTGAAGGACATGAATTTCGGCTATTTCCTACATTCACAGAACGTCACATGAATTCTATAAAACAACTTGTTGTTGAAATTCATAGTCCAGGCGATATTCAACTTTACCCGAATTACTTTAGAGGACTATCGGATATTCAACATTCACAAATGCTTCAATTCTTTGAAAAAATCAACAAAACACATACGCTTGTTCACGTACATCCTAATAATGGTTGTAAGACATATTATGTTGATGGTATTCATTTACCGAATGTTTTTGAATGTACGTTTATTCGCAATGATTTTGTAAGTGACCGCATTCCAAATAATCTTCCACTACCAACAGTCATGGATATGCCCAATATTCCAAACAATCCTATCGTCGTTTTTGATAAATATCCTTTCTGTAAAGTTTAACAGAATTTTATAACAATATTTCATTTTGTTTAAAATGAAATATTGTTGAAAAAATTTGTAATAACATTTGCACTGCGTAGTGTGGACTGCGTAGCACTTCGTAGCCGCGCGGAAGGGGAGATATCCCCTTTAGTGTAAAGACACCAAACTAATTATGAGTAAATATGTCAATTCCTAAAATCATACATCAATTATGGATTGGACCGAAACCCGCGCCAACTAAATTTATGAATACATGGCGTGATAAACATCCAGATTTTGAATATATGTATTGGAACGAAGCAGATTTGAAAGAATTGTATAAAACACAATCTATCGGTACGACTCTAAAGACAGGAGACCGCATTAGTATGAAACTTTCTTGTATAGATAAAATTAAATCTATTGAAGAAATAAATGGTAAAGCAGATATTATTCGATGGGAAATTATTCACAAATACGGTGGAGTTTTTTTAGATGCGGATTCTATTTGTATTGAACCGTTTGATGAAGTTGTAATGAATACAAAAGCATTCGCAGGATATGAAAATGAACAGGTTCGTAAGGGTTTAGTAGCAACCGGAACTATGGGGTTTCCGCCTGCGCATCCGCTCTGTAAAGCTGCGATTTCTTGGATTGAGGCGAATCCCGTTAGTCAAGTGAAAACTGGAAAAATGGCGTGGCAAAATGTAGGACCTATGCTTCTTACAAATCTAATCAATACTCTTCTGTATAATGACATTACGATTTTTCCAAGTTGGTATTTTTTACCGATTCATTGTACGGGTGTTGAATATACCGGTCATGGTAAAGTCTATGCGTATCAGGAATGGGGTTCAACGAAGAAAAACTACGATAGTATGAATACAATCGATTTACCTGCGCAATTCAACGAACCTAAATTCTCGGTATCCGTTTTAATTCCGAGTTACAATACAAAACATAAATATGTTCAAGAATGCTTAGACTCGATAAAAGAACAACAGGGGCATTTCGGAATAGAATTAGTATGGGTCAATGATTGTTCAAGTGATTTGTGCACGCGACTTTTGGAGAAAGCACTTGATTCTTTTGTGAAAACTACCCGTTTTTGCCGACTTGTGTATAAGAAAATGGATACAAATAAAGGTGTTAGTTATTGTTTGAATCAAGGAACTGTATTATGTACAAATGAACTTGTAATTCGCCACGATTCCGATGATATTATGAAACCCCAACGTATCGTAAAACAACTTGAATTTCTAACATCTCATCCTGATTGTGTATTACTCGGTTCAAATATAACGTTTTTCACAATGAGCGGACCCAAAAAACAGTTCGGCAGAGATACGACTCATCGGCTACGGTTAACCTGGGCTGACTATTGTAATGAAAAACCCTATGCGCAATGGATAATGAATCACCCTAGTTTATTATTTAAAAAGTCAGCGGTTCTTGCCGTTGGAAATTATAATCTAGAACCCAGTCTATTTGAAGATTTTGAATTAGAATTAAAAATTCTGAAAGCCTACGGTGTTCTTTATAATATTCCAGAGAGTTTAGTCTATTATCGATTACATGAAGACCAGGTTACCTACGGTGGAAAGGCTTCAACACCCGAGACTATCACGTGTAAAAATGCATTCATTGATTCAATAACAGCGCCAAAAAATTGACCCCGTATCCCTCCCTTGTGTCTAACGGTAGATACAATGACAACCGCAGCGCAATATAAAAAGCATACACATCGTGAACATATTCTGGAACTACCCGATACCTACATCGGTTCGGTAGAAACCAGTGTAGAATCACGGTGGGTCTGGAATGCTACGAAGAGTTCCATGGAGTGGCGGACAGTTCGCTTCTGCCCTGGATTCCTCAAAATCTTTGATGAGATTCTAGTGAATGCGTTGGATCACCGCGTTCGCTTGAATGGACGTACAGGAGCTGATATTATTCCTGTAAAGCATCTGGATATTTCGTTCACACCTACAACGATTAAGGTTCGTAACGATGGCGATGGAATTCCGGTGGATCATCATAAAGAAACGGGTATTTGGGCGCCTGAACTCATCTTTGGGCATCTTCTAACCTCGTCAAATTACGATAAAGAGGAGGAGAAGGTTGTTGGAGGAAAGAATGGGTACGGTGGGAAGTTATCAAATATTTTCAGCAATTCCTTCACAATTGACACTGTGGACCACCGGCAAAAGAAAAAATACGTACAAACCTGGACTTCCAACATGTCCTCTGTATCTGCGCCTAAAGTTACGGCTTCCTCTGCGAAACCGTACACCGAAATTACCTATACGCCCGATTTGACCCGCTTTCAATGGGGTGTTCCTACGCCACCTAGCGTCATTCCCGATGATATGCTGGCATTGATTGCGACGCGTGTAATGGATGCTGCGGCGTGCGCCGGTAAAGATTGCCGTGTTACGCTCAACGGTGTTCTCGTGGCTGCGAATACCTTTATGAAGTATATCGGGCTCTATTTACCCGATGAAACAGCGAGTACCGCGTCACCTACGGCTACTTCTGCTGCGACTTCTGGTTCTTCTGCGAGGCGTATAGCCTACGAACAAGCCGGTGAGCGCTGGGAAATCGGTGCAATCCTTACGAGCGAACTGTACGGTGATGCGACGATGAAAGAGCCACCGAAAGACCGGCATATCTCCTTTGTCAATGGTATCGCGACGCGCCGTGGCGGTAAGCATCTAGACCATGTTGCGGAGAAGGTCCTTGCTGAGTTTTGCGAACTCATAAAGAAGAAAGCGAAGATTGATGTCACACCAGCGCTTCTCCGCGATTCCGTAACGTGGTTTGTGAATTCTACGATTGTCAATCCCTCCTTTGATACACAGACGAAGGAAACACTGACGACACCTGTTCCGAAATTCGGTTCCAAGCCAGCGATTACCGCGAAATTCCTAGACCAACTTACCAAAATCGGGCTGATGGAGGAGGCACAAGCGCTCCTCGATGCGAAGACGGCAAAGGACGCGAAGAAAACAGACGGTAAGAAACGGAGTACAGTACGAGGTATTCCAAAACTGGACGATGCGACGTGGGCGGGTACGGCAAAATCCTCCGAATGTACGCTCATATTGACGGAGGGAGATTCAGCGAAGACGACCGCTATTTCGGGTCTCAAAGACGTTGGACGCGAAAAATACGGTGTCTTCCCGCTCAAAGGTAAGATTCTCAATGTCAAAGATATTACAGCAGATAAGAAACTCAAAAATCAGGAATTGACGTATATCAAACAGATTCTCGGTCTGGAGTCCGGTAAATCCTACAAAGACCTGAAGTCGCTCCGATACGGGCGTGTTATGATTATGACGGACCAGGATGTTAATGGTTCGCATATCAAGGGTCTTCTGATGAATCTATTTCACACGGATTGGATTGAACTGCTACGTCTAGGTTTCCTCTGCTGCTTGATGACACCACTTCTCAAGGCGACCAAGGGTGCTCAGGTTCTGAGTTTCTATTCGGATTCGGAATACGCAGCGTGGAAAGCCGGACTCGGTGAGGATGGGCTACGCGGTTGGTCTACGAAATATTACAAAGGTCTTGGTACATCAACGGCAGCGGAAGCACGTGATTATTTCACGTCTATGAATACGGTTGAATACGTATGGGACCCGACAGCAGATATCACAATTGACCTCGCATTCAATAAGAAGCGCGCGGACGATAGAAAGACGTGGCTAGGAACATTTGACGGTGCGCGTCATCTTGAAGTTGGCGCAGGCGGTGCGAAAGTCGGTTATACGCGCTTCATCAATGACGAACTCATTCATTTCAGTAACGCAGACAATATTCGGTCTCTTCCGCACGTTATGGACGGGTTAAAACCGTCACAGCGGAAAATCTTCTGGTCGGCGTTGAAGCGTAATCTTGTGAAGGAGATTCGGGTTGCGCAGCTCGCGGGATATGTCAGTGAAACTGCCGCGTATCACCACGGCGAAGCATCACTGACCGGTGCGATTGTTGGAATGGCACAGAATTACGTTGGTTCCAACAATCTCAATCTACTCGCACCAAACGGGCAGTTCGGTACGAGACTTATGGGTGGAAATGACGCAGCCTCTGCGAGATATATTCACACGGAGTTGATGCCGATTGTACGTGCACTCGTAAAAAAGGAGGATGATGCGATTCTAAAGATGATGGATGACGACGGCTTGCTTGTCGAACCCGAAACGTATTTCCCTGTCATTCCGCTACTCCTTGTCAATGGTGCGCTCGGTATTGGTACGGGATTCTCTACGAACGTACTTCCGTACAATCCTATTGATATTATTGGTGCGCTGCGACTACGATTGAACGGTCGCTGTGAATCGCTTACGACGATGGAAATGACGCCGTGGTGGTTTGGATTCAAGGGTAAGGTTCTATCGGTAGATTCCAAAACCTGGGCGACCAAAGGTGTCTATGAATGTATCAACGATGAAACAGCGACGATTCGTATTACGGAACTACCGATAGGAACGTGGACGCAGGATTATAAAGATTTTCTGGAGGCAATGCTGGAAGAGCAGGATTCCCTACAGGCGAAATATATCAATGATGTGAAGAAGGCAAAGGATGCGAAAACCGCGCCACCTGCGAAGCCGACTCTATGGCTACGCGGTTATACATCAAATTACAACGACGTAGATGTCGATTTCGAACTCTCTATGGATCCGGAATATTACCACGAGGCGCGCGCGTATCCTACAGACTTTGAGACGCGTTTCAAACTAAGCGCAACTCATAAAACCAGCAATATGGTTGCATTTGATACGTCGGGAAAGATTCATAAATTTACAGCGGTCGGTGAGATTCTCGCGGAATTTTATGCGCGTCGTCTTACGGCGTACGATGAGCGTAAGGCGCAGCAACTTGCTACATTCGCGGCGGATATTCGGGAACTTGAGGCACGCCTGAAATTCGTACGCGCAGTTGTTGAAG
>Ga0114962_10003158_pt1 | contig 13453 bp, 9 predicted proteins | sample C_130820_MF_Meta_FD_87017 | JGI IMG/M metagenome (GOLD analysis project Ga0114962, IMG submission 87017) | Freshwater microbial communities from Lake Croche, Canada to study carbon cycling - C_130820_MF_MetaG | ecosystem: Environmental > Aquatic > Freshwater > Lake | place: Lake Croche, Canada... | reverse complement strand
TTTAGTAGTGGAAGAAATTGCTATTTCAACAGCATCAATTGCAACAAAAGAAACCGTAATTGTAGACGAAAAACCAGTTTTAATTGAAGAAGTTCCCCTTGTTGTTGCAGAAACTGTAGCATTAATCGAAAAAGAGCCTGAGGAGTACCTGGCATCAACCATTGAAATAGAAGAAACGGCTGAAGAATCGGACATTTTGACTAGTCCAACAGCAGAAACAACCCTGATTGAGCAACCAAGAGAAGAGTTTATTTTAGAAACGCCCCAAGAAGAGCCAGAATATGTAGAAGTTGTTCCCATAGTTGCTAAAAAACCTGTAGAAGCTACCCCAAATGAATTTTTATTTCAAACAAATATTCACAGCTTGCCAACACTTTCCCAGGTTGATACAACTAAAACAGAGCTAAATGAATTATTGGCTAAGGAAGAAAAAGAATTAAATAGTGTATGGAGCGAAAATAAAATAGAAGTAGCACATCTGCATGAAAACACACATATAAAAGACCTGAAACGGGCAATAAGTATCAATGAAAAGTATTTGTTTATCAATAATTTATTTGAAAGAAATGAAGAGTTATATGATAAGAGTATCAAGCATATACAAAACTTCAGCATCTTGCCCGAAGCTACCTTCTGGATACAAAAAGAATTGAAAACTAAGCTAAAATGGTCTGATCAGGACGAGGTAGTGCAACTGTTTGATCAGTTTGTGAAAAGGCGTTTCTCATAAATGTATCTGGCAATTATTTTTGTGGCTCCTGAATGGTCATAAACATATTTTTTTGCATTTAAACAAGTAGCCGAATAGAGATTTGTATTCTGTAGTAATTGGTTAAATATATCTTCCATTTCCAACGTATTCTCGATACTAGTGGCACCTTTAACGTCTATCAAATGAATAGCTTCTTGATATTTGCTATATTCAGGTCCAAATACCACAGGTTTTCCATATACGGCTGCTTCGAGCACATTGTGTACACCATCATCGCCAAAAGCACCTCCAACAAAACAAATGGTCGCGTATTTGTAGAGTTTACTAAGCATTCCTATGTTGTCGATGATAAGGGTGTTGTAGGTTGACCGATTACCGTTATCTGCCGGTCGTTTATTGGTAGCCATAGTCGGCACATCGGTTAACGGTAAGCGGTTACCGGTTAAAAAATCAGAAAAAGTTACAGCATTGGGATACAATTTCAAACATTCATCTATTCTAGCTTTCTGAATATCATGCGGAGCGATAATAAAACGAACATGCGGATGGGTTTTTGTGTAATGATAGAGTATTTCATCGTCCTCAAGCCACGTACTTCCTGCAACAATCACCTGTTTGTGGTCTCCGATGAAGTTTTCTATAGCAGATATCGGGGAAAACTGTTCTGCAATAGAAATTACACGGTCAAAACGGGTGTCTCCACTTAGGGTAACGTTGTTTTCTATACCAATTGATTTTAATAAGGATACAGACGTTTCATTCTGTACAAAGAACCACGAAAAAAAGCTAAGCACTTGCCTGTTAAAAGCCCCATAGCGCTTAAAAAAGGGCTGGTTGTAACGAAAGATACCCGAAGCAAGTATTAGAGGTATATTTCTAAGCTTTGCTTGCTGCAAATAATAGTACCAGAACTCGTATTTAACAAAGATGACGAGGCTAGGCTTTATAATATCATAGAATTTGGTTGCATTAGAGGCAGAATCGATTGGAAGATAGAATATCCAATCTGCCAATTCGTAGTTTTTGCACACTTCAAAACCAGAAGGAGAGAAGAAGGTAACCAAAATTGTGACAGAGGGGGTTTGGGCTTTAATTTCTTCTATTATTGGCCTCCCTTGCTCAAATTCACCTAAAGAAGCACAATGCATCCAAATGACTTTATTTGTGTTAGCAGCAAAAGCATGTTTTAGTTTATCGAAAATACCAATTCTTCCATCTACCCATAGCTTTGCTTTCTCATTTTTGGTACTTATAAGCCGTGCAATAAGCGGATAGAGTGAAATAAATAATTGATAAATAAACTTCATGGTAGAAATACTAAAGCGAATGAGGTAAAAAGAATTTTATTTAAAGTTATTGATTAGTAATTATTTATTAAGAATAATTCTAAAAGTCGTTCCTTTTCCTAATTCGCTATTTAAAACATAAATAAGTCCCTTGTGATACTGTTCTATAATACGTTTTGTGAGGGTAAGTCCCAATCCCCAACCTCTTTTTTTGGTAGAGAAACCAGGATTGAACACTTTATTGATATTTTGCTTAGAAATACCTTTACCCGAGTCGGAAACGTCTATTATTATTTGGGAAGCGGTGTCTTTTATGGTAATAAGTATTTTTCCTTTGCCCTCCATTGCATCTAAACCGTTCTTTAAAAGGTTTTCTATTACCCAATCGAACAAAGGCGGGCATAAAAAGGACAATATTACTTTTTCACCGAAGGTATCTACTTCAAAATTTACCTTACCACCAGCTCTTTTCTTGATATAATCGACCATATTTTCGATTAATTCGATAATATTTCGTTCCTCTAGGTTAGGCATGCTTCCAATTTTGCCAAAACGATCAGTGATTAGGAGTAGCCGATTAACGTCTTTTTCCATTTCCAGGGTAATTGCCTCATTTCCTTTGATGTCTTTCATCATTTCCAACCACCCCTGTAGACTACTTACAGGTGTTCCTAGCTGGTGCGCTGTTTCTTTGGCCATTCCAGCCCAAACTTGGTTCTGACGGCTGTTATAATTAGCTCTTTGCGCAAGCATTACGATTACAATGAACAGAAATACGATAACTAATTGTACAATTGGGTAGTATTTTACTTGTTTTAAGAGTTCACTTGGACCATAGTAGTATTTATTGGCGATGTAAGGATTTTTATTTATCACCAAAACTATTGGAGGCGCATATTCTTTGAATGATTCTAGGGTTTCTGAGAGATAATTTTTATTGGATTTAACTTCAAAGGTGTCAAGGTTTAAATAATTATTGGAAATACGGTCTTTTTCGTCTGTTTCAATAATTGGAATATTGATGTTGGTGCTAGAAATTTTTGTTGCGAGATTTAAACTAGCACTATCAGAGGAATTAAGAATTGTTTTCTGTGCTTCAACCCACACTGATACATTATTTTTTTCTTGATCAGCAATTTTTTTGGATAGCGATTCACTATAAAAGATGGTTCCTGATACAATACTAACTGCAATTAAACCTAATAAACTTCTCCAATTGAACCATTGTTTAATTGTCATGGCTAATATTGTGTTTATATGCGTTTAATTAATCTGATACTTATTTTATCCTATAATTTATATTATGTTAAATTTAATTGTAGGGTAAATAACCTTTATGAGCATAAATCAGTTGTATTATTTAAATGAATCATGAAGGTTATCGTACAATTTATACTTTTCGTCATACAAATCAAATGATTTTAAATCTTTACCCCTAACCTTATCTCTTTTGAATGAATAAATATTTGCCAGATAGTCTACTGATTTATTTAAACAATTTTTTTCTTCGCGAATTTTATCGGATTTGACTTTTAAGATAGCAATTTCAATTTCGAGCCATGCTATCGAAGAATCACTTGCATCATTCATTGGTTTCTCAAAAGAAATTCGAGCGCTTTTTAATGAGTCAACTGTTGCTTTATATTTAGCATCTGCAATAACCTTCTTTTTGGGATCTTTTTCAACGACTCTATTTGTATTAAGATCTTGCAAAGCTCTTCTAGATTGGCTTACTTTATCATCAAATAAGTTGAAAATATTGTAATAAATAACACCTGCATTAAAAGCAGCAATACCATCAGAAGGATTTTTATAAAATGCTTTTTTAAATGCAACAGCTGCTTTTTGTAGGTATTCATTTTGCTTTACACTATCTAAATTTTCTTTATCTTCTTTAGAAATATTTGCAAATACTTCACCGTATTGAAGGTACTTCTTTGAAGACATGGTACCAGTGGCGTCTTCTTTATCATACATAGCCGTCTTTTCTGCTAGTGTATAATTTTTATTGAAGAAGTTTAGCTCGTAATCCTCCCAATCTTCTTGAGGATACATAGTTTTACTAGCATCTAAATACTTTTTAAAAGAAGTTTCATCCTTTGCATTGATGGAATTAATCAAACAATATTTATAAATGTCGATATAGTTCTTTCCACCTATCTTACTTGTAATTAATCTTTCATAATTTTTTGTTGCTTCAGTATTTTTTTGTGCATTCTGAGCAGCATAACCAGCATATAATATAGAGGTTGTATCAAATGCTTGATTAGGGTTCTTACTAAACTTGTTTTGGAAGATTACGTCACTATATTTTACTGCAAAAGAGAAGTAATAAAAGGCTGAATCCCAATTTTTGACATTAAAAGCCCCTATTCCACTATTAAATGATGGTGCATATAAATTAAATAATAGCTCTTGTCCAATATTTTCGGGTGTTTTTAAAATCTTTAACGACGGATCTAGTGATATATACTTCTGATAGGCTTCATCTGCTATAACTTGCGATTTAGGATACTTAATACTTAAATCAGGTTTGCTATAAAAATAGGCATATATCTTCGCTTTCCAAAACCATCCATCAGGTTTAGCCTGTGCCTTTGGGTCTGCCATTAGCTTATCTAACTCTGTTTTCCCAAATTCTACCTGATTTAGCAAAACAGGATTAGAAACCTTTTTAAAATCTTGTGCTCTAAGGGTGCTTATTATACCAATTAACACAATTACACCGAATAAAATCTTTTTCATAAAAGAAGTTTTAGTTATCTGTTTGTTCTAGATTATCAATTGTATCATCGTTCTCTGGGGTATCATCAGTAGAAGAATTTGTTTCAAATGAAGTTTCATCTGTTGTCTCTCCTTCTGTATCTGCAACCACAATACCTTCTGTATTAAAATCACCTTCAGGTATCACTTCCTCTTGTTCTTCTATTTTAGAGATTGCTGCAATGGAATCCTTCTCATTAATACGAATTAGTTTTACTCCTTGTGTAGCTCTTCCCGATTCTTTAATCAAAGCTAGAGAAGTTCTTAAGGTTACACCTGATTTGCAAGTTATTATAAGATCTTCTGTTTCGCTTACGTCCATAATTCCAACAAGGCTACCCGTTTTCTCAGTGATATTAATGGTTTTAACACCCTTACCCCCCCTGTTTGTAATACGATATTCGTCGACTGCAGTCCTTTTGCCATAACCATTTTCACTAACCACCAGAACATTTCTAGATTTATCTTCCGCATGCACACAAATCATCCCAACCACCTCATCTTTGGTATCATCTACTTCAATACCAGTTACACCAATAGCTCCACGACCCGTAGGACGTACTTTTGCTTCAGGGAATCGGATTGCGCGACCACTCTTCAGAGCCATCATTATCTCATTATTACCATCTGTAAGCTTCGCTTCCAACAACTCATCCCCTTCTGTAATAGTAATTGCATTAACTCCGTTTGCTCTAGGACGACTAAAATCGAACAAGTGTGTCTTTTTGATAGTTCCTTGTTTTGTACACAATACGATGTAATGACTATCTACAAATTCTTTGTCATCAAGCTTCTTAACGTCAATAATTGCTTTTACCTTATCATCTTGAGGTATCTGCATCAAGTTTTGTAATGCTCTCCCCATGGAGTTCTTCTCCCCTTCGGGTATTTCATACACTTTTAACCAGAAGCATCTTCCCTTCTCTGTAAAGAAACACATCGTATGGTGGGTAGAAGCAACAAACAGGTGTTCTACATAATCTTCATTACGTGTTTTGGTACCAATTGCACCTCTCCCGCCTCTTTTTTGTTGTCTGTAATCAGCAGCAGTGGTTCTTTTGATATAACCTAAATGAGATATCGTGATAACAACATCCTCATCCTTAATGAAATCTTCCATTCTCATCTCGCTAGACAAGAATTGGATTTCACTCTTACGGGCATCCCAAAATTTGGCTTTAATTTCTAACAATTCAGCCTTTATCAGTTCATATCTTAATTGCTCACTTGCCAATAATTCCTTTAATCCTTTGATGGTTTGCAATAAAACGTTGAATTCATCAACAATCTTATCTCTTTCCATTCCAGTTAAACGTTGTAGACGAAGTTCCAAGATAGCTTTAGCTTGTATCTCAGATAACCCTTGTTCCTGACGATACAACTCATCCGTTAATTCTTCGAATACGGATTGATTTATATACCAGTTTTCTTCCTTGCTCTTTTCAATCAACAAAGCCTTTGCATCATCTGGTGTTCTGCTACCTCTGATCAATTTAATGACTTCATCTAAATGATCTAAAGCCTTTAGATATCCTTCTAAAATATGTGCTCTTTCTTCTGCTTTACGTAGTTCGAACTTAGCCCTTCTTATTATTACATCCATCCTAAACTCAATAAACTCAACAATTAAGTCTCTTAAGTTCATTGTTTTAGGACGCCCTTTACTAATAGCTACATTGTTAATGCCGTAGCTTGATTGTAGTTCAGTAAATTTGTATAACTGATTGATAATCACTTGTGCAACAGCATCTCTTTTAAGATCTATTACAATTCTATTTCCTTCACGTTGGTTACTTTCATTGTTAACGTGTGCTATCCCATCAATTGTTTTATCATTTACAAGCTGCCCTATTTTATTCGTCAAAGCATCTAGCCCAACTTGGTAAGGAACTTCTGTAATTACAATCTGCTCTCTACCACTGGGTTTTGTATCTACATGGCACTTACCTCTAACCACTACCCTACCACGTCCGGTGAGAAAAGCATTCTTCACATCCTCCATACCATAGATAACGCCACCGGTAGGAAAGTCGGGAGCTTTAACATATTCTATCAGTTCTTCGCAAGAAATCTCATTGTTTTCTATATAGGCAACACAACCATCTACCACCTCACTCAAGTTGTGAGGCATCATATTGGTTGCCATACCCACTGCAATACCCGAGGAACCATTTACGAGCAATTGAGGGATACGTGTTGGCAGAACAGTTGGTTCTTTTAGACTATCATCGAAGTTTAGTTGATAATCTACTGTTTCTTTTTCAAGATCTTCTAGCATTGCTTCGGCGAAGCGTTCTAGCCTTACCTCGGTATAACGCCTAGCTGCCGGTGGATCCCCATCTTGGTTCCCAAAGTTACCCTGACTATCTACCATCTTATAACGCATCGTCCAAGGTTGGGCCATTCGCACAAGCGTATCATAGATAGATGCATCACCGTGCGGGTGATATTTACCCATTACTTCTCCTACTATACGTGCCGACTTCTTATATGGTTTGTTGCTATTATTTCCCAATTCATACATTCCGAATAGTACTCGGCGGTGAACAGGTTTAAATCCATCTCTTGCATCTGGCAATGCACGACCCACTATCACAGACATTGAATAATCAATATAAGCAGTTTTCATCTGCTCTTCTATATTCACTAGGATTATACGATCGTTATCAGTAGTTTGTTCAGGCAATTCTTGTGGTGTTTCTTCCATTTCTGCGATTCAAAAAATTTAAAAGTTATCTGCGTTTCTCAATAACCCAATCTGTTTATTAAAAATTTAATCTAAGCGAGCAGAGCTATTTTTTAAGCAAGCGAAGATAGTTTTTTAAAGTTGCAAACAATAAATAATACTTCCTTTTTAAAATCGTTTTATCCACAGTTGTGGGTTGTTTGTAGTTTAAAGCAATAAAGTAGGGTTATTTATGCAAATAAACTAGCATTAGAAGGAACTTTACAAACTCTCTAAAGAAGAAACGACACCTATAGTTCTGAGAAGAATCTGGAACTCTAGTCTTATGGAAAGATGGTTAATATAAAACAGGTCGTATTCTAGCTTTTCAATCGTTTCCTCAGGTGTTGCAGTAGGATTATTTACTTGTGCCCATCCAGTAATACCAGGTTTGATGATATGTCTAATTCGGTAGAAATTATTTTTTGCTGTATATTGCTCTACTATATCTTCTCGCTCTGGCCTTGGACCAATCAAACTCATCTCCCCTTTCAAAACGTTCCATAATTGGGGTAATTCATCAATTTTTGTTTTGCGAAAGAACTTGCCCAACTTGGTAATTCGCTTGTCTCCTCTTACTGTATGTTCTTGATGCCCTTCAGGATTATATATCATGGTGCGCAACTTGTAGATAGTAAATATTTTACCATTCAAACCAATGCGTTGTTGTGTAAATATAGCAGGCCCTCGAGATGTAAGCCTGGTTATTAATGATGATATAAAAATTATGGGAAGAACTATTGGCAATAATAAAAAGGAAATTAGTAAATCCATAGTCCTTTTGATTAGCATTAGTTTTTTTGACGGCCTTTCTACCATGGATATGGCATCAGTTTCATTTACATCTGTATGAATCATCGAACAACAAAATGTTGTCTTTTCATAAAACTCAACAATATTGATAATCTTTTTTGTTGGAATGTCATAAAACTGGGCGAGACTTAGAAATTGATTTAATATCTTTTCACCTACCCATTTATCTATAACCACAAAGTCGTAATAATTCTGACGTAAATATTTTATTAAACGTATATCTACGGGACCACTCCAAAAATTATAAGAGAAACTCTTACTGAATAATGGTTTCTTAATTAGTTGTTTAGCAAGATTATCCGGATTCACTATCAGGCAGGTTTTCTTCTTAGAATCCTTTTGATTATTCTTCTTTTTGCCATACCAACTCCCTTCGTATATAATGGTACGTAGGTTGCTTAAGTTATTTGTCGATTTCTTTAGCGTTTCCAGAATTGATAAATTTTAACTATCTTAAAATATTAGTGCCTTGATACCCATTAAAAAATAAAAAAAGTAAAAATTTATCTAATACGCTATCTTTTTTAGAAGTTTATTGATTGTTTTCAAAGTGTTAAACATTACAAAAATATACAAATTCTCTTTACAGGATAATTCTTTCTGCTTTTTTGTTGCCTTAAATGAAAAATATTTTTCAAGTTTATTTTAACAACTAATCAAGCTTAGCTTACTTTTATTAAATACTATTTAAGTTATTCATAATATTTTGAAAGGTTTCTTTATCCGATATCTTTTGCGGAACAAAGGCCTCCCCTATTACCTGTTCATACAATTCTATGTATCTTTTACTGATTATTTCTATCCATTCATCACTCATTTCTGGAACGGTTTGCCCTTCTTTCCCCATAAAACCATTATTTATTAACCATTCCCGCACAAATTCTTTACTCAATTGCTTCTGACGTTCCCCTGTTTGCTGACGTTCATTAAAACCATCAGCATAAAAAAACCTAGAACTGTCTGGCGTGTGTATTTCATCCATCAAATAGATGGTACCATCTATTTTTCCAAACTCATATTTTGTATCTGCAAGTATGAGCCCCCTCTTTGCTGCAAGACTCCTCCCCTTTTCGAACAAGGCAAGGGTATAATGTTCTAGTGTATCCCAATCTTCTTTTGTAACTAATCCTTGTGCAATTATTTCTTCTTTGCTTATATCTTCATCGTGCCCTTCGGAAGCTTTAGTAGTAGGTGTGATAATGGGTTTGGGAAAAAAATCATTCTCTTTCATACCATCGGGCATTGTTACGCCACACAAAATCCTGCTTCCACTATTATACGTACGCCATGAATGCCCTGTAAGGTTTCCTCTTACGACCATTTCTACTTTAATAGGGGTACAATATTTACCAATTGATGCATTTGGGACAGGCGAACTAATTAACCAATTTGGACAAATAGTGGCGGTCTCTCTTAGCATATAAGCAGCAATCTGATTTAGTACCTGTCCTTTGTAGGGAATAGGTTTTGGCAGTATAACATCGAAAGCAGAGATACGATCACTCGCAATCATTACCAAAGTATCTGTACCTATAGTATAAACGTCTCTAACTTTTCCGCTGTAGAAAGCCGTTTGGCCTGGAAATGTAAATGTTGCCATGTTGCAAATGTAAAGCGGGCTAAACAGATAGCCATAATAATGCAATAAATGTTTATAAAAAGGTATAATGGATTTATTCTTAGCACTTTGATTCCCATTTCTTTTGTTGGTAAAAATAATTAATTGCTAAAATTGACGAATTATTGCTATTTATTCTTTTTCAAAAACTTAAACGTAAAAAACTTTTGGATTAAATTGACTTATATCAATAATAAACTTTAGAAAAACCGCTTTTTTCTCAAAACAATACCTAATAGATGCTTTTTAAGTAATTTATATTTACTTCCTGGCTGATTGAGAGATAACCTTATATATATTTATCTTTTAATTTACCGATAGCACCTTGTACCTATTTATATTTGACCCCTAAAAGAAATGTTATGAGCAATGATTCAATACCTAAATATGCTATAGGAATAGACCTTGGTGGCACAAGTACAAAATTTGGAATAGTTGACACCGAAGGCACTATCCTTTTTCAGGATAGGATACCTACAAACAGCGAAATGCCTGTAGACGTCTTCATTGAAGAATTATACAGCAAATTGCAACCTATGATTGACAAAGTTGGGGGTACAAAGGCTTTTATTGGCATAGGAATGGGGGCACCTAATGGCAATATATACACCGGAAATATTGAGTATGCTGCAAACCTTCATTGGAAAGGTATTGTGCCTATTGCTCATTTGTTAACAGAGAAGTTTGGATTAAAAACATCGCTTACCAATGATGCAAATGCGGCTGCCATGGGCGAAATGATTTATGGTGCTGCCAAAGGAATGAAGCATTTTATAACTATTACACTGGGAACTGGTGTAGGTAGTGGCATTGTGATAGATGGAAAAATAGTGGTAGGCAATGATGGTTTTGCAGGAGAACTTGGTCATACAATTGTACGCCACAATGGCCGTTTGCACAAACATACTGGTAGCAAAGGGTGCCTGGAAGTATATGCTTCTGCAACAGGAGTAAGACAAACGGCTCTAGAATTTTTGCAAAATCATCCTGATAAAGAAAGTTTGTTGCGAAATTTTAAAGAAGAAGAAATTACTAGTGAAACAGTATATGAATGTGCGTTGAAGGGGGATGGAATTGCCAAAAAGGTGTTCGATTTTACAGGAGAAATATTAGGAGAAGCCTTGGCCAACTTTATAATGTTTTCCTCGCCACAGGCAATCATACTTTTTGGGGGACTAACCAAAGCAGGAAGCTATATAATGAATCCAACCAAAGAGGCAATGGAAAAGAATTTGTATCAGGTGTTTAAAAATAAGGTACAATTAGTTTTCAGTAACCTAAAAGAATCCGATGCTGCTATTTTGGGGGCTAGTGCATTGGTTATGTAAACGGCGGTTTGTTTTACTGGTGGGTTAGTATTTTGGCATTAATACGCATAAATGGGTAACTAAGGGATTAAAATAGTAAGTATAAACGCCCTGTATATACTAAATAGGTAGTAACTGATAGTCAGTGTACTATAAAACTGCTGCCATTTTAAAAATTTTCCCCTACATTTGCGCCCTTTCCCAAAAGGCTCAACAAGTTCTCGTCTGTTCGAGACGCCAGTAGGGTGTAATCTTAATTAAGATTATTTATATGCCAAAGGTTAAAACAAACTCAAGTGCAAAGAAAAGGTTCAAAGTAACTGGCACAGGCGAAATTACATTTCAAAAGGCGTTCAAACGTCACATTCTAACCAAGAAATCTACTAAACGCAAGCGTGCACTTCGCAAGAAAGGTATGTTAGGGTCTACAAACAAAGATTTCGTTATGCGTCTTCTAGCTTTAAAGTAAAAAAGCTTTCCGAAGAAAAAAGTAAACACATTTTAAAACATTTATTAGTGGTTAATCCCACTAAGCAAAATTAATAAGTTATGCCACGTTCAGTAAATGCAGTAGCATCAAGGGCTAGAAGAAAAAGAATTCTCGACCAAGCAAAAGGTTTTTATGGTAAACGTAAAAACGTATATACCGTTGCCAAAAATATAGTAGAAAAAGGTCTTACATATAGCTATGTAGGTCGTAAATTGAAGAAAAGAGAATACCGTCAGTTGTGGATTGCTCGTATTAATGCGGGTGTTCGTGCAGAGGGTTTAACTTACAGTCAGTTTATTCATAAATTATCTGAAAAAGGAATCGATTTGAACCGTAAGGTATTAGCTGATTTGGCTATGAACAACCCTGAAAGCTTCAAAGCATTAGTAGATTCTGTTAAGTAAATAGAACAGTGTAAAAAAAAAAGCTGGAGTTTAATTGCTTCGGCTTTTTTTATGCCTGATGAGTTTCAAACTGTTACATTTGCCTTCTTTTGTATATTCACCACTAAGTACACAATAATTTACACAAGGGACATAAAGGGTTCAATATAATATTTTCAGAAAACTTTGTGAACGCTGTGTTTATTTTCTCTTAGTGGTCCTTTTGGTAAGGATTTTAAAGTAATGGTTAATCAATTTATTTTCACTCATTAAACCAAGTTCTTAGATGAACAATTCATACACCTCGTTGGTGAATCAAACTTTCCACTTTCCGCAGGAAGGTTATAAATTGAATGAAGATGGCTACCTTATGTTTAATAATGTAGACGTAAAAGCCCTTATTGATAAATATGGTACTCCGTTGAAGATTACTTATTTACCAAAAATCGGGATGCAAATAAACAAAGCGAAAGCAATGTTTGATAAAGCCTTCAAGAAACATAAGTATGAAGGAACTTACAACTATTGTTATTGCACTAAAAGCTCGCACTTCTCTTTTATTGTCGAAGAAACTTTGAAGCACCAGATTCATTTAGAGACTTCTTTTGCTTATGATATAGAAATTATCAACCAATTATATCTAAAGAAGAAGATTAATAAAGAGACTTTTATTATTTGTAATGGATACAAACAGAAGTCTTATACCAATCGTATAGCACGTCTCATAAACAGTGGTTTTAAAAACGTAATTCCTATTTTGGATAATAAAGAGGAACTAGATGCCTACCGGAAAACGGTAAAAGCCCCCTTTAAACTGGGCATCCGTGTGGCTGCAGAAGAAGAACCTTCCTTTCCTTTTTACACTTCTCGTTTAGGTATCCGACAAAAAGACATATTGGAGTTTTATGTAGATGAAATAGAAGGCTTCGAAGACAAGTTTCAGCTAAAAATGCTTCATATCTTCTTAAATAAAGGTATTAAAGATGATATCTATTACTGGAGTGAGTTGAATAAGGTCATCAACTTGTATTGTCAGTTAAAGAAAATTTGCCCCGAATTAGATTCTATCAACATCGGTGGTGGATTCCCAATTAAACATTCACTTGGTTTCGATTACGATTACCAGTTTATGATTAATGAAATTGTAGGCAACATTAAACGTGCTTGTAAAAAGGCCAAAGTTGCCATGCCGCACATTTTTACCGAATTCGGTAGCTTTACCGTAGGCGAAAGTATGGCGCACATTTACAGTGTAATTGGTCAGAAGGTACAAAACGACAGGGAGTGTTGGTATATGATTGATTCTTCTTTTATCACTACCCTCCCCGATACCTGGGGCATTGGCGAAAAGTTTCT
>Ga0114962_10003157_pt1 | contig 13453 bp, 13 predicted proteins | sample C_130820_MF_Meta_FD_87017 | JGI IMG/M metagenome (GOLD analysis project Ga0114962, IMG submission 87017) | Freshwater microbial communities from Lake Croche, Canada to study carbon cycling - C_130820_MF_MetaG | ecosystem: Environmental > Aquatic > Freshwater > Lake | place: Lake Croche, Canada... | reverse complement strand
CTGTACAAGCAGTACACGCGGCCGCATTGGTGGTTGTACTATACGACGTCCCTGCTACACAGGCCGTACACGCCCGATTCACAGAGACAGTACATACTGTCGACGCGTAGGTTCCCGCTGCGCAAGTGGTACATGCCGTACAAGAAGCCGCATTAGTGGTGGTACTGTACGATGTACCTGCGACGCAAGAAATACATCCCGTGTTGGCCAAGGCGGTACAGGTCGTGCTTCGATACGTTCCCGCTGCGCAAACAGTACAAGCCGTACAGACACGATTGACAGTCGTTGTACACGCAGTTGACTGATAGGTGCTTCCTGCCACACACGCTGTCGCACACGCTGTACACACGGCCACATTGGTAGTCGTACTAAAGGTCGATCCGGCCACACAGGATGTACAAGCACGATTCGTGCTGGCCGTACACGCAGTCGACGCGTAAGTTCCAGCAGCACAAGTACCACACGTCGTACATGTACCCGTACCCGAGGTAGTCGTTTTATACGTTCCTGCTGCGCACGCCAAACAGGTCGACCCAGAACAATAGGTTCCTACCGCACACGACGCACACAACAATTGACGTGCTCCCGATACTATCGTAGGACTAGGCTGAATAAGGTTTGTTGTTGCCTCGTTCCGGAAGAAGGGCGGATTATACCAAGGTTTCATCGTCGCACTCGGAGTAGCATCACCCCATTCTTGGTGTGTTAATGCTGTCTGTGCTGACCGCGTTGGAGCGGAAAATAACGCAATAGAAGCAAAAAGTGCAAAGAGTCCCCATCGCATTGCCTCTATTAATGAAAAAGAACTTTAGGCTTTGGGAATCCAATGAGGTCTATTACGTTTTGTGTATTGTAGAATGTGTTTCTTATCGTGGATATAGTATCGACGATAAGAGGCCACAGGGTCGCCTGTTTTATGCTGGTTAGGCATGGCAAGAAAGGGTTCTATCCATCCCATATTCCGAAGGGCTGGTGGAGGATGGGCGTACAACCACTCCAAATGTATTTCACATTTATGGTATTTTCCGTAGCGGAACCTGTACTCTCTTACAAGTTCCTTGCCAAGTGTTGCTAGCCAGACGTAATGGACCAGGGAAAGACGCACCCACTTGGCGCAGGGATGATTCGGATGGCTCTTCTTGTACCCACGCTGCGGGGAGGAACTGTCTAGAAGAGGCGCCGTTGCCAGGCTACTTGCCAGCATCCAGTGGCAGGTATACAGTAATTGACAGGTTTCCAAAATCATTTTGACGACGTGCTTGTCACAGTGCCATCGTGCACACTTGCGAGGATTTGTATGTAGGAAAAAGATGTTCATTTTGCGCCGGCCTACACAACTTCAGTGGAAATGGGTTTCAATTTTTTCACGCAACGTCGTGTTCCTTCCACGCGTCGTGTACCTTCTGGGCACTTTTTGATACAACGGCCAGTCGCTGGATTGCGTTCTTCTCCTTCCTTACATGGGGCATTTGCTACTGCCACAGGATTAAAGGACAACCACGCTTTCCCGCCTTCTTTCACGCAACGTCTTGTCGTTGGATGACGAACGGTTCCGGGAGGACAAGGTTTCGCGACTAGTTTCAGGACCGCTCGATCCAAGGGTTTTCCTTCCGTAAATAGTTTCATCTGTTCGGTGACGCGCGACGGTTCGCCAAACGGTACTCTCACGTTGGTGCGATTCAAAAAATTGTATGTATTTTTCCATCGCTCCATTTTATGAAGAGGGCAACCGTCCGCCATACGACACTTGTGGCGCTTGACGTTCGCGACCAACATGTCAGACAATCGGGAAAACAGTTCAGGACTCATCTTTGCCTTGTAATCGAGAATTTGGTACATCAATTGACTCATATCTCGTTCATCCTTGAAACATTCTCGAGTAGAATCGAAATAGGACCCTCCTTTGATGGTAAGAGGATATGTGCCATGTCTAGGAATGGAAAGACAAGAAAATCCAAAATCGATAAGCTTGAACACACGTCTAGCCCCTTTTTTTACATACATCACATTGTCTGCCTTCAAGTCTCGGTGATTGAATCGGTACTTTTTATAAAAAAAATCAAGCATCTTTGCGACTTGAGTAAGAGCATCTGGAATTACGATATTGTTGTCGGCGGGCCCGTTTACATCAATAAAAGAATCCAGTGTATTTCGCATTAACTCGCTACACAAGTATCCGTGTCCTGTATCGGGATTCATACCGACACCATATACTACTGGAACGTAAGGGCCGTCGGTTTCATCGCGACTTCCAAGTTCCATGAAAATTTGCGTGATACATTCGATTAGGAAATGAGTCTTATCGCGCCCTCGCAATTTCTTGGTAATTTTTACGGCGTACTCACGCCCAGATGAATCCTCCACCTTGTACGTAACGCCATAGGTTCCCTTCCCTAACTTTTCTTTCACGTTGTATCGTTTCCCATCTATCACAAATCTTCGAATTGTATCCGTTCCTGGAATGGATACATGATGCCCGGGGGCAAACTCAAAATCATTCAATTCATTCAATTCAGTTGTATCATGAATGGTTCCTTCAATTCCAAACGGCCGGAGGTTCAGGGGCAACATCTTACCTTGGGTGTATATTTAAGGAGGCAAGGGGGCAAGCCCCCTTTGATCCCCAAGGGGGCAAGCCCCCTTTGGACCCCCTCTCACAATACTCAGGGCGGGGTCAAAGGGGCGGAGCCCCTTGCGGAGCCCCTTACATACCTAAATCCTCTTGTAACGCAAGTAGTTTCTTCTTGTCCTCTTCCGTTTTTTGAACATTTCGTTTCGAGTCGACGGCGGTAATACGCTGTAAGGCCGTTTTAGCCTGTCCAGCCGCAGGAACCAGTTCCGCACGCATATGAATCTGACCGTTCGCTTGGATGGGACTCGCTCCAATCGCTGCCCCCATGTGTTTCGGATCAATGACAGAGATACCGGCACCCATATATATTTTCCGTAGATTTTTTTGCTATAGACCAAATTCTTCCCGTAGGTCTTGCTGACGCTTTTCCGAGGCTTGAATTTCCAGCGGGGAGGGGGTATTTGGCATAGGGTTTCCAATCGGAATAAAGATTGTTCCTACCACGGGCTTTTCGGAGGTTAGAATGCTAGGTTTTGATGCGCTACAGCCCATTGTTTCTACTTAGTAGATAGAATGTCTACAGATCAGTCTTCTTCTTCCGCTCCAGTCTCGGAAGTCTCTTCGACTCCATCATCTTCTTCCGACGCGACCGTGGCATCAACAACAAGTACCGCGGTTGTGATCGCAACTCCTCGTTCCGGGAAATACAAGTACACGGACGTGGAGCAAACACTCACCTTGACCTACAACAACGCCCAGTCCAACAGTTCGATGATTTGCGACGTGATTGTCCTATATCTCAAAGGCCAGAAACTCTTGTATGCCGAAGCCAAAACCTTTTGCGAGCAGAGACTCCACCTTCTGATGCTTCCCTCCATCTTCATCACAGTATTAGGGAGCGTGCTTAACTACGTGCTCCAAGAACAATCCTATGGCATCACGGTCGTCAGCAGTATGAATGCCTTTACAGCTTTTTTATTAGCCGTCATCAACTATTTGAAATTGGACGCACGTGCCGAAGCGCATCGCACCACCACCTACAAACTTGATAAACTTGAATCAGAACTGGTCTTTAACTCCGGGCGTATGCTCTTTATTGCCAGTGCGCACGAAGATATGAAGAAGATCCTGGAGGACGCGTATAAGCAGGCAAAGGAAATCAAGGAAACCAATCCCTTTGTGCTCCCGGAACACATTCGATACAACTACCCAGTGTTGTGCGGAACCAATGTGTTCACCGTCGTCAAGGACATTCAAACCACGGAAATCATCCTAACCAACAAACTCAAGGATTTGTACAATGACATTGCCGAAAAGAAACTGTTACCAGTGAGTCCAGAACGAGACGCAAGTCTGGAACAGATGACAAAGGAACAGCGGAAAACACTCGATGATATCCTTGAATTACGTACAGAATACAAAACAATTGACAAGGCCTACACAGAGGAAATTAATAAAAACAAACGACGATACGGACGCTATTTTTCGTGCGGGTGCTTGAAAGTCTAAAAATTGACCTTGTCGAATCCGAGGATTCAATGACCAAATGACCTTCGCTTCGCGTGTACAAGCCGTTCTATCCTTTCTTCGAACGACGCCCTCCTGTCTTCGAGTAGAGCATAGTGAATTAATTCGAACGCTCCACCGTCGTGCCAAAGCCGAGGCCCAAGGAACGGGAAACATGCCGACCGTTCAAGAAGCCGCCTTTGCGCAGGTCCTAGATACTTACGGATTTCAATATAGTGCCGACGGGACTCCTTCTAGCCCGGGCCTGTATTACGTGTATCAAGTCCACGGATCCCAGCAATCCATCGACTTTCGCGTGTTGGAAACAGATGGAAAGACGGTATTACACGCGGTAGACCTGGATCTCAAACATACGACCAGCGATATCTTCTTTCTCAACGATGGCTGGTTTCATAAGGATGTTGTCTACGTCATCACGTGGGAACGGCGGACCAGTGCCCCGCGAAAGACCAAGACCACCGAGTTGGTGACAACAATCGCGCTCGGGCAAGAGATCCCTACGGCTGACGAGGTGGATGCGATGAACGAGTTGATTGCCGTCAAGCAAAAATACAATAAGGAATGTAAAGGGGCGGGAAGTCTTTGTACCTATGTGCGGTTCGCAAATCGGTACAAGTGTGATCGGTTCTCAGTTGAGTATAATGAGGCACGATGGAGGGGAGTTTGTTCGTATGTGTCAAAAAAAATATAATTATCAGCCACGCCAAGTTTTTATTCCATAATTGACTTTATAAGGGCGTATTGAATATTTATCCATAAGAACTCCCATCATAACATCTTCATATAAATATTCCATATAATACTCTTTATTTTCAGGCTGATTTATGTAAAGAAGGGCAACACGACTTAAAATGTAGGTTTCCCCACCCCCCAAATAGGATGACGTTTTTTTAGGTCGAAATTCCTTATTATGCCAAACAGAATCAATCGGAACTTTACCAAAATGATGTCTCGGATATCTTAAGGTTGGGAATAATAATTGACCTATATAATGATAATTCTCTAATTCTTTTTTATATTTATATGATATTTGACTGATTTGTGACGATGAAATTTGAGTATCATGATCATCTGCTTTTAAAATATGTGTGATGTGAGAAAATTGGTCACAATTGAGAATAAAATCAATAGCTTTTAACATTTTTTCAGAAAGACCATCATACGTATCACAACACTTCAAATAAAGAATTTTTCCTACTAATTCCGTTTTTTCGGCTCCACCACACAATATAACATGATCATGAATGCCTAGTCCAATAAGTTTCGGCCATAAAGTAGAATTTTTTTTACAAGATAAAGACAAAACCAATATGTTGGGCATCTACATATTTTAGATACTTTCTTTATCTTCTTCATCCTCGGGATGTTTAGGGTCTTTGAAAAAAAGAGAAGGAAAAAGGAAAAGGGAGAAAGGAGTTACGATTGTTTATATCTAGGCAAAGACGACTAGTTATGTTGTGCTAAATTCGATAACCTCTATATTTTTAATGACATTGGATAAATAATCGATTTCTTTTTCTTTAATAAAATTTCGAAAATAAGGGATACGTTTTTCACTCTCATGTGTACTTGCGACATGCCTCAAATACTGCCCACTCACTTCTTTGAACATCCAACTATCTATGATTCCAATATTGTACATCTTATATATCTTCCAGAGAGCACGTTGTTCCCATTCGTGGTATTTGTTTTTTTCAGGGATATTTACATTGTACCAATCATTTACGAATCGTTTTGTTTGTTCATTTACCTTTAAAACAAAAAAACCAGCACAAGGTAAGTGATCCCCCCATGGTTTATTGTTTAGAAAAATAATGTCTTTATCCTTGAATGGTTCTATAAACTGTTCAATCGTTTGTTCAAAATCTTTAAATATACAATCGCTGTCAATATATACTACATAATTGTAATCCAATTCGAGTGCCAACTTAGTACTCAATAATTTCGACCAAGACGCATGACGAACTGTGTTGGAATTTGGATCTATACAATTATACAGACTCCCTTTTCCTGTTTCTTTGTTATAAGGAACATAATACAAAAAATCATATTTGTGTTTTTTACAGTACTCGTAATTAATAGAGGCGACGAGTGAATTATAACTAGCTTTCTCTATATCTGCGTCTAATGATCGATTATCGGACATAAAGACCAATATTCGCATTCTATTTGGCTTTTTTTATTTTTAACTTTCATCAAACGAATCGTCGTCCTCTTCTATTATTTCAAGTTGAGGGGTCTCCTTGAACTCCACGCGAGGTAAGGATCGTGCGACACGCTCTGCCAAGGGCGGAGGCACTGCGTTGCCAATCTGGGCAATCTGTTCTTTTGGCGTCCCTTGCCACGCGTAGTCCGCGGGAAACCCTTGAATCTGTCCAAGTTCCTTCGGGGTCATGGTTCGAATCCAATAGGTGTTGGTAGTGGCGTTGTGAAGACCGACAAAGAGACGGGGACACAGATTGTAGGTGCTGATGATGGTGTTGCTCGCCACGTCGGGGTTAACAATCATTCCGTGGTACCCTCCTTTGCGAACACCGAAACTGATGAGCCCCTTTGGCTCTACGATTTGTGCTGCGACGCTAGGGTCCGCCTGTTTTTCTTTGCTCGAGGGATTTCGAATCCCTCGCACAAGGCGCACAAGATTGGGGTGCGGTGTGCTAGTGGCTACCGTTTCACTTGTGGAAATCCAGTAGTTGGCGGGTTGTGCCTCAGGAGTGTAAAGGGCGGGGAGTATCATCGCACCGTCAAGATGGGAGTCTAGAAAGGGACGAATCGTTGTTTGATGGGGTGTGCTGGCGGATGTTAGGTCGTCCCAGGGAACGTGGGGATACAGAGTTCCTCGATGGCCTACAATAATAAGGCGCTTTCGGTGCTGGGGAACGCCGATGGTAGTCGCGTCAATGACCTTGTACGAGATCTTATACCCTGTACGTTCAAACAGATCGCGAATAATGTCGATAACAGGGCGAAGTGGAGCGTCTGCGGGCTGATGGGGGTCCTTGCCTTTGCGAGCAAGGAGTCCCTTGACGTTTTCGCCAATAATCCACTCGGGCTGGACAATACGGGCGACACGGGCGAATTCATGGACGAGTTCACTACGGGGATCGTCGGCACGTTTTTTACCTGCATGACTGAAAGACTGACAAGGAAATCCGCCAAAGACGACATTGACGCGTCCTCTATAGGGTTCAAACACAGAATCAGGAACTTGCTTGATGTCCGATTTGCCGGTCGTAGGATTGACAAGGGCCGTCGAGGACGGAAAGACGGTCGTGTGCGTCTTTGTGGCGGGCTCGTTAAACTCGTTGAAGGCAACGACGGTGTATCCGGCACGCTCCAAACCTGTTGTGTCGCCTCCCGCACCACTGAAGAGACTGATGGCTTGGAATGAAGGTACCGGGAGCACAGGAGTCTCTACGTGTTCAATCACAGCGGGATTCGTCGCCGGAATCGAGGCAGTCACACGCATAAGTGTGGCCTCTACGGCTTGAAGGGAGGTCGTCAGTGCATTGACGGTGGCTTGAAGCTCTTCGAGAGGATTGGAAGTCGGAGCATGGCACGGAGTCTTCTTTTTCATGTGTTGCCCCAAATGGGCAAACGTTTTGAAACAAGTAGGACAGGTTTTTGGGGGCATCTGCAGTAAGGTGGTGTGACGAATTTGAATGAAATAGTTGACCCTCAATTTTGTTAGATTCGGTTGAACCAGTAACAAAAAATACAATCATTTCGTAAATGTCTGCGCCCCTGCTTATCGCCTATGACAATGCCCCGACCAGTGAAACACGATTCTTTGAAAAAACGGTACGATCGCGTGGCTGGGATTATCACTTGATTGGAATGGGGGAGACGTGGAACGGATGGCGAACCCGTATGAAGGCGTATCGTAACCATCTGGACTTGTTGTCCGAGGACCGAATTGTAGTCTTGTCGGACGCACGAGATGTTGTCTGTGTGCGAGGTCCGAAAGCCTTTCTCGAAGGATTTCGCTCGTTTGGCAAAGAGATAGTTGCTAGCATGGAACTGACCTGTTCTGGACAATTCGACGTTCCCGACAATTTCAAGTCTGTTCAATGCGTACCCCTAGCTCGTTACTGGACCCATCACGGCATTAAGGTCCTTCCAAATCGTAAATTTGTGAATAATGGACTCTTGGCGGGGAGTGTACGGGCTCTGAAACCTTACTTTGACTGGATCTTAGAAAAAGGATTCACCGATGACCAATTTGCTCTTGGGTCCTACGTAAATGAGTTTCCTGATAGAGTTGCCCTTGATGTGGAGGCGTCGCTCCTTCATACCTCGACCTTTGGAGTCAATGCGGGGATTCAATTAATTCACATCCAAAAAACGGATTCACCCACCTTTGCGGAACTTTTTGGACGAGGAGCCTTCTTTCTTCATATTCCAGGGACGAAAAATAAGGGGCAAAAGGTCATATATGAATCGGTGGTTCATATGTTAGAAACAGGAGTGTGTGATACTACGTTGAGTGCCCCCTATACATATGCGGAACCTGCGTGGAACGAGATCTTCTAGGCGTGAGCCCATGTCAACAGTTGCTCGTAAAATCCTTCATTTTGTAAAATAAAGGGGCGTTGCTTCACAGCACCCTCATAAAAGGATGCAAACACCTCAAGTCTTGACCGGTTTGTAGGAGGAGCCATGGCCACCACGGCTGCCAAGGCCAAGGCAGGGGACCGGTTCATTCCTGCGCGACAATGAATCAATACACGGGCATCGGGATTACGGTAGGCTATATTCAAATAGGATACAACTTCATTCAAATGCTTTTCCAGAATTGGATACGATGGATCGTCGTCCGCGTTGAGAACCCAGACCTGTTCAATATCCGTCTCATAGATAATGCTGGACTCGTACTTTGGAATAGGTTCGGCACAGTTAATGACGTGCGAAATATGATGCTCCTTCAACCATTCGACATCCGTGGCATCGTGTGCGGCTCCTAGCCACAGACGAGGAGTCAAAATACAAGGAGGAGGGAAGGATCCCCACAGTTGTTGTTTGGCTCGGATGCGGGCGATGCGTTCGTCCAAGGAGTCCATCTGAGATGGTCTTCTGGTGTCTATTTAGACCCTGGGTCTCTTACATATTCTAAATGTGGTGGTCTGCGCGTGCCTTGTCTACCTTGCCTGGGTATTCCACCCAGTTCTTCGATCTTCCTTTCTTTATGGACTCGCCGCCAAAACAAAAGCCCAAGGTCGTGGTCATGGGAAGTGGATGGGCAGGGCACGCCTTTGTATCGGGGGTGGATCGCACCCTTTACGACGTTCAAGTCGTTTCGGAACGGGATTCACGACTCAATCAACCCCATATGATTTCTCTTTGGAAGGCGACGCACACTGAAATGCCTGTGCCCGTGACCGTGGACTCCTGCGTCAAGGTCGACGTGGGGTCCAAGCGTGTTGTGGGAAAGAAGGATGGGTATACGTACGATTATTTGGTGGTCGCCACGGGCTCGGAACCTAATACCTTTGGTCTTCCAGGGGTGGCGGAGAACTGTCTGATGTGTAAGACCGACGCGGACCTTGTGCGTCTTAAGTCTGCCTTGAAGGCGGGGGAAGGTGTGACGGTGATGGGAGCAGGGCCTACGGGAGTAGAACTCGCGTGTAAACTCAAGAGTTTGGGACATCCGGTTCGGATTGTGGAAGGGGGGTCGACTGTTCTTCCTGGATTTTCTCCTACATTTCAAACAACCGTCCTTCACTCGCTGGCGGACAAGGGGATTTGGCTGTTGATGGAACAAAAGATCACGGGGGTGACTTCGACGGTGATTCAGACAAAGGCGGGGGATGTGACGGATGCGGGTCTGAAGGTATGGACGTGTGGCGTGCGTCCGACGGGGCTCTTTCGCGACTTGAAGGCCCTTGGGCAAGTGGACTCTTCGTTACGTCTTGGGGGACGGGCGGATGTCTTTGTCATCGGTGATTGTGCGGGCCGACCACCGACAGCCCAGTCGGCGCGACAGCAAGGCGAGTATTTAGCACGACAATTCAATCGTCGGTTTATTCCTGACGGTGCGTTCGAATACAAGGAACTCGGACGCATTGTCGATTTGGAGGATCGATTTGTTGTGGAAGTGGGAGGGTTTGTGTTTACAGTGTCATCGGCTTTGAGACCGGTGATTCATTGGTTTACGCGCTAAGGGGGCAAGCCCCCTTCGACCCCCCAAGGGGCTCCGCCCCTTCGACCCCGCCCTGGGTGCCGTGAGAGGGGGTATAGCCCCTTGGGCAAAGCCCCCCCTTACAAAGCGGACGCCAATACCATCGCCGTCGAGGCTGCACGTGTTACCCCTTGAATCGCAAAGTGTCCCGCATCCAGGACCTTGGATTGTATCGCCTCGGGCACCCGGTGAATCTCTTCGTGAAACGAAAACAGAATGTTGGACAACTCGTCGTCGGCGTAACGAATCAGTTGGTGAAGGGCACGTTGGTAACTTGGTGACAAGCCTCCACGTTTCACTAATTCCGCAAAGGAGAATTGTTTGACCTCCATCGCCAGGCGATCATAGAGATTGACGCGCATTAGAGGAAGATGTCCCCGGTACGTTTGGGTAAGGCGGAGAAGGTTCGCCTTGTCTGCTGGAACAAGTGAGGATGAGGACGAGGAGGGAAGGGTGAGGATCGTCTCATAGTAGTTTAGTAGAAACGGTCGTATCATGCCCGTAAGTGCGCGTTCCAAGGCTTCTTCGGTGTCCTGAATGAGGATCTCTTGAAGGTGCCAGATCCGCCGTTGGGCAGAGCAAAGCGTCTGAATATGGAGAAGGACGCGACAGACAATCTTTGTCAAAAAATATACGGCGACGAATAAGAGGGGAAGAAGGAATATCTTGCTCCCTGTCGATTGAATCGACGCGAAGGCTTCCTGAACGTGAAGACTCCGATCAACCGCATGCGTTAGGAAGGACACAGGAACCGAGGCAAGGGAACGGGTAGTGGACCCCAGCCAACTGCCGGCTTCCGCCGCGCTCGGCATCCAGTCAAACCAACCGCCGTCTTGTGCTGTTTCGTTTTGTAAAAGGGGTCCTGATGGGACAAGGGGCGGTAAGGGAATCTCTGTGGGCGTCCATTGATAATACATGTAGGACGCAAACAAGGCAAAGGCAATCGGAAAGACGTATTCAGACAGAAATTGAAACAATATGCCCGTGTACAAACAGCACGCACTCGGTCTTACACGACGTCCGTGTCGTATCGCCTTTAGTTCGACGGACTGTCCGCTGAAATACCGAACAAGTTCCTTGATTTTTTGACCGTAAAGACCTTTAGGGTGCGATACAAGGTAGCCTGTTTTTGCGTCTACGTCAGCGTGGAGATCCTCCATCCACGCAGGGACAGTGCTCTGAAGGCTGACAACCAAGGTCATTGACCCTCTTACGGGTCCAGTCCTTAGGAGGAGAAAAAAGGAAGCCTAAATAGAATGGACGCTCGCGCGATCGCTCGTGCACAAGCACGTGAACGTGCACAGGTACTTGCACAAAGACTTCGCAACGCAAATCCCTTTCCTCCCGAACTTGTCCAACGAATCGACGACGGCCACGCAGAGATAACGTCTCTTACCTCCATTGATCCAACTCACTTTGTGGCCGGTACAGGACGTGATGGTAACATCTGGGAAAAAACACCCGAAGGTGCGTGGGCCTTGAAAATATCCAAAAAAACAGGACCGGTGATCGCTACTACGATACATAATGGAAAACTCATATTTGGATGTACCAATAGCGTCCAAATTCACAAACTGGACTCCAAATTTAGCCGTATCGGGGGTCTATGGGTACAAGGAGCCTTAGATAGTCCTGATAATGATAAATTCGCTACTGGTGTTTCAAGTCTGCTTTCTATGGGAGAATCCTTGTTTGTGGGATCCGGCAACGATATTTATCAATTTGATCTGGCACAACAATTCCCGGGTCGCCGAGGAGTCGGTGCGTCTCTTCCCTTACAACGAATTTTACGGGGGACAGCACCGCTTACTGCGGTGGTCAGTCTTTGTAATGCCGATGGAGATCTCGTATCAGGTGCTATCGATGGAACCATTAAGGTGTGGAGAGGAGACGAGTGTATCAAAACAACTGGCAAACGACTGTACGCGGGAGGACGGATCAACAGTATGTGCTATCTCGGAAGTCGTCGTGTCGCGTCTGGACAATCTGAAGGAAAAATTTTTCTTTGGAACCTTGATTGGGACGGAGAACCGACTGTGCTAGTGTATCCGTTACTCGAAGAAGATAGACGCTACGAAAGGAATCCCATTATGTGCCTCTGTCATCTTGGAGGAAATTTCCTAGCTGCCGGAGCTGGCGGAAGAATATATATTTGGAACGTCGAGACACAAGTCTGCCTAAAAACCTTGGTCCATACTCCGGCCACCCGAAGTGTAAACTCGTTATTATATCTGGGAAATGGAACCTTGGTCGCGGGGATGCAAGGAAGGATTCAAATTTGGAATGTGAGTACCATTCTTGGTGTGAGAGCAGAAGTAGAAGCAAGAGCAAGAGCAGGACCCATAAACGACGTGAACTTCACCTGGAATTTGAGTCATATTCCTCGACCGGTATTAGGTAACATTCGCATCGTACCTCGCATGTCGATTGATTCTACCTCAGGAGAAGAGGAGCGAACTAGTGACGCCCTTACCGGGGAAGAGATTGAGGACGGAATGGCGATGACCGACTTTCAGAGAGATGCGACTCGTACCGAGTTCGATTTAGGAAAGTATTACACCAAGACCTCCGTTGACCAACTAATGCGAACTGGAGGACGACATCCTGAAACACGACAACCAATCAGGGGCATTGTCCAGTACAAGGCCTCTGTTCCAACCCCTACGGGAAACCTGCTTGGATCGTTGAACCTTCCTGCTCCTGCTGCTGCTAACGCGACACCTTTGGTCTATCCACCCTTCGCAAACGAAAACGTAGCAGCACTCACAACAGGGCTTGAAATAAACAGACTCGAACAAGAAGTAGAAGCCAGACGACGGGAGGTTCTCCGGCAAATAGAACTAGCACGAGAACAAGAACGAACTCGCAGAGAACGTGAACGAGCCAATCGAGAACGAGTCAATCGCGCCTTCCAGAATATGGGAAGTAGCACCAATGAACCAGTCCGTCTTGGTTCCTTTGAACAGGGTGCGAATGGGTCTACACGACGTCGGCGCAGGCATCGAACCCGTCTTTCTAGAAGACGCTAAATTTCCAACAAAAAAACGAGGCTTGTTTTTTCTGTGTTTGGTTAGGGCTGTTACGCCGTGTGTAGGACGCACGTGTACGAGCCAGTAAGAGGATTAATGTTGGAAAGGACCGCGTCCAAGGCATCGCCGACGCTAATCGTTCGTGTG
>Ga0114962_10003154_pt1 | contig 13461 bp, 16 predicted proteins | sample C_130820_MF_Meta_FD_87017 | JGI IMG/M metagenome (GOLD analysis project Ga0114962, IMG submission 87017) | Freshwater microbial communities from Lake Croche, Canada to study carbon cycling - C_130820_MF_MetaG | ecosystem: Environmental > Aquatic > Freshwater > Lake | place: Lake Croche, Canada... | reverse complement strand
ACCCTGGTCATCGGCGGCGTCGGCCGTCCGGAAGGCCTGGACAAGGGCTATTACGTAAAGCCCACCGTCTTCGCCAACGTCACCAACGACATGACCATCGCCAAGGAAGAAATCTTTGGCCCGGTCATTTCAATCCTCGGCTACGAAACCCTGGATCAGGCCATCGAGATCGGCAACGATACGGAATATGGCCTCGCGGCTTATGTCCAAGCTGAAGACCTCGCCAAGGCCCGTGAAGTGGCGTCAAAGCTGCGGGCTGGCCAGGTGTCGATCAACGGCGGCGGCGGCGACATGATGGCCCCCTTCGGCGGCTACAAGATGAGCGGCAACGGCCGTGAGTGGGGCGATTTCGGCTTCCACGAATTCCTCGAAACCAAGGCCATCCTGGGCTACGCGCCCAAGGAAGCGGCTGAGTAAGTAAGACGGACCATCCCCTCCCCGGAAACGGGGAGGGGTAATCCCTCCACAAGAGGGGGACAGACTGGGGGGCTTATGGACATCCAATGTGTCGCCGATGTCGCGCGGGTTCAGGCCCAGCAAGCACCCGATTCCCAAGCCCTCTGGTTTGAGGGCGAGGCCGTAAGCTACGGCCAACTCGATACCCTTTCATCCCAATGCGCCCAGGCCCTGATCGCCAGCGGGGTTCAGCCCGGCGACCGGATTGGCGTCCTGGCCAAGGGCAATGCTGATTTCTTTGTGCTGTGGATGGGCTGTCTGAAGGCGGGGGCCTGCCTGACCCCGGTCAACTGGCGGCTGGCCGCGCCGGAAGTGGCCTTCATCCTGGGCGATGCCGGATGTCGTCTGGCGGTGATCGGTGCCGACTATGCAGGCTTGGTCGCCAATCTCGACCTGCCGGGCCTGACCACTTGCATCCAGTTTGAACCCAGCCATGGGGCTTGGCCTGGATTCCGCGAGTGGATAGGCACCTATCCTGCCACGGACCCCATGCGGGTCGCATCACCAGATGACGATGTCATCCAGCTCTACACCTCTGGCACCACGGGCCTGCCTAAAGGCGTCCAGCTGACTGAGACCAATTACGCCGCGTGCTTTGATGGGGCAGTCCAGGCCTGGGCCAATTTTGAACCTGGTGACGGCGTGCTGGTGGCCATGCCGCTCTTCCATGTGGCGGGGGCAAATCTGGGCATGCTGGGTCTGCTGCAAGGCGCTCGGGTGGTGGTCATGCGCGAGGTCGATATCGGCCAGATGCTGCGCCAGATCGAGGACCACCGCATCGCCCATGCTTTTATGGCTCCGGCCATTATCAATATGCTGCTGCAGCATCCTGATCAGGCAGGGGCCGATCTCTCCAGCCTGACCCATGTCTATTACGGGGCCTCGCCGATTTCCGAAGAGGTCCTGACCCGGGCCCAGGCACGGCTCGGCTCGCGGTTCATGCAGCTTTATGGCCTTACCGAAACCATTGGCGGCGGAACCTATCTGCCGCCCGAGGCCCACGATCCGGCCCTCGGCAAGCTCAGGGCCTGCGGGATTCCCAGCCCGGGTTATGAAGTCCGCGTTGTGGTCGATGGCCGCAATGCCGCGGTCGGCGAAGTCGGCGAGATCGAAATCCGCTCTGCCGGTATCATGAAGGGCTATTGGAACCGTCCCGATGCTACCGCCGAGGCCATCGATGCCGAAGGCTGGTTCCGCAGCGGGGATGCCGGCTTCTTTGATCGCGACGGCTATCTGTTCATCCATGACCGGGTGAAGGACATGATCGTCTCGGGCGGCGAGAACATCTATCCGGCTGAGGTTGAGAACGCCCTGATGTCTCATCCCTCCGTCGCCGATGCGGCCGTGATCGGCGTGCCGGATGATCGCTGGGGCGAGGCGGTAAAGGCCATCGTTGTCCTGCGTCCGGGTACCGATCTGGACACTGCCGGGATCATCAATCATTGCCGCACCCTGATCGCGGGCTTCAAGACACCCAAATCTGTTGAGACCATCGCCGTTCTGCCGCGAAATCCGTCCGGTAAGGTTCTGCGTCGAGAGCTTCGCGCGCCCTACTGGCAGGGCAAGACCCGCCAGGTCGGCTAACTTACGTTTCTAGGAAAGACCTCTTATGGACCCGCACTTCAAAGCCCTAATGGACGCCCAGGCCGCCGCCGCTGCGGGCCAGGAAGCACCGCCTCTGGATGTTATTCCACCAGACATGGTGCGAGCCGGCTATCGCATGGAGCGGACCAGTCAGAACCAGAATGCGCCGAAGGATGTCGAGGTCCGCGATCTCCAGGTTGATGGCGCAGCTGGCCCCATTGGCGCCCGGCTCTACACCCCAAAGGGCGCGGCGACCGTGACGCCGGGTCTGGTCTATTTCCACGGCGGCGGGTTTGTGATCGGTGATTTGGAAACCCATGACGGCCACTGCCGACGGTTGGCCGCCTATTCTGGAGTCCGGGTTCTGGCCATCGACTATCGCCTGGCACCCGAGCATCCCTTCCCAGCCAGCCACGACGACAGCCTAGCTGCGACCAAGTGGGCCTTCGATCATGCTGCTGAGATTGGCTTTGACCCCAAGCGCATCGCCGTGGGCGGCTGTTCGGCCGGGGGCAATCTGGCAGCTTCGATCTCTATCGACCTTAAGAATGATCCTCAGCGCCGCCTTGCCTGGCAAATGCTGCTCTACCCCTTCATCTGCCCCGATGATGACACCCCCTCGCGGCAGGCTCTGGACGGCCCGCTGCTCACCAAGGCGGCCATCGCCTGGTTTGTGAAGAACCTCGCCGCAGATGGTCATCCCCAGGTGGCGCGGGCCATTCTCGGGGCTAAGGCTGACGTCTCAGGCACACCGCCAGCGCATATTGTGACGGGTGGCTATGATCCCCTGCAGGACGAAGGCCGAGATTACGCTGACCGTCTTGCGGCCGCAGGGGTGAGTGTCGAACACGTGCATTATGCCGACCTGATCCACGACTTCTATATCATGGGTGATGTGTCGCCGGCGGTTGAGGATGCGGCTCGGGACCTGGCGGCGGCCATGCAGAAGGCCCTGGGTTAGTATTTCAGGCCTAATCTTCCTCAGGGACGACGCGGCCCTGGCTCCAGGTCAGGACCGCCAATCCGCTAAGGGCCGAGACTAGGGAACCTGCAACCACGCCCAAGCGGACCTGGCTTTGAGCTGCGTCGGGCCCAAAGGCGAGGGCGCCGATATAGAGGCTCATGGTAAAGCCGATCCCGCACAGTAGGCTCACCCCATAGATATCAATCCACTTGGCCCCCGTGGGGCGGCGGGCGAGCTTAAGGCCTATAGCGAGGCTTGCTGCACCAAACACGCCGATCTGCTTGCCAAGGAAAAGACCTAGGGCCACCCCTAAGGTCACGGGGCTGAAGACATCGTGCAGGGATAACCCCCTGAGGGAAAATCCAGCCGCGACAAAGGCAAAGGCGGGCAGGATCAGAAAGGCCACATAGGGATGCAGGCTTTCAGAAAAGTATTTCAGCATACCCACCTGACCCGTTCGGCGGGGCTCAATAGGAATGGTCATAGCGGCAGCGACCCCGACGATCGAGGTGTTGACGCCGCTCTTTAGGGTGAAGGCCCAGGCTAGGGTGAAAAACAAGGCGTAAAAGAAATATGGCGCATTCCGCCAGCGGCTCATGAGCGCCATGATGGCTACGGCCGAAGCCGCGCCAGCGAGGTTCCAAATGTGCAGGTGATCGCTGAACAAGGCAGCGATCAGGCCGACGGCACCCAAGTCATCCACGATGGCAAGTGTCAGCAGGAAGGTCCTGAGGGACGGGGTCAGGTTTGGCGCAGCAATCGCCAAAACCGCCAGGGCGAAGGCAATATCGGTGGCCACAGGGGTCGGCCAGCCAGCAGGTGCCCCATGAGCGCCTAGATTGAAGGCCAGATAGATCAGGGCCGGGACGATCATACCGCCAAGGGCCGCTAGAATGGGCAGGGCCAAACGCCGTGGATTAGACAGTTCCCCCCGCAGGATCTCGAACTTGATCTCCAGCCCGACAAAGAAAAAGAAGACCGCCATCAAGCCGTCCTTGACCCATTTCAGGGTAGACTCCGTCTCGCGGAAGTCACCGACCTGCAGGGTGAAGGGATGGGTGATGAAGGCGAAATACTGGGTCGACCAGGGTGAATTGGCCAGAACCACCGCCAATAGGGCCACTAAGCCTAAAATGACCCCCGAGGCCGCCTCGGTCTTTAGGAAACTTAAGGTAATGCGCCGCGCCATGATCAGGAATTACCATGCGCTCTGTGATCGGAACATGACAATCGACGCCTTGCCGGGGGCTTTGGCGCGGTCCATTTTGAAGCCATGACTGTTTCGCCAGCCTATCGCCCCGAACTCCGCCTTCCCCGCCTGGGATCAGAGTTTGCAGACGAGGTAAAGGCGGCGGATTTTCCGCAGACCCTTCTGCGATTCCGCAACCAACGGGCCGCAGCCAGTGTCGGCCTTGACACCTTGAGCGACCTAGAATGGCAAACCCATTTCGGGCGATTTGAGCCCTTGCCGGGCAATCTCGCAACACCGCTGGCCCAAAGATACCACGGTCACCAGTTCCGAGTTTACAATCCCGACCTGGGCGACGGGCGGGGCTTTACCTTCGCCCAAATGCGGGAGGTTGGCTCTGATCGGCTGCTGGATCTGGGCACAAAAGGCTCTGGGCCAACGCCTTGGTCCCGCCAGGGCGATGGACGCTTAACGCTGAAGGGCGGTGTCCGCGAGGTGCTGGCCACGGCCATGCTGGAAGCCCTCGGCGTCAATACCAGCAAGACCTTTTCCCTGATCGAGACCGGGGAGGACCTACACCGGAATGATGAGCCGAGCCCGACTCGGTCTGCGGTCATGGTGCGACTCAGCCATGGCCACATCCGCTTTGGAACCTTTCAGCGCCAAGCCTATCTCCAGCAGCCCGAGCAAATCACACGGTTGGTGGATTACGTGATTGAGACCTACTATCCGGACCTGGGCGATGCCACCAATCGCCGGGCAGCACTGCTGGATGCAGTGATCGCAAAAACTGCTGTCATGGCCGCTGGCTGGATGGCGGCGGGTTTTGTTCATGGGGTGCTCAACACCGATAATATGAACATTACCGGCGAGAGTTTCGACTACGGGCCCTATCGCTTTCTGCCGCGCAATGACCCCAACTTTGTTGCAGCCTATTTCGATCAGAACGGGCTCTATAGTTTTGGACGCCAGCCCGAGTCGGTGTTCTGGAACCTTCAACAGTTGGCCGGCTGCCTGGCCTTGGGTGAGGCCGATCAGGAGCCTTTGGTCGCCGCCTTGAACGCATTTGGAGGCAATTATCGGACCGCCCTTGCGGGTGCCATGCTGAAGCGCCTTGGGATCAAGCTCGGTGACCCAGAAGCCGATGTCGCCCTGGCGGGATCAGCATTTAAGGCGCTCTCGGTGGGAGGGGATATCCTTAGGTGGGAGCCCTTCTTCTTTGATTGGTTCTGTGGCGATGCTGATCGCGCCCTGGCTAGCCCCCGTCGGGAGCTCTATGAGGCCCCTGAATTTGCAGACTTCCGCGCCCTGATCAGCACTCGTCAGGCCGACAGGCCCGAGCGTCTCACAGATGGCTATTTTGCTAGGCCAGATCCCCAAGAACTGCTGATTGATGAGATTGAAGCCATCTGGTCCGCGATTGCTGAGCGAGATGATTGGTCTGCCTTTGACCAAAAACTTGTCGATCTGGAGACTGTCCGCACAGCCTATGCCCTTTAGGCGCTAGGCCGAGCAGACCACTGAGCCAGGACAACGCCGCAGAGTGCGATGGCAGCACCTAGGGCTTGGAAGGGTCCGAAGGCCTCGCCAAAAATGCTCCAGCCCAGAATGGCGGCGACGACGGGCTGAACTAGCACCGTGACCGAGGCGGTAGCCGCCGGGAGGCGCCCCAGGGCCCAGGCGATAGACCCTTGCCCCGCAACATGCATGATCCCCAGGCCAATGCAGGCGGCCCACCCCGCTGATGATCCTGGGATCAGATTTTCGTGCAACCCAAGCGCCGCCAGAAGCAGCAGGGGGGCGCCAGTCATTGTCGACCAAAACATCAGTCGGGTCGCGCCCATGGTCCGGCGTGCCGCGCTCACGGCCAGAAAATAAAGGGCGTACCAAATTGCAGTGGCGGCTGAGAAAGCGTCGCCCAGCAGGGGCGACTTACCTGCGAACCCTGAATCTCTGGCCATGGCCATGGTCCAGGCCCCCGCCACAGCAAGTGCGACGGCCACCAGGAAGAGGGGTTTGGGCTTCTGCTTCAGCACAAGCCATGCGACGGCCGTGACCACCACCGGCGTTAGGTTTGAAAGCACGGTGGCTTTTGCAACCGAGGTGAGGGCAATTCCATAGTGCCAGAAGCCCAGATCGAGGGCAAAGGCGAGACCGGCCAGAAGGCTGATCGGAGCAAAGCCAGAGATACGTCCCTCGGTCCTCTGCATCAGGATGGCCAGGAGGGGGATTGCAAATGTAAGCCGCCAAAACCCGGCGGTGACAGGGCCCACATCTGACAGCCTGACCAAAATCGGCCCGACTCCAATGACGCAGGCCCCAAACAGAAGGACCAGCAGGGCCTTGCCCCGCCCTGAACCGTCGTCACTTAGAGTCGTCTCAGTCAAACCCAAGCTCCTTGCGAAGTGTTTCGGGTTTTACCCCTGCCAACCGGAGACTTTGCAGGGTCTCAGAATTGAGGCGTTTTGCCAGACGCACGCCGTCGGCGCCACGCAAGAGTGGATGGTGGCGATAGATTGGCGTGGGCAGGTTGAGTAGGGCCTGGAGCAGACGCTGGACATGGGTGGCTTCGAACAGATCCTCGCCACGAAGGATGTGGCTCACCCCTTGGAGCGCATCATCCACCGTGACCGCGAGGTGGTAGGCCACGCCGACATCCTTTCGGGCCAGGATGATATCTCCCTGGCGCTCAGGGTCGGCCAGTATCTTGCCTGACTGCCCCTCCGGGCCAGCCCCTTCCTCTTGAAAGGTTAGGCCTTCGAAGTCGCCCAAGGCTGTCCTTGCTGCATCAATGGAGAGCCGCCAGGCAAATGGCTCGCCCTGGCTCAGGCGGTAGGCTTCTTGGTCGGCGGGAAGGGGGGCACCTCGAAAAGCAGCGGTTTGACCATGGGGGGCGCTGGCCATGTCCTGGGCCACGTCCTTGCGCGTGCGGAAGCATTTGTAGGCAAGACCGCGATCACACAGGGACTGAAGCGCGGCATGGTAGTCTACCATATGCTCGGACTGTCGCCGGACGGGCAGCTCCCAGGTCAAGCCTAGCCAGGTGAGGTCTTCCAGCAGGGCCTTCTCGAAAACTGGCCGGCAGCGGGTGGTGTCGATGTCTTCAATTCGGAGAAGGAACCGACCGCCTCTTGCCTTGGCTTCGGTAAACGCCCTGAGGGCGGAAAAAGCATGGCCGCGATGCAGTAAGCCCGTAGGGGAAGGCGCGAACCTTGTCGCAAAGTCCGACACTGACCAGGCTACTTAGGTGGTTGATCCGCAAACACGCGCATGTGCGAGAGTATGCCTCGGAAAAATGCCACTTCACCGCCAACCGCATCTTTCAAGTGGTCGAACAGCTTGAACGACGCCATTTCAGCCAGGCCATGGGCGGCGCACCATGCGGCGCTGGTGGCTAATTCCAGACTGATTTCGTCATTGGGATCGGCACCGGCCTCAACCAAGGTATCGCGAACATGGAAATAGGCGCTGTCGTCCTGCCTGCGCGCATGTTCGGGCAGGTCGTCCTTATCCCGTGAGCCGTCATACATGACGCGATAGAGACTGGGATTATCCCGCGCGAAACAGACATAGGCTACGCCTAGGGCGACCATGCGATCACCAAGGGACTTCGCTTCGGCGCGGGCCTTAGCCATGGCCTGGTTCAGCATGTCCCATCCTTCATGGGCGACGGCATCGAGCAACTCGCCCTTGTCTTTGAAGTGATGATAGGGCGCGGCTGGACTGACGCCAGCCTCTCGAGCCACAGCGCGCAGGGATAGGGCCGAAGGACCGTCGCGTTCTAAGAGTCGCCGCGCCGCATCGATCAGGGCACGTCGTAGATCACCGTGGTGATAGGGCCGATTATCGGCTGAGACAGTTTCTCTCATGACACTTACCGTAAATCTATATCAGGGCCCCGTAAAGGCATCTTGACAATGCTTAGATTTGGCCTATCTTAGCACTGTTAAAATAACAAACTTCCCCGCTCCCCCGGGGTCAAACTGAAAGGTGTGTGTCATGTCTCTCGTAAACTTCGAACGTCTCTTCGACAGGATCGTTCCGGCCTTCCTACTGGTGCTCGGTATGGGTGTCGCGGCCGCCATGATGGGTGCGGTCTGAGCCAACTAAACATCAGCAAGACATCAGGGGGCCATTCCGGCCCCCTTTTTTGTTGCCGCTTTTGCCTATGCATTATTGCATATCGTACATTGTAAAATGTAACTGTACATTGCTTAGATCGCGCCTATCTTAGCGTTGTCCAGATGGACATGGGCTTCGGACCCCCCGGAGCCAGACCCCAAAGGAGACTTGTAATGACCAACCGTTCCATCCCTGCCTTCGCCCGCGCTGCCGACCTGATCGTCGCTGTCCTGTTCGTGTCCCTCAGCCTTGCCATTGCCGGTGCCTCGGCCATCGTTGGTGCCTAATGCTGTCCCTCAGATCCTCGCTCGTTTGAAGTTTGGTTAGAGCCGCAGCGAGCGAGGACACGGCGATCAGCCTGACTCAAATTTTGGGCAGGTGTCATGGAGACGACAGAGAATCAGGCCTATCCTCAGATTGTCCGTTGCTGATGCGCTTTGGCGGAAGGGCGGACGGGAAAACTTAGGAGGCTGGTCTTCAGGCACAAGCTTCAGTTCATAGGCGCCGTTCAGCGCCCCCGGAGGTCCGTCCATGGAGGTGCTTAGCAAGCCACCGTCCGGATGGCCGGCCCTCGTGCTCAACGCCGACTTTCGGCCCTTGAGCTATTATCCCCTGTCCTTGTGGTCTTGGCAGGATACGATCAAGGCGGTCTTTCTCGACCGCGTCGATGTGGTCTCGACCTATGATCAGACCATTCGTTCGCCATCCTTCGAGATGCAACTCCCCAGCGTTGTGGCCCTAAAGAGCTATGTGGCTCAGGATCGCCCGCCGGTCTTCACCCGGTTCAATCTGTTTTTGCGGGACTCATTTTCCTGTCAGTACTGCCATCGGTCGGAAGACCTGACCTTTGACCATGTGACGCCCAGATCCCTCGGCGGCCGGACCACCTGGGAAAACATTGTCACCGCCTGCGCCCGATGCAACTTCATCAAGGGCGGCAAGACGCCGAACCAAGCCAATATGCATCCCTTCGTGAAGCCAAAGCAGCCCTCGACCTATGAGCTTCAGGAGCGTGGCCGCAAATTCCCGCCCAACCACCTTCATCGCAGTTGGATGGACTTTCTGTATTGGGACACGGAGCTAGAGGCTTAAGGCGCGTCGTCAGACGATATCGAACCGGACTGTCGATTTGCCGAAATCCAGGGCCACGGCGTTGAACTGCGCCAAGAGGTCGATCCCTAAGATGATGGCCGGCTTTGAGCTAAGATCCCAAAGCTCAAACACGCTGGCCTCGGCAAACACGACCGGGACATTTCCCAGGGTGAGCCCGCCCAGCCGCAGGAAGGGTAGATAGCCCATTTCTCCGGGAAACTTCTCACCGACCAGGGAGGTGAGTTCCACCTTCTCGACCCGGACCAGACCGGCGTCGGAACGGCTCAACAGGCGTCTTAGGGCCGCATTACCAATGGTGACCTGGCTTCCGGAATCGATCATGGCGCTGATGGGGGTACCACTCATATCGGCGTCCACCATGGTCAGTTGTCCCGACCGGCGCCGCGCTGGAACCACCACACGATTGGGCGTGCTGACCTCGTGCTTGGGCGGCGAAATCTCAAGGCTCTTGCCCTTGAAGTCTAATACCAAGCGGCGGGATTTCAGCCAGTCCACGCCGAGAACGCCCCGAGAGTCCTGCATGGGCATGGGCAGGACGGGAATATTGATACGTCTTTGGCTCCGTCCAGCGATCTCCAGGCGATCGACCCGGGCGGTCGGATGGGGGTGGCTTCCGACCATGGTGCGGATTGAGATCTCAGGCCCGGCTGGAAGGGACAAGGCCTCGGCCAGGTCCTTTGAAATGCACGAGCGGTTCGCCCCGGTATCCACCAGGAAATCAAAGGGGCCCAGGCCATTGATCGTCACAGGCGCGACAAGTCTGGTTGCCTTATCTCGGGTGGTCGGCGCGCGGGTTACAGTTTCGTTCGCCGCGGGATCATCCTGCTCCTGGGCGCGTGCCTGGGCGAGGGGCGCGAGCGCACCCGCCGCGGCAAGCATTTGGGCGAGTGAACGTCGACTGATCGTCATGTTCGAAAACCCCTAAAGGTACCTGAGCCTAACTTCAATTTGCTCCGCCGACAAATGAATGTCTGGCAAGGTTCGCCCCTATTCGAGCGCCGGGCGGGCTTCTCTCCACATGGCAAAGAAGGGTGGTCCGTCGGGCCTGGCGCGATAGGTCTTCACCACGTCAAATCCATGACGCTCATAGAGGGAAACATTGGCAGGGTTGGAGCTTTCGAGGAAGGCGTGGCGACCCTGAGCGTCTACCTCTCGCAAACCGGCTGCCAGTAGGCGAGACCCGACGCCATAGCCTTGAGCCTCTGGCCGGACCCCCAGAAACCACAGATAGGCGTGGGGGCGATCCTTCGGGTGGTTGGCGTCCATGGCCTTGCGCATGGCGATCATCCTGGGCAATCGGGCCAGGCCGGTCAGGGCTGCGATCCGGGGCAGGCTGCGCAGAGACTCAATCAGTGGCGTAGGTCCAAAGGACTCAGAGGGCAGCCAGATCGCGGCCGCGCCGCCGCAGGCAGGCCGCTGCACCACCCCGTCGGGAAGGGCTGATCCAAGCAAGAGCCCATAGAAGAGGCGCAAGCGGGCTTGGTCATGCCCTTGGTCGGTGCGCAGGAACCATAAGAATTGCGGGTCCTGGGCGAAGGCTGCCGAGAGGTCCTCTGCGACCTGGCCAATCTGGTCTCGGGTGGCGCGAACCGGAGTCTCTGCGCCTTGACGGAGGGCAAGGATCTCCGCGTCGGTCACAGCTTTTCGCTGATCTTGATCGCGGTTAGGCAGCCGGCCTTAATCACTGCGGCCAGCAGAGGATAGCCAGGCGTAGAGGTCGCGCCCTCTGCCATGGCGTGATCCTTATGAGCCAATTCTTCATCCCGAAACTGGCTTAACTCGGCGGCGAGATCCGGATCAGAGCTGGAGATTTCAGCAATCTGCGCTGCATAGTGCTTCTCGATCACGCTCTCGACGGCAACGGTGCAGGCGTGGGCAGCCTTTTCGCCCAGCAAGGCGGTTCCTGCGCCCAGGGCAAAGCCCGCCAAGCGCCAAAGGGGGGCCATCAGGGTGGGGCGCACCTGGTGGCTGGTCAGCAGGCTGTCAAAGCGCGCCAGATGCACTGCCTCGTGGCCTTCCATTTCTGCGAGTTGCCCGACCATGTGCTCTCTGCCGGGAGCCGCGCCCAGCACGGCCCGTTGGCCCCGATAAATATGGACTGCCCCAAGCTCGCCCGCGTGATCGACCCGGAGCATTTCTGCTAGCCTGGCCTTGGTTGCACCACGTCCAGGGCGGGGGGGAATGGGCTTTTCCGTCATGGAAATGACCGTCGGTTGGAGGCCGCCATCAGGCTGAGCACGGTGAGCTTTAGGGAAATCAGGACATTGTACCCGGCCATTGAGATGCCAAACAGGCGCCATGCCGCAACGTCGCAAGCGGGGGGTTTGATCTTGGCTGTGCCATTGGAGATAGCGGCGAGGGCGCTCAGATCGACCCGGCCCCCTGCCGAAGCACAGGTTGTGGGGCCTGGCCACCACTTCCACTCAGCGCCGGAATGATAGATCGCCACACCCATGCCGATGGCAAAGGTTAGAGCCAGGGCAATGTTAAAGGCCCATCTGAACCGCTGCAGGTCGCCCCTCGATGTCAGGGCCATACCGGCGAGCGCTATGGCCCCCGCCGCCCAATAGACCGTGCGCTGATGCAGACACAGGGTACAAGGGGCATAGCCGCCAAAGGTCTCAAAGGCATGGGCAATGGCCAGCATCAGGGCTGAGGAGACGAATGCCCAGCCAAGCCAGTGATCCAGAAAATAGCCGATGAGTTTGGACATAAGCCAATTAGACCTGAAAAGGACGTCTAGCCCAAGACCTTGATCAAAATGATGGCACCGATCAACAGGCCAAGGCCCAGAAGCGAGTAAAAGGTCAGGCGTTTTTCAAACTCTTCCCGAAGGGCTGGCCCGAAATATTTCAGCAGGGTCGCGGCCAGAAAGAACCTCGCGCCGCGGGTGAGAACCGAAGCCCAGATGAAGGTCACAAAGGAAAAGTGCGCCAGGCCTGAGGCAATGGTCACAAGCTTGTAGGGAATAGGGGTCAGGCCCTTGATCAGAATGACCCAAAGGCCCCATTGCGCAAACCAGGCCTGAAAGGCTTCCTGGCCGTCTGCATGCCCCAAGAGGGCCAGCAACCATTCCCCCAATCCGACCAAATAGTACCCGATGGCATAGCCCAGGCAGCCGCCAATCACAGAGGCGGCTGTGCAGATACCGGCATAGGTTAGGGCCCGGTCTCGACGCGCCAAGACCATGGGGGCCAGCATGACATCGGGGGGAATCGGGAAGAATGAGCTTTCCGCAAAGGAGACCGCCGCCAGGGCCCAAGGCGCATGGCGCGAACCGGCCAGGGACATGACCCCGTCATACAGCTTCCGAAACATGGACATCCTGATTTAGCTTTCGCCGCTTGCTAGCAGGACGAGAGCGCCTTGTCTCTTGTTTCGGGCTGAGCCACTTTGTTGCAATTGATACAAAGCGTGCTCCTTACCGCCAAATCTGGAGGCCCTGATGGCTTTTCTGTCGATCTCTGAAGACCTCGCCGCGGCGGCTGATGAAGAGCTGGACCGTGCCTGCGATCTGTCTTGGCGGGATCTGTCGGGGATTATTCCCTGGGGCGATAGCTATGAGGGCGTCACCCCCGGCGGTCGCGACGCGGTGTTTGAGCGGAACTATATCTGGGCTGAGGGCCCTAAGGGCGACATCTGCGTCGAAGTCTTTGTCCATCTGCCCAGAGATTTTGAACAGGGTGCGAAACGCACTCGCCTGATCAAGCGTTAGGGCACATGCTCTCCTAAACAACACAGGCAGAGGAAACGCGATGAAGCTGGCGTCATTGAAGTGGGGGCGTGATGGTCGCCTCGTGGTGGTTTCCCGTGATCTGGCCTGGTGCGTGGAGGCCGGTGATTTCGCCCCGACCCTGCAGGCAGCCCTCGATGACTGGGATCGGTGCGAGCCCCTCCTGCGCGGCCTGTCTGAGAGCTTGGAGCATGGCTCCATCCCCCGGGTTCGCTTTCATGAGCATGACGCAGAAAGCCCCCTGCCCAGGGCCTATCAATGGGCCGATGGCTCGGCCTATGTGAACCATGTGGCCCTGGT
>Ga0114962_10003149_pt1 | contig 13477 bp, 15 predicted proteins | sample C_130820_MF_Meta_FD_87017 | JGI IMG/M metagenome (GOLD analysis project Ga0114962, IMG submission 87017) | Freshwater microbial communities from Lake Croche, Canada to study carbon cycling - C_130820_MF_MetaG | ecosystem: Environmental > Aquatic > Freshwater > Lake | place: Lake Croche, Canada... | reverse complement strand
GACGTCCAACAGTATAAATTGTCTTAGTAAAATTATTTTTTAAAAGATATTGAATATCTTTTAAAAAAGGATGCTCCAGTCAGGAATTGAACCTGATACCTTCAGCTTACAAAGCAGATGCTCTAACCAAATGAGCTACAAGAGCAATGCCACCCCTTAGGGGTGGCATTTCTCAAGCAGCAGATCGTAACACGCTCAAACGTGTTACGATGAGCTACAAGAGCAATGCCACCCCATAAGGGGTGGCATTTCTCAAGCAGCAGATCGTAACACGCTCAAACGTGTTACGATGAGCTACAAGAGCTTTGAGGGTGTGAAACGCCCTCAAGGCTCTTATTTTTATTATATCCACACAATCAAATAAATGAATATGCCTTTAAGTTATACAAATGAATTATCTCTATTGCGACATAAATGTTTGAATAAAGGCCCTATATTTTTCTCCAATAATTGTATGCCCCTGTGCAGTATAATGGCTCAAAACTGCTTCTTTTTGATACAGAATATCAGGATCATATCCTGCCACCTGTTCAACTGGATCAAACAAAGGAATCGAATATGTACTGCAGAGTCGTTTGAGTAACTGAACTAATTCATATCTTGTACCATATGTCCGTGTACAGATATGAGTTACAATACACATTGGTTTTGGATGCAAGATCCGTTTAAGCTGCAAAAGATCCTCTTCAATTTCAGAATCAGTCAGTTGTCCCTGAATCACATTTGAGATATCCTGAAATCCATACTGTGGCTCTGTAATGATATGGTGGGTATAATAATCTCCATATTTATAGAACAATCGACTTGCAATTTCGACCACGAACAGATCCGTCTTTTCATAGTCATCTTTAAACAAAGCAGGAAAAAGGGATTGTTTTGCTAAGATTCCTGATCGAAAGATATACTGGGTAGATTCAGGAGGAATCAAAAGATCTCCTTTGCAAAATTGTGCTGCTTGAAGAATCTCTTTTGAATAATGCGGATAGGTTAAAGAATCACGAATATTTGTGATATTAAAATGTGTATGCAATGAATCTTGTCGACAAGAGCCTAAAATGGTTATATACATTTCATTAATTACTACCATTTACTTTAGGTCATTTGCGCAATGGCCCAATCTGCAAGGGTATATCCGAATCCCCTGTGGCCGTTTGCATCATATTTGTCAAATTAGGCATCGCTAGATCACTAGCAGAGATTGGAAAAGCCGGAAAGGCATCAGGTGCAAGAACACCTAGCAGTGTAACAACAACTGCTCCACTAATAAAATCCTGGGCAAATGCAATAGGCTTGTGTTCCTTCTCCTTGTACTTTGATGCAAGAAAGGAGAGGACCATAAAGGCAAGACCTCCAATAAAGATCCAAGGCAACCAGGCAGGCATTATTCAGAAGGGCTGGAAAAAATACGAGTTAGGTTAGCACATCATAATCATCCGCATCCATATCCTGTGAGTTATCCGATTTAGGATTTAAGTCCTCCATATCGCCCATATCCAAGGGGGTAGAATCTCCCTCTAAAATCTTAAGGCCGACCTCTTCCAGATCCTCCGTATGAACCATTTCAGAACCCTGGTCATCCTCGGAATCAAAGAATGAATTATGGGATGCAAATCCAACCCTTTGGCTGCCGGTATCCATTCGAATAAGAGGAGGCCCATTTGAAGATATATCATTTGAAGATAGATCAACAAAAGGAATAATAATTTCAGCTTGTGGAATCAGATTTGCAGATATATCTACTAGCGTAGGGAGCTCTTTCTTCACTTCCTCCTTCTCTTCCTCCTCCTTCTCTTCTTCCTTCTCCTCCTTCTTCTTCTCAGGCTCATCGTCATCATCCATTGATACAAAGTCCCTCAAAATACTCTTTACAGGTACCATAGAACGAACCGCCTGCAGAATACCCTCCCCCAAAAGGGTCTCTACCGAACGATAATTCTGCTGCTTTTCAATGGCAGGAATCCCCTCGCGAAAGAGAAAGCTAGAACCCCACAAAAGCTTAGAAGTCTCACATAGCACTTTAAAGAGAAAGTGCTCCACCTTGGGTACTGTAATCTGCACCTTCTTCTGTTTATTACTGACACGGATAGCGGTCAGCACTTTCGTATGGGCAATAAACACAGCCGTAAGCAGATCCTCCAAATAGTCACAGCCACAGCTGCTCTGCACTAAACTAATTTCGGTATTGACCTTTTCCATATTCCATTCCGGAATCTCATTTAAAAATGTCTGAAAATGCCATAAGAGCTTCTTGGGCTCATTGAGTTTCGTAGACTCCTCTCGGGCCTTCTCCAAAATTGTTAAATAGAACTGAAAATACGAGGGAATGAGGATTCCACACAACTGTTTTGTATACTCGCTCCGTGCATCTGAATAGACCCCCGCGATCGAGTCTGCCATTCTTATCAATCGCGGTATAAGTGGAGATACGAACTCAACGCGCGGCGTATCCTAAAAATGCCCACAGCGATCCCGCCAATTCCAAGCATTCGCCGTAGGGTTCTAAAAGCTCTGGCCGCTGTTCAAGAGCGCCCTGGAGAAGAAGCCGCGGATGCAGCGCTCTCGCTTGATAGCTCGGAATCAGATCCGCCTTTAAGTCCTTTGCAGCCTCCATCTCTTCTCGGCGTTTCATACACAGATGGCTCCAGGTTCCAGGCTCTTGGATCTGCAGGAAAATACAGTGCTGAACCCGTCGATAACTATATTCATCGGGCTGTAGATACTCAAAAATACTAGGAATATCAATAGATGTATAGCGGCTACGGATCCATTCTTCTAGAATGGGCCTTGATGGCTGCTTTATACGCTGAATGAGGCAGCGACTACGAATAGGTTCCTGGAGCTTTCCTGGATCACGACATTCCAAGATAAACTGAACATCAGAGGAATGAGTTTCCAAAATTCGTCGCAGAAAGGCCTGGGCCTCAGGCGTCAAATCGTCAGCGCCCTCGAGCCACAGAACCGTCTGTTCTCGCCGTCGGCCCCAGATATGCAGTTTCTGACGACCTTCTCGCAACGTACGATCCTTTCGACACGAACAGGTTAAGAGCTGCTTTCGCTGTTGCTTTGCATAGTCCTGAATCCAATGACTCTTCCCTGAGCCTGGAGGACCCGCTATAATAATAGGAGTGTGATCAGAACTCATTCCCTTACCGTCTCTTTTAATTCTTAAGCCGTCACCTAAAGTAAAACTCTCTTCATACTAGCAGAATGGCAGTATTTAAAGATATGAATAAATCTCTTGTATGGATAACACTTATAAATCACGGATATGTAGAGTACACAAAGAATTTTTTAATTGCAATGGAAAAGGCCAATATATCAATGAAGCTTGTTGTGTATTGTATTAATAAAGAAAGTATAGAAACACTGGCCCCCTTTAAGAATTGTATATGTCTAGATGCAAGCCCCTTCTTAAAATATACACTCCCCTCAGACTTAAAGGAATGGCTTAATATAGATTATATTAAAATCTGTTTTGCTAAATTAGATGCAATCTATCATACACTAAAGACAACACGGCTCAGTGGTGTCCAATCTGTTGGATTTATTGATACAGATATTATTCTATTGAAAGATCCAACTCCTTTCTTTTTAGATAAAATGCAAAAGAATAAACGGATAGGTATCTTTAGTCAATGTGATGAAAAACAGACTATATGTAGCAACCCTCTTGTTTGCCCGTGTTTCTGTGCAGGACTGATTGTATTCCGAAATATACGAGAGAATTATCCATTTTTTATGTATACAGATGACGATATAAAACGATATACATCAGATCAAGAATACCTTCTTCATAAGTTTAGAGCAACTAGCACAACGTGTATGACACTCGAAAAAACTGTTCTATTAAATGGATGCTTTCCTGGTGTTAAAACAGAAGAGCCTCTTCTCCTGCCCAAAACAGCCTCTTTAATTCATTTTAATTGGATGGTGGGACACGAAAAGATGAAACACATGAAGCGCCTGGGAATGTGGTATGTGTAATTTTATATTAGGCGATACTTAGTCTAAACAAATATGTCTATATATACTATATATGGACATTTTTGAACCCTTTCGAAAGGATTCTGGGATTGTCTATCCCCCTTTTTCACAAATATATTTTGAAAAGTACTTCTATAATTTTATGAAGTCTCATCCTACAAATCGCTATATACCCATTTTCTGGACCGAGAATCAGATTCCATCTTTAACAAGGGATATGCATCAGAGACGGCAGACCGCAGTCGATACTCTTAAAAAGGATCAACTCTATTTTACTGTGGTTCAACACGATGATGGAATTATGGCCACACGGTTGCCAAGAACAGTCATATTTGGTATGGGTGGAAATGGCCATATTCCATTACCATTGACCTATGAAAATCCTGACCTATTTAAAGAGTTTCGTGAGAATCCGAAGACCCACTTTTGCAGTTTTGTAGGATCTCTTACACATCCTTGTCGTATGCAAGCGATCAAACAACTACATAATAAGCCCAATATTGTATTAAAAGTGCATACATGGACCGATAAGGTTCCAGAAGCGAATCAAAAAGAGTTTTTGGATATTATGAGTAAGAGTCGATTTACATTAGCGCCACGAGGCTATGGTAAATCTTCATTTCGTATGTACGAAGCATTCTATTTAAAATCGATTCCTGTCTATGTGTACGATGACAGTTGGTTACCCTACACAGAGCTTCTTGATTGGAAAAAAATGGCGGTTCTTGTGCACATAAGTGAACTGCCAACCCTTTATGAAACATTACTTAAAATTACGGACAAGGATATTGAGGCTATGTTGGCCTACTATGAGCAACACAAAGATCTTTTTACCTATGAAGGAATGTCAAAGTATATTTTGACAAAAATGGAAACACTGCATATTTAACGGACCATCATCATACGCTCCGCAATCATCTTTTCGTCCCTCTCTGCGTTTTTGCGTAAGCTCTGCATCAAGGGATTGTTGTCTACCTGATCCACAACATCATACATATTGCGTTCCCTTGAAACATCCAGTTTGAGAGGTACCCTGTATTCCATACGACCAATATCGCCAACACCCGAGGTCATTCCCTCACCCCCGCCAATAGACCGATTGAGGGCCATCGGCCGATCATTAATAAAGTCCGTATTCAGCTTCTTGGAGTTCTGTTTGCCTGGGTCCCCATTGAACAGGGCATCCTGGCCCGAGCCTGCAATGGGCTTACGTCCCTTCGCAATCTTCTCCTTGTTGGGATTCGTACGCATATTGTAGGCAAAGGTCTCGTCCATCTGGTCCTGAGAGGCCGAGAGGCCAGGACCGGTCCAACCCAGATTGGCGGATAGCTGCTGCTTCTGCGTGGGCCTGGCAATATCATCGGGATCATAGACCTTGAGTCGAGCAGGGGCTCCCTCATTGGCCGCCGCAATACCAGGACGATCCAGATAGATTGTGGTCTCCTTGACTGTCGTGCGAGCCACATCCTGAGGATCCCAGACGGTGACCATCGGAGCCCCCCCTTCATAACGAACAGGGGTTCCCGTCTGTCGGATGTTTCCGACCGTCTCAGCACGACGTGTAGGGCGGGCAATGTCCTCGAAGGGCTGAATAACCTGGCCTGTATCCGCAGGAGACAAGTTGGTGGCCATTACACGCTCCGAGGTCTCATTGCGCTCATTGGGCCGAATCTCAATACTGGACTTTCCGTAGTCCGCCATATCATTACCGACCGCCTTGGTGTAATAGGCCTCCATATCCGCGTTACGAAAGCCTGCACCACCGTACTGCTGGGCCATCGGTGTCCTGTATGATCCAGTTACATAGGACTCTCCAAAGTCCTGAGAGGCACCTGCAGGTGTATAGGCCACGGAGGTCTCGGGCCTCGTGGTAAAGGGCATCACCTGCACAGGTCGCGTGGAGGCCTTGATGAGATCACCATTGGTCACAAAAAAGCGCTCACCTGTCTCATCAATATAGAAGGTATCGGGCTTGTATTTGCGCACCTCACCAGGATCATTCGGTGCATTAGCAGCAAATCGAGCACCTGGCACTACGGGCGTATTAAAGGTCTGCTTGGGATTCGTAGCCACACGAAGCTGATCCGTGTCCTTGGGTCTCATTATTTCATTGACCTCAATCTGTTGAAAGCCGCCCTTGCCCAGAAGACCATATCGTTCACCTAAGCCGGCTCCGACGTGAACGGGTTCAAAGGGCCGTTCACCATTTCTGGCAATGGGATCTTGGACGCGGCTCTGGAAGAAGTCTGTATTGTCCTCCATACCAAAGGGATTGCCATACGGGGCCCTGTTCGTCTCAAACATATTCTCCACTTCTCGCTTCTTGATCTGCGTGGACCCTGCGCCACTATACATATCGAGAGTGGCCTGATTCTGGTTTGAAATCGTGTTCTGTTTCATTCGGCCACCAAAGAAAGGCTGCATATTGTTATGCTTGTAGTCCTCGGATGCAATGCGCTGCCCTGACAAGGGACTTGTAACATAGTCCCCGTCCATATAGGTAGGACTGGCTTCCGTTCCATCGGAACGGAACTCCACGAGGGGTGCATTATTCTCAGACGCAATTGGATCGGGATTAAACTGACCGGGACGACCCTGTGTAGGAGCAAGAGGGGGTTTCTGAGTTGCATAGCCTAGCGCTGTTCCGTACGGACCTGGCTTGGGTTCTGACGGATAGGTCTGGCCATTCGGTGTCTGGTACATCTGATCCAGCTCGGGGCCAAATCCAACGGCAGAGGCCCCTTTGGGCGTCTGGGTCAGAGCCTGGGATGTAGGCGCCCTCTGAGCAGGATAGAATCCCTCCTCTACAACCCTCTGCTGTTGTAACATTTGTGATTTGAGTTGTTCAGATTTTGCAGGAGTAGGGCCTTTTTTTGTAAATCGGCTAACTAGATATCCTGCCCCTAAGAGGCCACTGAGTACAACGACTTCCATCTCTATCCGTTATAGTCAAAGTAAATTGTATTCAAATTACTTTAATTATCTAGTGCTACTATAAATTTAATGCAAAGGCCCACAGCGTGCCCCCCTGTGCGTATTATAGACCTCCTTGTCTAACGTCCTGCTGGGAATGAAAAAGTCAAAAGGTGTCTCAAAGGTCTCCTGGGGATTGTGAAATAGAGTATCAAATCGATTCCAGCCGGTGGCCCTTAGAGTGCAAGGGGGATCCACTAGGCGGGCAAAGGTCATTGGCACCACCTCATCGGGTGCATTTACAAGAGGCACCTGATTCATCTTATTGACATTGGGATTGTACAGATCCTTATCATCACGAATACGGCTGCTAAAGCGACCAATACCACGTAAATCGGTCTCTACGTCAGTGCGCCACTGTCCTTGGGGCCACGATGCTCCACTGAGCTGCAGGCGAATAGTGGAATTAGACGGAAAGGTAGTGGGACAGCGACTAGCCGGAGCATTGAGAGCATACCGTCCTGCATAGGTACTAATGCGATTGTCATCGACCTGGTGAAAATCATCATACTTGTTGCGCGTTGTGGATTGCTGTTTTGTTGGACAGCTCATCGAATTCCCTATTGGTGGGGGACATCTTATTATTGGGATGGGCCAAAAGCCCATCACAATAATAACACACCATCCCATCCCCTGTTTACTTACAGTCTCTTGATCCGATTATAACTAGACAGGGGGTATGGGGGAGGCTGGTCTTGGCCTTTGGCCAAGACCAGATGTCCCCCACTAATACTTCTCAGGGTTCTTGCAGACCTCATTCTTAAGAGGGGCCGGAGTCGGCATACCAGGATAGGCCCACATCTGATAGGCCGGTAAATGCATAGGACTGACATTGATGTCCAACTTAATTTTTGTATTGTCCCGTTTAATCTCCCTCTGATTCTTAGGGGGCGGCTGATACTCACGCCAAGGTGCAAAGGTAATAGGAATATTGATCCCTTTGAGATCCGACTCAACATCGACGACATTGCCCTCGGCCACGGAGACTTCATTGCCCCCCACAAGACCTAATATATGCCGTTTAGGTACAGGTGAAATATATTCTGTAGCCAAATATGTATACTTCTGTTCGTTTTCCTTTGTTTCCCACGGATGTTTTTCAGGGGCTCCAAAGGCTTCCTGCAAGGCTGCCATTCCTGTTTAGGAGTTGGGTAAAATTTGATATGCCGATCCAGTATTTGAATACTTAGAAACAATGGGTCAACGATCGTCAAAGGTACAGTCTACACAGGAAGTGATTGCGGCTGGATTGTTTCCTCCTGAACAACTTGCGCATCATAAATCAATCACTGTAAGTGTCCCTAATGAAAAGCCCACTCGTATCATCAGTCTAGACGGAAATATTGGTGTCGGGAAGACAACTCTCCTCAACTTGATCAAGGAGCGCTTTCCTGAACTTGTAGTCGTGGAAGAGCCTGTGGATGTATGGACCACTCTCAAGGACGCAGAGGGCAAGAACCTATTGGAACTCTTCTACAAGGATAAGCAGCGCTGGGCCTTTAGCTTTCAGCAGGCCGCTATGCTGAGCCGTTTGCTGCTGCTGCAAAAGGCTGTCCTAGAAGCCAAGCCTGGACAGATTATTCTCTCGGAACGCTCTGTTCTAACAGACCGATTCGTCTTTGCAGAAATGCTCTATAGGGCAGGGGATTTAACGGAGCTCGAATGGACTCTGTATCAGCACTGGTATCAGGCCTTTGGCTCTATGTTACCAATGGCGGGCATTCTGTACATCAATACGAGCGTAGACACGGCCCTGATTCGGATTCAGTCCAGGGGTCGACTTGGAGAAGGGGAGATCTCCAAGGAGTATCTGCAGGCCCTTGACCGACAGCACAGGGCCTGGATTGCCACTACCCAGCTTCAGAAGCAGGAGATAAGCACAGAGGAGGGCACGGATGTAGAAGAGACCGTGAAGGCCATTACTGAGTTCTTACATCGTTGTTAACGTACACTGTATACCATTAAGAATACAAGTACGCCTCCGCCTAAAGTGGCGGCATACTTGTATTCTTAACGATATGAATATATATATGCCAGATCGAGGAGTTCAAAATATATATCATTTTTTTATATATATGCTTGCTAATTTACGCCATCTAACAAGTATACCTGACACTATTTATATTAATACTCATCCATCCTATGTTACAATTATTCTAAAGGCATTATATCCATATGCTACGATTATTGACGCAAAGGCGTGTCCTGCAGGAATTTCATCTCTAAAACAGAGTCCAGGACCCATCTCTCGAGAGGCAGGTGTTAGCCCCGAGGAATATGTATATGTACGTTCTATACTAGAGCCTATTCTTGCAGCCTATCAGCCAACACAAACATATTCTCCCTATATATATATTTCTAGAAATTCTGATTCTGGAAAACGCCGCCTCCTAAACGAACAGGCTATTCTTCCTACAGTTCCAGAACTTCAGAGAATTGTTCTTAGTGAAATTCCTATACTGGATCAGCTATATATATTTTATAAAGCAAAGCTTATTGTCGGCATTCACGGGGGAGGGTTTGTTCATCTTCTTCATTGCGCAAATTGTCCAATAATTATTGAACTTGCATCCCCTTATATAAGTAAATTGCAGCACTTTGAGCATATTGCACAGACACTCAGCCTACCCTATATGCGCTATATCGTGGATCCAATTCACATAAATAGCTATGATTCGGATCTTTTTATTAGAGATCAAAATGACTTCAAATTGTTTATTCAGAATCAGAGTGTATAAATTTGAGAGAATACTCATATATAGTATGAGTTAATGCCACCATCTGTTTCCTTGCTAACCATTACACAGCTATCTAGGCACCAGAGCCTTCAGATTCTAAAAGATCTTATTAAAGACCAGACGTACCCCAACATTCTGGAATGGGTTCTGGTGGAAGGAAGCCCTACAAAAGAGGCCTCTCATCAAAATGCCAAGTCTATTCAAGCACTCGACTCCACAATCCCTATCCGTTACATTTCAACAGACGGAGGTCTGTCCATTGGCGTGCTAAGACAAATGGCTAATGAGGCAGCCAAAGGGGATATTCGCGTTGTCTTGGATGACGATGACTATTATCCGTGTGAGCGTGTTGAACACGCGGTCACACGACTACTAGAATCTAACAAACGACTAGCAGGATGCAGTCGTATGCTGTTATATGACTATCAGCTCAAGAAACTCTTTCAGTTTCGCTCCTTTGGCCTGAATCATTCTGTCAGTTCCTGTATGGCCTGGACCCGAGACTATCCAGGATTCTATGACCTGCTAGTTCGATGCGGAGAAGAGAGTTCCTTTACCGATGACTTTACAGAACCGATGGTGCAGCTGGATCCTTGGAAGACCATTATTCAGAGTAGCCATACGCAGAACACGTATTCCAAGAAGGCCCTGATAGTCCCTGAGGTGGAAGGCTCCGTCCCAGAACCCTATTTGAGTCGATTTACAGCAGTCTTTGCTTAAGGGCTTAAAGGAATAAGGAACTTAGAGACTTTCTACGTCTATAGAGTAGAATGTCCTCTGCAAAGCGACAGAAGGTGGTGGTTACACCTCCCTCTGTCTCTTCTACAGAAGTAAAGGACTTTGAAAAGAAAGAAGAAGAACGGAGACATCGAGAAGTACGAATGATACAAAGACGGCTTGCGACGGATATTCAATTTAGATCCACCAAGGATATAAACAATATGTTGAAGACGGCTACACTAGGGTCTAAGCCCGTTAAATTTTTCGTTATATCAGCCCATGGATCCATTTCTAGAAAAGACATATTTCGCATGCCTCGCCACGCGGCGGTCTTTGATTTAGCAGAAAATGAATACAGGGGGCATTTAGCGTGTGAATGCATTGAACAACCCCTATTGGATACAATGATTGGTCCGAACGGCAAACACTTGGGTAGATTTTTCAATGCAATGTTAGGCGGAGAATATAAGCCAAATCCAAAAAATCAATTCATCCCGCAAATAGGATACAGAACCCCTGGTGAACTCGCATTTGATATTTCACTAAGTCTAGGGGACAAGACAGACGACCTTTTTAATGCTCTTGGATGTTGGGACATCACCCATACAATTTCCACATTTAATCCAAAGAACTTTTCTCATTATAAGGATGGATCCTTTATTGGACCGAACAAAAGCCGGATTACTACCAATCCACGGGATGGGGTCTACTGGCCAGAATACAAAATTAAAGATAAGATGAGAAGGGAAGAGGGAATCCGTCTCAGTGAGGTCCTTCGAATACTAGAAAAGGAACATCCTGAGACGGTCTGTTTTGTTATTGTATCGTGTTGTATGGGAATCGATTCACCAGAACTCCCCAACACTATATATCCTGAACAACCATCGGCCTATACGCACTATGCACTTCAAGGAGACGCGATAGGAAATCCTGAGATCGATCTTGTTCCCTCCATGCAGTGCCGAGTACTCGATGACTACCTCATTGATTATGGTGCGAATAAGAGTCTATCGATGGTACTACGTTCTAGTAAGTACAAAGATTGTATGAGACCTATGGATGAGTAGAGCTGTTCCATTCTTAACGATATTAATCTTTAGTCAGTATAGAACCAAATGTCATCCGTTCAGTCTGCCCTCGCAAGTCAGCCCAAGCGTCAGTATGTATCCAGTGCTGTCTTTAACAAGAATATTTTCAGTTATACACTGTCCACCAATCCCGCGACCAATGTCACTACGGGGGATGTCTCCGCAAATATTGTGGGGGCCACTGCGCTTACGTGCCCTGCAGGCCGTATTTTACGTGAGAGTGGTCTAAAACTGTACCCTGGCGTCAATAACGGCGTGAACACCTATCTCGTGGGTGTTGTTGATACAATTACGTTGCTAGCGGGTTACATTGACCCCAATTCGCCTGTCTTCGCAGTCTATAGCAACCAGCTCCCCTTTATGCCACCCTACGGAACGAATCCAAATGGCGTGGATCCGGGTCCGCAGGGACTCCCTGATGAGGGCCCTCCCGTGTATACAAATGGTGATGTGATCTGCGTATCTGGCAATATTGTGACGCAGACGGGGTCTATCACGTCCGCGACCACCATTACAGCCGCCACAGGTATCACCTCTACAACAGGTAATATTCTTGCAGCATCGGGTGAAGTATTGGCATCAAGCGGTATTGGATATAATGTAACACCAGGTGCTGTTAATCAGATAGTATCTAATAATTATGATGTATCTAATAATAGTTTAACAGGCATAATTACAATGTTTGCTGGATTCCTTAATGCAGGAGCTAATGTTGATTTTTATTTTTATAATTCAAACCTTCGTGTAAATGACTTTTTATTAGCCACAATACGCAATGATGAGGGCGATTGGTGTGTAAATACTAGAGTTGAAATTGATAATCCCACCCCTGGTGATCCTCTTAGAGGTAGATTTATAGTAACAAATATTGGAGGCGCTACTAAAAATACAGATGGAGTGCAAATTCAATGGTTTATTTTAAGAGGATAGAACCGTAAATTCTTAGACCTGTGCGGATTTATAATCCGCACCGCCGACTGATACGGAATTTAATTGAGCATCGGTCTAATTATATTATTTTTAGATTTATTATAAATCTAAAAATAATAATACCGCTTAATTTTATATTAGCACTAGTGTTAAGTCATTTTACTCGTGGAAAAGAGCTATTGATTCATTGTCGAGCACAAAGTGCTCAACAATTCACATCCCTCAAATAGCTCCTTGTAGGAATGCCACCGTGAATCCAGCCATTGGCCGCCACCTCAGGCACCAAGTTGCTCGGCTTCTGCACATTCTCCTTGAGGATCGGGATCATAGGCGTATATTGCTGAGAGAAGAACTGCTCCGTGACCGTGCCGCACTCCTTGCCCATACGAACCTGTTCCGAATGCTGCAACAGTGACTCGAGATCCTGATTACCACGCCCCCCTGCCATATACGGCACGGACAGGAAGGGCCTGGCCTGGGACCGCGTTAAGCAGCGATTGACTTTGAAGCCAGGCTGATTGCGCATAAAGGAGTCTGCATCAATGGCAGCATTGTTGTATCCGTACCCTTCGCGAGGATAGATAAGGAGCTCATTGACGGAGACAGGGTTTACACCGGACGCCTGCGGCACTAGATTGGTAGTTTGATAACGGCCGGGACCAACCGATTGTGCATAGTAGGATTGGATGCCGCACGTATCATCCCTGGAGTGGGTCATACGATTGATCCCTAGCTCTGAAGACATCTCTGGTTGACAACTAGAAAAAAGAAGGCTAGAAGTAGAGGAATGGTTAAAGAATCGCAAACCAAGCGATTCTGTTCGTGCATCAAAAAAGTCCGATCCACCCTCAAACAACGAAAAGAGTCTAGCTCCATCGGCATCTGCGTCAAATCCGTTCTTCAGAAGCACGGTCGGACTTTAAAGAAGTTTCGTTGCAAAGGAAAGAAGGCGCGTGTTATCACGCAAAGGCAAACAGGAGGCGGACGAGTTGTGTTTTTAGCCGACATTATTCACGATCATTCACGTGATCTAGAAAAACGTAT
>Ga0114962_10003148_pt1 | contig 13479 bp, 10 predicted proteins | sample C_130820_MF_Meta_FD_87017 | JGI IMG/M metagenome (GOLD analysis project Ga0114962, IMG submission 87017) | Freshwater microbial communities from Lake Croche, Canada to study carbon cycling - C_130820_MF_MetaG | ecosystem: Environmental > Aquatic > Freshwater > Lake | place: Lake Croche, Canada... | reverse complement strand
GCGACTCCTGCGACTCCTGCGACTCCTGCGACTGGTGCGGTGGAGCCGGCCGCCAGCCAGCCAGCGTTTGTGCGGCTCGATGAGAACCGCTTCAAGGTGGGGGAGGTCGAATTCAATAAACAAAGTCGCATCGTGAGTTTTCCGGCGGTTTTCAATCAGCGCGAGGGATTGTTAGAGTATGTGCTGGTTCACGACAAAGGCAAGGTGCACGAATCGTTGCTGCGCACCTCGATCAAGCCCACCCACCTGAACCTCGCGCTCAAGTTGTTGCGCTATCAAACTTCCCCCGAGCTGTTTTCGCTGCGTGACGAAGAGGGGTTTCCCAGCGGCCTGATGCCGCGGGTCGCTCCTGCCGTCAAGGCCGCCGCCAGGGTCGAAATCCGCTTGCTCTGGAAGGATGGCGACACCGCGCATTCCGCCACGGTCAATGAGTGCATCAACAATAACAAAAATGACAAAGTGATGGCCGCCGGCCCATGGGTCTACGGCGGCTCGGCCGTCTATGACGGCCACTTCGTCGCCGAGATGACCGGCGACGTCATCGCCATCCTGACCAATGAGGCGGCGATTTTCAACTACCCCGGCGATAGCAATCGAGTCGGGGAAAATTATGGCGACTGGTACGTTCTAACCAAGGCGGTGCCAGCCATCGGCACCCCGGTGAGCGTCCAAATTGGCCCGTGGCCACCCGCCGCCGCCGCGCCCAAGCCTTAAGCCCCCGACTAACTTGTGGGCTACAGCATGGTAGGGAGCGACGACCTTACTGTCGTCGAGAGGAAGCAACGCCCATGCACCGAGCCTACGGCACTCATTCATGGGCCGCTCTTCCGCTACCACCACACGAATGTGGTGGCACCTTAGCTCAACTTGCTCCCAGTTCCACACCCTCCCACCGGGTTCTGCTGCTAAAAGGACAATGGAAGGAGTGGCAACGGCAGCCTGCAACCACTGAATTTGTGATTGTCGATCTGCGGTGAAGCGCTAGAACGTGTGTCCGATGGGAAGCCGCGCGCCGAATCTCAATCACGCCGGTCATGTGATGGCATGGCTGGGCGGAGGTCTAACCGCGCTGACGCCGTTTGTGCGTGGCTGGACGGTGGTGTGCGGCGGCGTGGCCACCCCGCTGCAGGTGTGGCCCGGCAATCTCATCGTCGAGGGGATGGCCGGCGCAATTCTCGCCGTTAGCGGCACGATTCTCGGCGGGTTCTGGTGGTGTGCCGGCGGCGGCGCTGGATGCCGCGGTGGACGCCTGGCCGCGTACTTGCTAAGCGCGTGGGGACTGGCCGGTTGGCTCGGGTATTTGCTGCCTTGGGTTTATTGGACGGGCACGGGCCTGTTGCTGCTAGGCTTGGTGCTTGGGTGGCTGGGTGCGGGGCGCCGCCGCTGCGGGTCCGGCAGTTTGGACGGGCAGCTGCGCCAAGTTAAGGAGCCACGCCCTCGTTGTCGTGGTTTCAGTGGCCATCAGTGCCTCGTTGGTAAAAATCGTCACTCGCCATCGCAAACAAACCAAAGCTCGATGCGCAGCCCCGACGCGGCACCGGGAATGCATTGGAACTGGGTGTTTTTCGCCTTGGTTCTGCTGTTCAGTGTGGTGAATGACTGTTTGGTTCTGGGCAAAATGGACGCCTCACTGGCGGCGACCCTCGCGCTGGTGGTGGTGCGGGTTCTCACCCAAGGGGTGATCGTGACGCTGGTGTGGTATGGGCTGCACCTGTTCGAATTGTGGTCGCCACCTGCCACGCGCTGGCTTGGCAGCGCCGCTTTGTGCTTGATCCTGATGGGACTGACCGGCGAAATCAGCATGAACCTGCTGTGGGGTAAGGGCCTGATCTTGTTTTTCGGCGAGTTGGCCGTCGGCGGAAAATTCGACCTGCTACGTGCAATGGAGGGGGGCGATATCAGGTTTTCGTTAGGCGGCGGCTTGCAAGTCGCCGCACTCGCGCTGGCGGTGTTAGGTATCTATCTGGGCAGCGCTTGGTTGTCGCGGCGCAGCGGCATGCGGCTGCGCCCGCGGGCCTTGTTGCTCGCGGCGACGGCCATTTGGCTATTCTTGTTGCTTGAGCAGCGCGGCGAGGCGCACTGGCTCGACCGCGGCGACCACTGGCTGCAGCGCCGCTCCTTGCTCGTGCACTTGTGTCCTAGCAATTCGACGCCGGGCTGGGTGTCCTTTGCGGTGCGCTTCCGCGAGGTGCCGCGCCCGGCGCCATGGCCGATGCTGCGCCAGCCAGACATTCATTTGTTGATTGTCGAAACGCTGCGGGCCGATGCCATGTGCCCGGAGAAGATGCCATTTTTAAGCCATTGGCGCGATACCGAGTGCCAGCCGCTGCAGGCGACATTTTCCGCATCCAACGCCACCCATCTGTCGTGGTTCGCGCTGTTGAGTGGCAAACCCGCGGTGTTTTGGGAAAACGACCGCCAAGCCCAGCGACCGGCGTTGCTGTTAGATATCTTGCACGCGGCGGGCTATCGCAATGAAATCCGTTCGGCCTCGATTTTCGACTACGCGGAAATGGATACCACCAATTTCGGGCACGGCGAGGCGACCGATGACATGTTCAACAAACGCGTCAATCCAAGTTGCTGGCCCGCCGATGCGAGTGAGTGTGACCGCTTGGTGCGCGAGCATTGGCAAAAATCCGTGCTGGCCCGCCCCGCCGGTGCCACCTTCAGGCTCATGGCCGTCGAATCGCCGCATTTCCCGTACTACTGGGCCACGTCATTCACTCCGCCGCGTGCCGACTATTATCTTTCCGCCATGCTGCCCTTGCATCCGAGCGAGCGCGACGTTCAGTTGGTTAGAAACCGCTATGTCAACTCGGTGGCCTGGACCGACGGCCTGCTGCGGGATTACATTACGTTTCTCAAGGCGCATGATCGCTATGACGATGCGATGATCGTCATCACCGGTGATCATGGCGAGGAGTTCCAAGAACATGGTTACTGGTTTCATGCCACCGGACTGACCCGGGAGCAAACGGCCGTGCCACTGCTCGTCAAGTGGCCCAAGGGTGTCGCGCCCGGCCCGCCGGTGGCGCAAGCGAGTCACTTGGACATCGTGCCGTCCATCCTGGATGTGTTAGGCTGTCCGCCGGAGCACTTGCAACCGCTCGCCGGGCGCTCGCTGCGCCACGGTGGCGATGCGACGGTGATGGTAACGACGCATTTCGCTTCGCATAACTGTGAGGGCATGCACTGGCGGCGCAATGGCTACGAGGCAGCGTTTTCCTGGACCGAAATCTGGGTGCCGGGCATGCCACAACGGCTCTGGCTGGAGCGGCTCACCGGTCCCGAAGGGGACCTGCACTTTGCCACTCCAGAGGCGGCGCAAGCTGCCCTGAAGCAGTATTTTCCCGATGCGTTGGAGCGCTGGTTCAGCCGCTTCGAACCGGATGTGACCCCACCCTGAGACCGCGCTCGTTTTGCTAACCATAGAAGGAGAAATAAACCGCAGATGAACGCAGATGAACCGTAATTTCAAGAGGTTTGAACCCGAACTTCAAAGCGGAAATCTGAAATTCGATCATGAAACCACGGATTACACAGATTTTACGGATTTTTTGGATGTTGATTCTCTCACCATTTGCAGCACAGCAGAAGCTCCAGATCGCCCTTATTTCAATCCGTAAAATCCGTTAAATCCGTGGTTTCTTTTTCCCCATCCCAGGCTCATGGAACTCACTCGCAACCCCTTGCCTGACGCCGCCGGCGACGTGCGGCAGCAGCTGCTGCCGGGCCGGCATTTCACCGCGCTGGACGGGTTCCGCGGGGTGGCGGTGCTGCTGGTGATGCTGAGCCACTTTATCAAAACCGGCGGGGTCATCGGCGACCAGCAGCCAGGGCATTTGTTATTGCGCGGTGGGTTTGTGGGAGTGGATATGTTTTTCGTGCTGTCGGGGTTTTTGATCACCGGTATTTTGTTGGATGCGCCCAAGTGCGGCGCTGGCTACTTCAAGACATTTTACTTGCGCCGGATGCTGCGGATTTTCCCGTTGTACTACGGGGTGTTAGTGCTGGCCTTTGGGTTTTTCCGTTACCCTGGTGGCGACTCGCCGTGGTGGTTTGTGGGGTTTGCATCGAACCTGGGCGACGCCTACTACGGCCGCTGGTTGCATGCCACCGACGGGGTGTCCATCGCACATTTCTGGTCGCTCGCGGTGGAGGAGCAGTTCTATCTGATCTGGCCGTTGCTGGTCTATCTGTTACCGCCTCGCCGCTTGGTCGTGGTTAGCTTGGCGTTGCTCATCATCGCGCCACTCAGCGGAGTGCTGTTTTTTCTAGCGGACAACGGCTTGGGAAGTTATGTGTTCACGCTGAATCGGTTTCACACCTTGGGCATGGGGGCCCTGCTCGCCGTGGCGTGGCGCCAGCCATGTTACTGGCAGCGCTGTCAGACATGGGCGCTGCCGCTGAGTGTGCTGACCGGCTTGCTCACGACGGTGGGCATCATGTACGCACCGCGCTGGGGATTTTTCAGTGCGGCACCCGCGCTGTGGGCACCTTACCTGTGGGGCAGCGTGCTGGTGCTCAGCATGCGGCCCGCTGGCCGCTTGGCCCGCGGATTGTCCTCGCGATTTTTGGTATTCATCGGCAAAATAAGTTTCGGATTATATGTTTATCACTCGTTTTTTGAGAATTGGGCGCGCCAGCATATCTACGAAGCATGGCTGGTGCCGGCGCTGGGTGGCGGGCGGGTCACCGCCTTGCTGGTGTTTGTGCCGCTCGCTTACGGTCTATCCATAGCCCTCGCCTATCTGAGTTGGCGCTACTTTGAAAAACCCATCCTGGCCTTGAACCGAAAATTCCAATACCGCTGACCCTAGATGACATGTGATACCTTTAGCGGCGCTCTGTCAGCGCCGACGCACATGAGATGACGCTTGGCGGAAACGCGGGTTTATTGGCGGTTCATGAGCAGCGACGGTCATCGACACGCCGCTACAACGCGGCAGATATTGTGGCGTGGCTCCTTAGCTTGACGCGCAAGGCCGCCGGGCGCTAGCCTCGCGGGGTAGCCACCCCGCCAATCCTGCATGACCCTCCATCCCAGCGCTCTGATCTCGCCTGAAGCTCAATTAGCCGATGATGTGGAGGTCGGGCCGTTTGCGGTCATCGAGGGGTCAGTGCAGCTGGCGGCAGGGGTGAAGATTGGCGGACACGCCTGGCTGTGCGGCGACACTTCGATAGGCGAGGGCAGCAGCATTGGTTGGGGTAGCGTGATCGGTGCCAATCCTCAGGATCTGGGGTTCGACCCGGCACTGCGCTCCGGAGTGCGGATCGGCGCTCGCAACCAAATCCGCGAGTACGTGACGATCCATCGCAGCTCGCAAGCCGGCGGCCACACGACCCTGGGCGAGGGGAATTATTTGATGACCGGGGTGCATGTAGGCCACGATTCGCAAATCGGGGATGGCAATGTGCTTGCCAATAACGTGATGTTTGGCGGTCACGTGCGTCTTGGCAACCGGGCGTTCCTCGGCGGCGGCGGCGGCTATCACCAATTTCTCCATATCGGCGATTTGGCGATGGTTCAAGGCAATGCCGTCGTCAGCCAGGATGTGCCACCGTATTGCGTCGCCTACGGCAAAAACCATTTGGCCGGCCTCAATACGGTGGGTTTGCGCCGCGCCGGCTTGGATGCCGCCGCCCGCGCCGAGATTAAAAAAGTCTACGGCTTGTTGTTTGGCTCCGGCCTGACGCTCAACAGGGCGCTGGAGGCCGCCGCCGCGATGGATTGGAGCCCGGCCGCCAAGCTATTGTTAGATTCGGTGGCCAAGCCGTCGCGCAAAGGGGTTATCACAGAAAGGAAAAAGGGAACGGTATGAGCGCCGTTTTTATACCACAACCGAGCGCAGCGAGATAGCCTGACTGTCAGTCAAGCTCGCTTCGCTCGGTTGTGGTTTCTATCGTCCTTTCTGGGTTATTGCCCGCGGCTGGGCGATTTGGGGGACTCGGCAGACAACGCGCTGGACAGGGCCACCTTCCGCCGCCACTCTGCGCCATCCTGTGCCCGCCCTGCGGCCTAGGTGCACTCTCCATGGCTATTTTTCGCTTGCTGCCGCTGCGCTTCCTCTTGCCCCTCGCCTGTGTGGCCTTGGGTGCGGTCCTGTGCGCGTGGCTCATTCCCTCCGAGTTGCGTGACATCACCGCACAACTCACCGGGTTTCCGGATTCGGATGTCAATGCCCACCTGGCCCGCCCGTACGTGCTGGCCGGGCTGTGTTTCCTGCCCGCCCTCGCCGCGCTCATCTATGCCTGTGGCGGCACCTTGGACCGTCACATTGCCCGCCACTTCGCGAGCATATTTTTCGTTTGCGTCAGTTCCCTGTTGCTCATCTGGTTGCTCGTTGACTTTGCCGACAACCTCAAACATTTCAGCAAGGCATCGAGCGCCCTCCTCACCGCGGCCACCTATTACCAAGTCCGGGCACCAGCCATCGTGCTGCTGGTGTTGCCGTACGCGCTGCTGCTATCGCTGATCTATTCGCTAGGCAAATTGTCCCGCGACCGGGAAATCATTGCCATGGTGCAAAGTGGGCGCAGTCTCATCCGGCTCACCGCCCCGCTCATTGCCGCGGGCGTCTGGTGCAGTTTGCTCTGCCTCGGCCTCAACTACCAATGGGCACCGACCGCCGAAGGCCGCCAAGGCGAAATCCTCGACGCCGCTCGCGGCATCCTCATCACCGCGGCCAAACATGTCATCTACCATAATCCCGAGTGCCACCGGCTGTGGATGATCGGCGCTTTTCCCAAAAACTATGAGAAAGGCGAACCGTTGCTCAACGTGGAAGTAACCACCACCCGCCCTGATGGGGCGCTCCTCTCACGCTTGGTGGCGGCCCGCGCCAGCTGGGATTTGCAGGACGGCTCCTGGACGTTTGAGGCCCCCGTCATTTGCCATTTCACGATCGCACAGGCCCCGGAATTCGAAATCCCCGATCCGCCCGTGCTGCACTGCAAGTGGGCGGAAACCCCCTGGCAATTGATCAAACCCGGGCTGGCTGCGCCTTTCCTCGGTATCCCCGATCTCAACGGCTGGCTGCGGGCCAACTCTACCAAACATCACAGCCTGCCTAATAAAAACGCCGCGTCTCCCTACCTCACCCAGTGGCATTACCGCTGGGCGCTGCCCTTCACCTGTCTGGTCACCGTGCTGCTGGCCGCACCGCTGTCCATCCATTTCTCGCGCCGCGGGCCTGGTGGCAACCTATTTCTCGCCATCGTCCTGTCCGCCCTGATGATCTTCAGCACCAGTGTATTTCTCAATTTTGGCGAAGCTGGCTTGCTCCATCCTGCCCTCGCGGCCTGGTTGCCTAATATCGTGTTCTCGCTCCTTGGCCTGTTCCTGTTCCACCGCCGCATCGCCGACCGCTCCATCTATCAGTCGTTGCGGCGCTTTTTCAACCTCGCCAAGCAACCCGCCCCCACATCGCAATGGCCCTAGCAGAACCCTGGCACCTCCGTTCGCGCAGCCGCGAGTGCGCCGCCACCCAACGCCCGTTCGTGGCGGGTGAGCCGATCATCACCGCCTTGTTTCCCGATCCGGAAAGCAGTGGCTACCTGCGTCGCGATTATTGCTTGGATGCCTGGGGGGCTATTCCCGCCGCCGCCGAGCGGCCATTCTCGTCTTGGCGCACCAGCTACGCCGCCCCGGGTGGCGATAAACCACAGGTGGTCGACCGCGAACAACCCGAAGATATTTTGCGGCGAATGGTGGAAGACGACCAAGACCACACCGAAAACACCCGCTACATTCTCGCCGTGATGCTCGAGCGTAAGCGGATTTTGCGCGAAACCGACACCCAGCGCACCGCCACCGGTATTCTGCGCATCTACGAAAACCGCAAGACCGGCGAGGTCTATATCGTCAAGGATCCCGATATCCCCCTCAGCCAGGTCGATGCCCTCCAGCAAGAAGTCCTGCTCCTCTTGGAAGCTAACTCCCGCCCTCCGTCTGATCCGTCTGACGAGGAGCCGCTGCCGCCGCCGGCCGCGGCCATCTAAGCTGCCCAGCGCCATGTTTCTCCCGGGCTACAAGGATCTGGCAAAATCCCAGTGGGTGGCCACCCTCGAGGAGCTCAAACTCGCCGGCGAGCTGCCCGTGAGCGAGCTCTCCCAACGCCTCGGCATGAGCTACATGGCCGTCAAACAATACTGCCAGGCCCTCAAGAACCTCGGCTACCTCGAGCGCACCCGCGCCCCACGGGCCGAGGTCGGCCGTCCGGAAATTTTCTATCGGCTGGCCCCGAAGGCGGCGCTGCTCTTTCCCCAAGCCGGGGTCGGGTTCTCACTGGAGTTGTTGGAAAACCTGCGCGGCCTGTTCGGCGAGAGCGCCCCGGAGCGGCTCCTTTTCCAATATTTCCAGCAGCGTCAGGAGCGCTGGCAGGCCCGTCTGGCCAAGGGTCAGTCACTGGTGGAAAAGGCCACCCTGCTGGCCGGCTTGTTGGAGCAGGACGGCGGCTTTTGCCGCTGCAAATACGATCCCGCAAAAGGCGTGCGCATCGAGTCATATCATCAGCCGTTGCAGCCGGTGTTTGCCAAATACCCGCGCGCTGTCGGCATGGAATTGCGCCTGTTTGAGGCGTTGTTGGGCACCCGCGTGACCCGCCGCGAGATCCACGCCGGCCGCCACGGCCCGGCCCGCGTCGACTTTGAGGTGGCCACCCTCGGCATCTTGCGCGAGCACGGATAAGAAATTGATGAATATTTCAGCGGTATCAGTGGGAATCAGTCCCTCAGTGGTAAAAATCGTTGCGCCCCCCCCTCAGAAAAAGCCGATCTTTGACTGCGATTTGAGGGAATTGCACTTGCTCGCTCTTGTAGCTAATTTGAGTTCAGGACTTGCGCCGCCACCAAATCCATCTAAAGTCGCCACATGTCAGATTCAACTCACCCGCTCCCCGACTATCTCAAGGATGAAATCTTGCTCCATCCGGAAAATCGCCGTTTCCCCGCCTTCGATCTGGCTCGTCTGTTGGATCAGGTATTTGCGCCCACCCAAGGTTGCCGGGTGTGTGTGCTCATCGACTTTGCAGAACCAGAGGCCTTGATCAAGGATTTCGCTTTCCTCCAACACGACGGCTTTCCCGTCCAAAAGCACGCCCATCAGTATTTTTATAGCGGGCTGCAGGCCGGCGTGATGCAGTCTCTGGGCATGCACGGCGGCGACTTGTTCGCCTACCGGGTCAGCGGCGGCTCCAACCTCGACCTCGACGACGCCGTCTGGGACAGCCACGGTAACCCGCTCTCATTTGAGCGCGATATCTATCCGAATTACAACATCATCTTGTGCATTTCCACGTTTTCCGCCACCGCGCCTTTGACCGCCAAGGCCAAACAATTCGGCTTCCGCGGTGCCACCCTCCACGGTCTTAACGATATCATCCTGCAGTCCGGCCTTGCCGTCGATTACAACGAAGTCTCCCGCGATGCCGAAAAACTCCGCCTCGCCCTCACCCGCGCCGACTCCATCGAGATCGACTTTGAACTGGAAGATGGTCGGATTCTAACCGCCTGGCTCGGCCTGGCCGGCCAAGAGGCCCAAAAGTCCCACGGCCTGTGCCGCGGCACCGCCCCGGATATCGCCAACCTGCCCGCAGGCGAGGTGTATTTCGTGCCTAGCGACGCCCGCGGCCAGTTCCCGATGAAATACGAGGATGGCACCCTCGGCGTGCTCGACGTCAAGGACCGCTGCATCTATCGCTCCAGCCTGATCGCCGGCAACCAGGCCACCATCTATGCCCACAACGCCCGCCTGCACGATGACCCGATGACCGGTACCCTAGGCGAACTCGGCTTCGGCACCCAGGTGCTGCCCGTATCCTACGCCGACATCCAGGATGAAAAAGTCCTAGGAACCTGTCACCTGGCGACCGGCCGCGACGACCATCTCGGCGGCGACATCATGCCAGCCATGTTTAAAAAACACGCCAACTCGACCCACGACGATATCCTGTTCGCGCCCCACAAGACGCCGAATTTCAACTTGCGCCAAGTGCGCATGCGCCGCGGTGACCAGCTGGAGACTCTCATCGAGAATTTCCGCCCGTCCCGCTACATGATGGACGCGCTGCGGATCTAGCCGCTCGACCAGACATGCGCGCCAAGCTAAGGGATTCTCGAGATGGTTCGCTGCGGGTTTTTACCACTGATTTACTGATTTCCACTGAAATCACTCAAATATTCATCAATTTTATCAGTGTGTTCAGTGGAAATCAGTAAATCAGTGGTTTCTTTGCCACTATTCACTGCGACGCGACGGTCTTTTAACTCAATTTACCTTAACTTGACGCGCATGCCGGCAGGGGCCGGGGCGCTTTGCCGTCATCCGCAGTAAGCCAAAAATCCACGACCTGGCTGTCGTCGATTAAGCGACAGAGAAATTGGCTAGGGTGTGCGATTTCCGGCCTGCCAATTTCGCACTTGGAAAACCCCGCAGCTCGGCCGATGCTCCACGCATGCCACAACCTCATATCGACGTGCGCTACGTCGCCAACCTCGCTCGCCTAGAGCTCAGCGACGCGGAAGTCGCTACGTTCCAGCCGCAGCTCGATGCCATCCTCGGCCACGTCGAGACGCTCACCAAACTCGACGTGGACGACATCGAAGCGAGCGCCCACGCGGCACCGGTGTTCGGCCGGATGCGTCCCGATGAGCCGCACACCAGCTTGCCTCTATCCGCCGTGCTGCAAAATGCTCCGGATCAGTTCCAAGGCCAATTCCGCGTGCCCAAGGTGGTCGCCGACGCTTGATCTAATCTAATATTTTCCCCCGATGACCATCAGCTCCCTCCGCCAGCAACTTCTCGCTGGCCAAACCACTCCCGTTGCCATCCTTGAGCAGCTCGCCGCAGCCATCGCCGGCCGCGACGGCCGCACCGGCGCCTATCTTTCCCATAATCTCGAATCCGCCAGGGCCGAGGCGGCACATGCCGACCTGACGCTACCTCTTGGCGGCATCCCGCTCGCCATCAAGGACAACATCAACGTCCTCGGCCAGCCCTGCACCTGCGGGTCGCGATTTCTAGCAGAAAATTACCGCTCGCCCTATGATGCCACCGTCATTCGCAAGCTGCGCGAGGCGGGTGCCATCCCATTTGGCCGCATGAATCTCGACGAATTCGCCATGGGGTCCTCGAGCGAAAACTCCGCCTTGCAGACGACCCGCAACCCCCACGACTTCGAGCGGATTCCCGGCGGCTCGTCCGGCGGGTCTGCCGCCGCCGTCGCCGATCTGACCGCCGTCGCCGCCCTCGGCTCGGACACCGGCGGCTCTATCCGCCAGCCCGCCTCCCATTGCGGCGTGGTCGGCTTGAAGCCGTCCTACGGCCGTGTTTCGCGCTATGGCTTGGTCGCCTTCGCCTCGTCGCTGGATCAAGTCGGCCCGCTCACCCGCAGCGTGGAAGACGCAGCACGCATCCTACAAGTCATCGCCGGGCCCGATCCCTTGGATTCCACCTGCCTGGAGGCAGCAGTGCCGGACTACCTTAGCGGGCTTAATGATGGCGTCAAAGGCCTCAGGCTTGGTTTGCCCAGGGAATACTTCGGCGAGGGAATTGCGCCGGGCGTGCGCCGTCAGGTCGAAGCCGCCGTTCAAGCGCTCGCCGCCCAAGGCGCTGAGGTGGTGGATATCTCGCTGCCGCACACCGAGTACGCAGTGGCCACTTATTATGTCCTCGCCACGGCTGAAGCTTCTTCGAATCTCTCGCGCTTCGACGGCATCCGCTACGGCCACCGCGCCGCCAACCCGGCGGATATCCCCGACCTCTATCAACGCTCCCGCGAGGACGGCTTCGGCCCCGAAGTCAAACGCCGCATCCTCCTCGGCACCTATGTCTTGTCGTCCGGCTACTACGACGCCTACTACAGTCGCGCCCAGAAAGTTCGGACCCTGATCCGCCGTGATTTCGAAGCCGCCTTCACTCGTGTCGATGCTATCCTCTCACCGGTGGCACCCTCCCCGGCGCGCAAACTCGGCGGCTCGGCCATCAATCCGCTCGATGAGTATCTATCGGATATTTTCACGCTGGCACCCAATCTTGCCGGTATTTGTGCCATCTCGGTTCCCTGCGGCGTCACTGCATTTGATGGGGCTGCGGCCCTACCCGTCGGTTTGCAGATCCTCGGGCCGCATCTCGGGGAGGCAATGTTGTTGCGCATTGCCCGGGCCGCCGAGTCCTGCCTGTGAAACATTGGGTGTAATACCATCCAACTTGTTGCGTAGTACATACCTATCAATTTCTAATGTGTTGCCAGTCATCCCACGTTCAAACCCACCCATGAAACCTATATCTCCGCTCATTCTGTTCACCTTCGCCTGTCTAGCCAGCTCTTGCTCCAAGCACTCATCCGGTGCAGCGGCAAGCGCACCCACCGCTGCGGCGGGGCCGGTCGCTAACTATTGTCTGCCAGCTTCTACGGTTTGGTCGGAGGAGGAATATACCCAATGGATGACTCGCGCGGAGTTGCAGTTTTTTCAAGAGCAGCTCGCCGCAGGTCAATACTTCGCCCACGTCGAAGGCCGCAACAATGCTGGCCTGTGCGAGTATCGCGCCGTGCGCAAACCTTTGCCCGTTGAGCAATACGTCGAAGCCGCTGTTTTCTGGGGCCTGGGCGATAAGGACGTCTTCGACACGGAATTGCGCCTGCTGCGTGCCGGCTTCGTCCGCAAGAGCATGCAGGTGTTTGTCGATGCTTCCGGCCAGGCTTTGCATCAGCTCGTCTGGCTCCAAGCAGTCGGAACTCAACCCACTCCGCCCACTCAGGTGGCAGCCACCAGTCCGCCAGTGCTCCCGCCAACCGAAGAACCCGCCGCTATCGAGCATCCCGCACCGCCACCTCCCCCCGCTGCAACCGAGGCGGCACCGGATGCACCCGTGCCTAACGAAAAATCGCCTCCCGCCATCGTCGTGGTGCCGACTGATGCCCGCCCCGCCGCCGACCACGTCGTGGCAAATCCAAAAAAATTCACGATCTATACCGTGGTCCAAGGCGACGTTGTGGAAAAGATAGCCCATCGTTACCACACCACTGCAGAGGCAATTTTGGCGGCCAATGATCTAAAGAACGACAGCCTACGCATCGGTCAGAAACTCAAAATCCCCAAGAAGTAAGGCTGCCCCGCGCCGCCCATCTGTCGGGCGCGGCGCGCAGCCCCCCTGTGGCTGCGGCCGTCGGGACCGCGTCGTTTCCCGCGCTCGCAAGGCTTCTGGAATGGATTGTAGCGGCGCCTCTATGCGCGCCACTGAGCATGACATGCCGCCTGCGCGAACGCGGGTTCAATGGAGACTCGTCAACATCGCCGATCATAGACACCGCGCTACAAGGCGATAGAAATTCATGCCCGCCGCCCGCGCCCCCCCCCCCCCCCCCCCCCCCCCCCCCCCCCCCCCCCCCCCCCCCCCCCCCCCCCCCCCCCCCCCCCCCCCCCCCCCCCCCCCCCCGCCCCGCGCGCCCGCGGGGGCCGGCGCGGGGGGGCGCG
>Ga0114962_10003145_pt1 | contig 13486 bp, 11 predicted proteins | sample C_130820_MF_Meta_FD_87017 | JGI IMG/M metagenome (GOLD analysis project Ga0114962, IMG submission 87017) | Freshwater microbial communities from Lake Croche, Canada to study carbon cycling - C_130820_MF_MetaG | ecosystem: Environmental > Aquatic > Freshwater > Lake | place: Lake Croche, Canada... | reverse complement strand
CACTTTGGAACCCTATATTTTGTTAAACGAATTTGCACTTTTACGGGTGAATTATGTCAATCAAATAGGCGCTTTCATGGACTGGGGTATGGAAAAAGATATTCTGGTTCCTTTTAAAGAGCAGGCCCGTCCTATGGAAAAAGGGAAACGTTATTTGGTCTACTTATATATGGATGAGAAAACAAATCGCTTGGTAGCCTCTAGTAAAACCAATCAATTTCTTAAAAATGAGGTGCTTACTGTCGAAAAAGGCGAAGAAGTAGATTTAATAGTTTCTCATATTACCGAAATTGGAATCAACGTCATCATAAATGAACAACACAAAGGTTTGTTGTACAAAGATGAGGTGTATGATGATGCCATCCGAACCGGAGATCGCATGCGAGGTTTTATAAAAACCATTCGTCCCGATAATAAAATTGATGTAGCACTCCAAATTCAGGGTTATGAAAGTATCGAGCCCAATGCTCAGATCGTACTAAACGAATTAAGAGCCAGTCGTGGTTTTCTGCGCCTAACAGATAATTCACACCCGGAAGACATTAAAACGGTCTTGAAAATGAGTAAAAAGAACTTCAAAAAAGCCATTGGTGCTTTATATAAAGAAAAAGTTATTGAAATTAAAGAAGACGGAATCTACCTGATTCAGGGTGAGTAAATCTTCTTTTCTAGCTATACCGTCCTAAAAACTAACTTCTAACAGTAAACAAGATGTCGTTAAACCAATTTAAAAACGGATCGGATGCCCTAGATTTTCAAGAAGAAAAACAGCCTGTTTTGTTTATAGGCCATGGTTCTCCAATGAACGGAATTGAAGACAATGAATTTACTAGAAACTGGGCCAGAATGGCTAATGTAATTCCAAAACCCAAAGCAGTTCTTGTAATTTCAGCCCATTGGTTAACTAAGGGAACACGCATTACTGCCATGGAAAATCCACGGACGATTCATGATTTTGGTGGCTTTCCAAAAGCATTATACGAACTAGAATATCCGGCTAAAGGTAGTCCGGAACTCGCTTTGGAGGTGGCGGAACTGATTGCTACCTCAACCGTTAGTTTAGATCATGAATGGGGTTTGGATCACGGAACATGGACAGTCGTTCGGCAGATGTATCCTGATGCTGATATTCCAGTACTGCAATTAAGTATTGATTATAACAAACCTCCACAATACCATTTTGATTTGGCCAAACAGCTGTCAACACTTCGCAATAAAGGGGTTTTGATTATCGGTAGCGGTAATATGGTTCATAATTTAGCTAAGATTGCCTGGGATAAACTCCAAGAACCAGAATATGGATTTGATTGGGCTATTGAAATGAACTCGGTCTTTAAAGACAAAATTGCTAATGGAGATTTCCAATCACTCATTAATTATCAGCAGCTGAATTCGGCAGCCTTATTAGCCATTCCTTCTCCAGACCATTATTATCCTTTGTTATATACTCTCGCTTTGCACGATAAAAAAGAGGAGTTAAGCTTTTTTAACGATAAAGTGGTGGGTGGTTCTCTAACCATGACTTCGGTAAAGTTTGGATAAATGGACAATACTTTAAAATTTATAATTTCAACTTAGGAGGACAATTTTTGTCCTTTTTAAGTTTTGTTTACAATTATAATATAAAAAATACTTTATTTTTACACTTAAATAGTTCTAAAATGAATAAGATAGACTGGAAAACCGTCAAAGAATACGAAGATATAACCTATAAGAAATGCAATGGCGTGGCCAGGATTGCCTTTAATCGTCCCGATGTACGCAATGCTTTTCGGCCTAAAACGACATCCGAATTGTATCAGGCTTTTTACGATGCCCAGGAAGATACTTCCATAGGCGTAGTTTTGCTATCTGCTGAAGGTCCTTCTTCTAAAGATGGAATCTATTCTTTTTGTAGCGGTGGTGATCAAAATGCCCGCGGTCATCAGGGATATGTAGGAGAAGATGGTCAGCATCGATTAAATATTCTCGAAGTACAGCGCCTGATTCGCTTTATGCCCAAAGTCGTTATAGCAGTGGTACCAGGATGGGCTGTTGGTGGCGGACACAGTCTACATGTAGTGTGCGATCTAACACTCGCCAGCAAAGAACATGCTATTTTTAAACAAACCGATGCCGACGTCACTAGTTTTGACGGTGGTTACGGTTCTGCTTACCTGGCTAAAATGGTGGGACAGAAAAAAGCCCGGGAGATTTTCTTCCTTGGACGTAATTATTCCGCTCAGGATGCTATGGATATGGGAATGGTCAATGCTGTGATTCCTCATGATGAATTGGAAAATACTGCCTTTGAATGGGCTCAGGAGATTTTACAAAAATCACCAACGTCTATAAAAATGCTGAAATTCGCCATGAACCTAACCGATGATGGTATGGTAGGTCAGCAGGTTTTTGCAGGGGAAGCAACTCGATTGGCCTATATGACCGAAGAAGCTAAGGAAGGTAGAAATGCCTTTTTGGAAAAAAGAAAGCCCAACTTCGAGAAAAAATGGTTGCCTTAAATGGAAGGCTACGAACTTTATTCCGCGCTCAAACCCAAAACCCAAAATCTCCTTATTTTATAAATGGATAATTTTACAAACGAAACGATGGACACCCGTCAGCTTCCTCAATTCGAAACGGTCGCTTTCGAATCGCTCCAAGCTAAATATGCTTGGGTAGTTTTTGCGAATCTAATGGTTCGGATTGTGTTGCTGGTTTTAGCACCCCTAGTTTTATCCCGAATAAAACCGGAGCTTTTCGACAGCCAACTTTGGATGATTCTAGCGGTAGTTCTCCCGGTCTTGGTTCTTTTTATGAGTCTAATTAGTTATATCGGATTTAAGAAAAAAGGGTTCGCCTTTAGAAATCACGATGTGCTTTTTAGAAATGGTATTATAGCGACAAACACAATTGTAATTCCCTATAATAGAGTGCAACATCTCGCTTTACATGAAGGGATACTCTCTCGTTATTTTGGACTGGCAACTATCGAAATTTTTACCGCCGGAGGAAGTTCTAGTGATATTGTAATTCCAGGAATTGCCAAAGAACAAGCCGAAAATATCAAGCAGCTTTTGATGGGTAAAATTCAAAAACAATTGTAATGCGAACTGATTTTAATCAACCTCAACGGCAGTCGGCAATCGGAGTTCTGGTGATGTTTGCAGATACTTTACAAAAAATTGCCCGTGCCTTATGGCCAATTTTGGTAATTTGGATTTTCAAATTTGACGAACTAAATAAAGTTTATTTTTTCTCAGGGGCGATTGCGGTGTTTCTTGGAATTGCTTTGGTAGCCTATCTCAAATATCGGAATTTTACCTTTTATATTGATGCCGAAAATGAGGAACTGATTCTGCAAGAAGGTATTTTTAATAAAACAAATACCGCAATTTCACTAAGCAAAATCCAACAAGTAAATATTAATCAGTCCTTGGTTCAACGCATGATAGGTGTTTATGGATTAGAGGTGGATACCGCTGGAAGTACTAAAAAAGAAGGTGTGATCAAAGCGATTTCTCATGCTTTGGCCTTGGCATTAAAAGCGAGATTGATGGAGGTTGAAAAGAAAGGAATTACAGACGATATGAATGCGATTACCGCTGATCTAATGTCAGAAGAAGAGCGTCCATTCATTAAAATAAGCCTATTAAGTCTGCTAAAAGTGGGGATAACATCTAATTATATTCGGAGTATTGGTTTGATTCTTGCTTTTTTTATAACACTTTATGAAAACGGAATGAATTTCTTGGAGCAATCTGATTTCGATAAACAAGAATTAGACAGCTATGTGAATCAGAGTTTTGCAATGACTACGATAGCCTTACTGCTTGCATTCTTTTTGTTGCTGGTTCTAGTGTTCAATGTGATTCGAATTGTTTTGAAATACTATAATTTTAAAATCAGCAAACAAAACGAATCACTATTACTTTCATTTGGCTTATTTAATACAAAAAGTACGATTATTAAACCGGAGCGCGTCCAAATCACTACGGTTTCTCAGAATTATTTTCAGAAAAAAATGAACATTCTGGAGCTGAAAATCAAACAAGCCAGTAGTGGAGAAAAGGAAGAACGCAAAGCGGTTATTGATATTCCGGCCTGTAATAAAATAGAAAGCAATGCGATATTAATGCTCTTATTTGATAAATTAGCAGTCAAAGGATTGATGTTGAAGCCCAATTATCGTAAACTTGTTTTTGCGTTATTTCTATCAATAGTACTACCTTTATCAGGATTTTTGGGTTTTGGATATTTTGTCGCGCCATCGATTCTGGAATTCATGCCATTTGTGCCGGTATATGTTATATTTGTTGGCTCGATTGCGTATTTCGGTTTCCGGAATTACCGCTTATTTGTAAATGATGATTTTATAATTAAACAAAGTGGCGCTTGGGATATTGCAAACGAAATGATTGTGCCAGAGAAGATTCAAGCCATTACAAGTTCGCAATTATTTTGGCATAAATCAGCCGATATTGGTTCTATTACCATCCATACAGCAGGTGGGAACTTGAGTTTTCAATTAGGTGATTTCACTAGAATTAAGCACTATATGAACCTTTGGCTCTATGAAATTGAAACTTCAGACAGCAATTGGATGTAAATTAAACTACCGCTGGCTAGAGCCTCAGAAGTGTTAACGTAGTATTAGCCACAGATTCACCGATTTTCAAAAATCTTATTTAATCTTTGAATCTGTGGCCCGATGGTTAGAAAAGGCAAACTAATCTTAGACAAAAAAAGAAGCAGAGCTTCGAGGAATTAAATCTAAAGGAATTAAATAGGAATATTTTAAAATATAGAAAATGAAACATTGGATTGAAGCCGCACGATTGCGCACTTTACCGCTTTCGGTATCGGGAATAATTTTAGGTAGTTTTTACGCAATGTCACAGTCGATGTTCAATTGGAAGATTGTTATTTTTGCCATTTCCACAACGCTGGGATTGCAAATACTTTCCAATTTCGCCAATGATTATGGCGATGGTATGAAGGGGACCGATAATGAAGATCGAGTAGGGCCCAAAAGGGCCATTCAAAGTGGTGCTATTACACCCAAAGCCATGAAGCAGGCCATGATTCTGACTTCAATATTGACCATGTTTTCCGCTATTGCCCTTATTTACTATTCGTTTAAAGAAGATAACTTAGTGTTTTCACTCTTCTTTCTAATCCTGGGTGCATTGGCAATTGCATCGGCTATTCGTTACACAGTTGGAAATTCGGCATACGGCTATCGCGGTTATGGCGATATTTTTGTGTTTGTTTTCTTTGGTTTGGTAAGTACAATGGGAATTTATTTCATGTTTGCTAAAACTTTTGAAGAGGGTTATTTATTATTCTTACCCGCAACAGCAATTGGATTTTTGAGTGTTGGGGTATTAAATCTCAATAATATGCGCGATGAAATATCAGATAGGAAAGCAGGAAAAAACACCATTGTCGTAAAAATAGGGGGTGCTAAAGCAAAACTTTATCATTATTTTCTGATAGTCTCAGCGATGATTTTGGTGCTGATTTTTGCAGTCTTAAACGACTTTCATTTTGATCAGTATATTTTTATCCTAGCCTATTTCCCTTTAAGTAGACATTTAGTTACCGTCTATAAAAATCAAGATTCCAGAGCTTTAGATCCCGAATTAAAAAAATTAGCTCTCAGTACTTTTGTGCTATCAGTGCTGCTCTCGCTCTGTTTGATTTTCTTTCTGTCTGATATCATTGTCAATAACGGATAGTCAATCAGACGAATATATTAATCTCAAAAAATATCTTATGAAAATTACTTTTTACGGTCATGCTTCTTTGGGAATTCAGATTAGTGGGAAAAACATTCTAGTCGATCCTTTTATTTCTGCAAATTCAAAAGCAAGTCACATCAATATAAATGATTTAAAGGCCGATTATGTTTTTCTGACGCACGCGCATCAAGATCATACTCTGGATGTAGAAGCAATTATGCGAAATAATCCCAATGCACTTATTGTTAGCAATGCGGAGATTGCCGGTCATTACGGTGCCAAAGGCTTTGATTGTCATGCTATGAATCACGGTGGAAGCTGGAAGTTTGATTTCGGTACCGTTAAATTTGTCAACGCTATTCATTCCAGTTCCTTCGCAGATGGCTCTTATGGCGGTAACCCTGGTGGTTTTGTGATCGAAGGCGAACATAAAAATATCTATATCGCAGGGGATACGGCCTTAACAATGGATATGAAGCTCATTCCAATGCGGACCAAACTGGATCTGGCAATTTTTCCTATAGGTAGTAATTTTACTATGGATGTAGAAGATGCGATTATGGCTTCTGATTTTGTCGAATGTGACAAGGTTTTAGGTTATCATTACGATACTTTTGCGCCTATAGAAATAAATCAAAAAGAGGCAATACGTCAATTTTTTGACAAAGGAAAAGACTTAATGCTTTTGGAAATCGGCGAATCAATAACTTTATAAAACAATTGAATTTTCTCAATTTTAAAGTTTAAAGTAAATATAACCAAAAGATAATGTTTATAAAAAGCTTGACTATTTTAATGGTTTTTCTCTCTGTATCCACTTTTGCTCAGCAAGATGGCTATTGGGATAAAGAGCGTGCTACGAATAAACAAGTAGTTTTGGGCGCTAGAAATCGCATTTTAATCAGTAGCGTAGAATTACCTGTGGGTACTACTGAATTAGTCTTTAGAATGACACTTCTGGATGAAAATCAACAATTAGCCAATAGTTTAGCTTCCGTTCTGAAAGCGATTCCGGATCCAACGGGAATCAGCCAAGGTTCAGCGGGTGCCTTGTTTCTAATGTCTAAAATTTCAGGGGAAGATAAATGCAAATATGCAGTTTTTTCAAATGAGGCTGTGGCCAAAGAGTATATAACTAGCGGTAAAACAGAGAATGCCTGTTATGTTCAGGATGTTCCTTTGAATAAAGATGCAAAACGACTTTCTATTAACAAGTCAACTTGCCTGAAAGCAAATACACTCTGGTTTGGTTTTGAAAATAAAAACTGGATCATGAACCAGCGGATTGTCCTAGAAATCGTTCCTTGGGTAGATAATAAGTTAAGCCGGGCTTGGTCTTTAGAAAATAGAAAAGCAATTATTAAGCTTTGTAAATCAACTGATTTAGCCAAAAGAATTCCCAATTCAGATGATTATTGTGTATGCGTTTTGGATAAAATCCAAAAAGAATATCGATTTCAGGAATACCAAAACTTACTAGCAGTCGAAAAAATTAAAGTCTTTAAAGATTTTGGTGCCTCTTGCCTGAATGAAACGGGCGGTTCTAAGGCAATTTATGCTTCTTTGCGAAATGAGGCAACTAATTTGTATTCGCAAGGTAAATATGGGCCTGCAATCGATAAAACACTAGAGATTGTCAATGAAGGAAAAGCCAATGTTTCGGATTACAACCGCTTGGGTCGTGCTTATATTTTTACCAAACAATACGGCAAAGCGATTCGGTTCCTAAAAATTGGGGAGCAACTCGATGAATCAGAATTGGAAACCAAATTAAATCTCGCGCATGCTTATCTATTAAATAACAACTACAAACCCGCTAAGACGATTTATAAAACCTATCAAAATCAGAATATTAACGACAGTCTGGGATGGGTCGAAAAAGTTAAATTGGACTTTGAGGCTTTCGAAAAAGCAGGATTGAATACGAATGATTTTGGGGCTATTATAAGGGTATTCAAAAATTAAAACGATCATCAATTGAAAGCACTATATTATAAATACCTTCTTCAATTCAAAAAACCATCAGGAACCTCTCGTGGTGTACTCACCGAAAAAGAAACTTGGTTTATCGTTCTAGAGCAAGATGCGAAAAAGGGAATAGGAGAGTGCGGAATTCTCAGAGGTTTAAGTGCGGATGACCGACCGGATTATGAAGCCAAATTGGAATGGGCTTGTGCTAATATTAATTTAGGTCTTGAGGCGCTTTGGGAAGCCTTAATTGAATTTCCTTCTATTCAGTTTGGACTTGAAATGGCCTTTCAATCCTTGCAAAGCGAAACGCCTTTTCTGCTCTTTCCGTCCGACTTCACTAAGGGCCGAAAAAGTATGCTGATTAATGGCTTGGTTTGGATGGGAACAGAAGCGTTTATGAAGGAACAAATCGACGAAAAGTTAGCTGCCGGATTTAGCTGTGTTAAACTCAAAATCGGAGCTATAAATTTTGATCAGGAATTGCAATTATTGCGGTACATTAGATCCGAATTTCCAGTAGAACAGATTGAAATTAGAGTCGATGCTAATGGTGCATTTGATTCAGATAATGCTTTAAATAAGTTAATTCAATTGTCTGAATTTAAATTACATAGTATTGAACAACCAATACAAAAAAACAATGCTGACAGGATGGCAGAGCTGTGTAAAACCACTCCAATCCCGATTGCCCTAGACGAAGAGCTAATAGGGGTGTTTAGCCCAGCAGAAAAAGAAGCTTTATTGATCAAAATCAAACCCCAATATATCATTTTGAAGCCTAGTTTCCTAGGGGGGTTTAAAGGAACAGCCGAATGGATTTCCTTGGCCGAAAAGCATCAAATCGGTTGGTGGATTACCTCTGCCTTGGAGAGTAATATTGGCTTAAATGCCATAGCACAATGGACCTTTCTGCAACACAATACTATGCCTCAAGGATTGGGAACAGGAGGCTTATATACTAATAATTTTGACTGTCCTTTGACGGTTTCGCAGGGACAACTGAACTATGATACAGTGAAGGATTGGAATTTTAAATTTGAAGATTTCGAAAATAAGTCGGTCTAATCAGGATAGTAGGATAGCACTAATCTCTAAAGCTCATCGTAAATGTAGCTCCTTCATTGATCTTACTTTCAACACTGATTTGGCCACCCAAACTAATCATGTGATTGTATATTAAATACAGTCCAATTCCTTTGCTATCTGTTTCATCGTTAAAGGTTTGATTTAACCCAAAAATCTTGTCCTTCACTTTTTTCATGTCAAATCCCTGTCCATTATCGCTAACAATCAATTGATTCAAACCATTTACTCTTTTAGAATAAATATTTATCATCGGTTTGATTCCTGTTCTGGCATATTTAATAGAATTAGTAATCAAATTCAAAAAAAGACTTTCCAAATAGGTCTTATTAAAATTGATGTTTTCTAGTTCTGAAAAATCAGATACTATTGTCGCCTTAGAATGGCTAATTAAAAAACGAATCGAATTTAAAACGACTTCGAGTGAAGCGTTTAAATCCAATTCTTCCATCTGGGCATCAATGATATCTTTTTGGTTTAATAAATCTATATACTTATTCAGACTTTCATTTAATTTCTCCGTCTCTCCTTTTAGGATTCCTATTAATTCAAGGGTTTCCACATCACTTATTTTGGATAAATCCATCAGATCGTAAACAGAAAGTAAATTGTTTACGGGAGCTCTTAAATCGTGCGAGGCGGTATACGTTAGCTGAAGGAGTTCTTTGTTTTTTTTAGTTAAACTGGATAACAAAAAGTTTCGCTCCTCTTCCAATCTCTTTTTATGGGAAATGTTTTTAGCAATCGCAAAAACTAACTTAGTACTACTGACATACATCGAAGTCCACGATAACCATACTATTTCTCCCGATTTAGTCAAATACCGATTTTCAAAATTGAGTAAGGATTTCGTGTTAAGTTCGCTTCGGGTTTGAGCGGTAGTGCTTTTATCGTCAATATAGATAAAATCGCTGATTGGTCTTGAAAATAGTTCTTCCTTAGTGTAACCTAATAATTTTGAAACAGCAGGGTTGATTCTTTTAAAAAAGCCATCTTCAAATCCAGCTATGCAAAAAAGATCTAAAGACAACTCAAAAAAAAGTTCGTAATTATAGGAAGGATCACTATCAATTATTGAATTAGGAACAACAAACATGGACTTATTTAGTATTATAATTTAATTAATTATGAAAATAAGTAGGTTTTAGAATGCTTATAAATAGGGGTTATTTGTAAGTAAACCGAGTAATAAAGTGATTCTCAAATGTAGTACTAATCTACTTATTGAAATTGAGTTTTCATGTTTTTAACATATTTTTGAGATATGTTTAACATAATATTTTCAAACTTTTTGATTGGATGTGTTATCTAAGAGCAATTATAATCCATTTTAAAGTTGTTTAGATCTATTACTTTCTGTTTTTCCTTATTTTATTTTTCTAAAAGACAAGAAATAAAATACTTAAATATTAATTTACCTTAAAATGAAGTTTAAACAAGAATAAATAAAACAAATTTTAAATTTTGAAGACCATCTATTCCTTAACAAAAATATCGCTTTTTAACTTACTTTTACAAAAAAACAATTGATTGTGTCTTTGAGAAAATTTAATACAAGAAAGCAGTCCATAGCCATCCAGACTAGTATTAGTTTGATGATGGTTTTGTTAGTTGCTACCATATGTTTTTTTCTGGCTAAATTTATTGATTATAAAGTAGCAGCACTGCTATTGTTAATGGCAGTTTCTCTCGTTGCAATGTTGTTTGATATCATCCCAGTTTTGTTATCCGCAATTTTAAGTGCCTTAATTCTGAATTTCTTTTTTATTCAACCGCTGTTTACATTTCATATCACCAATTCAGAAGATATTTTAATGTTTCTGATGTATTTAATTATTGCTTTAGTAAATGCAGTTTTGACTTTTAAAATCCGAGAAGTTGAAAATAAAGCAAGAGATCAAGCCGAAAAAGAAAATACAATACAACTGTATTCTACCTTACTTAATTCGCTTTCACATGAATTACGAACGCCAATAGCGACTATTATAGGTGCGATTGATACCTTGAAAGAAAATAAAAATAAATTGTCAGAGCAGCATCAAATAGAATTGTTTGTAGAAATTGACAAAGCCAGTATTAGACTGAACCGACAAGTGGAAAACTTATTAAATATGAGTCGTCTCGAAACAGGTATGTTGAAACCAAAATTAGATTGGAGCGATATGAATGAGCTCGTCTATTCTTTACTTCCAAAATCAACGAAACACCTATTTAAGTTTTTACCAGATGAGAATCTACCCTTGTTCAAATTGGATTCAGGCCTCATAGAGGAAGTGTTGCAGAATTTAATTCACAATGCAATTCAATATACTGCTGAAGGAACGATTATAAAAATAGAGTTAAAGCAAGATTCCGATACTTGCGTTATGGTCATTTCTGATAATGGTAAAGGTTTTCCTGAAAATGAAATTCAATTTGTTTTTGATAAATTTTATCGATTAGCAAATACTAAAACAGGGGGAAGTGGTTTAGGTTTATCTATAGCTAAAGGGTTCGTAGCAGCACACAACGGTCAAATAACATTAGAAAATAATAGTAAAGGTGGAGCAAAATTTACCATTATAATCCCTGCCGAAACTTCCTATTTAAAAAATATTAAAAATGAATAAAGCAGAAATATTAATTATTGACGATGAAGCTCCCATTCGCAAACTGCTGGAAATAACTTTAGAAAGTAATGATTATAAAGTTTGGCAGGCCGAAACAGGAAGAGATGGTATCCTAATGGCTGTCAATCATCCGCCAGAATTAATTTTGCTCGACATCGGCTTGCCGGACAAAAGTGGTCAGGAGATTTTAAAAGAACTCCGAACATGGTACACTAAGGCCATTATTATTCTTTCGGTCTTAAATACGGAATCCGATATCGTTATGGCACTAGATAACGGTGCTACGGATTATTTGACAAAACCTTTTCGTACTGCCGAATTACTGGCTCGAATTCGCTCTGTTATTCGAAGAAATCAAACCAATACCGATTCGAGTAGCCAAATTTTTGGAGATTTAGAAATTGATTATGCCGCACGAATTGTAAAAAAAAATAAAGAAGCTATTAAACTAACCACTACGGAGTTTAATCTACTGGCATTATTTATGAAAAATGAAGGAAGGGTCCTAACCCATCATTATATTTTAAAAGAAATATGGGGTTTGGCCTATCAAACCGAAACCCAATATTCAAGAGTTTTTGTAGCTGCATTGCGAAAAAAAATTGAAGACAATCCCAATCAGCCCTCACATATAATAACAGAAAGTGGAGTAGGCTACCGCTTCAACTAAATCTTTAAAAATTCATTGTAAATTAGTATAATCTCTATGCAGAATTCTTTACAAAATCATCACAAAATCTTTAAAAAAAATCTTTAAAAGAAATCTTAAGTAAAAATCTTTACAAAATCTTTATACTTAGGCTTTACTATTTTATATTTTACAAATATCCTTTGTCGGAAATTTGTGATGTAAAATAATAAATGATTTAATGTAATGACTACAGCGAATTCGAATTTAAAAACTAAAGTTACTGCAGCTTCCTTATTAGTAGCTTTAGGAATAATTTATGGTGATATTGGGACAAGCCCTTTGTACGTTTTTAGAGCTATTATTGGTTCTAGGACTATTGAATCCAGTCTTGTATATGGTGGAGTTTCCTGTGTTTTCTGGACCTTGGTTTTTCAAACTACAGTCAAATATATCTGGCTCACTCTTAGAGCCGATAATCATGGAGAAGGCGGTATATTCTCCTTGTATGCTCTGGTAAGGAGATACGGTAAAAAATTGGTAATACCCACAATATTGGGAGCAACCACTTTATTAGCCGATGGAATTATTACGCCTCCAATTTCTGTTTCTTCTGCTGTTGAAGGTTTAGGGATGGTTAAAGGCTTAGAAAATATAATTGTACCGGGTAATGGGCTGACTATCGGAATTGTAGTTGCTATTTTATTTTTACTCTTTTTCTTTCAACGCTTTGGAACCGCAGTAATTGGTAAATTTTTTGGTCCAATAATGACACTTTGGTTCTCGATGCTGCTCGTTGTAGGGATCAACGAAATAGCCATTCATCCCGATATAATAAAAGCATTAAATCCCATATATGCCTATAATTTATTGGTTTTTTATCCAAATGGTTTCTGGCTATTAGGGGCCGTTTTCTTGTGTACTACGGGTGCCGAAGCTTTATATTCGGATTTAGGGCATTGCGGAATTAACAATATCCGTATAAGTTGGATTTTTGTAAAAACGAGTTTGGTGGTTGCCTATTTAGGACAAGGTGCCTGGTTAATGCATCAGGGACAATCTTTACTAAACGATCGAAATCCCTTCTTCGAAATTATTCCCCATTGGTTTCTACTACCCAGTATTATAATTGCAACCTTTGCAACAATTATTGCCTCACAAGCCTTAATCAGTGGAAGCTTTACTTTAATTAGCGAGGCAATGAACTTAAATTTCTGGCCTAGAGTTTCAGTAAAGCAACCCAGTGATAGCAAGGGCCAAATCTATATTCCTAGTGTTAACAGTATGCTTTGTTTTGGCTGTATTCTGATGATGGTCTATTTCAAAAAAAGTGCTCACATGGAAGCGGCCTACGGCTTTTCCATTACAATTACCATGATGATGACTACTTTATTACTGAGTTATTTTATACGATTTAGACTGAAATGGAATAAAATTTATGTTTACTTATTCTTATTGGTTTTCGGAACTAT
>Ga0114962_10003142_pt1 | contig 13489 bp, 13 predicted proteins | sample C_130820_MF_Meta_FD_87017 | JGI IMG/M metagenome (GOLD analysis project Ga0114962, IMG submission 87017) | Freshwater microbial communities from Lake Croche, Canada to study carbon cycling - C_130820_MF_MetaG | ecosystem: Environmental > Aquatic > Freshwater > Lake | place: Lake Croche, Canada... | reverse complement strand
GAAAAGGGATATAGTGGAATGGATTTAATTCAATTATTAGAAAACCAGAATTTATTTACAAATTTAACGGATAAAAAGCGGTACGAATTATTATTTGCCTTTAATAAAGTTAGAAAAGAGTTTAGAAATGAAACATTGTTAATAATGTTTATTTTAAATTTTTTATATTTAAGTTTAGAAACCAGTTTAGAAAATATTAGCTTTATGTAGAAATGGATGACTTTTCAATTAGTTCTCTTCACGAGTCAAAAAACGAGTGGGGAAGTAGATTATTGACTATATTAACGCCTCTAATTAACGAAGGATTAAAATCAATATTTGATGAAGCCTTGAAATTATGCAAGGAAAACAATGAATTGGACAAATATTTAATGACCTTTCAAAATTTTATTAGCAGAATTCCCAAATGGAACGCAAATATTATTGAAATTGAGCGCAAAAGAATTATAGAGAGAAGTGCTTGTGAATATTTAGAAGATTTGATAACATGTGTTCATATTATTCAACTAAAATTATTGACTGCTATGAGAGCAGGGCAGAAACAAAAGAAGATTGATATTAATATTCCAAAGTTGGATGATTTTATTCATAAAGTTTATATCAATGTTGCCAGAAAAATATACAAGAATGTGTATTTATTTGAAATCAATATTGCCCCGCTACAAGTGCAGAAAAATCATCGCGAATTGGAAATAATAGTACAGGAATGTATATTGACTACTATTAGAGATAGTATTCCGGTTGAAACGATATTAAGAGCATATATGGATGAATCTGTGGAAGAGGATGTTATAGAAGAAATCAAAGAGCAGTTGATTGATGACCCGAATGCAGTGAAACCTGTGACCGCAGCTGGTACAGCCACTGCCGCCGTTCCTACTCCCGCGCATATAGTCAGTGAACAACCACCATCTAATCCATCCAATCCATCTGTAGTAGAAGCTTTTGCTACTACAAGCATGCCTAATCTAGAACCGGAAGATTCATCATCCAAATTGTCATTTAATAATGTTGATTTTGTAAGGAATGAATTTAATGAAGAGCATCAGGTGGATGCTTCAAAGGATTATGAACGATTAGAACAAATCAGCAATATAAGAAATGCTGAGAGAAAGAGATTAGAATCAGAAGATGATGATTACGGCGGCGGAGGTAGTAGCGGTCAGAATATTAGATTAAACATTACGGATCAAAATGTTCAATTGAATAATTTAGACATTCATGACATAGATCCTCCAGATATTAGTCTAATGCCAGATTTGTTATTTGATGTAGAGGTTTTAGAATAAAATATGTAGTAATACTATAGTAATGAGTGCTGACGACCTAGATATGGAACATCATTATGATGATCCTTCGTCCAATACATGTGAAAAATGTTTGCAACTAAAACGTGATGAAGATGAAAAGGATTACATTATTACACAAGCAAATAGACATTATTTTCATCCATATACCCCTATAACTGAAACCAGTGGTGGGAAAATGAGAAGGAGATCCGGTACCAAAAAGAGAAGGATGCGGAGATCTAGTGCAAAAAAGAGAAGATCTAGTACAAAAAAGAGGAGGATGAGGAGGTCGAGTACAAAAAGAAGAAAATGAACACCATATATTATGCGTAAAATAGTAATTAAGAAAGTGCAATTATAAATATATTACATGTCGAATATATTTATTGTAGCAGGAATTATATCTGTCGTGTTTTTAATCGTAAAGTTCATTGAAATGAGATTTGTAGATAAGGAAAGTAAACCATTGAAATTTTTAATACGAGATGCATTATTAGTGTATTTTAGTGTGGTCTCGGGAAGTTTTATTATTGATCAAGTGTCTCCCGTTATGCAGGAGGTTGGTGAAAACATTTCAAACCCCGCTGTTTTTACTGATAATCCAGGGTTCTAACGCCCGCTAAACACTTTAATAACTGGTAAGGTTATTTTATTCATTTGTTTATCATTGCAATAACTATGATATGTGTAACCCCATATACCATAATTAAATATAGAACCAAATATAGAACCTTGATTGCATATTTTCGAATATTCAATATAAAATAATATACCCATGATTCGTTCAAGCGAGCATCTATCTTCTCTTTTTTTTACAACAGACAATAGATTAAATAATTTATATTTATTTTGTAAAAATGTAAGAAAATTGTAATTAATAAATGACTGACACCCAAAACATCCGTACCAACTGGGATTGTTATTGTTTACGTTTAATTGCAATGAAGTAAAAGGAGTACTATTTTGTATTTTTATTAATATGTTTTGATTATTGCTCAAATAATTCGCTATTCTTCTAGTATTATTAATATTTTCACCTTTACACTTGTCAAAGTGCCATAACGGAATCACGTTCATTCCCATATTTTCCAGTTTATTAAAATTAATTTTTTTTTGAATAAATACGCTATCATGTAAAATAACAGCATTGTCAAAGTAATGATATTTGTGGAAATAAAAATAGGGTAACAATTCACCGCGTTGAGGAAATTCCGACTGAACTATCTCTACATTGTCATATTCGAAATCAGCTTGTACATATTCTTGATTGCTATTATCATCAATAACTATGATTTTCTCGGTATAGAATCGTCTAATACATTTAATACATTCATTCCAATATTTATTTGTGACTACGGAATGTACATATCTTGTTAGAATAAAACCAAATGTCATATTATGTAATACATTATAAAATGACATTTATTTTGTAGAGGAAAACGCAATCTATCGTTCGCCTACGGCGAGCAGCTAAAAGATGGTATTTCATCAATGTCCATAATAGTCGCCGTTTTTGAAATCATATTTTTGGTTACAATAAACGATACAAATTCTGGACGATTTAATTGATTTTGCGGTGTATGGTTGTGTACACATCTCGCAATCATTTTGTATAATTTGAAATCAGGATATCGTTCAACACCCGTATTCTTGTATAAAATATTACTTCCATTATCATCTAAACACCATTCCATAACCAATTTTGCAATGGGATCTTCTTTTATAATATCCGCCATATCATCTATATCATCAATCACGTAATCGAATATAGAACACGCTAATCTACACAAATCGAAACTATAATTGGGTTCTAATCTAGGTTTTTTGTCATTAAAATAGGGTTCAGTATTATATTGTGTTGCTGCATCAGCCCCATTTTGAAAGCTATCGCTGCAAAATACCTTGCCATCATATTTGTAAATCCCTCTACCGAAATCAATGATTTTAAATATGCGGCCAAATGTAGGGACCTTGTAATATTTCTTCTTGTAACAATAATATATGAATTCCGCATCTGTTGTGTTGTACATGACATTGTTTGTGTGCAAATCATTGTGTGTAAATGAAAACGCTTTTTGATATGTTATTAAAATCATAATAATTTGCATAAATGCGGATAACCATTCATCGTCTGATAAATCTTCATTGACAATGAGAGAATCAAATGTATTTTCGCAATATTCCATGCAAATAACATTCACTGGAAATTCTGGTAATGTGGCGTCAATACGTTCTTCTTCAAAATCACTAATATCTTCATCATCCTCGCTATCAGACATGTCTTCCCATTCTTCTTTTCCTTCCTCTCCTTCTTTCTCTTCTTTTTCTTCTCCATCCTTTCCCTCCTTTCCTACCTCTATTCCAGCGCTTTCGCTGCCATTTTCACTACCAGTTTCATCATCATTCCCACTTCCACTACCGCTTCCAGAAGATGTGTGAGATGTTCTTGATGAACATGTAGACCCCGATTTAATAGTAGCCGTTTTAGCATCATTTATCTTTGAAAATTCGAAGGAATTTGTCATGTCCACTAAATCCAATGAACTTTCTTTGAGATCATCCAAAGTGAGATGCTCTTTTACAGATTCAGAACCAGATCCTGTTTCAGTTACAAATACGTTATCAAACAAGTCGTCATGTATCGATTTAACAGAGGACATTGATTTATTGCTCGAGGTGTGATCTATTTTAAGATGAACCAGTTGTTTAGGTTTATCATCATCATCTTCGTCATTATATAAATGTTCATAATCTTCTACTTGAAATAATACATTCTTGTTTTTAATGAAAAAATCGGATTTGCATAAATAGTCCAAATCATCAATCACATTCAATTTAAATGAATTTTTGATGCCTAAAAAACTGCCATAATAATCAACCCCGTGTGCAAAATTATATTTATGGATGAGCGTGCTAGATAAGAATGAAAAAAATCCATCTACATAGGCGGAGTTGTTGGGTTCCAAAACCTTTGCATTAATGGTTTCATTTGTAGAATCCAATTGTGGTAATTGAAATAGCGATTTATCGGTTAAGTCGTATTTTCCTACTAGAAATTTAAATGGATCTAATAGGGGAGCCATTTTGAAAAATACACTCTTCTTTTTACTCTTGCTAGTAGTTCCATTTTTTAAGCTACATTTGAACAAATTATGGTTGTCCTCGTCGTTTTCTACTATGTTTGTGATATGCCATTTGTGATTCATATTTATTGAGTTGTAATTCGTCTCATTTAGAGAGAAAAATCTTTGATAAATGGGTATGTAGTTTTGCATGTTAGAGAGATTCGTCAACTCTTTTGATGCAAAAGCCGTAAATAGTTCAGTATTCTTCCTTTTCTCATAGTTGATCGTCATAGTTGTTTGGGATATAAATATAATATAAATTAAACTTATATCCATTTTTTCCTTAATTGATTATTATTTATCTTCTAGTTTTTGTAAAATAGTATAAAAATAAAATATTATAAATTTATATGAAGCATCCATTACGTATTGCAACTATCAATTTATGTGATGAAAATCCTATGAGCAAAACTACCCTGATAAAAAAATGGATCGCTGAATTGTTGAAGCTGCGGGTGGATATATTATTCATACAAGAAATATATAAATATAATATTGAAAAAATGGCTGCTGATTTAGGGTTGAAATTATTAATAGTTAACCATTTTGAAGGAATATGTGTTCTAATAAATCCTAGCAAATTGGTCATAATTGATAATAATCATGTTAAAATGCATTCAGGTATTAAACCCATCTACATTGGAGGGATACATCTTGATGATATACCATCTTTACCTCATCACATGAATAATATGATATATAAATCGAGTGAGATTATTCCACTTAGTCTTACTATACCACAATTGTTGAAGTTGTGTGCAAAACGTCGCTTACCGCGACTACAGGAAGAGTTGAAAAGTATTAAAAATGCTGATAGAGCGATCATCGCAGGTGATTTTAATGAGCCATCTCATTTGGATTTAGATAATATTCGGACGCCTTGTTCCATTGAACTCGCAAAAAATGGGTTTATAGATACATATAGGCATATGCACGGACTATCGAAAGAGTTTGAACCTGGGTATACATGGCCTGCTGGTCAGTTTTATAAAAATGCGCCCGAACAACGCATTGATTTTATTTACACCAAAAATGTGGAAATAGTATCATCTGATACATATGGTGGGGGGTCCAAGTGGATCAGTGATCATAAAATGGTTATAACAGATATTTTAGTTTAAAAATATATAGATATGTTATATTAGTATGGATATTAGTACGGATATTAGTACGGATATTAGTACGGATATTGTTGAATTGCTGCAAAAGATTGGTATATTAGAAGAAAAAAATACGTCGCTTCAGACAGAGCTAAATGCTACCAAAGAACATCTTAAAAATTATACGGCGCCTGCTAGATCTAAAAAATACTATGAAAATCATAAGGTTGAAATCCAAGCTCGAGCTAAAAACAAACCTATTCCGTCCGATAAGAAAAAAGAATACAATGCTAGTTACTATTTACGGAAAAAATTGAAGGCGGATGGAAAGATGGAGGAATAGTGATATTAAGGTGTAGTGCGAGAGAATTACTTAAATAATAATATTTAGTAATTATATAAGAATGACAAAATGTAAAGGAGATAATTGTATTAAGCAAGCCAATTTTGGAATAGCTGGATCAAAAGCTACATATTGTTTAGCTCATAAAGAGGCAAGTATGATAGATGTTGCCAATAAAAAATGCGGTTGTGGAAAACAACCTAGATGGAACTTAAAGGGACTGCAGGCAAAGTACTGCACCTCGTGCAAAACAGACGATATGATCGAACCAAATAGAAAATTATGTTCATGTGGAGTAAGACCGCATTTCAATTTTGAGGGATTAAAAGCGGAATTTTGTAAATTATGTAAATTGGGTGGCATGATAAATGTAGAAGATAAACGATGTGTATGTGGAAAAAGTGCAGGACCATCATTTAATTATGAAGGATTGCTTGGAAAATATTGTGGGACGTGTCAGTTGGATGGAATGATAAATGTAAAACGTGCAAAATGTGCATGTGCATGCGGTGTCAGTTGTAACTTTAATTTACCTGGACTAAAACCAATATGTTGTGCTAGTTGTAAAACATCTGGAATGATAGATTTGACACATAGATTATGTTTTTGTGGAAAAGCTCAACCAAATTTTAATTATATCGGATTGCCTGGTGATTATTGTTCTAAATGTAAGCTTGAAGGAATGATTGATGTACGCAATAATAGATGTTTTTGTGGAAAATCTCAACCCACCTACAATATAGAAGGTCTGACTGCTCGATATTGTGTAAATTGTAAAGACGAAAATATGATAGATGTTAGGCATGCGAAATGTAAAACATTATTTTGTAATATACGTGTCCAAGAGAAATATGAAGGATATTGTTTACGATGTTTTATCCATACGTATCCAGATAAAGTAGTTGCAAGAAACTACAAGACAAAAGAATTTGCAGTGGAGGAATTTGTAACAAATACATTTCCAGATGTTTCTTGGATAAATGATAAAATTATAACTGATGGTTGTTCAAAAAAACGGCCAGATATGCTATTAGATTTAGGTTATCACGTGATTATAGTTGAAGTAGATGAAAATCAACATAAAAAATATGATTGCTCATGTAGCAATAAGCGGCTTATGGAATTATCACAAGATGTAAATCATCGACCTATAGTATTTATTCGAATAAATCCTGATGAATACTTATCCCAATCAGGTGATAAAATAAAATCATGTTGGGGAATTACGAAACAGACTGGTATTTGCAAAATTATAGATCAAAAAAAATGGCAATCCCGTTTAGAAAGTTTGCAAAAACAAATTGAATATTGGAGTAATCCAGAAAACAAATCAGAAAAAACTATAGAAATAGTAGAGATGTTTTATGATCAAAACCTATAATATAATATGTTGTGAGTCATAGCCAATGCGAATTGCATTAGTTGAAAGTTATGCGTATTATAAATATTAAAAAAAAATTTATATAATTATATATATATTTTTTATGAGTCTCGAATTAAAACGCTTTCAAATGAACACAATTTCTTTCAAACCAAACGAATCAAATGGCCCGGTAATAGTGCTCATAGGGCGTCGTAACACTGGGAAATCATACCTAGTAAGAGATCTTTTATATTATCACCAGGATATTCCAATAGGAGTTGTAATTGCGGGCACAGAGGAGGGAAATGGTTTTTACGGGAAATTGGTGCCCAAATTGTTTATCCATAATGAGTACAATACCGCGATCATAGAGAACATATTAAAGCGACAAAAATCCGTATTGAGACAAATACGAAAGGAAATGGAGACTTATAAACGAAGCACAATAGACCCGCGCACTTTTGTTATTTTAGATGATTGTCTTTATGATGCAACATGGTCTAAAGATAAGATGATGAGATTGCTCTTTATGAACGGACGGCATTGGAAGATCATGTTAATCATCACAATGCAATATCCGTTGGGGATTCCTCCGAATCTCCGCACGAATATCGACTATGTTTTTATATTAAGAGAGCCATATATCGCAAATCGGAAACGCATTTTCGACAACTATGCTGGCATGTTTCCGACATTCGAGTCGTTTTGTCAGGTGATGGACCAGTGCACCGAGAATTTTGAGTGTTTAGTGATCAATAATAACGCCAAATCGAACAAAATAACGGATCAGGTGTTTTGGTACAAGGCGGATAGTCACAATGACTTCAAATTGGGGTCAAAAGAGTTCTGGGATTTGTCGAAAGATATACAATCGGATGAAGAAGAGGAGAAATATGACCCAAACAATGTCAAAAAACGCGGTCAAGGACCCAAAATCAATGTCAAAAAGAGCAAATGGTAAGTGGTAAGTATAAAATCTCGCTTATCATTTTGGATGAGCGATATTTTTATATGACCGCTTTTGTAAAAACCGCTTTTAATATGCAAACACGCTTTTATAAATCTCGATTTTTATATAATAACCAAGATAACAACTTAAAGAGTATCCTCTTATACATATTATAATAAGATGCAAGAATTAAACATCGTTGAACTTATTGAGAAGAACCCCATAGCCAGGCTGTCAAATGTATACAATAATAAATTATTAACAAGAATAAAGGAAAATTTTACTAGTTTTGAACAACAATTATTCGTAAGTAGTTTTTATTGCTACTTAAACTATGATAAAAACATGGATTTTGTCGTTGATTTAGATAATCTATGGAAATGGTTAGGGTTTTCTACTAAACAAAATGCTATAAGAATGATAGAAAAACATTTTAAGATTGACATAGATTATAAAAATCTTGCTTTCCCATCACGGAAAGCAACTTCGGGAGCGCATTTAGAACAAGGATCGGTGCTTACCAATTTGGATAATCACGAAAATTCGACTAATTATATTATTAAGCAAGATGAAAAATGGGGCGGTCAAAACAAGCAAACTATCATGCTAACCATTAAGTGCTTCAAATCGTTATGCTTAAAAGCGCAAACAAAAAAAGCGTCAGAAATCCACGAATATTACATGAAGATGGAAGAAGTCATCCATAAAATAGTAGAAGAAGAAACCGACGAATTGAGACTTCAATTGGAACAAAAAGAAAATATCATAATCGAAAAAGATAACACAATACAGAATACAAAAAAAGAAAAGCAACGAGCTGTCGAGCAGGCGACAATCATTCAATTTCCGGTGAATACAGAATGTATCTATTTTGGAACGATAAATAATACAAATGAAGCGTCAGAGAAATTAATCAAATTCGGACATACAAACGATCTCGCAACAAGAGTGGTAGACCATCGCAAGAAGTACGACAATTTTATATTGGTTGCGGCGTTCAGAGTTCAAAATAAAGTCGAAATAGAGAATTTGATCAAGACATATCCCAAGATCAAAAGACAAATTCGTAGCATTGAAGTAAATGGTAAAAACAAAACCGAAATCGTCGCGTATGACAGCACAAATTTTACGATTGAAAAATTTTCCAAGCATATAAAAGATATCATTCATTCAAAAACATATAGTATCGACAATTTCAATAAATTGATGCAACGAAATGACGAGTTGGAAAACGAGAATAGAGATTTGAAAGAAAACATGGAAAAGGATAAAACAATGATCAACAAACTAACTCTGGAAATCAATGGAATGAGAGAAATCATAGAGAACCAAAAAACGTCCATTGCGAGTGCAAGTATGGAGACCCAGTCCGTATATCAAAATGCATTACTACCAGAAGACGAATTGACACAAAAATTCAACGAATTCATTGAACAAATGTGTATAGTTAGAAGTGATGTGGAGGAGTCGTCTGTAGATATGGAGGGTCAGTATCGTATATGGTGTAAAACAAAACCAAAGAAGGAAATATTTCATGCACTGAAGCATTATTTGGATACGAGATTCAAGGCAGCCAGAATTTCAAAACAGGAAAAAGATCAGGTGGTACATGGATATATTGGAGTGAAACTTAAGAGTATTGAATATAAAAAGAAGTATGCAGCGAATGATGTGGAAACCTGTCTATTTGAAGTATGTCGATTTTCGTCTAGCGGAAAAATTTTGAATTCAGTTTTACTCCAAGAGTATCAAAGATGGAAAAAAAGTCTAAACAAAGAAGTATCCGACAATGATATGAAAGATCTTAAAGATTATTTGAATTCTTGTGAGTATGCATTAAAAGCGGTAGTTTGGACGGATCAGGGTTCAAATGAAGGATATTATGGGTTGTCGTTAAAGAGCAGTGAACATAAACATAAAAAGACGTCGTCGACTGGTAAAAGAGTAGAGAAGAGAGAGGTGGGTACAGATCAAGTGCTGTCTACATGGGAAACGATCGCAAAAGCAGCACAATATGAGAGCGTATGCGCATCAAAAATGAGTCTAAGTATTAAAAACAAAGTGGTGTATAAAGGGAGTTATTACTATTGTACTTCGACAGCATAATGTGTGATTACATTACTATTTAAAAAAATAGTAATATAATATAAGAAAGAATGGAAGATGGTATTGAACAATACATGTCAATGTTACCAAAAATAGTAAAACCCGCAACAACTATTGTTACTCCCACAATAAAACAAGAACAAGTTCAAGATCATGAAAAACTTATAGTCGTCGATCATAATCCGTCGACAATGCTGCGCATGACTACGGATTATAGTCAAGAAACTTCGGCTTGCTTGCAAACCAAAGTTTCCTTCCAGTCTATCCCTCCCATTACAAAACCAATCAAAAAACCAATTACTCCACCTTTTTCTTGGCAAAGGGACCACTAATAAGCTCGCTTTGTCCATTATCGGTTTTTCCCACAATAATGTTTTCACCATCGAATAACTCAGCACGAATATCAGCGGCAGAAATAGTGTCACTTTCTTTTTCACTCAACGCGGCCTCTTGGGTGTTCATGTGACCGACGCCAATCAAATTACCATCCGCGTCGATATTCTGTGTCAAAGAAGCGCCCGTTTTCTCGGCCAATTTGATATTCTCATCAATAGCCTTCTTCTTTGTTTCCTTCACACGCTGTTCGAATGCGGATTTAGCAAAAGATTCATTCTTGGTCTTCTCATGCATAAGTTGGTTCAACTCATCTTCAATGTATTCCACACGACCCGTCTTGTAAGCCTCGGGATCCCAAGGCATCCAAAGGCCAACAGGGCCAACAAATACGTCATGATTGGGGTCCAATTCTCTCAACATTTTGCATCGGAGTTCAGCCTCTTCAAGAGTGGGATATACACCTCTCACCTTTAGTCCTCGAGTAGATGTTTGGAAATTGTATTTCACGTTAAATGCGTTTTCCAAATCTTCCTCATTTTGATCCAAAAAGGTCTTGTATTCGTCATCCAAACTGCTTTTAGAGATAGTCGACTGCTCTTCTTTAATAAATTCTTGGTAGTCTTTAGTAATATCATCAAAAGTAAGCTTGTATTTAAACGAAATAAAACTCAAGAATTGGACAAACTTCTCCATACTTTTAGAAAACTCCCACTTTTGCAAAAATTGCTCAAAAAAGAAAAGTTCCTTTTGTTTCACAATTTTTTCGGGTGACACGAAGGAAACGCATACGAATTTTTGTCCAGCTACAGGCTTATCTTCCTCCAATAAGTCAACGTATTTAGGATTGGATTTACCATTTTTATTCATTTTCTTTTCGAACCCGGATGAAGATTTAGGCGCTTGTTCTTTTGAATTACTCATTTATAAATATATTTATTTCGTTACTTTTAAGTTTATTATGAAACAATATATTTTTTTCTATATAATTAATATAAGTATGTTTGATGTTGTTGAACTTGTAAAAAGAGTCCTCAAATATTTATTTGAAGGTATTATCGTGGCGATTGCTGCTTTCGTCATTCCTAAACGCTCGTTGAACATTGAGGAGATTTTACTTTTGGCTCTTACTGCTGCCGCAACCTTCTCTATTTTGGATACATATGCACCCAGTTTTTCTCCCTCCGTTAGAGGTGGTGCTGGATTTGGTATTGGTGCCAATTTGGTGGGATTTCCTGGAGGACTCTAAATATGTGAGTTTTTGGTTTTAGTTTATAGGAAACATAAGCAACATAATATGATAAATAAATATCATATTATATAAATGACGCGACGAATAAAACCCAGAAGAAAATCCAATAAAATAGTGCAACTTCAAGGCGGTATGTGGAATTGTAATATGGGTGAGCGATCGAATACCAAGAAACGTTCAGAATACTCCACTAGCGTTCCGTATTCTGGGTCTGTTTTGCGCAGCGATACGCTCCGTTCCTTCTCCGCTCCGTCACATCCCCTAATATCAGTAAAAAATAAAAATAAAAATAAAAATAAACAAACGGGTGGGATTAAGGTCAAAAATAGGACAAAAAAACAACGAAAACAACCTAAAAAGTATAAAGGAGGGGAGTATGTAGGACAAGGATCATTTGGGATATTATTTGGCAAGCCAAGACTTCCGTGTGCTGGAGTTCCCGATACTCAATATGCCCCCGGCGCCCCGGCGGAATCGATAACAGATGTTCATCAACCTGAAGAAATGACGCAAGTAGGTAAGATTTATGAAAAATATGTAGAAGCAGAGCAAGAAATGGGTGTTGTCAGGAGATTGTGGGAGGGTGGATTTAATATAGACGAGATGTCTCAATATTTTATTTTGCCGATTAAAATGTGTCAAATCAATAGAGACGCATTAGGATCAGCTCCATATAATCCTCCATATAATGATCCAGCATGGAGGTCAAGTCAAAATGGATGGTATCAAAACGATAAAATACTTAATTCAACAATTAATCTGCCCCCTAAATGGAATACAATGGTTGTTTCCAAATTAGGGACATCAGATATCGCTGCCATTATTACCAATTCGGATTCAAACCCAATAAATGATATTAAATTGTTTGACAATTTAACCAAATTACGAAACGTGATAATAGGTGTATACAAAATACAGAAACGTGGTTTTATTCATGGAGATCTAAAAGCAATTAATATTATTGCTATTGATGGAACATTTAAAATAGGGGACAATTCAGATCTTAGATCAATCGCGTATGATGAAGCTGATATGTTAAAAATGCCAGAAGCATTTGAATATTATGTTTGGCCTTCCATCGTAATATATAGTTATTTTTTTATACCAAAAAAACCATACAATGCGGCTTTTCCATATATAGCAAAATATAGAAATAAAGCACGATTTGATACAACTGAGCCTATATTAAAACATTATATAAAACAAGAATCTTTTAATGCTGGTAGTATACGCATTGAAATGGTTACATATTTGATGGAACCCTTTCTCATAACTTTAACTATAGGATTTACGCAAGCACAAGTAGACAAAACTACCACTATTATGAAAAAACTTGTAAGACAAAAGTTATTAAAATATAGCTCATTACAACAAAATTTTGGGACATATAATGACGCGACGACATTTAAAAATGCATTAATTAATAATGATGTAGGTATCCTAAATTATCTATATATGTTTAATGATTTAATGACTAGCTATAGCAATATGGCGGAGGCAAAAATGGACTTATTAAAGCGAGTAGATATTTATTCACACGGTTTAGTAATTTTAAATTGTGTTGGTGAATATATCAAATATAAAAAAAAATATGATAAATATAATACATTTTTTATTTTTTATTATTTT
>Ga0114962_10003140_pt1 | contig 13489 bp, 15 predicted proteins | sample C_130820_MF_Meta_FD_87017 | JGI IMG/M metagenome (GOLD analysis project Ga0114962, IMG submission 87017) | Freshwater microbial communities from Lake Croche, Canada to study carbon cycling - C_130820_MF_MetaG | ecosystem: Environmental > Aquatic > Freshwater > Lake | place: Lake Croche, Canada... | reverse complement strand
TTCTCATGGGGCTCCTCGGGTTTCTCAACCTTCTCAGGCTCCTCGGGCTTCTCCTCAACCTTCTCAGGCTCCTCAACCTTCTCAGGCTTCTCAACCTTCTCCTCATCATCCTCCTTATCATCCTCGTCATCACGCAGATACTCCTTGAGAATACTCTTCACAGGCAGCATCGAGCGAATCGCCTGGTTCACGCCGTCATTAATGAGCCCCTCAATCTGCCGCATATTCTTCTGGCGCTCAATCGAGCTCCCCGCAGTCGAAAAGAGATAGGTATTACTCCAAAGAAGACGCGCGCACTCCGTCAGCGTCCGATGAAGAAAATGGTCCAGCTTCGGGATGGTAATCTGCAGCTTCTTCTGCCGACTCGTGAGCCGAATGGCCGAGAGAATCTTCGTGTGGGCAATAAAGACTGCCGTGAGCAGCTCCTCCATATAGTCGCAGTGGCTCGCCGTAATGAGCGCCCCTGTCTCGCGCTGCACCTTGTCCGCATTCCACTCCGCAATCCCCTCGAGCAGATTCTGGAAACTCAGGAGCAGCTTCCGCGACTCGGGATCCTTCGTCTTCGCATCCTCCAACATCGTCAAGAAAAACGACTGCAGCGCCGGAACAAGATACTGACAGAGCTGGCGAGTATACTCTCCCTTGGCCTCGGCATAGACGCCGACGCCATCACCTCCGATATCCATACTAACTCCCTTCAGGAGTTCTGATACTCCTATTAAACGCGTAGGTCGCCAGCTGAATCCACGGCGAGGATCCGGCCCCACAGGCTCGAACCGCCTCCTGGAGATCCACGTCGTTTATATCGGCGGCCAACAGCCCTTTCAGGATCCGGTAGGGATCCTTTCCCTCCTTTCGGAGGCGCGTAATATCCGTCCAGACCGGGGACTCTGTCTCTTCCCGAGGAAGGCCGAGGCGCGCCGCCGTGGCCTCGTTGGCCGCCTGGCGATAAGAGGTGCTCGAGCGAATCGGAACAACCGTGCAGCGCGAAAGAATCGGGGGCGCCAGTTTCCAGAGTTCCCGGACTTCCAGACAGCAGCGAACATTGGGCGCTGCCGTTTCCAGAATCCGGCGCAAAAAGGCCTGGGCCTCCTGCGTCAAATCATCGGCGCCCTCGATCCAAACAAAGAGCTTATCCTTCGACCGGACCTGCTGATGGAGAATCTCCCGGCCTTCGCGAAGGCTCCGATCGAGTCGCGCATTCCAGCGAAAGAGAGTCGCCTTGGCCAGAGCCGCCTCTTCTCGGATCCAGCGCGATTTTCCTGTCCCAGGCTCGCCGCTAATGAGCAGCGCGCCTTTGGAGGATGACATTCGTTAAATACCATACGGCCGTCAGGTTTAGGTCAGGATCTTAAGACTGCAGCCAGATAAGGCACCCTGCTTTTTCGCGCGTGTGACATTCTTGGCAGGGATTTTGCTATAGAAGCTATTCTTAAGAACATTGGTCTTATTTCCAAATATTTTCTTTCGAATGGACTCTGTCATTAGTTTTAGAAGCCCTATTTCTTTGGCGGAAACGCCATCATAGACCGCAGATGGCATTCCCTTTCCGGCCTGAAACATGGTATTCTTGCAATCAGGATTGCAATACCCCTTTACACACTGCTTCTTAAGCTCATTACGCATCTTTTTTGATTGAAACTTCTTTATTATTTTATTAATAGCATTTTTTGGCATTTTCAACGTCTTTCCAGCGTTCACAGAAGACTTTTTAGAATACTCTAGAAAGGCCTTTCCGCAATATTCAGATTCACAGCGCTCCATCCCTATTTACATACTCGATAAAAGCTCACTCAGAACCTCCTCCTCATTGTCCGCGTTCTTCCGCAGATTCTGCGAGGCCATCAGCGGATTCGAGTTGACCGCCGACACCACTTCTGGGGCATTGCGGACACGGCTGACGTCGAGCTTGAGAGGGGCACGGTAGCGCACCGTGCCAATATCGGCCACGCCTGTCGGGATGCCCTCCACACGAGTCACGGCATTAGCCCGATCATTCACAATATCCGCATCCAGCTTCCGGGTCGTCTGGTGCAGATTACCGTCGAAGACGGCCAGGGCGCCCCCGTTTCCGTGGAGAGGATTGCGCCCGGCCGCAATCTGCTCCTTGTTGGGGTTGGACCGCATATTGTAGGCTGCGTCGTGGCTGGTAAAGTCCTGGTTGACCGACATCGTGGCACCGTAGTATTCGGACTTGGCCGAGATCTGCGCCTTCTGGGTTGGCCGGGCAATATCGTCGGGGTCGTAGGTCTTGAGCCGCGTGGGCCCGTCGGCGCCGGGGGCGGCCTGGCCCATCCAGTTCCAGTTGATGGTGCCCTCCTTGACCGTCGTGCGCGCGATGTCGTTGGGGTCCCAGACCGTAATGGCGGGGGCGCCCTGGGCATAGCCGACGGCCGTGCCCGTCTGGCGGATGTTGCCCACAATCTCCTGGCGACGCGTTGGGCGATTGTCGTCCGTGTAGTGCACGGGGACGCTGCCGGCCTCGGCCGGCACCAGGTTCAGACCGACGACGCGCTCCGACGTGGCCTGGCGCTCATTCGGCCGCACCTCGTAGCCCGAGCGGCCATAGTCATTCTCGGCCGCATCCGTGTCCGCTGACGTATAGGACGTCATGTCGGCGTTACGGTATCCGGCCCCGCCGTATTGCTGGGCCATGGGCGTGCGGTAGGAGCCGGCCACGTAGGACTCGCCGAACTCCTGGGAGCCTGCTGGGCCGATGAACTCGGAGCTCGTCTCGGGGCGAGTCTGGTGCTTCATGACCTGCACGGGGCGCGTGGCGCCCTTGACCTGGTCACCAGTCGTGACGAAGAGGCGCTCACCGGCCTCGTCGACGAAGAAGGTGTCGGGGCGATACTTGCGGACCTCGCCGGCGTTATCGGCCGCGCCGCCGATAAAGTGCTGACCGGGCACCACCGGCTGCTTGTAGGTCTGCTTCGGGTTGTCGGCCGTGCGGAGATCGTCCGTGCGGCGCACATTGTCCATCATGTATTGGTTGACCTCGAACTGCTGGAAGCCGCCCTTGCCGGTGGCGGCGAAGCCCTCGTTGACGCCCGGGCCGACGCGGACGGGCTCGAAAGGGCGCTCACCGGCGCGACTTCTCGGGTCATTGATACGACTCTGGACGAAGTCGGAGGACGACTCAAGGCCGAAGGGGTTGCCGTAGGGGGCCTGGGCCGTGTCGAACATGGTCTCGACCTCCTTCTTGGCAATCTGGGTCACACCGGAACCCGTAAAGGTATCGAGGATACCGGAGTTTGTCTGTGGGGCGACATTCTGGCGAACACGGCCACCGAAGAAGGGGACCATGTTGTTGTGCGAGAAGTCGGATGTCTTGATGCGCTCGCCGGTGAGAGAGCTAACTACGTATTCGCCCTCGAGATAGTTGGGGCTGGCCTCGATGCCGGCGGGATTCATGGCAACTTCCGGGGTGGCTGCTTCGATGGGCTGCGGCACAGCCTTGGGGCTGAGATCCACGAGCTGCGGCTTCGGGGGCGAATAGTTGAGAAGAGTTCCCTGGACACCCGGATTCGGCTCGGCTGGTATGCCGCTGTAGCGGAGATCGAGTTCCTGATTGGGGGCGTGAGGGGCGGCCCCACGATCCGCCTTTGTCATGGGAGACTCCGTTGGGCCTCGCTGTGCATTTGACTGGAATCCCTCTGGTCCATCGTAGTCACCTTCTCGGCCAGTGAGGCGTGTAATCACATATCCTAGCCCTGCAAGGGCAAACAGGGCTGCTGCCTCCATTCCTACCGGTTAGTGCTTAAAATAAGTGCCGCTTATGCGGCGAGTGCTAAAGTTAAGAATCCCTGTAGGGCGCTCTTAACTTTAGCAAAAGACGTCAGCCTCAAGCAAGCCCGCCTGGGTGCGTTTTACACTTCTCCTTATCGAGGCTACGCGAAGGAATAAAGAAATCAAAGGGCGTCTCAAAAGTGAGCTGCGGTTGGTGGGGCAGCGACTCCCAGCGATTCCAGCCAGTGGCCCGAAGCGTGCAAGGCGGATTCGTGAGGCGCTGAAAGAGGAGGGGGGCGTTTTCATCTGGCGCGGCCACGAGAGGAATCTGGTTGAGCTTGTTCGTCGCCGGGTTGTAGAGGGCGCTGTCGACCTTGACGCGGCTGCCGAAGCGGTTGATGCCCTTGAGATCCGTCTCGACGTCCGTGCGCCATTGGCCGGCGGGCCAGGAGGCGCCGGACATCTGTATGCGCGTGGTGGCCTCTACAGGAAAGCTGACGGGGCAGTTCGCCTCCGGGGGATTCAGATAGTAGCGCTGGGCATATGAGGTGATACGCATGTCGTCGACTTGATGAAAGTCATCAAAACGGGGGCGTGTGAGTGCTTGTTGTTTTGGGGTCGACATTGCTAACGTTGTCGGGGATTTTTACTTACGATGTTACTTGCGCTTACGGTAAGACTTACGCCCCTTACGAGCCTTTCCCTTGCGCGTGCCGCCTGACAGACCTAGATGTCTTCTATTGTGGTGACCTTTCAGTGGGGGGGCAGCCTTACCACGGGCAATAGCATCTGCAGCCTCAAAGGCATATTTTATGCAGTATTCGTGACCATGACCCATTTCTTCACACTCTCTTTGAAGTTCATCAAATGCATCATCGGCATGTTTACCTACCTTTTCCACAGTGTGATATCTCTCTTCGGCGGCGGCGCGGGCTGCCTCAGCCTTCTCTCGGCGGTATTTCTGGCCAGGAGTTTCAGGCATCTACTTATTTAGTTCATTAAAGTTGGTAACATCAGGAAGATAAGTTACTGTCTGCGGGACCCCTTGCGGGAAGCCTTGGACTTGCGGGACCCCTTGCGAGAAGCCTTGGACTTGCGAGAAGCCTTGGACTTGCGGGAAGCCTTGGACTTGCGAGAAGCCTTACGCGAACCACCGCGGCGCACCGTCATAGGTGGAAAGGAGACTCTCTCATTCTTCTGGTTCTTGTGCTTATCGCCGTGATTGTGCTTATCGTGCTTGCCATGAAGGTTTTTCGAGGCGTTCGAACGTGTGATAGGCATTCTATTAGTCTCTTAGAACTTCTCTGGGCGGTGGCACGTCTCCTTCTCTAGAGGCAGTGGTCCAATGACTGACGGATAGGCCCACTGCTGGTATTCGCGCAGCGGCACCGGTGTCGCATCCACCGTGAGCGTAATCTTCGGATTCTTCCGCTCGATCGTATCACTCTTAGGAGGGAGGTGGTGACGCGCCGTAACATTCGAGTTTGGACGCGTGATGCCACGGAGATCCGACTCGAGATCGGCCTGGTTGCCCGCGATGCGGCTCACCTCATTTCCACCGACGAGGCCGAGAATGTGCCGGGCCTCCTTTATGTGCTGCACGTAAATCTGGGACTCATCGTAGGCCTGGGGATTCTCTGCGGACTCCTTTGGGGTATTGACTACAAAAGCGTCGGCGAGTGCGGCCATTTCTGTTAAAAGTGTCTATAAGAAACTTTTAACAGGGATTTTTGCTTGCAAAACTCCAATCAGCAGTTGACGTCGCGCACGTAGCTGCGCGAGGGCATGCCGCCGCGGATCCAGCCGGGAGAAGCCATCTCCGTAATGAGATTCTCGGGCTTCTGGATGTTGTTCTTGACCACCGGGATCATCGGCGTGAAGACACCGTCGAACTGCGTCTCCGTGACCGTCCCACACTCCTTGCCCTGCCGGACCTGCTCGGAGTGTAGGAGAAGCGACTCGACCTCGGCGTTGCCGCGGCCGCCACCCATGTAGGGAACGGAGAGGAAGGGGCGCGCCTGGTTGCGGATGTTGCAGCGATTATTATTGAACTCGGGCTGGTTCTTGAGCACGGACTCGGCATCGATGGCCGCGTTGTTGGAGCCGAAACCCTCGCGAGGGTAGATAAGGAGATCCTTCACCGCCACAGGGTTAACATCACGAGCCGCCGGGACGAGGTTCGTCGTCGTGTAGCGACCGGGGCCGATCGACTGTGTATAGTATTGCTCGATTCCATGGGTATCGTCCCGTGTGTGAGTAAGACGGTTAATCTCCATTCTGAATGGTGGGGACAGAATATCGGTGGCTAAAGTATATGCGTGCATCGAAGGCGGTCACTCGAAAGTTCTGTGGCTGCATCAAGGCCGTCCGGAAGACTGTTAAGTTGCGATCTGGCAAGGGAAGTGCCGGCAAGGAGTCGGCGGCTATTGCCATTTGCACGAAGAGTGTTCTCCAAACGAAGGGGAAGACTCTACGGAAAGTTGCATGTGATAAGGGGCGCCTCAATGTGCAGTCCAAGTATTAACGATCGACGTTCAGCCACGGCAGCGCCCCGCCGTCCGTTCCGGGAATACAGGGCCCGCCCTCCTTGCATGTCTTTCCAGGAATCTTGTAGAGCCAGTTCTGGAAGGAGCCCTGGTCGTTCGGAATACTCGTGCTCGGCATCGTGATAAACTGGCGCTGCGACTGCGACTTTCCAAAGACATCCGTAGGATCAGATGTGAAATCCGTCCGGAAGAAATCATCCAGTCCCACCTTTACGACCGGATCCATAACAGAGATCGCCTCGCCGCGACCCGGGTTATACTTGATCTCGTCGATCAGGACATTCATAAAGGGATTGCGGTTCGTCGGCTCTGTCGGAGAGCCAGTCTTCAGTCCAATGACGTCGTAGACGCCCTCTGGCTCCTTGGCAATGGTCGGGTTCGCCTCAAAGGCCTCGCGCGTTGCCCGAAGCCGCACTAGGGCCAGGAAGGCCGGTGTGCAATATAGGGTGGCCATCACGAGAAAACCGAGAAGAGCCGCCGAATGCTTCTGGATATAGGTGCTCAGAAGACCAGCCACCGTCGCAATAAGAAAGATAAGAAGAACGTGGTTCGTGAGCTCGGAGGCGCATCCGCCGCGTCTCGATTTCCAGGTAAGATCGGTATGTAAGGCAGCGGCCGGCTGTTCCCAAAGGTATGGAACACAGAGTCTAAGACTCATCCTACTAAAGTTAGTTATTCTCAACGACTAACTTTGATAGTATTCTTAATGATAGTATTACTTCTTCTTGCGCGCCTCCAGCTTCTTCTTTAGGCGCGCCCGAACCGTCGCGAGCCGGCTCTCATTGTCGTAGCCGGCGGCGCGAGCGGCCTTCGGGTCCTCAAAAGAGAAGGCCGAGCGGAACTGCTCCATCATCTGGACAAAGGCCGGGTTCTCCTGGAACTCCTTCATCATCTCCTCGGCCTCGGCGGCCAGCTCGGCCGGCTTCAGGTCACCACGGCGAATACGGTCCTGGAGGCGCTTCGCCACGCGCATCATGGTCTCCTGGAGCTTGCCCGGATTCGACATGGCCGATGTCATGAGCTTCTCGAAGCCGCGCGCCGGGTTGCTCTCGATCTCGGCGATCTCCTCGGCCGTGAAGCCGAAGTCCTCTGGCCGGAACTCTCTCACCATCTCCTCGGCCAACTTGGCCAGCTTGCCCTTTAGGAAGCGCTCCGGAAGGGGGGGGAGGGCTGCGCCTGCTCCCGCCCCGCCGAAAAGGCTGGAGAACTTCTCGGAAAGTCCGGCGAAGTCGACGCCGGACAACTTCTCCTTCCAGTCGTTCATCATCTTCTCGGCCGCCTCCTTGCCCAGACCGCTCTTGTCATCGTAGGCCGAGCACAGATCGAGCAGGGAGAGGTAATCATAGATGGCCTTGCAGGTCTTTGTGGAGACACAGGACCAGAGGTCATTGGAGATGGTGACGCCGGGAAGGACCGTCCCGGGGCTCAAAAGGATGGTATCGGGCTTCAGGTGGACCTTGAGGACGTGCTTGATATACTGGTCGCGGCGCTGCTCGGCCGGGATGGCCTCGGCGGCTGCGAGCTCGGTCGCCAGTTCCGGAAAGGTCTCTTTGAGATCGGCAACGAACTCCGTATACTTGGATTGAAAGATAGTCTCGGACGGGTCCATTCTACGAAGACCCGTGGAAGACTATGGGAGGTGTTTTTACGCTGTTTTAAAAGGGTGACTTCGCGGCCCGCGCCTTCTCGCACAGCACACAGAGCACCTTGAGATACTTCCAGATGGCCGACTGATTATCGGGCGTCATGTTCGGCCAGTGCTTGTCGAAGATGAGAAGGGCCGGTGATATCTCATTGAACTGGCCCTGGATCTTGGATCTGGCGAAGCCGATTACCATATCGGCGTCCTCGCGCTTAATAGACTCATTAAGGTCCTTGTAGACATTCTCCCAGAAGAGATCGAGGATCAGCTTCGGATTGATCTTCTTGGCGCCCTGGATGGCCTCGAGGGAGAGCTTGATGTCGCGCTCCTCCGGAAAGGTCTCCGAAAGCTCCTCAAAGAAACGGATAAGCTGTGTATTAAAGGCACCGAGGGCACTCATCTATTGATATAGACGCGGCAAAGCTTTAGATTATTTGGCCGCGTTACCGGCAAGCCGCGTTACCGCCGAGCCGCGCCCTTCTGGATTCCCATCTCACGATCCCTCTGGTAGGCCTCCATCTGCTTGTCGAACATCTCCTCTTTCTTGGAGCGGCGCTGCGAACTCTGTGCAGGAGTGGGAGCCCCCATAACATCAGATGATAGGCGGTCGCCGTTCGAGGCTGCTCCGCTCAAAAAGGAGAAGGCGCCGGGCATTGTCATTCCGCCCGTGCCCGTGGCGGAGGTGTCGGCGTCGATGCCGCTGTAGCTGAAGCCCTTGGCGAAGTTGACCTGCTCGGCCACGTTGAAGCCGAGAGGGTCGGCACCCCCAGTCTCTGGGGCAGACGGGGTCTCCTTCAGGCGCTTCTCATATATCCAGTTCATGAGCTCGGCGTCGGTGCGGGGCTCGGACTCTCCTGCGATAACGATGGTCGGGACCTTTTTCAGCCAGCTCGGGAGCTGGGGGCGTGTCGGAGAGGGATCGACGCAGACAAACTTGAACTGGGTCTTCCAGGGAGTCGTATTGAGTTCCGTTATAAAGGCCTTCGACCACTGGCACTTATTGCTATAGAAGCACACATGGATTGGATTCGATATCTGCGACATGCGCTGCTATTTAAAATAGCTAACGTCTTGTGTTCAGCGTGAACGCAGCCGGGCCACCTAAAATTGCGCCAATGGAAAGAAGAAGGCTCACCATATAGAATGGCTACTCAACGCAAGGCTCGGACAAAGGCTCCTGCAATCGCTGCCCCCACCAACGTCTTCAAGGACATCCAGCGTGAGAGAAACGTCATCCGCTTCACTCTGGCGCCCACCTCCGTCTCCTACGCGAATACTCTTCGCCGGACGATCATTACGGATGTGGAGACGGTCGGCTTCGTGGCGACCATCAAGGACGACGGCACGACCTCCGACGTCCATATTACAAAGAACAGCACCCCGATGAGCAATGAGATGCTGGCCCACCGTATTGGTCTTCTCCCTGTTCACGTCAAGGATCCTCTCAACTGGTCGCCCGACGAGTATACCTTCAAGCTCGATGTCACGAACGACTCCAGCGATATCCTCGACGTCGTGGCGGCCGACTTCAAGGTCTACAAGAACCGGGGCGCCGAAGAGGAGCCGCTGCTCGTGCCTAGCGTCGAGTTCTTCAACCCCGACCCCGTGACGAAGGACACTTGCCTGATCGCCGTTCTCAAGGGTCGCACGGGTTCCCAGGAGCCCGAGAGCATTCAGCTTACGGCTACGGCGACGGTCGGCACCGGTCGGGTGAATGCGGCCTTCATGCCCGTCACCAGCCGCTGCGCCTACGGCTACACGCTCGATACGAGCGAGGAGCGCAAAAAGGAGTTGTTCACGGCCTGGCTGGCAAAGAGCAAGAAGGTCGTGCCCTCAGAGCTGGAGTCGAATGCCGTGCGTAAGGGCGAGCTGGAGCGCGAGTTTAACACCATGGAGCGGCAGCGCTGCTTCCTTATTGACGGGGCGGGCGAGCCCTACAGCTTCGACTTCATTGTCGAGAGCGTCGGTGTCCTCGACCCCGCCTACTGCGTGGCCCGGGCTCTAGAGCTTCTCCAGGCCAAGCTTCTTCGCTACTCCTCGATCGACGTCGGCGATCTTCCAGAGGGCCTCAAGATCCAGCCGGCGGATGCGCAGATGAAGGGCTTCGACCTCATGTTCCAGCACGAGGATCACACTCTCGGCAATCTGCTCCAGACCTACATGGAGCAGAATATGATGGACTCGAAGCGTATTAGCTACGTCGGCTACAAGGTGCCGCACCCTCTTCGTGACGAGATGCTGCTTCGCGTGGGGGTCGAGGACGGCATGGAGCTGACGGCGCGCGCGGCTGTGGCGGAGGCGGCCAAGGGTTGCGCTCTAATGTTTAAGGGCTGGCTGGCTGACTGGGCCTCGGCATAACGTTAGTGACACAAGTTAAACCATCCGAACGAAGTGAGGGTGAGCTTAACTTTGGCAGTTCACGTTATACTTATTTTATGAACTTATCGGTAGGATGGACGGTTCAATCCATGTATACTGCATTAATCTAAAGCATCGAGCGGACCGCTGGAAGAGATTCTCCGAGCAGCCCGAGGTCGAAACTATCATGAAGAACCATTCTTTTGAACGGTTCGAGGGCATCAATGGTTCCGCCCTCGATATCCAAAACGACGCCCGTATTTCTCTGCGGACGAAGCGCAATATCCGCGAGAATCAGCGCCGTGATCACGAGGAGTTGGATTCCGCAGGAGGTGTCGGCTGCTATCTGAGTCACACGACCGTCTGGAAGAAGTTCCTCGAGCGCTCGGAGCCCTACGCCATAGTCTTCGAGGACGACGCTACAATCCCGGTGGGCTTCATGAGCCAGCTCTATAAGGGTATGCGCGAGGTCACTCTTCTTCCCCAGACGCCTGATCTCTGGTTTTTTACTGGTCCTCTCGACTGGTATTACGACTATAAGGGCAAGGAACATCCCAGTAAACATCCTACGGGACCCTGGATTACCAATACGTGCGCGACCTTTACTGGCTATCTTATAAGCAGAAGAGGCGCGGAGAGACTTCTTGAAACGGCCTTTCCTATCGATATGCACATTGACATGTATAGCTGTTTAGCGGGTGATCTGGGCCGTATTTACACTGTATACAATACGAACGTCTCGGTGAAGCCCTTTGCCCTAAAGGGTCGCGATACGGACATTCAGGTGGAATCGGGCTGTCTCATATGTGATGTGCCGACGAACTATTCGAACAAGGGTATCATTATTGTGAATGTGCCCATACTTATTATAGCTATGGGAGCCTTGATGGGGATGTATTTCCTGGGAATAAAAAAGGGTGGTAAATAAGAATGTCAAATGCGGACCGCTCCTTCAGAGTGGCTACCGGTAACTTGAGGATGTAACGTTAGTGACACAAGTTAAGCCATCCGAACGAAGTGAGGGTGCGCTTAACTTTGGCACTTCACGTTACCGGTAATCTTATCACGCCCCACTATTAGAATGGCCCGAACACGTTCGAAGCGCAAGGCTCAAAAGACACGTAAGATTCATCGCGGCGGCGACTATCTCAATGACTATGAAAAGAAGGAGGCTGCCCTCAAAGCCGCTGAAAAGAAGAGAAGAGATAATACTGCGGCTGCTAGAGCAGCTGAAAAAGCTGCTCGAACACCTGCTGCGATTGAGAGTAAAAAGAAGGCCGATGCAGCAGCCTTTCACGCCGTTGGAAAGTCCGGCATGGCGATACTTAATAACTCGGGCCTAGTGCACCGATCAAAGGGCGATCCGCACAGCCTTACTCGGGCCTTACGCCAGCATCAGAAGGAGCAGTTCTTCTAACAGGCCGAAACAGAGAAATCCATCTCCTGCGCATCAGGCTGTGCCACTGCATCAGGCTGCGCCACTGCAGCCACGTAGGGTTCCGCGGCGATTAGCCGCTTCTGCTCAAAGTCCCGCAGCTCACTCACGACACGCACGGCCTCGAAGCTGCGCACCACGTGACCCTTCTCACGCAGCTCCTGGAGCCAGAGCTTGTGAAGAAGGAATACCGCCGGCCGATAGGCCTCGGGCAGACCCTTGAAGGTCATCGTATGCGCCTTGTGGACATCCACGTAGGCGGCCAACACATTCTCCGTGCGGGCGCGCAGCGTCTGCTCATAGCTCCAGAAGATATCCCGATCCTCCGAATAATGCTTGAGATACTCTACCACCTTCTTCTCCTTCCGAAGGCGAAGAAAGCGGTCCTCCGCCGTGGCCTCGTTGCCGCGAAGTGAGCGCAACATGCTATAGGTGCTGCTGCGAAGACGCCAGCGACCACCGGCACCATCCTTAAAGACCAGTCCCTGCCAGCGCCAGCCGCGCTGAATAGCCGTCCGCTGCAGCATCTCACGGGCCTCGCCGTCCTTGAAGCGGCGCGTGGCGTAGGAGTGCACCTGGAGGCGGCCAAAGGCCTGCGGCCAGTTCACGGCGCGCTCACAGACCGTTACAGCACCCGACGCCGAGACGTAGCCGACGTGGATCGCATACAGCGTCGGCGTATCGACCTTGGCGACCACGCGGTGGGCGGGATGCTGCACAACGAAGCTGGCGAAGCAGGCCGTGGCACCCTGGTCCACACGCGCGACCTCCATGACCCCGTGAAGAGTCGCCACGTCGACCAGCGAGGACTCGGCCAGCGCCTCCGTGAACATTGTCGCGAAGGTCGTATCACTATAGAAGCGATTGTTGCCGCCGATCGTAGTCCGGGTGGCCAGCTGAAAGGAGTTGTCCGACACGAAGGCGTTCACCATGACACCGTCGACGAAGTCCTCGGTGGCCGAGAGCTGGACGTCGACGGGAGGCTCGCCATCGCCGGCCTTTGCGGGGGCCATGCAGACTGGGAGGTTCGACTCCGTGTTCCAGACAACGGAACGAAAGAGGGCAGTATCCTTCGTGCCACGCGTATAACGAATGACGACGAGAGGGCTATCGGGGCTCTCTACAATACGGAGGCTGCCCCCCTCGACTGACTGGAAATATGGCTTAAGCTCGGCCCAAGTAGGAAAGCGCTGGCGGAGGGTCTCAAAATGACTGATACTATATGACATTCTGTCTTAGCTATATGATGGACGCTTAAGCCGGCAATTTTTCGGGCGTTGGCGCCCCCCTTCTTTAACACAACCAGGTAGATAGGCCGATGTCAGTAGAAGAAGATGAAAAACGAGAAGGGGTCATCGAGGGCCAGGGTCTGAATCCCGTGGCTGCACCTCTTTCCGAAGAGGCCCCCGAGTTCGAGCTCGGTGATAAAATCCATATAATGGGTGGTCGCCTGGATGGAACGCGTGGTCGCATCTACTACATGGACGATGAAATCATCCGTATTCTTCCCGAAGGTGTCTCCGACAGACTGGTGGACATCAACATTGTGGAAGATGAGGGAGGCCGTGATCTCGACCCTAAGCTTAATATTGAGCAACTCTTTTTGGTTTCGAAACGGGCCGCCCCAGCCTTCGTAGCCCAGATCAATGCCCAGGTTGGGCAGCTCGTCGACACCTTCAGCCAAAACGGCGATTTCGGGATTCAATACACGGTCAAGTCGATCAACGAGGCCGACGACTCCATTGTTCTCCAGGACGAGACCGGCGGAGATCTGGACCT
>Ga0114962_10003139_pt1 | contig 13497 bp, 12 predicted proteins | sample C_130820_MF_Meta_FD_87017 | JGI IMG/M metagenome (GOLD analysis project Ga0114962, IMG submission 87017) | Freshwater microbial communities from Lake Croche, Canada to study carbon cycling - C_130820_MF_MetaG | ecosystem: Environmental > Aquatic > Freshwater > Lake | place: Lake Croche, Canada... | reverse complement strand
ATGGAATTAGGATATTTTTCCTTTAATTCTTGATAACTGTTTAAAGCTTCAGTAGGTTGTTTTAATTCCTCAAAAACTTTTCCTGCTTTTAGTAGGAATCTTGGGGAAGTAAACTGATTATCATCTAAATGGGCTGCCTCGCTGTATAATTTGGCTGCAGTTGCATAGTCCTTTTTTTGACAATAAGCATCTCCTAAAGCGCCTTTAAATAATGGTCCTAGAACTAGACTTTTTGAGTTGAATCCTTCCAGTGAATTAATCGCATCTTCATATTTACCTTTTTTAAGGTAAATGAGTCCGCAATAAGCTTTAGCTAATTTACCAGCATCTGTGGATGAATACTCCTCAGCAACGGCTTCAAATCCCATATTTTTACCATCACCTTTCAATGCCCAGTTCATACTGTCCATATCAAAGTAACGTTGAGCTTTAAACATCTTAACAACTGCTTCTTTTTCGGCAGGTTTAACTACAAACTCTTTATAGCCAAAATACGCTGCAATCAATAGAACGATTCCACCTACTACATAAAGTAAGTTTTTACTATTGTTATATATAAATACCTCTATTTTAGCTAAGGAACTAGCATTTCTAGGTACATGAACGTCGTGATTTGACTGTACAGGCTCTTTAATTTCTTCCATTTTGAATTAAAACTTACGTTTTCGTTACGTGATTGAAAAAGTATGAATTTGCAAAATTAGTACTTATCTATCAAAAATGGATAATCCCCTTGAACATAGTTGTCCTCATAAAGTTCCTCAGGATTTGGATATGGGGATGTCTCTGCAAATTCAACCGAATCTTCCACTATAGCCGCAATATCTTGGTCAACTTTCTCCAATTCCTCTTGACTCATCCACTTATTTTTTAGGATGATGTCTTCCACATGAGTTATCGGGTCTTTTCCTTTATACTCTTCAACTTCCTCCTTAGTTCTGTACTTAGCAGGATCGGACATGGAATGTCCTTTATATCTATAAGTTTTGATTTCTAAAAATGTCGGTGTTCCGTCTTTTCTTGCTCTTTCTGCTGCCTCACTAATAGCATGATGAACAGATTCTGGATTCATTCCATCTACTTCAAAGGATGGCATGTCATAACTAACGCCAATTCTCCATAAATCTGGAACGTTTGTCGTACGTCCTACTGCAGTTCCCATTCCATATCCATTATTTTCACAAATAAAGATAACAGGTATTTTCCATAGCATAGCCATAGTGAAGGTTTCGTGCAAAGCCCCTTGACGCACTGCACCGTCCCCCATTGAGCAAATAGTGACATTATCTAATCCTTTATATTTATCTGCAAAGGCAATTCCTGCGCCCATCGGGATTTGAGCCCCAACAATTCCGTGTCCACCAAAAAAGTTTTTCTCCTTGCTGAACATGTGCATAGACCCGCCTCTTCCTTTAGAGCATCCTGTAACTTTACCATAAAGTTCTGCCATGACTTCTCTAGGAGTAATTCCGCACCCGATAGCGTGTGCGTGGTCACGGTAAGCTGTAATCATTTTATCTCCTTGTTTTAAAGCAGAAACAGTTCCCGCTACTACCGCCTCTTGACCGATATATAAATGACAAAATCCTCTAATCTTTTGCATTCCGTACATCTGACCCGCTTTTTCTTCAAAGCGACGCATTAATAACATTTCATAATGCCATTTGATGTACTGTTCTTTTCCAAATTTTGGTGCAATATCTAAATTATATACCTTTGATTGATAATCAGAAGCAAAAATCATCCCTTCGTTTTGGGCTTTAGATTCAACCTTTTTAGCAGGTTTCTTTGTAGTCATACTATTAGTCGTCACTGGTAACTGAACTTAAAAGAACAAAATTAAGGATTTTTATTCCCTTTTTAAGATAGTACCCTAAAAAACAAAGAACTTTGTACCATGGAAAAATTAAAAGTCATTTTTGAGGACAATCATTTACTTGCAGTACATAAACCTGCAGGTATTCCTACTCAAGGTGATGAATCAGGGGATGAACCCTTAGTGGATATGGTAGAAAACTATATCCGATTGATGTATCAAAAACCCGGAAATGTATACGTTGGACTGCTCCATAGATTGGACCGGCCCACAGAAGGAATCGTATTGTTTGCAAAAACTTCCAAAGCTGCGGCTAGAATGAGCAAAATGTTCCAAGAACGGAAAATCAAAAAAACCTATATGGCCATCACCCACGGAAGGCCAAATCCAGAAGAAGGAAGGTTATTCAACTATTTATGGAAGGATCCTAAAAACAATAAAGTTTATTGCTATGATAAAGAAAAAACGGACTCCAAAGCAGGAGAGTTGTTTTATCAATTATTAGAAATGGACGGAAATATGAGCTTGATTAAGGTAAACCCAATTACGGGACGTCCTCATCAAATCAGAGCGCAACTTTCATACATACGTTGTTCAATTGTTGGTGATACCAAATACGGAAGTAATTTACCCTTAAACGATAGGTCAATCTGCTTACTATGCTATGAAATGGAATTTGAGCACCCTGTCAAAAAAGGAGAAATCGTTACCGTCCGTAGTGCAACACCAGAAACTAAGTTTTTTGATAAGTTTGACTTTTTTAAAGAAAAAAGGAAGAAGGGAAAATGGAACGGGGAATAATAATGAGTTTAAACTCATTATAACCAGTTAATAAGAAAATAGAATTTAATAATACAAAAATAATTGAAAGAATTAATTCCCCCTTGGAAGGGGGTGGTCTGCGAAGGCAGACCGGGGGATGTTTCTTTAATTTATTTGATTACTCCACCATCACCTTACTATAGCCACTCCATCCAGAGTTATCTTGAACCCTTATCAAATACAATCCTTTAGGGATTTCTAATGACAGTTCAACTTTATTAGATGATTTGATACTTGTAGAATAAATCAACTTTCCATCAAGTCCATATACCTGCACTATTCCTGAATTAATATAATTAGTAAGATAAATTATTCTATCCGTACCCACTGGATTTGGGTAAATGGCTAATTTATTTTCTTCCATAGGACTAGCAACCATAGAAGTTATATAATCTACTGAATCGTAAGTGTAGGTTTGGATACTTATTGTAGGGCAAGTTGGTGTTGCATTAGCTAAGCCAGAATAATCATATCTCAACACCTTACTTAATATTTTATTAGAATTGTAAATATATTTAAATGTTGTGAAAGGCAAAAACTTACCATAACTCTCGTCATATCTTAATAAAATATACTTTGAAATTGCCGAATCTTTGTTTAGTATTGTAGAATCAATATAATATGATTTGGTTGAATAACCTAGCCAATAATGTACATTAGTAAAGTTTGCATTTCTAATATATTTTTCAGTTAACCAAACTTTATTATTTTCTGTATAATTGTAGAATAACTGAGAATCCTTATAGTTTTTATTACGTAAATTTATATAGCTAGCATTTTGAATGAGTCCAAAATTTTTATAAATCTTTATTCTGTAGGTAGAATCAAGATTATTTGATGTATAATAATACTGAATTCCGTTTTTAATCATACTATCAACCCCTAAATTAACACCAAAATATGTGTAGGTGAGCAGGCTATCAAATCCTAATTTATTTATATAAATCGTATCTAATCGCTCTATTTTCATTGTAACATTCAAAATATAATGTTTAATAATTCTAAAATCCTTGAAGTAGATATAACTTAAACTGTCTAGCGCAATGGAATCTTTATTTGAATACCCATAATGTGTTCGGGAAATTATTTTACCATTCTTATCATAATTATTTGAAATACTACTATATTTAAATAGCCTACCAGAGGTATCATAGTAATAATCAAAGCTATCTGTTTTGTCTGGGTATTTATAAAAAACCGATACCTCAGTATTCTTAAAAGATTTATTCCCGCATTCTTGAACTACTGTTTTTATAGTGGTTTTAACCCCCTTGGCACTAGTAAGTACCAAGGAGATTAAAATAATATAAGTTATCAAAACTATTTTTTTCATTAATAACAATCAATCGTAATTGTGGTGACTCCAGCTGATACTGTCTGTATAACTTTAATTCCACCGCCACAAGTATTGCACCAAGGGTCTCCTGAAAAGTTAGGATAATCAGTTGTTTGTGTATAATTTAATGGACTGACTGTAAAATTAGAAATTTTCGTTGAGTTATTTACCTGAAAAGTAACAGCATCTGCACAATGACATCCATCATCACATTGTTCACATGGAATTTGTAGAATTGCTGTACTAGTATGGGCGGGTATAGAAATGTTTAAAACATTATTACATGGGGCTACAATGGATTCTAGGGTAATTTCGCAACCAGTATTATTTACCCATTTCCATTGGCCACAACCTCCTGGTGGGCAGTTATTCGGTCCTGAACATTGTGCATTGCTATTTAAAGAAGTAAGTGTCATTAACATTATAAATAATGTTAAAGTAGAAAGTGCCTTAACCACTCTTTTAAAAGGGGTTACCAAAAAGTTTGTGGTACGCTGTAGTACGCTGTAGTGCGCTGAAGTACCCGTCATGTTGAATCTTTTCATAATAATTAATTGTGTAATCTTGTTTAGAATTACAAAACAAAAATATGGTTAAATCTTTAGAAATGCAAATTTCTTTTGCACTTTTTTTTAATCCCTTTAAGACGCTATTTTTATTCTACTCTACCATCACCTTACTATAGCCACTCCATCCAGCGCTATCTTGAACCCTCATCAAATACATTCCTTTAGGGATTTCTATTGGCATTTCAACTTTATTAGATGATTTAATACCTGTAGAATAAATCAACTTTCCATCCAATCCATATACCTGCACTATTCCTGAATTAATAGAATTACCAAGATAAATTATTCTATCAGTACCCACTGGATTTGGATAAATGGTCAATTTATTTTCTCCCATAGGACTAGCAACCATAGAGGTAATATAATTGACTGAATCGTAGGTAAAGGTTTGTACTTCTAAACTGGGACAAACAAAAGATGAATTTGAAAAGCCAGAATAATTAAAATGAACAACCCTTTTTCTACTTCCGTTTGAATTATAATAATACTTGTAGGCATCAAATGGCAAAAATTTACCACTAGACTCATCATACCTAGTGGAATTCATGCTAAATATTAAGGTATCTTTATTCAAAACTATTGAATCGATGGTACGAGATTTAATATCTTTTGATTTATATTTATATTGAATAGATGAATCAATAAAAAGTAGGTTGCTAACAATCCTGTGTTTGTTGTAAGCAGCCAGGTAACCTCCGGTGTAATATAGGAATATTTGACTATCTGGATAATTTAAAGTTTTACGCCAAAGAGTTGTATCATTATGAATTTTAGTTTGATTTTTATAAATCCAAATGAGAAAGGTTGAATCTAAATTCTTACCAGTGTAATAATTTTTATACCCATGCCTAATCATGCTATCAACACCATAACTAATTCCAGAATTGTCAAAATAAAAGCACAAACTATCATTGCCATTTTTATCTAAATAAACGGTATCACCAGTAATTAATAATTTAGCTCCTCCAAATCTATATTGCGTAAATATTCGTTCTTTTTTAGAGTAATAGTATGAAATACTATCAATAATATTAGAATCAGTAGATGTATAGGAATAATTTTTAATTGAAATAATTCTGCCCTTTAAATCAAATTTTTGAAATCTACCGCCAGATTTATGTAATTTCCCCGTAGAATCATAATAATAAACAAAACTATCTGATTTTTCCACGTATTTATAATAAATTGAAAAGGAAGTATTGGTTGGATTTTTTGCCCCACAAGGCTTGTCCGCAGTATTAATATTAATTTTAATCCCTTTGGCACCAAGAGGTGCCAAAGAAACTAAAATAATATAAATAATAATAGTTATTTTTGTCATTAATAACAATCTATCGTAATAGTATTAATACCACCCGAATAAGATTGACTTACTCTAATACCACTAGGGCAAGATGTACACCATTTAGGGGCACCAGGATAGTCTGGATAATTTGTACTCAAAGTTATATTTAAAGGTTGAATTGTTATTGAACCTGTTGTAGAACCATTAACTTGAAATGTAACCCCATCGGCACAATGACAACCGTCGTCACATTGTTCACATGGAATTTGCAAATTTCCTGTATTTGTATGTGCAGGTACAAGAATGTTTAAAACGTTGTAACAAGGTGCCGAAATGGAGTTTAGTTGGATGTCACAATCGGTGTTATTAATCCATTTCCATTGGCCACAACCACCTGGTGGGCAGTTATTCGGTCCTGAACATTGTGCATTGCTATTTAAAGAAGTAAGTGTCATTAACATTATTAATAATGTTAAAGTAGAAAGTGCCTTAACCACTCTTTTAAGAGGGGTTACCAAAAAGTTTGTGGTACGCTGTGGTACGCTGTTGTACACTGAAGTACCAGTCATGTTGAATCTTTTCATAATAATTAATTGTGTAATCTTGTTTAGAATTACAAGGCAAACATAAATTATTTTTTAGAAATTCCAAATTTATTTTGAACTTTTTTTTACAAAATATGCCCGCCACCAATCACGTCTTCGCCCTCATACCAAACAGCACTTTGACCTGGAGTAATCGCCTTAACGGAATGGACAAAATCTGTTTTTATTACGGTCCCATTTTGCTCTGGAGCAATCTTAGCCATTTCCCCTGAATCTTTATAGCGGATTTTAGCCAAAACGTCCAGTCCTGCGTCAGGAATGGAAGCATACTTCTGTAGGTTGATAAATCCAACGTTCATTGTCCTGCTTTGCAATTCTTCCTCCTCACCCAAATAGACCGTATTGGTTTCTTTATCAATTTCTACCACATAAATAGGATGCCCTAAAGCAATTTCCAATCCTTTACGTTGTCCAATGGTATAAAAAGGATACCCTCTATGATTCCCTAAAATGTTCCCTTTAGTGTCTTTAAATAGTCCTCCATCAACTTTGGCTTCCAAGGTCGGATCTTGACGTTTTAAAAAGGAGCGATAATCATTATCAGGGATAAAACATATTTCATAACTCTCTGATTTATTAGCCAATTCATGATATCCCCAATCAATTGCCATTTGCCTGATTTCTGGTTTATGATAATTCCCTAATGGCAAAATCGTCCTTTTCATACACTCTTGGCTGATGCCCCAAAGTACATAGGATTGATCCTTATTCAAATCCTTCCCTCTGGAAATAATATACCTTTTGGAATCCTCATCTTGCCTAATGGATGCATAATGCCCAGTCGCAATAAACTCACAATCCAACATATCTGCTCGTTTAAGGAGTGCCTCCCACTTAATATGCGTATTGCACAATACACAAGGATTTGGGGTGCGTCCTGCAATGTATTCCTCTACAAAATTTTGGATAACCTTCCCACCAAATTCTTGCCTAATATCTAAAATGGTATGATGAATGCCGTGTTCTACAGCGATGGATCGTGCGTCATTTATGGAATCTAAAGAGCAACAACCTGTTTCTTTAGAGTTTTTTCCGCCTGATGTTTCATAGTCCCAGGTCTTCATCGTAAGACCTATAACATCATATCCTTGTTCTTTTAACATCACTGCTGCAACGGTGGAATCAAGCCCCCCACTCATTGCAACCAATACTTTTCCTTTTTTTGACATATTCTTCAACTAAGTGGATTCAAAGTCCACCGTTACTACAAAGGTACAATCGTCAATTAAATTTAGTTTCTTGGTAAAAGGAATCCTAAACTATATTTGAATATGGATTTTTCTATTTTTACTAAAAGGGTTTCAGTGATAATCACCTTATTGACCCTAATATTATTCAATTTTAACGCATCTGCTCAATTAAAAAACTTAACCATGGAGGATGCCATTTTAGGAGGAGGACCAAACGGAAAATTTGCGCCTAAAAATCTTTCCAACCTAGAATGGAGGAATAATACTGAATACTCCTATCTATCAATGGACGGCAAAAAAGTGGTATTAGTGGATGCCTTAACCAGCATTGCGGACACCATTGCAAGACTAGAAACCATCAAAACATTCATTACAAATAAAACTGGAAGAGAAATAAAATCCCTTAAATACCTAGGATGGATTTCCAATGAACAAATTTGCTTTAGAGCAGGAAGCTATGACTATTTTTACTCTGTAACTAAGCATACCTTAGAATCAGAAAAATACATTTCTGACAAAGCCGAAAACATAGATTTTAATCAAAAAACATTAAGACACGCCTACACCTTAGGAGACGGACTCTATGTAGACGGAATCCTGGTTGACCCTGACACTGCGAAAGGAATCGTTTACGGAAAAGCAGTTCATAGAAACGAATGGGGAATCAAATCAGGAACGTTTTGGAGCCCCTCTGGTAAATTATTAGCCTTTTATAGAATGGATGAAAGAATGGTCACAGACTACCCTATTGTCCATATAGACAGCCGTCCTGCAAAAGTGGATTTAATTAAATATCCTATGGCAGGAATGAAAAGTCATGAAGTGACCATAGGAGTTTATAATCCTGAAAAAAAATCAATCATTTACTTAAATACCGGACTTCCAAAAGATAAATTTCTAACCAATGTTTGTTGGAGTCCTGATAATAAATACATTTTTATTCAGGAATTAAATAGAGCCCAAAATGAAATGTCATTAAATCAATACAATGCAGAAAATGGGGAATTTGTTAAAACATTATATGGAGAAAAACATCCTAAATATGTGGAACCATTATATCCGCTTTATTTTTTTAATGACCATCAATATCTATTTATAAGCGCAAAAAGCGGTTACCGTCACTTTTATATTGGGGATATAGATCACCCATATCAATTAAAACAATTCACCACAGGGGATTGGCAAATAGTGGATATTCTTGGAGTTAATGAATCCAATACCGCCATTTATTATACCTCCACTCAATTTAGTCCTACATCAATTAATGCGTATAAACTAAACATCCCTAAAAAAATAAATGTGCTGACAAAAAATATCCTAACACCTGAAATTAAAATGATTACAGGAGGATTGGGAATGCACCAAGCCGTCGTTTCTAAAGATGGAAAATACGTCATAGATAAATATTCCAATACAACTACTCCAAGAAAAATTGATATCCGCAACTGCAATTCAGGGGAAATAGAAAGCAATGTTTTAACTGCATTAAATCCTTTAAATAACATCAATCTAGGACAAATGAGGTTATTTACAATCAAAGCTGGAGACGGAAAAACCGACTTAAAATGCAGAATGTTTTTACCAACTAATTTTGATAGTACTAAAAAGTACAAAGCGGTCGTTTATGTCTACGGAGGTCCTCATGCTCAAATGATCACTGACGGATGGTTGGGAGGGGCAAACTTATGGTTTCAATACATGGCGGAACGTGGATACATTATGTTCACTTTAGACAATAGAGGCTCTATGAACAGAGGACAGGATTTTGAACAAATCACGCACAAACAATTAGGAACCATAGAAATGGAAGATCAACTTCTCGGATTAAAATATCTAAAAAACCTAAAATATGTGGATTCCAATAAAGTAGGTGTACATGGATGGAGCTTTGGCGGATTTATGACCACCAGTTTAATGACCAGAACTCCTTGGGCATTTAAGGTAGGCGTAGCCGGAGGCCCAGTTATTGACTGGAGCTATTATGAAATTATGTATGGTGAACGTTACATGGGTACTCCAATCAGTAATGAGGTAGGATACAATAAAAACAATCTTTTGAATTATACGCAAAACCTAAAAGGAAAACTCCTAATGATTCACGGAGGAGTAGATGATGTAGTAGTCATGCAACACTCCATGATGTACATTAAAAAATGCGTGGACAACAACATCCAATTGGATTATTTTATTTATTCTGAGCATCCTCATAACGTATTAGGTAAGGATAGAGTCCATTTAATGCAAAAAATATCCGATTATTTTGATATGTATTTAAAATAAAATCATGATAAAAACAACAAACTACTTAATAATTTTTTTGATGCTCCTTAGTTCTTGTTCCTACAAAGTTCAAACCAAAACTATTGTATTGAAGGACAATAACAATATGCCTTATGAAAAAGTGGTTAAGGTGGCTAATAGTGTACCAATTAATAATAAGAAACCTATCATCTACACAAGTATTGATAATAACCCTAAGCTTGAATTAATTCAATTCAAAGAAAATATCTTAATTAACAAACCAATAAAAACACCTAAAAAACGATTACTTGGAATAAAAATCACACCCATGAATACTGTTGCTGCAGTATTAGCACTATTGTTATTTATTATAAATTTGTTACTTTGTGGATTATTAATTTTATTGGTAGAAACCGATGACACCTCAAATACTTTAGCAAAAATAATGGTTCCCTTAATGTTTGTTCCGATGTTAATTTTAGAACTTTATAGTATTATTTTAGGCATAAAATTAAAAAAATATGAGGATAAGAAGTTGCGTAAAATATATTAATATATTTTACCTAAATATCATTATATTTATATTGGCAAGCTGTTCTAACAAAGTCCTAACCAAAACTATTGTTTTAAAGGATAATAACAATCAGCCATATACAAAAGTGATGAAGGTGGTCAAAAGTGCACCAATTAACGGTATCCAAACCGAATTTATAAAAAAAAGTGAGTATATTCAGGCAAGCAAAAATAATGGCATTTATACTTTTAAAAAAAAACTGAACATTTCTACTAATTATGGAGGTAGCGAGGCAATATATGATAGCATTTCTGTACTTGGATATGTATTATTACTTATTGCTGCTATACTTGGTGGGATAGTGTGTGTAGCAATTACATTCATAACAGCGAGTATTTTATCCGGAATTCTTGCTACATTGTTATTTTTAGGAATCATATATGTTATAATTTGGCAAATAATTAGAATCGTCAATGGAGAAGCTTAAATATTTTTTTAATAAAGGCAATTTAATAATACTAATGATAATTTTAAGTTCTTGTTCCTATAAGGTACAAACTAAAACTATTGTATTAAAAGATAACAACAATCAGCCCTATACAAAAATTATTAAAATACTAAACCAGGAGAAGAATGTATCATCATGTAAGAAAGAGTTTCGTTTAGAACCAACTAAAAATTTATTTCTTGCAAACAAAAACGAATACATAGAACTTGGGAAGAAATATGAAGAAAGCTATGATTTTAATCCATTTACAGACTACATGGATGTAGGGAAAATATTAGGATTAATAGGATTAATATTTTTATTGTGTTTAATTATTGCTTTTGTGGGCATATTATTTGAAACCAAATTATCTGATATAAGCTTCACTCCAGGTACAGTAATGATCATTTCTTTAATTCTGATTTTTACAACACTTTTAATTTACTTCACACATAAATTCATTAAAAACCATTGACAAAAAATGAAATTTAATCAAACAAACTACCTAATTATCTTTTTGATGCTCCTTAGTTCTTGTAGTTACAAGGTACAAACTAAAACTATTGTATTAAAAGATAACAACAATCAGCCATATCCAAAAATCATTAAAAGACTCCATTTAATCACAAATAGGCGAATAATTCTACCTGATCCTCATAATAGTGCCTGTGATATAATTGTGAGTAATCAAAATCAAATATGCATTAATAAAAACAATTTCATAACATCTGAAAACAACAAATCAAAGTATAAAACAACAACATATGATGATTTAAGAATCACTGGTTATATTCTATGGATAATATTCATGTTATTTTTTGGATTATTATGTGTATCGGTCGCATTTGCTTTTGCAGATAAAGTTGGATACTTTCCAGGTATTTTCGAAATATTATTGTTTCTAGGAATCATTTATCTAATTAGTCGTAAAATATCTAAAATTAGAAAAGGGGAAGAGTAGGATAAGGATTTAATATTATTTAGAAATTCAAATAAATAGAAGGAACTTGAAAGGGTGAAAGATACCCTACCCTTCCTTTACCAATACCTTCTCAAAAATCCCAATAGCCGATTTAATATTTTTAATATCCAAAAAAGTAATGGTAATTTCTTTATCTTTTTGTTCCATTTTACAAGTTAATGGATTGACTTGAATATAATCAATTAAATGTCCAAATTTAGAATCCTTGAATATTTTATCTGCATTTTTAGTACTCCAAATAGCCCGCATTTTTGTCCTTTTTAGGACCAACTTTTCTATAAATAATTCCTCAGCATACCACCTCAATTTAACGGAACGTAATAATTCTTTGGTAGGAAACGGAACTGGTCCAAATCTATCTTCTAAGCTATCCTCAAACTTTTGGAGGTCTTCTGGCGTTTTAATATCATTTATAGCACTATATAAACTGATTCTTTCATTAACAGAGCTCACATATCTATCCGGAATATTAACCTCTAAATCGGATTCCATGGCCGTTTCCTTTTTATAAATGGAAATATCATTTTCTCCTTCAAAAAGGTCTTTAAATTCCGCCTCTTTAAGTTCTTGCATCGCCTCTTGAAGTATTTTTTGATACATCTCCAAACCTATCTCCGCAATAAACCCAGATTGCTCACCTCCTAATAAATTCCCAGCACCGCGGATGTCTAAATCCTTCATCGCTATCTGGAAACCACTTCCTAGGTCGGTATGCTCTTCTAATGCCGCCAATCTTTTTCTAGCATCAGGCGTTAAAACACTTTTTGGAGGCGTTAATAAATAGCAATACGCTTTTTTATTACTACGCCCTACCCTTCCTCTTAATTGATATAAATCGCTCAGACCAAAATTCTGAGCTTGATCAATGATAATCGTATTGGCATTGGGTATGTCCAATCCGGCTTCCACAATATTAGTGGATACAAATACGTCATAATATCCATCAATAAAGGACGTCATTAATTCCTCTAATTTTTGTGCTTCCATTTGAGCATGAGCAACTGCTACTTTAGCATCCGGAACCATGGCCTGTACCATATCCCCAACCTGAAATAAATCTTTTATCCTATTATGGACATAAAAAACCTGACCGCCTCTTAAAACTTCATTTTCAATAGCAGTTTTAATGACTTCTGCATCAAAAACTTCAATTTTAGTACTTACAGGCTGTCTATTAGGCGGAGGCGTATTAATTACAGACATATCCCTTGCACCCATTAAACTAAATTGTAATGTCCTTGGGATTGGAGTAGCCGTTAATATTAAGGTATCCACATTAGCTTTTAATTGACGCAATTTCTCTTTTGCTCCTACGCCAAACTTTTGTTCCTCATCAATTATTAATAAACCTAAATCTTTAAATTTTAAATCCTTGCTTAAAATTCTATGCGTCCCAATTAATATATCTATTTTTCCTTCTTCTACTTTTTTTAACACCTCTTTTTGTTGCAAAGGCGTTTTAAATCTGGAAATAAAATCAATCGTTACCGGGAACTCCGCCAATCTATTTTTAAATGTTTTAGAGTGTTGAAGCGCCAATACAGTCGTCGGAACCAATATGGCAACCTGCTTTCCATCACAAGCGGCTTTAAATGCTGCTCGGATGGCAATTTCAGTTTTACCAAAGCCTACATCCCCACAAATTAGTCT
>Ga0114962_10003137_pt1 | contig 13499 bp, 12 predicted proteins | sample C_130820_MF_Meta_FD_87017 | JGI IMG/M metagenome (GOLD analysis project Ga0114962, IMG submission 87017) | Freshwater microbial communities from Lake Croche, Canada to study carbon cycling - C_130820_MF_MetaG | ecosystem: Environmental > Aquatic > Freshwater > Lake | place: Lake Croche, Canada... | reverse complement strand
CGAACTTCTCCTTGGACATCAGATACTCGTTCGATGTGTGATCATCGCCCCACAACTGCCGCCACAACTCGTCGAACGGCTTGCGAGCGATATCCTGCTGCTCGGCGATCGTCATGTTCGACAGGAGTCGGCCCACATACTCCGTGTCAGTTGGGTCATACTTACCTCGCATGAATTCTGCGAAGCTCATGCTGTCCTTCCTGCGAATCATCAGAACTCGCACCTTACCGACATCCGCGGGGATCCGCGATGTATCCAGCACCACCAGCCCACACGACAGCACTGGGTCCTTGCATCCTCTGAACACGTGCCCCTTCTCTCCGCAGTTATTGCAATACATTACGACTGGGTTTCGTTGTGGGACTGAAGTCCGTTTTTCCATTAGTTAAAGAAAGAAGTTCCCTTGTAAACACAAATGGGCGCGAGTACAAGCACACCCACTGGCGCGCCAGGATACATTCCCTCGGCCGCCCAGCCCTATATTCCCTCGACCATGTCTTCGACCTCGTCGATCCTCTTGGGTCTGTTTGTCGGGTTCCTGGTGATTATCGTGGTGGTGGCAGCGTTCCGCACTGTCAATGCCAGCAAGACTGTGGATGCGTCGCCTACACCGATCGACGCCAAGGCAGGAGGTACGATCCCGTCGTCGGCGATTCCACTGAATCCGGGGGCGGACTATAATCTACAATTCTGGATGTTCGTACAGGACTGGGACTACAAGTTCGGCAAGGAGAAGGAGGTTCTGATGCGCACGGATGCGACGAACCCGACGACCGTGAGCCCCCGCATCACCCTGCACCCGACGGACAATACGCTGAATGTGTATCTGACCACCTTTACTTCGGGATCCACGAGCGTGGGCAAGTACCAGCCCGGATCGGCAGTTGGCTCTACAGAGAGCGGGTCGACCTGGCTCTGCGCGATTGAGAACATTCCCCTGCAGACATGGTTCTCCGTGTCCGTTACGACCTTCCAGCGCAACTTGGATGTCTTTATCAACGGTAACCTTGTCAAGTCCACAGTCATTCCCGCCGTTCCGCGCTCGGCGACGGGTAACATCCTCGTGGGTGCCAATGGTGGCTTTTCGGGTTACATTTGCGGAGTCCACGGATCTGGCAAGGAACTCAAGCCGGCTGAGGCCCGCGATTTCTACGCTGCGGGCACCAGTTGCAAGTCGCTAGTCAATGGTAGCGGCGCCGCGGGTCCAACGGGAACTGTCTACAATCTCTTCGGGTACACGATCATCATCGAAGATTCATCGGGCAAACCCGTGACATCCACGGCCGTACTTCAAAATTGGAACATGGGATCCAACATAACGTCGTGGAATCCGTTTGGAGGTTCCAGCAGTAACGCCCCAGTCGGGCCCATTGGGTCAGCGGGACCTGCATCATCCGCCAGCGGACCAACGGGGGACGTGGGTCGCACCGGTGGCACAGGGAGCACGCGAACTAGTTAAACAAGTCTATACAGTCTACTACAATGAGGATTCTTCTCAAGTTCCCCACGCGCTCGCGTCCTCAGCAAGCACTGAAGACCCTTCGGGCTTATTGCAACATGGCAACACGTCCCGACCGCATCGGGATTGCCATGTCGTGCGACGCAGACGATGACAGCATGTCACGATCATTGGTGAAGGACGAATTTACCCGTGCAATGAGAGGTCTAGAGTGGAATCGCATTTTTTACGGAAATAATAAGACCAAGATCGAAGCGTGCAATGCCAATATGGATGACGTCGACTATTCTTGGGACATTGTCATGTTGATCTCTGATGATATGGTCCCCATCGTCAAGGGGTACGACGATGCGATCCGCTCGCATATGATGGCCTCGTTCCCCGACACCAACGGAATTCTGTGGTTTAGTGACGGGCATCAGGCACATCGATTGAATACGCTATCGATTATGGGGCGCGTCATGTACAATCAGTTCGGGTACATCTACCATCCGTCCTATAAGAGTTTCTTCTGCGACACGGAGTTTACTGACTTGTGTAGAGGAGACCTCCGCGAGAGATGTCTGTATGTGGGGACGTGTATCGTACGACACGAACATCCCGGAAACGGATATGGTACCATGGACTCGCTCTACATCAAGAACCAACTTGCCTGGAAAGAGGACACAGATACGTACATTCAACGAAAACGGTATTCTACAGACTGGACGATTCTGATTCCAACGATTCCTGGGCGCGAGGCATCTCTCCAGCGTTTGATTTCGTCTCTGCGCGACATGACCCAACGGATCTGTCCACAGTTAAAGGTTGACATTACACTTGGATTTGACGATCGCAAACTCTCGATCGGTTCTAAGCGTCAGGCTATGCTTCAAGACGCCAAGGGGAAGTATGTATCCTTCATTGACGACGACGACCGCGTGACGCCAGAATACGTTGAAGATGCTGCTCAATGTATTCAAGGGGGATTTGACTGTTGCCGCCTTCGGGGTCAGATATCTCAATGGACATTCACTCATAGCACGGAGAATCGCCTCGATCGCCCGATGGCAAACAAGACGACATTTCTTCGACCCCCGAATCACCTGAATGTCATGAAGGCTGACATTGCAAAGGCGGTATCCTTCTCAGACTCGTCTCGAGGAGAAGACCTAGAATGGACAATCAAGTTGGCTCGCGCAGGGTTCCTCGCTACAGAGTACCGCCCAGATGAACAGCGTATCCACTATATCTACGAACTCGGTGATCGGGTTCTGACCCCGAGTGTACTTGAACGCCAGCAAACCATGACATATGACCACATGCTGCAGGAAGTCCTTGTTGCACATCAATCACCACCCCCTCCTCGCAATGAACCCAGCGAGAGAGTGAATGTCAGACTGGGTCCACGAGGTTTCGTGCGAACATAGTTTGTAGAGTAGAAGCAATGCAGGAGTGGATTGTGGTCGCTGCCGTCATCATTGTCGTAGCAATTTTGCTATATGTCTTTGTCTTGTCTCGGCCCTCAGACCCAACCATGGAGGTGGTTCTGTCCGGGGGACAGTCTGGAAAGTCGGAAATGTATCCGACGTCAAAGATCTTCCGCTCGTTCAATCAGCCCGATGGAGCCGTGTTCAGTTACGCGTTCTGGATTACCGTGAATGACTTCACCTTCAACTACGGCCGCCAACGCACCATCTTCAGCAAGAACAACTGTCCGGGCGTGTACCTGGACTCCACGCCCAACGCCATGCTGGTCAAGATGAACACCTACGGCGGTAACCAAGAGACCGTGCTAATCCCGAACATCCCCGCCCAGAAGTGGATCCATGTGGTGGTTGAAGTGAACCAATACGCACTGAACATCTTCATCAATGGTATCCTGCGACAGACGCACACCATGTCGGCCCTGCCCCTCCAGAACACGGATTCGCTCGTCGTGGGATCCAGCGAGTCTGGCTATGATGGCACGATTTCGGGACTGACCTACTATGCACGGACACTCAAACCGGAGGAGACTGAGAAACTGGCAAAGGAGGAACCCTCTGCGTCAAGCATCATGCCCTCGCTGCCGCCCTATTCGGACCTCGGATGGTACATTGGGCCGTTTAAATCTGCATAAAGACTAAATGAGTTCAGGCGGTCGTCGTGGTCTTGACGTGTCGGGTAACACAGGCATGCGTATTCAGAACTCAACGGACTATCTCTACCAGAAGAAGGTGCAATTGATCTACACCACGAACACTGCAATCACGGCTAACCCCGTGATTGCCTCGTGGAAGAGTCGCAATGCCTATCAGAGCCACACTCCGAACGGCAATGGTTTCGTTCGTCAGTTCATTGCGGGGTGGCGTGAATGCGATTGTTCTGGCGGTCTCCCGACGATGGCGACGGGTAACATCACGCCTTTTTCCTGAGACCCCGCAGTTGCTTCCGAATCGTCGTCCTGCGCCCCTTGTCGGACTCAGGAGAGTATGTAAAGAAGAAGGACAGGAACTCCTTGCTACTGCGGTTCTTGGACAATTCACCATATAGTTTGGTCTTTTCCTTCAGCATGTCGTGGAGATTCGACTGGTCTCCCAGACACTCCGTCGGTGTCAAGATCTTGAAGCGACGCTTGTTGGAATCGTGAGCCAGTTCCATCAAGCGCTGGGCCACGCAGAGAATGTGGCTGACCTTGTCCTCGCTAATCCCCGAATACACATAGGCAAAATAGAACTGCAGCGTCGTCGGAATGCTGGCAATCTTGATCCCGTCCGCGGACTCATGATAGCTGTGGCACGCCTGCGTTGCGTAATAACGGAACATACATCCGTCCGATTCCACCACCTCCGTGCATTCAGGGAGAATCGCAGTGGCAGGAGTCACCTGAGGCGTGTGGCCCTTGGTCAAGCGTGCAATGACGTCAGCCTCAGCGAGCATGGTCACGGGCGTCGTCCATGTCGCATGGGATGCGTGGCGCACAGCCGCATTGAATCCGAGCAAAACCACGGGCTCGGACTGCAGCATCTTGATCACCTGCTTCTTGCGCTCCGGGGTGAGCGGCTCGTCTGCGGGTGCGTGGTCCTTGCATCGCAACGGATACTCGTCATTCAACAGCATCATCCGGTTGTAGACCTTGTTCCAGCGAGACACGTCTCCCTCGGGCCGCGACAGTTCCAGATACGTCGACATGCGCAGAAAGTTCGGGGTCACATAGTGAATTCCGTCCTTCTCGTATCCCTCGTCCCATAGCCGATCGAACAGTTCCGGATCCATCTGGGACACATCCGCAACGCCCGTGTAGTCGCCAAACACCTTGAATGTTCCCAAGTGGACTCCAGGCTTGACCTGTACATCGGGGACTCCCGCCGCACTCAGCTTGTCCGCAACTTCCATCGCGTGTTCTTGGGGAGTGGCGCTGTAGAAGTCATAATCAGGCACCTCGCGAGTAAAGTCATAGAACTGGTGCTTCGGCTTCAGCAAATTATTGATGGCCGTCCCGCCGTAACACATGACCCGATGCGACTTCAGAAAGGCCTCCACAACCTTGATGGAACTCTTGATGCTGGGGTCCTGTGTGAGCTCTTGCTCCATCTTTTCGAGCTGTTTCTCGGCGATGGTATTGATCTCGACAGCGTCAGGGTCACTCATTGTTAGTAGACCGATAAAAAGGGATTGGCTTTCTTTTTTTCCTTGTGAGGCAGCAAGATGCCCAGTCGGTACAATCTTCGTAAGCGTGGTGCACAGACAACCAAGTGGGTCAAGGACGAGACCCTGAATCAGCCCGACTCTGAGTCCGAGGACGAGGATTATGTCCCCCCGTCTCTCTCCGAATCCGAAGAGGACGAGGAGGAGGAGGACGAGGACGAAGACGAAGACGAGGAGGAATCCGAGGAGGAGGACAGCAGCTCGCTTCGCATCCCCAAGGGCGCCAAAGTGTCCGTCAAACTTCATATCCACACCATGGCCGGCGGTAAGGGCGGCCGCATCGACATTGAGGAAGAGTCCGAGGATGATTCAGAGGAAGAGTCTGAGGAGGAGGACTTCATCGAGCACCTCATGCAGAAGTATGTGGGCAAGAAGGGTCACGCGCCCCGCCACTCCAAGAAGAAGGAAGAGGATGAGGAGCCTGCCATGGAACTGAACGACGACGAGGAGGAGTACTACGAGGACCTTCCCAAGTCCAAGCGTCGCCGCCTCAATGAACAGATGAAGCGCTTGTCCACACTAGTTGTTGATGGAGACGTCCCTTACAAGTTCCGTGTTCTGGATCTCAACATCGCCGACACGGTCAAGGCCGCGGTGATCAAGAAGATTGACAATCTCACGGAAATGTCCATGGAGGGCGAGGGCTACAAACTGCGGTCGTGGGTTGATGCATTCCTTCGTATTCCCTTCGGCAAGTGTGTGCCCTTGCCTGTGACCATCAAGGACGGACCCGAGAAGTGCGCGGGCTTTCTGGAGGAGTCCACCAAGACGCTGGACACGGCCGTCTACGGAATGACCTCGGCCAAGACGCAGATCATGCAGATTCTGGCCCAGTGGATGTCCAACCCCGGTTCGGTGGGCAATGTGATTGCCCTCAAGGGTCCGATGGGTGTGGGCAAGACGTCCTTCGCGCGTCACGGTGTGGCCAAGGTGCTCCAGCGTCCCTTCGAGTTCTTCTCTCTGGGTGGCGCATCTGACGCCTCCAACTTTGTGGGCCACTCGTACACCTACGAGGGTTCGACCTGGGGTCGCATCGCAGACTCCATCATGGCGGCGCGATGCATGAATCCCGTGCTGTATTTCGACGAGGTGGACAAGATCTCCACGACGTCCCACGGCGAAGAGATCACGAGCATGCTGATCCACTTGACGGATCGCTCGCAGAACAGCCAGTTCCATGACCGCTACTTTGCAGGTGTCGACTTTGATCTGTCGCAGTGCCTGTTCGTGTTCTCCTTCAATGACGAGACCAAGATCCACCCCGTGCTCAAGGATCGTATGCAGATCATCAACTGCTCGGGCTACACCTGGGAGGAGAAGGCGTCGATTGTCAATCAGTACATCTGGCCACAGATTCTGGAGCGCATCCAGCTCAAGGACCAACTGACCATGAGTGAGGAGGCCATCAAGTATCTGATCTCTGAGTATTCGAAGGACGAGGAGGGTGTGCGCAGCTTGATCCGCACTGTCGAGACCCTGGTGACCCGTATCAACCTCCTGCGCATCGCAGGAGAAGCAACCGCCAAGAAGTATGTCTTCTACAAGGAGATCAAACTGCCACTCACCATCACGTCAGATTTGTGCCGCCATATCCTGCAGGATACCCTGCGGCAGACGAATGAATCGTGGAGACATCTCTATACATAAAGATGTTGATCCCTCTTCACGATGTCATCACATCTTATAACATCAAACTCACTGGAGTTCTCCACGTTGGAGCCCATCAATGTGAAGAAAACGATGCATATCTTGCTGAGGGTGTGCAGCAAACCGACATTTTTTGGGTAGAGGCCAATCCAGAGATCACAAAGACATTGACACTTCCCAATGTAATCACCGCAGCTGTGTCGGACGTGGTTGAAACGGTTGTCTTCAATGTGACAAACAATGGGCAAAGTAGTTCAATTCTCCCTCTCAAGGATCATAGTATTGTCCACCCAGAGGTTCATGTGGTGTCAACACAGTCCATGACCACGCAGCGATTGGATGATATTGTGAGGGAACACGGTGTCCGCGCGAATTTTCTCAATTTGGACATTCAAGGTGCTGAACTAAAAGCACTCAAGGGTCTGGGATCTTACATTGATCAGTTCGACTGCATTTATACGGAAGTAAATACACGTGAACTCTACGCAGGATGTGCATTGTTGCCCCAGTTAGACGATTGGTTGCGGTGGCATGGGTTTTGGCGCATGCGGACGTCTATGTACGAAAACTGTGGCTGGGGAGATGCCGTCTACATTCGCTCCAAAGATGAGTACTGCTTAATGTCAAAGGGACGTGCTGGTAACCAATTGTTCCAACTCGCGGCATGTGAACTTCTCAAAAAGACAACTGGACGCCCCTTTGTGGTTCGATTTGATGACCCTTGGATGCTTGGGTCTGTACTCCAATACGTTCCAAAGCAGGGGAGGAACCCGTCGTTTCAGATCAATGATGAATACTTTGAAGACTGGAGAATTCTCAAGGGACATGAGGAGACTATTAAAGAACTCTTTGCATTCCGCGCACCACTTGTGAGCAGAAACGAATGCATTGTCCATCTTCGGTTGGGCGATGTTGGAGACACAACATCGAAAATGGGAACTGCATATCCCCTCTCCATGGTGAGTCACTTACCAAGGGGAGTTCCAATTCACATCATGTCGGACACTCCAGATCATCCGTATGTTCGGATCTGCTTGGATACGTTTGCGCGCGAAGGGTATAGTGCCGACGTTCTGCCCCCTCAGCCATTTGAGCATGACTTCCTTCGTCTTGCTCAGGCTAAATATGTCCTGGGTTCATCCTCCACCTTGATCTTTTGGATTGGCCTGCTTGGGGCACTCAATCTTCCCGGCAAGCAGACGTTCGTGTTTCTGAGTTCAAAGATGCCCATGAGTTTCCGGCAAAAGGGATTGTACACGAATGACCCTCCATGGTTCTGTACATTGATTGACATGGACTGCGGACAATAAGTTTCACAATGGTCCTTGAGTATAGGAAATGAAGGTTTTCTCCTTCTGCCTCTATGGCACGGAGCCCAATTATTACACTGGGCTCCTCGAGAATATCGATATTATTCGAGAGTATTATCCCGACTTTACCATTGTGGTGCACAAGGGATTCTGTGATCCGTCGTGGGTGATTCCCGATGGTGTGGAGGTGAACATTACGAATCGTGAAGGCGCAATCAATGCACTTCTCCGATACATCTCACTCCCGTACACAGAGATTGGCTTCATACGCGATACCGACTCTCGGATCACGGCTCGTGACCGTTGGTGCATTGACGAGTTCTTGAAGTCCAACAAGTCTTACCATAATATCCGCGACCATTACTGGCACTCATCCAAACTCATGGCCGGACTGTTTGGGTGGAAGAAACCACTGTCAATCATGATTCCAACACACGAAGTTCCATATGGATACGATGAAGAGTTTCTGGCCGAGACTGTCTATCCTATGATCAATAATGATCTCTTGGTTCACACCTGCAACCGTGCCTATGCTGGTGAACATGCAGAATGGATCGAGAGACCCTACGATGACGACCATGATTTTGTAGGCAATGTAATCTGGGACGGCAAGCCCAAGTTTTCGCATATCATTGATATCCCCAGAGATGTGAACATCTTACAGGGAAATGACCAATTTGCACTTGTGAAGCGGATTACAGATTCAATTGATCCGTTAAGTATCTCATGGTATCATCGCTGGCACGTGTATGATTCAGCATTCCGTGCATGTCTTCACCTAGGTGACTTGAAGAAGGCGCAGTTCTGGATGGGGGCATTCGAGTTTTCTGATGTGAGTCCACACACCATGCGCAATTCTAACTTTTTGATCCCTATGCTTGGACGGGTTGTGGCAAGTTTCGATTCCAAGCGAGAACCCAAAGAAGGCGAAGTCGTGGTTGTCTACGGAGACTACCCAGATTGGCATCGTGCGCTTCCTGCTACGAACAAGATGTACCGACATGTGAGTTTCTTCAATCAACTCAATCACGACGTGGTTGAATCGCATCCGTGTTGGGACTCTGTGGACATTATTTACGTACTTAACCTAGAAGAGCGGGTGGATCGATATATGGAGACATTGTCATCTCTGGCAAAGGTGGCTGCACCTCTTCACAAGATTCACCATTATAAGGCCAAGGTGGGAGGACCACTTTCGCCATATACGGGTGCAACCAAAAATCACGTGGATGTGATTCAACACTTTGAAGACACGCCTGGACTGAAGACGTGTTTGATTGTGGAAGACGACATTGTCTTCACGGACGATGTCAATCGTGTCCAAGAGTCAGTTGCGGAGTTCTTCCGGAGATCATATGAGTATACACTGTGTTTCCTCTCCTTGGCTCGGTTTGAGGAACGCATTCCATGTGATGACCTGTTGTCCATTACCAAGCAGCCGTGTACAACCTCTTCGGCTTACTTTCTTCACAAACCCACATCAACCGAAGTACTCCGAGTTACGCGTGAAGGACTGGACATTATGATTCAGACGAACGGAGGACGTTCCGATGGGTGCATTGACCAGTATTGGTGCTTCCATTTGCCCATCATTCATTTCTTCAAGAATAAGTTGGCCTACCAACGCCCATCGTATTCTAACTTGAGGCGCACGGTCATTGCCCATCTAGATTAGTGACGATACCGTTACGACAAGGACACCCATTCCAGAGAACTGAATGGAATATCAACCCGAGTGGGTGTTGCATCGGCAAAACTCACGTAACATGAGACCGTTGTGGGGTCGGACAACCGACACGACACGCAGTACTCTACGGCCGCCGACTTGAAGACAAACGGCAGTGTGATGCGTGTCACCTTGTCGATGGACTGTGTTTCCACAAAGAGATGGTAGTACTTGCGAGGCGTCGCATATTCAACCATGTGTACCAGTGTCCAGAACGCATTGCCCACCGAAATCGGCGGTGCGGATCCACAGAACGCGGAAAACATCGGGGGCGTCGGAATAGACCGACGAATCTCCCTGCGATCGAGGATCTCAAGGGGCGACCATCCGTAGATCATCATGTCCGTACCCTGGATCGGCAACCAGTTCTTCTCACACCACCGTTCATGAGGAGACTCTAGGATCTTGCAGTCAGAATATACACCGTCTGCACCGTAGCGCCCCTGAAGAAGGCGCACCTTGCCTTCGGCGTGTTCCTGTGTGGTTGCTACGAAGGACAGCCCCTCCGTGCTCTTATAAAGCCGCAGATCCTCGAGACCCATCACATGTGTAGGGAACTTAGGAAGACCCACGGTAGAGTCGTCCATCTTTGCCATAACCTCCATAGTCTCGAGGTTCACGTACGCATTCTCTGTAAGAACAGGGTGGCCGGGGGGCGTCTTGTACTCTCCATTCTCCATCCAATAATTCACATATCGCACATTGGCCATCGGATATCCACACACGGAAATCGCAGAAGGCGTATATCCTGGAAACGGCTTCGGGAGCCGCTTCGACAGATCCGTCTGTGTGGATACGATAGGATGTGCATAGAACTGAAAGTTGAAAATGACATTCATCCGGTTCACATCCGTCTTGAGCAAATAGTCCACACACGCTCGCATACCCGACTTGCGATCCGGATTGACGTAAAAGTCCAGGATCGTTCGCTCATAGTCAAATAGATACGTGTAGACGTCCATCTCAATAAACAGGGAGTCTGACGTCATAGGCATCCGCTTGCCATCGACGAGATACTGATACGCCTTGAAGTGCTTGGAGTGTTCACGGAAATACTTGGTCAATTGATAGTGGGCCTCCGCACGCGTCGGGCGCAGCGCAATAGCCTTCTGCATCCACTGCTCGAACTTGGGAATATTCTTCAACTCAAGCCAACATTTGCCGATCATGTAGTGGCTGTACCAAATCTCCTCGTCCCATCCACCCGTGAGAATCCGCTTCTTGTACATTTTGCGGGCATCTTCCCAGCGCCGCAGACAATGGTAGGATTGGGCCAGATAGAACATGTAACGCCCATTCTCCGGCTCATCTTGAAGACCCTTCTCGAGAAGTCGAACGTCACGTTCAAATTTATCTGACTTGCAGCCACCATCGTTGCGGTCATCAATAAAGCATACTGATTTGGGTAAGTGCTTGGTTGGACCCGACCAGTACTCGTGTGTAACTCCCATACACGCCCAGGGGAAATCCATACGGACCAAGCGGGTATTTGGATACTCCAGAGTACCCGCCACTTGGACGATCGTGTACCCTGGCTCTGTTAGAGTCTGATTTTTGAGTGCATCCGGTCTGAACACCATGTCCGCATCCAGAAGGAGTCCGTACGTATCCTTGAGATCCCAACATTGCTCCTTCAAGAATGCATGGGCTCGAGTGAAACTGACGGAACGATTGTAACCGAAATCCCGCCAAGGCTCCACGGTCACACATCCGACACGCGTCTTCAGGAACTCCTCTGCGATCTCGATGGTCGTGTCGGTGGATCCTGTGTCGAGGATACAGAACGCATCGACAACACCCTCGACGGCCTCAAGGCAGCGACGCAGGATTGCGGATTCGTTCTTCACCATCAGAATCAAGACAAGTTTCATCTGCGTCGGTTTATGGAAACCAGACTCCTCGCGTGTAAACAAATGTCCACAGACTTTGTCAAGCAGACCCTTCGTGAGAATCTTGGACGTGTCGTGATTCCCCACGTGGCGGACGGATTCTGGAGCATCTACGATAACGCCAAGTCTGCATGTGAGCGAAACAAGCAGCCCGACCAGATCCTGCGCACGTTCCAGAATCTCCTGACGCAGGTGCCGAAGTGGACGCCCGAGACCCTGAAGAAGGAGGTCGACCGCATTGCTGCTGCGTCCAAGTGCGATTATATGGAGGATCTTCTGCTGGGTGTCTTTGTCAGTTACATTCGTGCGTTTGCCTCCCTGCAGCAGGTCAAGTCGGAGCATGTGGACATTCCGTTCACGCGCCCGTCCATGGAGGTCTTTATCCATAAGTTCTACGTCATGGCTGCCCGGGGTTTCTGGTCGAATGCCTACATGTTCAAGACGGTGGGCGTGACCTCCGAGCAGCAGGCACGTAACCGTCGTGACATTGAGGTGATGCTGGCTGACGTCCTGAACGAGGTGATTGACAGTTTCATTCCCTGGAAGGATATCAGCAAGGCATACTTCAAGGCCCCCGAGGAGAGCGCCACACCGGCTGCACCTGCGCCCGAGCCTGTTGCGGCACCGGCCCTTGTCCCTGTCGCGGAGGAGCCGAAGCCCGCCGTGAAGTTTGGAGAGAATGAGATGCAGGAATTTGAGTCAGAGACAGAGGAGAGTGACGACGATGAGCCTCCCGCTATCAAACTTGGCGAGGATGTCGGACTGGACGAGGACGACTTTGAGTCTGAGTCTGAATCGGAGGCTGAGGGTGAGGTGGACGTGAAGCCGTCCTCTGAGGCAGTTGCGTTGAATCTGTGAGTTGAAAAAGATGAGAGCCAGACAAATGGACGAGGTGTATTACTACGCCATGATTGTGGGAGTGGTGGTGGCAGTTGCAGCCGTCTTGTATGTGATGGATCGTCGATCCAAGGAGGAGCCGATGGTCTTCCTTGACGGTGCGAAGATTGCAGCGGGAGCGGGTACACTCGCCGGTGGAGTCGTCTTTGCATTGGGTGGATCGGACGGTGTGTCTGCGGCTGCAGAGCCCGTGGTTGCAGCCGTGCAGGATATGTTCGTTGGAAAGCCCGAGTTCTAAGACTGTTTGGGATCCGACCCCGCTTCCATGCCCATCGCAGGCGGCGGCGGCGTAAAGTCAAGGGGAGCCAACGTTCGACTGTTGGTCATTTTCTCGTCCTGCGGCAACGACATCAGACCGTACAGCGCAACCAAAAACACAAACGTATGGAGAGCAAACCCAACCGCCGTAGGGCAACCGCCCTTCGACGCTACGGCTCCACCAAACAACCGAGCCGACAACCGGAACGAAGTGGGACTCGCCACCAAGAAGAACAGGAGAGCCGAATACAGCGAGTACTTGAACTTCAATCCTTCGGTAAGCGCCATTATCCTTCAATCAGCAAAAAGTGCTGCCCTGCGGGAATCCGCGGCACCACGAACTGCTTGAACTTCGACATCTCCTTCCGAGGAACCGCAGTGTCCTTGCAGTAGCGGGCAATGGCCTTGTACAGCCCAAATCCGTGATAGCGGTCGTGATTGTCGCGCTTAGAACGGAACATCACCGAGGATCCATCGGGCAGTGTGGTCCACCCCAGAAAGATGTCACGCAGCGGGCTGTCCGTCGGGGCATCGGGACCCTTCGGGAACATATCCCAGAACACCGACGATGCGAACCGAACCAGGTCAAACGACGGGTTCAGTCCAATGCGGGGGTGCGACTGGTTGTAGAACGGCTCGCAATT
>Ga0114962_10003133_pt1 | contig 13509 bp, 18 predicted proteins | sample C_130820_MF_Meta_FD_87017 | JGI IMG/M metagenome (GOLD analysis project Ga0114962, IMG submission 87017) | Freshwater microbial communities from Lake Croche, Canada to study carbon cycling - C_130820_MF_MetaG | ecosystem: Environmental > Aquatic > Freshwater > Lake | place: Lake Croche, Canada... | reverse complement strand
GAAATTGAGGAACCTGTTTATAATTATGAAATGACATTACCAAAATATGGAGATAATAATTATATTACAAAACGTACAAATGAATATTTTGATAAATTAATTGATAATCCGGATAGTAATACACGTTGTATTGAATTAAGAAAACAACTAAATTATACAATAAAAACTTTATTTAAAGGAAAAGATAGATTTGAAAATGATCACGCTAAAGTTATTATTAGATCGACACATATTGATTGTGAAAAGGGAACCGTTAAAATTGATTTTGTTAATAAAGACAATAATGAAGTTTTTTATAACAGGGATGTTAAAGTTGAAAATTTACCAAGGTATTGTACCAATTATGAATTAGATTTAAAAGAATCTAAATTAAATTTGACATCTTTAATTTCTAAATAATTTTTCATATATTAAAACAATGAATATTATTTACGGATACGATATAATGACATCTAACGGTCCATTACCAAATTGTCTCGATCCAAAATTTATAACATCAATTTACGAGGGTTCTAAACTTAACCATAATCAACTACATAGTTACTTTAATAATATTTGGGGGTGTGATTATTCTGTTTTTAATAGTAATGATTTTGATCAAATTGTTGATTATAAATCAATTTATAATATTATTAAAGATAGAAAGAACAACATAAACTATAAATGGTTTTACATTGTGGAACCACATAGTGGTTTAGATTTATTTTTTGGTCATCATAAAATACATAATCAATTTGGGTTAAATTTAATATCTGATAAAGCGATCGAGGAGATTATAAATCATAACGGTAATTTATTAATTAATTATACTGTAGATGGTGGATTGGGGATTAACAAAGATAATTTAAATATGATTGTTAATTTTATAAGAGATAAAAAAATACCAGATGAAAAGGTATATATCATCTTTGCGGACCATAAAATAAAAGATAATTTTAAAAAATTAAGTGTCAATTATAACGTACATGACCATAATTTTTATTTACATTTTATGTCTCACGAGTTTAATAAATTATTAGAGAATAACTTAGAACAAGTTGTAAAACAAAATGATTATATTAATAATATAAGTGAAGATAAAAAAGATTTTTTATTACTTTCAAGACATTGGAAACAACATCGTATATTCATTTTAAACAAACTACATAGATTAGGGTTGGACAATAGTTTAGTTTCGTGGGAGAAAAGTTATTACAATGGTAAAATGATTGAGGAACTTATAAAATACGATAACAATGAAGAATTTATAAAGTTAATTAAAGAAACCTCAAGATATATTGATGTGAAAGATTTAATAAATGTTTGGGGGTATGGTAATGAAAATAAAGAAATGTATCTTAACACATATATTAGTATTGTTACTGAATCTATCTTTTTTCAAACAGACTTAGAATTCCCATCTGGATTTATATCTGAAAAGATATGGAAACCAATCGGTCAATGCCAACCTTTTATTTTGGCCGGGCCATCAAAATCATTAAAATATATTAAAGAAAGATACGGATTTAAAAGTTTCCATCCTTTTATAGATGAATCATATGACGATATTGAAAATGATATGGAAAGGTTAAATTTAATATTAAATGAAATAGATAAATTTAGTAAAAAAACTAAAGAAGAAAAAATACAATTTTTAAATGAAGTAAAAGACGTATGTTTCTACAATCAAAATCTATTTTTAAAGTATGACAAAAATGAATTAGATAAGATAAAATCTTTTTTAATTTAAATAATTTTAAATTTTGATTTTAATTTATTTTTTTCAATTATTATTGAATTTATTAAATCTTTAGCTAATACTTTATGACCTTCTTTACTCATATGAAGATCGTCGACCGCACCTTTTGTTTCTTCACTTATTCTATTATAATTTTTATACGGGATAAAAAGTTTAAAACATTCTTTTTTATAATTAATTGAATGCATGTATTTTCTTTTAAATTCTTTATTTGATATAAAATCTAAATTTTCACCTTTACAATGTTCAACATTTATTACAACTACTTTTTTACCAGAATTTATGTTTTGTTTAAATTCTTCATAATCAATATCTAATATAAAATCATAAATAATATCACTATTTAATTTAACGATTTTTTTTAGTTCTTCTGATGCGGCGTCCCAATTTGTAAAATCAATAAAATGTGAATTTTTAATCATTTCCTCTGACCATATTTTTTCAGGGTAAGTTTCTTTATTGTCGACCCATGTCCAATGACGAACATATTTATTTTTTATTAAAAGTCGACTAATAACATCAATAAAATTAATTATTTCTTTCCACCAAATATTGTAAATTATTTTATTATATCCAATTTGTTCGGTTGTTTTTTTGTCGACATCATCATTTTGTTTTGGGTGAGCATTAAATGGTATTATATCAATAAACTCATTTACATTATCCGCGATTCTAAATCTACTTTCGGTAGTCCAACCAAAAATTACAATGTCATTTTCTCTAATATGTTTTAAATTATTTAAAAAAGCGTCAAAAATAAAATAATTGGAACAACCACCTTGACCAAAATTAAATAATTCAATGTCCATTTCTTTAGAAATTATATCGGGAAAATTATCGGGAACCTCATTTATATAATCACAATATTTTACCGCCCACTCACTTCCTACAATAATATGTCTTTTAAAAGACTGAGTGAAAGAATCACCAAATACAAATAATCTTGGTTTTAATTTATCCACAATAAATTTAATACATCTTTCACCAAATTTTTTATTTCCAAAATAACCGGGATGAGTATCTGATGTAAAATCATTTAATTCGTCTTTTATTGTTAATTTTTGAAATGTACAAAATTGATTTATTGAATTATACCCATCAAACTTTAATTCTCTATCTTTAAATTCTAAATAAAAATCTTTAAATGATGCCGTTAATGTTGTAGTATCAAACATAAAGAAAAACTCAATATTGTTTAATTTTAGAAATGAAAATAGACCCGCAACCTCACCAATGAATTTTCTTGTATATGTGACTGGATTATGGTATTTTCTTATATAGGTATCAATTTTATCTTTAAGATCACCTTTAAAAAAATCTTCATCATAAACAATACCATTATCTGTAATGGTTTTATGAATCTGTATTGATGATATATTTTCAATATCGTTATTGTCATATCTAACATTTACTCTGACATAGTCATCTATTTCTTTACAATAGTAATCTACTCTATGTACAGGGTCGGTAAGTTCAAATAAAAATAAGGTATTTCTTGCTTTTTCAATTCCAACATTTTCTATATGTTCGTGTGTTCTTCTAACAAGTCTAGGTGCTCCTGAACCCGATTGTGCATCAAATATTAAATCACAATTGAAATAATCAGCGATGTATTTTGGGTATGTGATTTTTTTTACATCACTTGTATCGACATCGTATAATTTTTTATATTCTCTTTTATTAAAATTATCATCTAATCCACCACCGGCGGTAAGAGATGACCCATTTGCATAAACTGTATCAAAATTCCACCATTTCATATAATTTAAATATAAACCAAATATTTATAATAAACAAGTTTTGTGATAATATTAATATCAGAAGGTCAATTAGAGAATTTAAAGAAATCGGTTAATAAAGATATTGATGAGAGAAGTCGTAGTTTTGCATTTACAAGAAAAAAAAGATTATTTAGTAAATCTGAAAGAATGTCTAATCCACTTAGATATAAGGAAAAGGATAGATTGGAGGAAGAAGATGAATATCAATTTAAAGGACCATTAACGGATAAACAAATCAAAAGTATTGAACAATTGAATAAAGATGCTAAATTCTTAACTTGTAAGAACTGTAGAAAGAAATTTACTCAAACAACACACAAAAACAAGAAATCCTTACCTATATGTCCTTATTGTGGGACACATAATAAATGATATAATTAAAATAAAATTATACAAATATTTTTGGTATATTCCAAAATATTAGTATATTTGTGGTCTAAATTAAAGACCATGAAAAAAGTATTATTTTTATTATTGATTATTTGTTTGTCTAAGTATTCGTATTCACAAAAGGTAATTGAGGAAACTTATATTGTGAAAGGAAAGAAAATATCCAAAGAAAAGTATGATATGTTATGGAGTAAGTCCACGGAAAATTACTTTAAATATTATTTTAAAAAACAAAAAAAAAGAAAATAATTATTTGACATTCGTATTTTGAATCGGGTTACCACATAAATCAGTTCTAAGAAGAATCGTTTCTTTTTCACTACCTCTTTGCATACCAACATTTGGTTCTCCATTATATAATGGATCTTTAGATTTTCTACTTTGTATTGTCACCCAAGGTGTATCAGAATGTGATCCTTGATAATAATATAATTTATACTTACCAGTTCTACTAACTAATGGTTTTATTGATAGAACAATTTCATTTGACGGCGAATTATCGATTATCGATTTTGCTTTATTACCATCTAATCTAAATGTTTGTGAACGATCTCCACCTATTTGATTATTGGATTTTCTACCGTATTTAGTGAAATTATCATTTATAGTTTTAATTGCGTCAACATATTCTTGAGCCGTTTGATATCCAAAATTTTGATATTTCATGTCGGCCCATCCAGGTATTTGTGGAGTTTCTCCTGGATCGGTAAATCCTTGTTCTTTAGTATATTTTTTTACAAATCGTTCTTTATTACCCTCATTAGGATTTTTTATTTTACCGTTTTTAACATAATCATCAAATGTGTCTTCAGCCTCTTTTTTACTTCGTAAATATAAACTTTTATCTCGTTCATAACCCTCATCGACCATTATATCCATTGCATTATTGTTCAAATTAACTTCACCTATTTGAACACCGTTCATTCTTAATTCAAATATCGCTTCATCACATCTATGTTTAGATTTATTTTTATCTTTATAATAACCTATAGTTATTTCCATACCAACTAAACATTCATAATCTTTTCTTGTTGTAATTACCGCATTAACAAATTGTTCTTTTTTGTATAATTCAATTAAATTTGGGTCTTTTAAATCGTTAGGTCCTTTATATGGAGTGGATCCAATTATTTGTTTTGGTTGGGTAAATTCCGGCATTTTATTAATTAAATTGTCACTCATTAAATTTTTAAAATAACCCGTTAAAAACTCTACCATTACATTTCCTCTTTTTTGTGATAAAACACCTGTAGGTAATTTTGGTTTTGATGAGTCTTCGTTATCTACATTTGTAACTTTACTTTCTCCAGCTTCAATTTGTATGGTAACAATACTATCTCTATTTTTATTAATAAAATCTGTTATTTGTTTTAATTTTGGATTAAGTTCATTTACTTGTTGTGGAGTTATTTTCCACATACCCATTGGCCAAATTGAACCCAATTGAACTGTTAAAGATTCAGTTCTAACCCCATTTTGTTCATTAATAACTAACTTATCGACTAATTTTTTAATCTGTTCTTCTGATAATATTACTTTCTTCATATTCTATATAAATACTTTAAAAAGATAACTTGTATTTATTAGTATATAAATAGAAAAATTATGTTATTGAAATTAGGATCAACAGGGGACGACGTTATAAAATTACAAAATAAATTGGGGGTTGACCCAATAGGTAAATTTGGACCTAAAACTGAGGCAGCAGTAAAGGTATGGCAATCTGCAAATGGTTTAACACCTGACGGTATTGTTGGGGATGGGTCTTGGTCTAAATTATTTGCTGAAAGTACCGTATCGACACCTACGGTTATTACTGAACCTGCACCAATTAAGAGTGTTGGAGGATTAAAATTAGAGGGATTAAGAGGCCATATACCTGATGCGGTTATCTCACAAATCCCCGATACTGCAGCTAAATTTGAAATTAATACTCCATTAAGACTAGCTCATTTCTTGGCTCAATGTGGTCATGAAAGTGGTGGATTTAGACTTACAAAAGAAAATTTAAATTACTCTGCTAAAGGTTTGAATGGAACATTCAAGAAGTATTTTCCTACTTTAGAATCCGCACAACCTTATGAAAGAAAACCTGATAAAATTGCAAATAAAGTATACGGTGGAAGAATGGGTAATGGTCCTGAGGCTTCAGGAGATGGTTCTAAATTCTGTGGACGTGGTTATATCCAATTAACAGGTAAAGACAACTACACCGCGTTTGGTAAGTCAATAAATGAAGATATGTCAGCTAACCCCGATAAGGTCGCATCATCTTATGCTTTATTATCCGCCGCTTGGTTCTTTAATAAGAACGGATTACATAAAATGGCAGATGGTGGTGCAACTGATGCGGTTGTAACATCTATTACTAAACGGGTAAATGGAGGTACAATTGGATTACCTGATCGTATTAAACATTTTAATGAATATTATAAATTACTATCATAAAAAAAGGGACTTTATAGTCCCTTTTTAATTTATTAATTTTACTTGATATCAACATCAGTTTCAGGATTAAAATCCTTTATTCTAACTACATCGTCGTCGTCATTTTCATTTTTTGGATGTATTTTTGTTGATAGTTCTTTAAATTTATTCGCAGCTATAAAGTGACCACCGGCCATATCATTTTCACCATCAACGGGATAAACAACATATAATGATGTATTATCAACTTGACCGCCACCATTAACATATGTTTCAACTAAATAATCTGCACCCTTATCATCTGTATATAAGATAGTCGTATCCTCTGAATAATCTGGTTCAAATGTTACACCATCAACTGTAACCCACTTAACCTTACCTAAATCATATAAACCAAATTTTTTCGTTTTTTTACTTTTGAATAATTTAAGTTTTGGATTGTCTAAACTTGATCTACCAACAATAAATTCAGTTTCCATTAAATGCTGATAAATGTAACCCACACCCAATTTACCTAACGATTCATTAACCGTTCTACCTTGTTGATCTTCTCTATTACCTAAAGATTTAAGTGTATTATCTAATAATCTATATTCGTTACCTGTTTTTTTTATTTCAGACATTAACTCATATGATTGGTACTTATCTTTACAGTCTCTTGAAGTTGTGGTTAAAATGTATAAATTTCTAAGATTAGTATCCATAGATTTCCAAGATTCCGCAGTTGATATGGTACCTCCTCTATCGATATATGCTTTTTTAATTTCTCTCCTTAATGTTTTAAACTCAAATCTATTACCTGTAGTTTCTGTAACTCTACCTACCACATCTTTATTTACCAATTCAGATTCGTCATATTTTACATATGTAAATAAATCTCTATGTTCAGCTAATTGAGGGTATATTGCAACAACTTCTTCCCATGTTTTAGGTATGTCACCATCATTTAACATGCTAGTCATTTTAAAACCTGTATAACTTTGGTCTCTATAATCTCTATCATTTTGACAATATTGTAATGCGCAAAGATAATATTTATGTACACTGGCACTTGGATTGTCTTTTGGATTTTTAGATTCATCTATCACAAAATAGAAAGTTCTTTTTGGTCTATATGTTCCCCACAAGTTAGAGCGAGAATCATTAGTATTTCTACCTGTCACACACCATTGAACCCCGCCAGTTTTTTGAGCCATCGATTGTTGGTAAAATCCATATTTAATAGATTCTCTAGCATCGGGAATATAGTGAACTTTAAATCCTTCTTCGTTAACCACAACGTCTCTTTCACCTAACCAAAGTTTTTTAGAAGCCTCAACCTTTTCAGGTGTGGAATCCAATTTACCTTTAAATTCATCCTCATCTCCCGCTGTAAGTGTGGCGTCTTTGAATTCATGTAATAAAGATTCAATCTCTTCTAATGAATATTGACTAATATCCATCAATTTACTTGGATCGAATACCGGTAAACCGTGGTTACCATCATGTCTGGATAAAAATGTAAAAACTGCGGGATTTTTAATTGTTAAACTTTTTTGTTTTTCAGAAAAAAGTGTTAAATCATTCTCCGCGTTTTGTATTTGTGATGGAGTTGGGTTATCCCCATACCATTTTTTTAAAAGAAAATTAAATAGCTTCTTATTTTTTACCTCCTCAACAATAACATCGTATACTAAATCTTTAATATTCATAATAGATAAATATACAATAAATACCTTTTTTTAGTAGTAAAAACCTAAAATTATTGTGTAACTGTGTTTTCGGATTTAACCAAATTCTGTTTTAAGTTCTCCAATTCATCAAATACAGATTTTAACATCTTTTCAACCATTAAGATTTTCATAAGATTATCGGCATTTGGGGACACTTCATTGTCACCATTCATAAATGCCATCTTTACCAAATTATCGTTTTCTATTTTGGTAATTCTTTGTTTCTTTCTTTGAAAATACTTTTTAGAATTTTCACGGGTACAATCAACACAGTAGTTACTATGACCGTCTAAAATCAATTTGTTTTTGTAAAAATTGTCAAGTGTTTTAGGTGTTTTACAACCTGAACATCTCTTTTCTTTTTTCTCTTCAGACATAATTCTATTTTTTGATTAAGGAACAAAGGTAATGTATATTAAAAGAAAAACCCAAATATCATAAAAAATATTTGGGTATAACTCATATTATATTATATTTTAATATCCACTACCATAACCTAAACCTAACATACTACTGAACCAATCTGACGCTTTATCGTAAAATGGTTTATTTTGATTAACTAATGATTGCCATAATTTTCTATCTGATTCAGGTAACATACCCTTACAATCTAACATATGACCCGTAGGTTTACAATTTGGGATACTTAATTGATATTGTTTAATTCTATCTGTTAAATCTTTTCCTTGAATTTTCTTATCGTCTAAAAATGCTTTAGTACCTGCATTAATTGCTTGATTTTGATCGTCCATGAACGTTTGTTCTTGTAAATTTTTACTTTCTATAATTTGATTGTCAATGATCTTCTTAACTTGACTTTCAGTAAATATATATTTCATACTATTTTGTTTTTCCAACACCTTTAATTGGTGTTTTTGATATTAATTTGACATTTTCGGTTCTTAAGAACTCAACTGTAACTCTAAGTTCCGCAACTTGACGAGTTAAATCTAAAATCATACCTCTCATTTCATCTTTTTCTTTTCCGGCTTCATCTAACAATGCCTCTAATTTAGAGATACGATCTTTACAATCGTGTCTGATGAAATCTTCGTCTTTTTCTTTGTGCATCGCACGTCTTTCGTAGTATCTCCAAGCACTTGCTGATCCTAAAACAGTAACCATAGTACCTAAAACTGCGTAAAGTGTATTCATATCTGTTGCCATAGTTCTTATAAATAGTGTAATACAAAATAAAGTTTTAAATTTTTATAGGGCTATCGACCCTAAAACCTAAATTAATTTTTACCTGACAAATAGACACCCCATTTTTAGGTGTTTTTACAATATATAACTTATTTATTTTTGTTGTCGGGGGACAAAATAAACTTTTTTAAATTAATATACGGGAGATTTCACAAACTCCCCTTTTTTATGTATATTAAGTAAGGTATGAGTAAGATAATTAACTTTTTTGGTGGTCCCGGTATAGGTAAATCCACACAAGCATCAGGTTTATTTACCGAGATGAAAAAACACCACATGAGTGTTGAATACACATATGAGTTCCCAAAAGAAGTGGCATGGGAAGGAAATGTATCTCAATTAAGGGATCAATTCTTTATCACCGCTAATCAACATAGAAACATAAGCCGTCTTTATGGTAAGGTCGATTATATCATTGTCGATTCACCGATAGTATTAGGATGTTTCTATGAACAACGATACGGTGAAGGATATCCCGCATCACATTATTCAATGTCAGGTCTAAGTAATTTTCTTTGGACGTTATTCAAACAATATGACAACATAAACATATTATTAAAAAGAAATGATGAAACATATGATACAAATGGTAGACTTCAGGACTTACAGGAAGCTATCGAAATTGATAACGACATTAAGGAAACATTGGATGTTAACAATATACCTTATAGCGAATTTACTGTTAATAATAACACTGCTTTGGAGATTTACAACTATTTAATAGAAAGCAATTTATGAAAAAATTTTTAGTGGTTATTGGGTTATTTTTTACATTTACAATACAAGCACAAGATGTAGTAGTTTTAAAACATACAAATTATACATCACATTATTCAAAATCAAAGAAATATCCGGTAATGGTTGAGTGGTGGATTACTAAAGCAAAAGTAGGCTGTCCAACACCATTAGCAAGAAAAGATAATTTCAAACCTGACCCACAATTACCAATTGAAACGGATTTAATTGATGACTATAAAGGTAGTGGAACAGATAGAGGTCACAATATGCCTGCGGCTGAGAACCAATGTCAAACACAAGACGTTCAAGACGAATGTTTTTATTTCAGTAATATGACAGCACAATATCATTCTTTAAATGCTGGTGATTGGAAATCATTGGAGGTGTTAGAAAGACAAATTGCAATGGATAAAGATTCCGTACATATTTGGTGTGGTAGTGTGGGTGTTGCAAAGAAAATAGGAACTGTATCAGTTCCCACTAAATGTTGGAAGGTGGTTTATATTGTAAAAACAAAAGAATATCTTGCTTATGAATTTGATAATACTCCCGATAAACCGTCTGGTTTGGAATCACATAAAGTTACAGTTTCAGATATAACAAAATTAACACATTTTAAATTCAAATAATGTTAGCAAGGGAATTTGTAAATTATCAAGACAAATTATATTACATTTATAAAAAAATGAAACCTCATCAGGTAAAAGATGGATACGTTAATGACATTAAAGATCATTGGAGATGTGATGTGGTGGTTAAAAACAGAATTAATAATGATGATACTCTTTTGTTTTTAAGGGAAATTCCAGAGGTTGAGATTGATAATAGTTAATTACATATTTTTTTTAATATGTCTAACACACATTTTAGTGTATTTTTCTTCATTTCTTCTCGCTTCTTTTTCTAAAGGATTTTGTGAATAATAATGGGTTTTTTCGTAACCTCTATATCTTGTACGAGATTGCAAATAATGCGTATATTCGTGTATCATGGTTGATACAATATCATGTATAGTTATAGTATTAGGTAAATAAATAGTAATTGTATTTCTCCAAAAACAATAGTTCCCATAGACATCGCAATTCCCCCATTTTCTTTTTCTTTTACTAACTTTAAACTTTAACTCAGTTCGTTTTCTATCACACAACCCAAAGTTATCCTGACACCATTCTAAGGCCTTTTCAGCATAATACACTTTGGATCCTATGTCGATAGTTCTAGCCATTGTTCTTGTCTATTTTAATCGTTCTGGTTACTCTTTTAGTTGGTTTTGAGGTTACTTCATTAACCGCATCAAAGTTCTGTGCTATATCATTTAAAATAGCTGCAAATTCGTAGTTTTCAGATTCTTCGTTTTTCTTCCATAGAACACTTACAAAACTGCGTGTTTCTGAGTCACTAAGTTTAGCTCTTACTTTAACTGCATTTTTCATTAATTTAAGAACCATGTACTGAACGCCTAATTTTTTATCCTGAGATAAAGAAAAATAGTTATTTACCGTAACATTTGATAAAATTGACAATGTTACATTGTCCAAGAATGAAATAAAAGATGGGTGATTTATGTTTACATTCATTTGTCTTTTCGTTTTTAATAAATACCTTTGTTATTGTTCTAAAAATGGAAAAGGGGATAAGTTTTTTATTTCTTAACCCCTTGTTTTCCAATTTATTTTAAAATTTCTATTTTCCCCATTTACCATTCTTTACTAATTGAGCAATAACGGAATAAACCGATAAGTCTTGATAAGTATCATCCACAGCCTCCCCTACGTTGTCCTGAGCCCCTAAAACAACCAATTGTTTAATCCTTTGTATCTTATCATTCATACGGAAAAACAGTCCCATTTGGGACAATTTACGGTCTTCTTCCTTACTTAAATCCTTACCTAAAGAAATGTTATCAGGACCATAATTGGATTGTTTCTTACAAAACGTCTCATATTGGTCTCTCATTATTTTTTTAAATTCTCGGGTCATTTCAGGGTATTTCTCCTCAATTTCTTTAATGACCGGATTTACTTGTTGTTTCTCTTCAGACATAAAATATCATTTATTATATAATATAACCAATTTTATTTGTAATACGAAATATTTATATAGAAATATATCCACATGGCATCTAAGAAATATAAAGAAATGCAGGCTTCAGGTGACCAAGCTCATTCAGACCAACCTAAACATAAACAACTTATTAAAATGTTGACTTTCAGGGTTGTACCGGCTTATTACAAGGAGATTGAAAAGGTTGCAAACCATAAAGATATGACCGTATCTAAATTAATTAGAACATACATAAAAGAAGGTATGAAAAAAGATGGTGAATTAACTGATAGAGAAGAAAAAAGCATCGGTGTATAATAAATTATGGAAAAAATCATCATTACCGAAAATCAAGTAAAAAATATATTAGATAAAGTTCTAATGGAACAAACATCTAAAGTTTCTCGTAATGAATTTAGTAAAGTTCAGTTTAAAATTGAAGAATTACAAAATTCACTTAACGAAACGGTTAAAGAATTAAGAAAATTGGAAGATTCTATCCCAACAGGGTTAGAAAACCTTACAAAATCAAGAATTTCAATGATTTCCAATAATTTAGTTAGTTCTCAAAAATTAATTGCAATTGTTAAGGATAAAATTAAAAATTATAAGAGAAGTTTATATTCTCAAACCATAGAAGAGAAGAAAAAATAACAAAAATTGAAGTTTTGGGTGAATTAATTATAAAATACTCTTAAATTAAGTCGCCTTTCTGTTTCATTAACTTTTTACCCTTTTTTGTGAGAAAAAACATCTCTTCAGTAGTGTCATCTTCATAAGAATCGACTAATCCTTTTGATTTTAACTCATATAACACACTACCCGCAACTATTTCTCGTAAAACAACCTCAAATTCATCATCATTGAATACACCTAAGAATTCATCCTCATCATTTTCCAATTCACCAAGTATAAACTTTTCAGTTAACTTATCTAAAAGGTATTTTTTAGCGAAATCGGTAGATTCAATCTCATAATCTCTAAAAAATTCAGTTTCCACTAAATCAGTAATGATTTCATTACACATTTCAATTACAATAGGTTGGTATATCTTATCCATTTATCATTTATTTATTCTATATAAATAATAACAAAAAAAGATGAAAAAAAGAAATTGGTATGACTTTTTTATTTGATTGATTTTTATTATATTATAAAAAATCAATTATTAAATGAAAAAAGGTAAAATTTTTATACAAATAGCCTCTTACAGAGACCCTGAAATGATCCCCACAATTGAGGACATGATTAAAAAAGCTAAAAATCCACAAAATTTAACATTCGGTATTTGTTGGCAATATGATAGTAGTGAACCTATTACAATGTTTGACGGTATTGAACAGTTTAGAATTAGTAAACATCACTACAGTGAGAGTGAAGGTTTAGGTTGGGCAAGACATATAACAAATACATTATATGACGATGAAGAATTTACATTACAAATTGATTCTCATCATAGGTTTGTTCAAGATTG
>Ga0114962_10003132_pt1 | contig 13509 bp, 14 predicted proteins | sample C_130820_MF_Meta_FD_87017 | JGI IMG/M metagenome (GOLD analysis project Ga0114962, IMG submission 87017) | Freshwater microbial communities from Lake Croche, Canada to study carbon cycling - C_130820_MF_MetaG | ecosystem: Environmental > Aquatic > Freshwater > Lake | place: Lake Croche, Canada... | reverse complement strand
GCGAGATTCTGCGCCGCCAGCTTGCTGATGCTGGGGTGAAGGCAACCCTTGCCACAACCAGCGAGGGTCCAAGAGTCTTAACTTGGCCCGGCGACCAAGTGAAAGCGCAATCAATTCTTAGTCGAGGTCGCTAAGTACTTCGCGACTAATTGGCGCGCCTAGCGCAATCAGTTGGTCTTCAAAGCCCACATAGCCACGATCAATGTGCTCTACACCATGTACAGTCGTGACGCCCTCAGAGACAAGACCGGCAAGGACTAGTCCAGCGCCGGCTCGAATGTCAGTTGCTTCTACTGGTGCTCCTGAGAGAAGCGCCTTACCGCGAACGAGAGCATGATGACCATCGGTACGTACTTCGGCTCCGAGTCGGCTCAATTCCTGGACAAAACGGAACCTAGCTTCAAATAAATTTTCAGTTACCATCGCAGTTCCACTGGCCACTGAATTGAGGGCAATGAATTGTGGTTGCAGATCGGTTGGAAATCCTGGGTACGGCAAAGTCACAATATCTACCGCATGCGCACGATGATCAATTTTTACTCGAATTCCATCGTCGAGCTCTTCAACAGTTGCGCCAGCTGCGATCAGTTTCTCAATCGGTAGCGCCATGTGTTCGGCGCGAGCATTTTTAATCACAATGTCACCTTGGGTCATAACCGCAGCCACCGCCCAAGTACTTGCCACGATTCGATCAGCCACTGTTGTGTGTTCGACTGGCTTTAGGTCGCTGACTCCAGTAACGGTAAGTAGCGATGAGCCAACACCGTCAATCGCGGCGCCCATCTTGATTAGCATTTCGCAGATGTCGACTATCTCAGGTTCGCGGGCCGCGTTATCAATCACAGTCTGACCGCTTGCAGTGACCGCTGCCATCAGTAAAGTTTCTGTTGCGCCCACACTTGGGAAGTCCAAGTACACATGGGTGCCATGCAAGCCACCAACAGGTGCATGCACGACCAAGTATCCATGTTCACTGGTTACTTGGGCGCCCATCCGCTCTAGCCCAGCAATATGCATGTCCAAGCCACGAGAACCAATGTTGTCACCGCCCGGCAGCGCCACATCTGCTGCTCCAGTTCGAGCTACCAGTGGCCCCAGCACGGCAATCGAGGCTCGCATTCGGCGCACTAGGTCGTAATCGGCTCGATGCTCAATCTCAGCCGGGACGTCGATTGTGATGCTTTCACTAGATGGCTCGAAATCAACTGTGCACCCAAGTCGGCGAAGTAATTCCGCCATTATGGTGACATCCAAAATATTCGGCACGGCATGAATCGTTGTTTTTCCAGTAGCCAGCAAAGCCACGGCCATCAATTTGAGTGAACTATTCTTCGCGCCGGAAACACTAACGGTTCCAGTCAGGCGCGCAGCTCCAGCTATGCGAAAAACATCCATGATAAACGAGAATAATGCCTGCTCGATGAGCGCTGCGCCAATCGGCACTGTACCTTTGGATTTATGGTCAATTTAACTCGTATTTACACCCGAACCGGCGATGACGGCACGACAAATCTTGGCGACATGAGCCGCACTGGAAAGAATGATCCCAGGCTCAAGGCTTATGCCGATGTAGATGAGGCTAATAGTGCGATTGGCTTGGCGGTCGCATCCGTTGGTCTGCGCGAGGACCTCAACAAGATTTTAATTGACATTCAAAATGACCTGTTTGATGTGGGCGCAGACCTGTGTACCCCTGTGATTGACAATCCAACGCATGAACCTTTGCGGGTGACAACGGAATACATTGACCGACTAGAAACTGCTTGCGATGTCTTCAACGAAGAACTGGAAGCTCTGCGCTCATTTATTTTGCCCGGTGGCACCGAGGCAGCAGCTCGCCTACATGTAGCGCGCACAATTGCCCGCCGAGCAGAGCGCAGTACCTGGGCAGCAATTGACATGTACCACGGCGGCGTGAATCCACTGGCGGCCACTTATTTGAATCGCTTAAGCGACCTGCTTTTCATTTTGGCTCGAGTAGCCAACAAAGAAGTCGGTGATGTGCCTTGGGAGCCCGGTCGAAACCAGAAGTAAAAAAACTGGGCAGTCACTTCTGACTGCCCAGTTTTTTCTTGTTGGAGGAAATTAGTTTGTGGTTGCACTTGGCGATACTTGCGGAACTGGAGGGACCTGACCGTCGGTACCTGGACCAAACTGTCCTTGGCCGGGACCCATCATTCCTGGCCCGCCCTGACCTGGTTGACCACCAGGACCAAACTGTCCTTGACTGCCGCCGCCAGGGCCAAACTGTCCTTGACCTGGACCCATCATTCCTGGACCCCCATCTTCATCGCCACCATGGCGCCAATCCTGTTGGTGCTGGCCGAATGGGTTTCCATGTTCACCAGGTCCACCCGAAGCGCTGCCGATACCGATGCCAACAAGCATTGCAAGTACTGCCGCAACTAAAACTGAGGCTAGTGGGCGCTGGCCAAGCCAAGCAGAGATTCGAGCCCGCAGGGTAGGTTCGCTGGCTACAACTGGGGCTGGGGATTCAACGGCCGTATCGCTAGTTGAGTCATTCTGTACATCTTCAGACATTGTTGTTCCTTTGTTCTTGGGCCACACCTTCAGCGTACGCCCGCTTATAAAAGAAATGTAGCGAATCATTGTTAAGAATCACCCTGATCAACATTTGGGTCAGGTAAAGAAAAAGAGCGCCGGTGTCTTTGTGAAACCGGCGCTCTTTAAGAGGTACTTAGTTGTGTAACCCAGAAGCGGAGACTTCTGCAGCTGCCTTCAAGCGAGTCTCAGCACGTCGGTACGCTGCCAACTGCTCGGGCGAATCAGAGCCATTGGCGCGATCGAGTGCGGACTGCGCTCGGGTCACGTCGATATCAGAGCCAAGTTCTGCCCCTTCGGCCAAAACCTTGACTTCATTGGAGTCGACCGAAAAGAACCCACCGTGCACGGCAACGGCCACTTTGTGGCCATCTGTGGTTTCGATGCGAACCACGCTGTCGACGAGCAGGGAAAGCACTGGTTCGTGACCAGGCAGAATGCCAATCTCGCCTTCCGGAGTTTTCGCAATTACTGACTTAGCCACACCCGACCAAACTTTATGATCGACTGCAACCACAGTCACTTGTAGTTCAGCCACGATTAGCCCTGTAACTTCTTCGCATTAGCCTTAACATCATCGATGCCACCAGCCATGAAGAATGCCTGCTCTGGCAAGTGATCGTACTCACCTTCGGTAAGCGCCTTGAATGATGCAACCGTCTCATCAACAGAGACGAATGAACCCTTCTGGCCGGTGAATGCTTCAGCCACAAACATGTTCTGCGACAAGAAACGCTCAATACGGCGCGCACGGTTCACCAGGATCTTGTCTTCTTCAGACAATTCATCAATACCAAGAATCGCGATGATGTCCTGGAGTTCCTTATTGCGCTGCAAGATCGACTTAACACGGGCAGCAACGCGGTAGTGCTCATCACCAACATAACGAGCATCAAGAATGCGCGAAGTTGAGTCAAGTGGATCCACCGCTGGATAAATGCCCTTTTCGGAAATTGGACGAGACAAAACTGTGGTTGCATCCAAGTGGGCGAACGTTGTTGCAGGAGCAGGGTCAGTCAAGTCGTCCGCAGGTACGTAGATCGCCTGAAGTGAGGTGATGGAGTGACCACGGGTTGAAGTAATGCGCTCCTGAAGTACGCCCATTTCATCAGCCAGTGTTGGCTGGTAACCCACAGCTGAAGGCATACGACCGAGAAGTGTTGAAACTTCAGAGCCAGCCTGGGTGAAACGGAAGATGTTATCGATAAAGAGCAGAACGTCCTGCTTTTGCACATCACGGAAATATTCCGCCATGGTCAAAGCCGACAGTGCTACACGAAGACGGGTGCCGGGTGGCTCATCCATCTGTCCGAAGACGAGCGCGGTGTCATTAATAACGCCAGACTCGGTCATCTCAAGGAAAAGGTCGTTACCTTCACGGGTACGCTCACCCACACCGGCGAACACGGATACACCACCGAAGTTTTTAGCTACACGGGTGATCATTTCCTGGATAAGAACGGTCTTACCAACACCAGCGCCACCAAATAGACCAATTTTTCCACCCTTAACGTATGGGGTAAGAAGGTCAATAACTTTGATACCGGTCCAGAAAACCTCAGTCTTTGATTCAAGCTGATCAAAGGTAGGTGCCTGACGATGGATACCCCAACGCTCTTTGATCTCTAACGATGACTCTTCAACATCAAGTGGCTTGCCCAAGGTATTCCAAACGTGTGACTTGGTCACGTCGCCAACAGGTACCGTGATTGAGTCGCCAGTGTCGCGAACCTGCGCACCACGAACCAAACCATCGGTTTGCTGCATCGAAATCGCACGAACCATGTTGTCGCCGATGTGCTGGGCAACTTCAAGCGTCAGTGTCCTGGTATTGCCATCACCAAAGTCCACATCAACGTGCAATGCATTGAATAGACCTGGCATTGATTCGACGGGAAATTCCACGTCGACAACCGGACCGGTAACGCGGGCTACTCGACCGTGAGTGCTCTGTATCGATGTTGTCATTTCCTTTAGCTCCCTGAGTTTGCGGAAGCAAGAGCATCGGCGCCGCCGACGATCTCACTGATTTCCTGGGTGATTTCTGCCTGACGCACTTGATTAGCGCGGCGAGAAAGTTCTTTGATGCGTTTTTCGGCGTTGTCTGATGCGCTCTTCATGGCACGACGACGGGCGGCGTGCTCACTAGCAGCGGATAGTAACAACGCGGTGTACACCACATTCTCGACAAAGCGAGGCAGTAGTGCTTCAAGCACAGCTTCAGGACTGGGCTCGAAATCATAAAGCGGAAACACTGTGGTTTCGAGTTTTTCTGAAGCCTGCTCTTTGCTGACTTCTAGAATTTCAACGGGCAGAATCCGACGAACTCGAACTTCCTGCACAGCCATGTTGATGAAGTGTGTGTAGACCAAATGAATTTCGTCTAAACCACCATCTTCTGGCTTCTTCAAGAAATGCTCCAGCACAGCGCCGGCAATCTCCTGAGCGTTCTCGTAGGTTGGTTGATCGGTAAATCCGGTCCAGGATGCAGCAACTGCCCGCTCGCGGAACTTATAGAAACCTAAGCCTTTGCGACCAACAATAAAGTGCACTGGCTCAACACCCTCGGCTTTAAGTAGGTTGTTTAATCTTTCGGTCTCTTTAATCACTGCCGAGGAGTAAGCGCCAGCTAGGCCACGATCAGCGGTGACAAAAACAACAGCTGCCCGCTTGCGCACTTCTGGGACGGTAATTAGCGGATGTTTGCTGTTGCCACGGGATACCGCAGCAGAAATAGCGCGCAGAAGTTCTTGGGTGTACGGCAAAGATGCATCGACGCGCTGCTGCGCTTTTACGATGCGCGACGAAGCAATGAGTTCCATTGCCTTCGTAATCTTCTTTGTCGCCTGCACCGACTTAATTCGGCGGCGATAAACCCTAAGCTGTGCTCCCACTTGTTATGCCTTGACTTTCACAATCTGCGTTGGATCAATCTCGTCTGATTCCAATGCTTCAACCGGGGCATCATTTACGAGCGCATGACCTGCTGAGGTGGTGAACTGCTTTTTGAATTCAGTGATAACCGAGGTTAGCGCGGTCACAGTTTCATCAGAGAGGTCTGTTGTATCGCGAATTGTGGCAAAGATTGCTGCGTGATTTCGAGCTACGTGGTCCAAGAAGTCGGTATCAAATCGACGAATATCTTCAACTGGTACTTCGTCAAGCTGACCTGAAGTGCCGGCCCAAACAGAAACAGCCTCGCGTTCCATTGACTGCGGCTGGTACTGACCCTGCTTTAACAGTTCGACCAGACGAGCACCGCGCTCAAGCTGAGCCTTTGATGCTGCATCAAGATCAGAGCCGAATGCTGCGAAAGCTTCCAACTCACGGAACTGTGCAAGATCGAGACGCAGACGGCCAGCCACCTTCTTCATAGCTTTTGGCTGAGCTGAGCCGCCAACGCGCGAAACCGAAATACCCACGTTGATAGCTGGGCGCACACCGGAGTTAAACAGATCAGACTCAAGGAAGCACTGGCCATCAGTAATCGAAATTACGTTGGTCGGAATGTACGCCGAAACGTCATTTGCTTTGGTCTCAATGATTGGCAAGCCAGTCATTGAGCCAGCGCCTAGTTCGTCAGAGAGCTTTGCACAGCGCTCTAGCAAACGTGAATGTAAGTAGAAAACGTCACCTGGGTATGCTTCACGACCTGGCGGACGGCGAAGAAGAAGTGACACAGCGCGGTACGCCTCTGCCTGCTTTGACAGATCATCAAAAATGATTAGCACGTGCTGACCGTTGTACATCCAGTGCTGGCCGATTGCGGAACCGGTGTACGGCGCTAGGTACTTGAAACCTGCAGGGTCAGATGCTGGAGAAGCAACAATCGTGGTGTATTCCATTGCGCCGAATTCTTCGAGTGCGCCCTTAACTGCAGCAATCGTTGAACCCTTCTGGCCAATCGCAACATAAATACATTTGACCTGCTTCTTCGGATCACCACTTTCCCAGTTTTCTTTCTGGTTCAAGATGGTGTCGATAGCAACTGCGGTTTTACCAGTCTGACGGTCACCGATGATCAGCTGACGCTGACCACGACCGATAGCGGTCATCGCGTCAATCGCCTTAAGTCCGGTCAGCATTGGCTCTTTAACTGGCTGACGTTCAACAACAGTCGGTGCCTGGATTTCCAGTGCGCGACGCGACTCGGCAACAATCGGACCCTTACCGTCGATCGGGTTACCTAGCGGATCTACCACGCGACCAAGGAAGCCATCGCCCACCGGAACCGAGAGGATCTCGCCGGTGCGCTTCACGCTCTGACCTTCAGCAATCTTTGATCCGTCACCAAGGAGCACGCAGCCGATTTCACGAACATCAAGGTTCAGAGCAAGGCCAAGTAGCCCACCCTCGAACTCGAGCAATTCGTTGGTCATTGCTGAATGCAAGCCTTCGACGCGAGCGATACCGTCACCAGTCTCTACGACATGGCCGATTTCTTCGCGTGAAGTTCCTGGTGCAAATGACTCTACATTACGAGCAATTGCATCACGGATTTCTTCTGGCCGGATGGACAGTTCCGTCATGGTGTCCTGCTTTCTTTTCTTTGTGGTTATGCCTGCAGTGACCTGCGGGCACTTTCTAAGCGTGTTGCGACCGAGCCGTCAATAACGTCTTGGCCAATCTGGATTGAGATACCGCCAAGGACTGTTGGGTCAATGGCGACATTGATACTGACCTGTTTTCCGGTCAGTTTTGAAAGTGCATTTGCCAAGCGAGTGACCTGTGAATCATCTAGCTCAATCACACTGCTGACTTCTGCAACAACTTGATTGCGTTGCGCAGCCGCCAATTCGCTCAGCAGATCGACTACTGCGTCCACGCGTCGACCGCGCAGATTGCTCGCAAAGTAAGCAATAACTTGCGCAGTTTCGCCCTGGACTTTGCCGCTGAGCAGGTCATCGACAATTGCTGCTTTCGCCTGCGGTGCAAGTGATGGGTCAGTTAGTGTCATCTGCAATTGGGCAGAGGCATCAAGCGCCCGACCGAAATGGAAGATGTCGCTTTCAGCTTGATTTAGTGAGCCATTTGCGTCAGCTGCCATAAAGGCAGCCTTTGCGCCAAGAATTTCCAGCGCATCAATCAAGTCGCTATCCGATGACCAGCGCTGAGTAACTACTGAGGCAATCACCGATTGTGTTGCTTCAGAAATCGCAGCCCCGAGCAGGTCGGAAATTAATGCGGTGCGAGCTGCGACCGGCTGACCGCTATCGGCCAACATCAGGCGCAGTGACTTCTCACCTGCAATAACTTTTGCGACCGAAAGTAACTGACTAGACAAGGCGGACAGATCGCCCTGCCCTGCGCTGGAGCGCAATGACTCCTGCACGGTAGTCAAACTTTCGCGTGATGCACCAATCATTTATTTAGCCGCCTGAGCCTCTAGTTCAGCGATAAAACGATCTACAGTGGCCCGTGCTTTTGCATCGTCTTGCAGGGTCTCCCCTACGACTTTGCTAGCCAAGGTCAGTGCTAAATCGCCAACATCACGGCGAAGTGAAGTGATGGCTTGGGTGCGCTCGGCGTCAATTGCTGCCGATGCGCGCTCAGTAACTGCAGCAGCCGCCGCCGTCGCTTCACCTTTTGCTTGTTCAATAATTGTTGCCTTTTCCGCCTGAGCCTCATTACGAATCACGGTAGCCTGTGCGCGAGCATCAGCTAGTTGTGCTTTGTAAGACTCAAGCAGTGCAGCAGCTTCATCCTGTGATTCCTGTGCTCGCTTGATGCCACCCTCGATTGCATCAGCGCGCTCGTCGAGCGTCTTGCTGATGCGCGGGAAAGCAAACTTTGCCAACGCAAAAAAGACCAGTAGGAATGCCACTGTGCCGATGATTAACTCATCTAGCGGAACACGGAGAATATTCACCTTATGTTCCGCTGCACTGGCAAGTAAGAAGGTTGTCACAAAATGTCCTTAGTTAATTAAGCACCGAAGACGAATGGAACAACGAAGCCGATTAGCGCAAGCGCTTCAGCAAGCGCGAAGCCCAAGATCATGTTCTGGCGGATTACACCGTAGGCCTCTGGCTGACGGGCAATTGCCTGTACACCCTGACCGAAGATGATTCCGATACCGATACCAGGACCAATCGCGGCAAGGCCGTAACCGATTGAACCTAGTGAGCCTGTTACAGCTGCAAGTGTTGACATAACTTATTCCTTCTGTCGAGAGCAAGTGGCACTTCCACCTACTGCAGGTTTTTGTTATCTATTTAGTTATAGGTCTTACGTCTTTAGTGTTCCGCGTGTAACGAGCCGCCAATATAGACAGCTGTTAACAACGTGAAGATGAATGCCTGCAGACCTTGGATGAACATCTCAAAGCCAGTCAGTGCCACGGTGACGCCAAATGATGTCGCCGAACCCAAGGCGCCAACGATTGATGGTGAAAGCAAGTAGTAGGCGCCAATTGTGAAGGTGGTGATCAACAAGTGGCCAGCGAACATGTTGGCAAACAAGCGGATGGCCTGAGTCACTGGACGAGTTACCAGCAGTCCGAGCAGCTCAAGTGGAGTTAGCAAAATGTACATTGCTTTTGGCACACCCGGTGGGAATGCTGCATTTGTGAAGAATTTAATCGGACCTTGATGCTTCATACCCAGGAATACGTAGGTTCCATAAACCATCAGTGTTAGGGCGACCGGGAAGGCCAGACTGCTCATAACTGGGAACTGTGCACCAGGGATTACGCCCATAAGGTTTGCAATCCAAATAAAGAAAAACAGTGAGGCAAGGAACGGCACGAACTTATCGCCTTCTTTGCCAATTACTTCACGAGCAATTTGGTCCCGGATGAATAGGTAGCCCTGCTCGCCCAGCGACTGCAACTTGCCAGGGACTAATTTTGGCGAGCGAAACGCAGTTAAGAAGAACGTAATTACTATTAGGGCGACGATCAGCGCCAGCAAAATTGTTTTACTGAAGACTAGGTGCTGCCCAAAAATGTCTAGCGTGTACGGCGTAAGGAAGAAAATGTCAGCATGGGGAGCTGGAAAACCACAGCCTGAGTTCAGGTGGCACGAATCAGTTGCTAATGTCGCAAGGTTCATTGCGGCGGCATCCTTAGGTCACTCGTAGTGGCATCTCGCTCCATGGAGGAAACGCGTGCGTATGTGAGATAAAGCGCTAGTACGATTCCGATAATCACACCTGCGGCTATGAAAGCTGACCTATGCCCGAAATAGTGTCCAAGCAGCCACCCGATACCGCCGTAAAACAAGATTCCGGCGGTTAGATAACTAACTGATCGCCATGCCATGTCTGAAGTGGACCGGTCTGCGTCGCTAATCGTGAAATCAGTGTCGCGGGCCTTCATTGCAAGTTCACATTAGCAGTAAACAGATAGGTGCGCGAACCCGACCCCGAACCCGCCGGGCTGGCACAAAACCCTAGATAAGTGGGCCGTTTTTCTCCTGCACCGGCGGCACAATGTCTGGCCCAGAACCCGGTTCCACGTAAAGCACTTTTCCGGTGGCAAATGCCCACATTTCGGCGCCGGTCCAGACCAAAGTGCAAAGCAGGATGCTCGAGGCAAATACTTTGGTATTGAAGACAGTGGTGTGCTTAAAGGCCAGCATCAAGGCAAATAGCACCGCGACTTTTACTAAATACATAAGCAAAGCCACACTGGTAGCCATTGTTGGGTTCTTCTTGATCACGTTGTTCAAAAGAACTTGACCAATGGTGAAGAACACCAGAACGATTGCCGAGCCGATTCCGGCACCGAGCGCACCAGGTGCACCTTTTACGAAACCGCCAACCACAATGGCAACCACTCCAGCGATAAGCGTTGGGATAGCGGCTTTGCGAATTAGCTGAGTACTAGATGAACTCAGATCACTTGAGTGCTTTGTCATGTGGCTTAGTCTGCCACAACTTTTTCAGCGGCAGCTGATGGATTCAGTACCCAAACAATTAAACCAAAGATCCCAAATCCGACACCAAGTCCAGTTACCCAGAGCGGGACAAACGCCAAACTAACTGCGCCGAATGCAACCACGGCAGTGAATGTCGACATGATTAAAACTGCGCGCTCTTGACCGTGGCCGAGGTCGAGTAAGCGATGATGCAGGTGCTCCTTATCGGGGGCAAACGGCGAACGGCCCTTACGAGTACGCCTAATGATTGCTAGGCCCAAATCGACTAGTGGGACCGAGAGAATTATCAGGGGCAACACGATTGGTAAGAATGCAGGTAGGAACACGCCGCCAGTTAGGCCACCTGGATCAACTTGGCCGGTCAGCATAATACTTGACGCTGCCATGAATAAACCGATAAGCATTGAACCGGTGTCGCCCATAAAGATGCGCGCACGGAACCAATTGTGAGGCAGGAAGCCGATGCACATTCCAACCAGCGCAGCTGAAACTAGGGTTGCAAGCGTCGCACGCTGATAACCATTTTGCACACTTAAGAAATATGAATAGGCAAAGAAGGCGGCCGCTCCGATTCCACCTATGCTGGCGGCCAATCCATCGAGCCCATCGACCATGTTGACCGCATTGATGCTCACCAAAACAACGAGCACTGTTGCTAGTACTGAGGTTGAGGAATCAAGAATGAAAATTCCTCGAACTGGCAGCCACACCAAGGTGACACCCTTGAGCGCTAACACTGCTGCAGCCAAAACTTGGCCAACTAGTTTTGTGGGCGCATCAAGGCCAAAGCGATCGTCAAGCATTCCGAGCACCACGATGATTGCTGCGCTTAAGAGTAGTGCGGTAATTTGCCTACGGTCCTGGAAAATGGTGCTCATTAACGGCAGCTTGCTGGCCAGAATCACTGCGACAATGAACCCACCCACCATGGCAAGTCCGCCCCAGCGCGGCGTTGGCAATAAGTGAACATCCCGATCCCGAGCAATAGCCATAGCGCCAAAGCGAATGGCAGCGGCCCTGGCAAGTGGCGTGAGCAAGTAGGTCACCGCCGCAGCTGCCACTAGGCACAGGAGATATTCACGCATGAGTTACGAGCGTGGGTACGCCGGAAACGCCGATACTAGATCAAAAACATCTGACTTAACTTGAGCGTGAACCTCGGCCGAATCACTTTTTACTGCACGGCCGATTAAGGTCGCAATCTGTTTCATCTGCTCTAGACCCATACCTTGTGTAGTCACTGCAGGTGTACCGACGCGAATACCGCTGGCCACACTTGGTGGGGCTGGATCGTACGGAATGGCGTTCTTATTCAGAGTGATTCCCGATGCACCACAACGAGCTTCGGCATCTTTACCGGTCACATTGATGCCTTGTAAATCAAGTAGTGCAAGGTGCGTGTCAGTGCCACCAGTAACTGGGCGCATACCTTCTTCAACCAAACCGGCAGTGAGCGCCTGCGCATTCGCGATTACATCTTTTGCGTACTTCTGATATTCAGGCGTTGCGCATTCCTTCAGAACCACCGCTTTAGCCGCAACCGCGTGCATCATTGGCCCGCCCTGCATCATTGGGAAAACAGCTTTGTCGATAGCCGCCGCATGTTCAGCTTTGCAAAGAATCATTCCGCCGCGTGGGCCACGTAAAACTTTATGGGTTGTGAATGTAACTACGTCTGCATAAGGAACTGGTGACGGAATCGCCTTGCCGGCAACAAGGCCGATGAAGTGTGCCGCATCCACCATCAGAATGGCGCCAACTTCATCAGCAATCTCGCGGAATGCCGCAAAATCAATTAGGCGCGGGATGGCTGAGCCGCCGCAGATGATCATCTTTGGCTTATGTTCCCGAGCAAGTGTGCGAACCTGGTCGTAATCAATGTCTTCGCTGCCCTGCGCGACGCCGTAGTGCACTACATTGAACCACTTGCCACTAAATGACACATTTGCACCATGGGTTAAGTGGCCACCGTGCGGCAAACTCATGGCCAGCACGGTATCGCCTGGCTGGCAGAATGCACCATAGACAGCGATGTTTGCGCTGGCACCGGAGTGTGGTTGCAGATTGGCATGATCTGCGGCAAAAAGTTCCTTCGCGCGCTCGATGCCCAGGTTCTCCGCAATGTCGACTACTTCGCAGCCACCGTAATAACGTCGGCCAGGGTAACCCTCCGCGTATTTATTGCTTAAGGTGGAGCCGAGCGAGGTCAATACGGCTGGTGAGGAAAAGTTTTCACTGGCGATTAGCTGCAAGCCACCGCGCAGGCGATCTAATTCATCAAGCAAAATCTTGGCGATTTCTGGGTCAGTACCCTGTAATTCACTGTAATCAGACCCATAAAAAACTTCACTCATACTTCACCTCAAATGTGGGGGTTATTTAGGTCAAGTCTAGAGGCTGGACAAAAGTCTGCTCAGGTGAGCCGTGACTTGTCCTTAACCCAGCTGAGACGAAGCCGTTGCATCAATAATCATCGGAACAACGGTGCGAAGCATGGTCAGTGATAGATTGCCGGCGCGAACTAGGCGAAGATTTGCGCCAGTTGCATCCACAACACTTGAAGTGGTTCCAGGCAGTGTGCCATTGTCGACATAAGTAGTAACTAAATCGCCAAGCGCACGCTTGGCAGCTTCTATTGTGGTTACCGGCTCTTGTCCGGCTAACTGAGCTCCAGTCATGGCAGTTGGACCAATGGCATTCAAAATATTTTGCGCCAGGGTGTGGTTTGGAATTCGCACTGAAAGACCGTATTCCAGCGAACTAGCCGCGAGATTCACACTCGGCTGTTGCTTGGTAATCACTGTGAGTGCGCCTGGCCAAATGGCACACACCAAGTCATTGGCCAGTTCACTGAAAGTAGCCACTCCATCTATGGTCGCGCGATTACCGGCGCCAACTGGCATGGGGGTCTGCTCCGACTGATGCTTTGCCCGGCGAAGTAACACCACCGCATCTGGATTAAATGCATCGCAGATAACGGCATAACTGGTGTCGGTTGGGATGACAGCCAGTCCCCCGCTGGTGACAGCATTAACAACTGCCGATACCGCTTCATCGATCTGCGCGG
>Ga0114962_10003127_pt1 | contig 13520 bp, 8 predicted proteins | sample C_130820_MF_Meta_FD_87017 | JGI IMG/M metagenome (GOLD analysis project Ga0114962, IMG submission 87017) | Freshwater microbial communities from Lake Croche, Canada to study carbon cycling - C_130820_MF_MetaG | ecosystem: Environmental > Aquatic > Freshwater > Lake | place: Lake Croche, Canada... | reverse complement strand
CACAAACCAGCACTAAAGCAAAACTAAATAAATACACAAGTTGAGAAGCGAAAGCTTCAAAGAAGAGTGCAACCTGCTTACTTTCAGCAAGGTGCCACAGAACCAAAAAGAACGCAACTGGCCAAACGAATAGGTAACTAAAGAAAGGACATAAACATGTCTAATAACGAATGTTTCAGTTTCCACCAAGGACACCATCTGCACCACACCAAGATCGATCAATTCGATCAGAAAATAACCCCAATTGATATAAGCCACGTAATGGGCTCAGCCTTCTTAGTAACAAGTAACGGTGTTACTCAGTTCTGGTTCCACCACAACCCACAAAGGCTTCTGGATGCCCTTACTTTGAGTGAGAACGAAGGCATCCAAGCAACAGAAGACAAGAGGTTTCTCTTTGTTGATACAGGGCTACAGGTAGAGAGCTTCCACATGTCTCAAGACTCTCTCAGCGACTGCATCCACATGAACGAGAAAACAATAAAGAGACCAGAGGTAATAGCCATCGTCAAACAATTACACGCAGAGAACATCAAGAAGCTAAACGAAAGAGGAATCAATGCCTAAGTGGAGATATGTAAAGCAGTGGGAGAACCCTCAGGAGAAGATAGCTGCAATAGATAAGGAATACGGGCGAATAACTTCTAGCCCAGTGTTCTTTGGCTATTGGGCCAAGGTAAGCCCCTACCGAGTAGTCCTAAAGGACTACGAGGAGGGCTTACACTCCCTAATCCAAGAGAACACCTGTACCTGTGGTCTAAGAATAGAGAAGTCAGACAACCTCCTAGCCATCATCGAATCCAAACACCACAGAAACCATAAGACCCTAGAACCAGAACCTAACCCCAAGTTCAGAGGACCCGTAGGCAGAAGAATAAGCATGCCCTTGCAACCTACGGATTGGCAGCATCCGGTTGATGTGTTGTGGGAAAGGTTGGTGCAACTAGGTAGTGATTAGACCAGCGAATTTGCGGAGTCGTGGGCCATACTCTAGTGGCCAATATTATCTTTGATAGGAGTAGCTTTAGGTTCGGTAAGTTCGAGCTTGATGAAGCGCCGTAAAGTTCGTGCCGAGCAACGTAACTCCTGTTGTGTGCTTTCATTGACTAGCCAGGATTTTGAGTTATCCTGGAGGTCTATGTCTAAAGAATCTCTAACCCTTCAAAAGCCAAAGTACCTTGACCTTTTTTCAGGATGCGGCGGCTTATCCATTGGATTGGAAAGAGCTGGCTGGGAACTTGCGTTTGCGGTTGAGAAAAGCGAAATGGCAGCAGAAACTTTTGCTTCAAATGTGCTCAACATGTCAGAAGAGGCTTACAAGGCACTACTCGGAACTAAATCGAAGCGAGCTCAAATCAACTTAGGTTTAGGAGTTTTTGGCGTTGAATCAGCAACTTCATTAACTAAAGAAGAGTTGTCAACGAAGGGCATCTCTCTCGTTGTCGGAGGTCCTCCATGTCAAGGTTTTTCACTTGCTGGCTCTAGGAACTCTGATGACCATAGAAATGAACTCCCATTGCAGTTTCTAAAGATGGTAAGGAAAGTTGAGCCTACATTTGTTGTTATGGAAAATGTAGTTGGTATGCATTCCAAATTTTCTCCTGATGATTCGACTACCGTTTATGAAAAAATAGCGGAGCTTCTTGAAGGCAGGACATCTCGTGGACAAAAATATATAGTTCAGAAAGTATTGGCCAACGCCATGCACTTTGGCGCTGCCCAGTCGAGACCGAGATTGCTGCTGATTGCTTGCAAGTTTGATTTTGCTCAGAAAAACGGGATAAAAGCCACTAGCACAGTATGGAAGTCAAATTTCAGCGACTTACTTGACTCCCCAATTCCAGATCTAGCTCCTACCCCTATTGCTTCAAGTCAGAGCGCAACTGTTCAAGATGCATTCTCAGACCTCATCGATCTCGGCGAAAGCGCGTACACCCAATTTCTCAAATCTTCTGAGATCTGGGGTAAACCAATTACAAGTGCACTTCAAAATCACAATTTCAGAAATCACAATAAAAACACAATTGAAAAGTTGTGGGTGTTTACACTTGCAACTGGGCTAGGCCTTCCTAAAGAAGCCTTGCGGACGAATAATAAAATTATTTCCAAACCAGAATTCAAGGAGACACTTAGAAGCTTTCAATATCCGATGAAGTCAAAGAACAATCCTGAACTATTGATAGACACCCCGGAGACGTTCATGAAATTATTGAAGAAACATGCAACAAAGAAACATTCCCAGCGACCATTGATGTTAGATCAACCATCGCCGACAATTACTACTTCCCCCGACGACTTCATACACCCTCTTGAACCAAGAGCATTGACCGTTAGAGAAATGGCTAGGTTACAGGGGTTTCCTGATTCATTCATCTTCAAGGCAAAAGAGACTACTGGTGGAGTTAAGAGACGCACTGAGGTTCCACAATATACTCAGGTAGGCAATGCAGTGTCCCCATTCTTGGCTCATGCCTTAGGCCAAATGCTCATTAGGCTAATTTAATTGAATAGAGCGGGCTAGACTTAACAAAAATTAGGAGACCAATTGGGAACTGTAGAAGACCTCCTCAGTCTTGGTGCTGGAGGGGGTAGCGTAGCTAAACATTTGCTGGAACAGGACAACGAGCTGCAGGCAATCGGGTACAGTCCCGCGGGCGTCGATCTGGCAATAAAAAGTTTCCTGTCAGCACTCGAAGATGGCACCCAATGTGTTCTTTTTATGGTCGGTGGGCCTGGCGGCGGGAAATCTCACGCAGCTAAGAGGCTCGTGTCCAACTTTAAGGAGATCGACACCAAATCCTCCAAACTTGCTCATAGAGTTCACAGGTATGAGGATCCAAAATCTGGGTCAAAAGTGACTGTCATCAATGACGCCACTATAGGAGAGGAGACTGGCGAACAATTTCCATTGGTGAAAGATTTGGATTCTGCATTCACCGCTGGTGACTCCCTGATTGTATGTGTAAACAGAGGCGTCTTGGTCGAAGAGTCCAGATGTCAAGACCCGCTTCTCGCTGATTCGGTAAGGCTTGTCCAAAATGTGAGCACCGGCAAATCTACAAATGGAGAACTCGACTCATTATCAACTAACAACCTCTCCTCCTATTTCTACTGGTACGAAGACAACTTAAACTCAAGAACCATACTTGTTTTTCAAGTGTCCTTTGACATTTGCTCCCTCTTTGAGTCGGATTTTGAGGATGAGCGCTTTGTGCCCAATTCGAATTCCACTGGCAGCCTACAAGAAATGACGATTTCAAAATTTCGAGACAGATTTGGTGAGACGGAACTTACTTCTAAAGCCGCCAAGCTTCTCCAAAGTACCGTTGAGCTAGTCAAGGCAGATTTTGGAGACTTACTCGCGGGAAAAAATCCGATTAGCGCTAACCTTCACTCTCTGTCACAAAAAAGCATCATAAACGGAATCATGTCAGTCGCAAGAGCAGCCGAAATAGCTCATGGCCAAAGATTGACTTACCGAGAGCTTTGGGCAATCTTATCCAAAGTAATATTGGGGGCTGCAACCGATGCCACTAGCAAACAAGACTTAATCTCCAATATGCAGAAACATTCCTTCGAGGGTGCTTCCTTCGAACGCTTTTGTAGTCTTGCAGGCAGCCGTTTCAGCCAGTCTCTGTTTGCCTCTGATTTCGAGTTCAAAGAAGACATTGATTCCGGCTATTCAGGTGATCCAGTTGCTAGCTTTATGCAGCTGGTAGACCCATTCCGTGACATGGCCCCAGGAAATTTCTACCCAAATGAGGGAAAGATTGGATGGGCAACGCCAGTTAGCGAGGCATTTTCAGGATCAGCAGACGACTTTTCCCCTTTGAAGGAATTACTGGTGCTCGATGATCTAAATAACGGTGTTATGAAGGAAGTAGTACACGAATTCGATTGGGCCTTGGACAAAGCATTTTCAGTCGCTGTAGCCGATTCTAAGCTTGAATCTAAAACGAGAATCACATATATTTCTTGGTACTCAGGCTATCTGGCTCGCCTTTACGCAGTGTCAAACGGCATTCCTGCATTTCTTTCTGTTATTGACGCATGGACCGATCTTTGGAACAAAGCGCCGCTAATTCCCGAAGAATTGAAAACCAAGTTGTTGACGCTTGCCAAACCGAGTCGAAACCCAGAGAACAAGAATTCATCTTCACTTATTCCACTTTTCGATAGCAGAACTGTTCCAGTCACCAGTGAAAACTCTGAACCCAAATTGGCACTAAAAGTTGATGATGTTTCCATAAAGACCTCAAAGCAAGCAAACAACTTGTTTCTTGAGCTCTGGACGGGCAACAAGTCTGCCGGCTTAATACTTGATTTCTCACTGTTGAGAGAAGCGATGGCATCTGCCGCTGGCTATTCGGGAGTGACGGAAAGCTCCAGCCTAGCTGCACCTAGGCTGGAGCGATTCAGAGCTTCCTCTCTTGTATCAAAATCCGCGAGCGATTTCGTTGTCATGTTCAGAGACAAAGAAGTTGAGTTTCAGGTGGAAGGTGGAGCTGAATGACTGAATCCAATTTGCTCTTGCCATTGAACAGGCCACAGTACATAGCCTTGCCGGAGGGATTCTTAAGTGCTATCGCTTGGGGCAGATACCAAAATTTGCCTAAAATTGATGGTGCAACGCAAGCTCTGAAGTTTAGAGGGGTTTCTGGCCGGAGTAATACCTTGAAAGTAGTGTTTACCGATCCAAGTAGGCCAGACGAAGTTGAACTTGGGAAAGCGTTTAGAAAGAACCTTGAAAATCTTGGAATTAACATAGCTGAAGATAGCGCCCCACTAGCCGCGGCTGTTACAAATAGTATTTTGGGAATCCAACCCAAAGAAGGAAAGACTATTCCTGCAAGCCCTATGACTCCAAACATGGCCTTACTGCAGAATTTGGAGGCCATTTCAGGAAGCGCAAATCCTGTGGGCCTTGCGGAGATACTTGAAACAATCTTTTCATTGGGAGAAACCAGCCATTCAAATGACACAGTCGCGAGTCTTTGGGGAAACGCGATGGACATCAGGCTGAAGACAAGCACCTTGTTGAATACAATCGACTCAGCGCTATTTGAGACACTTGCAGTTTTCTCTGACCTCAAAGAAAAACCGCAACAACAAAAAACAATGTTTATTGGCTGGGCCGACAGTCTAGAAAACAGCCCATTTACATGGTTCAACAAATCTTGGAGAACCATAACATCTGAAAGCTGGGTCCAGACGCTGCCGCCTCGAGTTTGGACTGATTGGGCAACCACCGTACTAAGAATGGGTTATGGTTTGGCTTATCTTTGGGAAACGGCGTGGTATGTGTCAATCGCTCGAACTGTAATCGGCGGATACTCCGCCACTCCTAAAGAAATAGTTTCGCGCATGGATCAAGTCTTGCCTTGGCGAAAACTAGATGCAGGCACAGAGGTGCGAGACGTCAACTCGAAAATTATTTCCCGTGCAGAAAGCTCACTAATAATAAGGGAAGCCATTGAGAAGTGGTCTGCGAAGCAAACTAGTTCGTTTGCGTCAATTGAAGATGAAATTGCAGAATTGTCAAAGGATTCCGAAGTGTTACAAAAGTTTTCTATTGCATTGAGGCCCATGAATGCCACAGTCCCAACTAAGAGGCTTAGAGAAGCAATTTTTTACTCTTTGCAAACTAGAGATGAAGAAGATTTCTTTGGACTTTTGTCCAAGAGGGGTAAGTACAAACTCCCTGAGCCGGGTATTGAATGGATTGCTGCAATAGCCTCTTTAGCCATTGGTGAGCCGGGCAAAAAGTCAGATCTTGCAACTATCAAATCCCATCTAAACGAAGCAGGGCTAGAACCAAACCTAGATGAGTTAACAAAATTGTTGGAAGTGGCAGGATTGGCGAGGTCTAGCGCGGATTCAGACCAAGGCATGGTAGTGGAGGCAGCATTTTGAAAAACATTCTCAACATTGCAATCGGAAGGGCCTTCTCCGAAAAGGTTGTGAAAGGCAAACTGTACCGAGCAGAGATGCCCCCAGCATTTTCTCTCGAGGACCTTAGGCAGATTGCAGCATCATTCAATGAAGTTCATAAACCCTACGTGGATGAAACAACGGGTGAGATCATTCCTTTTTCCATAATTGTCAGGCGCGCAACAAGCGACGACCCGCTAAGCGACGATCCAACCCATTTGGAGGTTGAACCTGCAGGCAAACTTTTAAAGTATAGGCAGGATACTAGACTGGCGCTGGTTTCAAATGAGTGCACGCTTATATACTCTGTTACTAGCGCGTTTACTAACGTTCTAACGACGGCTAGATTTCCGGAAGAGATTCCGGGAAGTCTGACCCTAGAAAATTTTGCAGATGCAGCACTCAAAACGCTTTATCAAGCCTTCGATAGTGAATCCGGAATCACTGCAATAGAGCACGAAAAAGCTGTAAATCGTCTGGCCGAAACTTTCAAGGTTTTATCTGTTAGCCACAAGGCCATCGCTGATCTCAGCTCCAATGACTGGAACGAGCTATGGATTAAGCATGTCTCCTTAGGCCTTCAAAATATCTATCAGCATTTTTTGGACATCCAGACAAGTGGTGCGGCAATCAAGGTGCAAGAATTCTTTGCAAAATACACATACGCAGCATTCGGTCTAGCATCACCTAAAAACGGCATCAGATTTGACTACAAACCGTCCGTTATTGGAAAGGAAGTAGCGAAAGCCATAGAGAATTGGTGGGCGAACAAAGAACAAATCCAGTCGACTCTGGAGATTTTAAGGAACCATCCGGACACTCAGTCATACGCTCATCCTCTAGAAGGTCAGAATTGGGAAGTATTTGAATCAGAAAGACTCGCGACTGGTAGTCCGCTTTTAGGCTTCGCAGCGATTGCAAAGAAAGAGATTTCCGCACTGAATGCCTTTGCAGAGTTAACCGAAAAACAATTCTTCAATCCCTTGAACTCTAAGGCACCTTCTCAGATTTTGATCTTTGACGAGGCAGGGGAGTCATTAAGAGTTGATCCAATTACGGGTAAGTACGTTCACCTAGCCTATTGTCGAGAAGGGCTAAACAAGGATGTACATTCTGAAGGTTTGGAATTGAGGCTTCCAACTTTGGGATATATTTCTCAAGAGACCTTTGATTCTTCAAATATTGAAATCAAGATTAGGTCGAACTCTGTAAGTTGGGAAGGCAGCTGCGAACTTGTTGAAAATGGAAGCCTAATTCTCTTTAGAGGCCATTTCAACTTTGATCCACAACATGATTTAGAGACTGGGGTTTTGAATTTAATCCCAATTTTTATCTCCATTGGCCAAAATGACGGATTAAGCGGGCTAGTAGATCCAAGGGCTAATGGCAAAATTGGTTTCATTTTGGAGGGCCAATCCGGTCTTGCGATTTGGCAAAACGGCAGGGAGCTGAAACCGGTAAATCAACTCAATTTCACTGAAAACCTAAATGGTGACCACACAGAAGTAAACCTTGGACCAAAGCAAAAGGACATTGTTTTTGTAGCCTGGGGCGAGAGTTGTTCTTTAGATTCAGTCGTGGTGGATTCCTATTCTTCAAGACTAGGTTGGTTTAGCCAATCAACGAAGGTTCAGGATCGTGCCGAAATTAGTGTTGATGAACAAATAGTCCAACTGATTGTGGATTCTGATGACGAGGGGGAACAGTCACCTATTATTGCCGCAATCTACAAAAGACTTTTAACCAAGGATCCAATTTCGCCAGAAAATGCCAAATCGTTTAATGGTCAGCTGGAGAAAGTCTTAGTAGAAAACATTCGGGCGACGGATATTGAAAGCCTAGGAATTCACTTTGTTTTAGCCGAAGGTGAGCAGTTTGGCATGTCGAGTTGCGTATCAAAAGACGGATTGACATTTCTCGGGGGAACCGAAAATGCATTCACAAACTCCACAAACTTTAGAGTGCCAGATTCAATCAAGGATTCAAAGGAGGCCAAAGAATTTCTTGCGGCATTCCAATCTTTAGAAATAGGAGAATCCCTTAGTGCAAGGTCTGTTGATTCCGGAAACTGGGACTTACCGTCTCGCACTTCGTGGAAAGGGTTAGTTAGGGCAAAAAAGGATCAACTTAACGCTTATCTAGACTGCTATCGGAACCTGGTTGCCAAAGCTAAATCGCTAGATGACCCAGACGCAACGTTCTGGGCTACATATCCTTTCTCTTTCTCGGTATGGGATTTGAAAGATTCTGGAAACTGCAAAGCCGTCTTCCTTTCTCCACTCCATCCAATTCGACTGGCATGGCTTGCCTCAATTGAGCATGTACTTGAACTGGCTTCCGAATCAGAGTTTCTAGCTGGAGGTGTCGAAGGTTGGAATTTACCGATTTGGGGGCCTTCCCCTAAGCGAGGAGGGGCATTACTGGCTACTGCCATGGACAACGGAGAAGGCCAGCTATTTCTCGGCTGGTCTTGTCTAGTAAGAGTGTCGGGTTCGGAACCAGAAACATTGGTTCTACCCCGCTACGCAGGCCAATTAGAGACACCTGGCACTTCTGCTGGAGGGCTTAACGCCTCTGCCGCTACTGCAGCTTTAGTGAATTATGGACGAGTGAATCCCCACGTGTCCACTTTGACCATTGATCTTGCCTCAACAACCAAATCAAGCAGGCTATATGAATTGGATGAAGCTGTAAACAAACTTGCAAAGAAATGGACTGAGCAGAGCGCTTCGACCCTCCCCGGAGGCTTTAGGGTCTTTGATTCCCTCAATCGTCTTGGCAGCCCTAGAACAGACTTGAGTCCTGCACTGCTACACACTAAGAATCCAATTCCTCTGGTTTGGGCTCGATATGAACCAATAGATGGGTCAGGCGTTAACTGCAACTTGAGGCTTTTGCAAGACTCGGGGGTAAAGCTGGCAATAGCTAGCAACGCAGATGGTGACGTTAGCCGCGGACTAGTAGCCGAATTTCCCCTTCGAAGGTTCGAAGCTTTTGAAATCACTAATACTGATCCAAGATTCGGTTTAAACTTTCCGTCACTCGTGAATAACACTGGCAACCAAAGCAGTTTCTATAAAGCTCTCTATGAAGCCGAATCTCTCTCAAAAGAAGCGCACGTGGTCTCAGAGATTCAAAACGCAGCCTTGGTTGATAAGACGGCCGAGTGGACCGTAACCGGTGAGGGCATGGTTAGCCCTTCAAGTATTTCCAGAATGATTCAAGCTAAAGCAAATTCAAACCAAATGCTTTGGGAATGGAAGCCCCCATTCTTTGATACCAAATCTGGAGACATGCTGGAGCGGCGACCATTCTTGGCTTTAGCTCGTATCCCTCAATCTTTCAAGAGCGAACTTTCCCGAATTCAAAAACGTTCCTTCGGCGAAGACATAGATGCAGGATTCACCGATTCCCTCTTGGAAAAGCTCGGGACTAGAGGAGTTGGCTTATCATCTTTACTTGCCAGGGGTGGAACACATGCCTCAGGAGCACTCGGGTTCTATTTGTGTCTGGAGACTCTTGATTCCGTAAGGGTGGATAACACGCAATTGATGGTCTTGCCTATTGATGCATGCGATCCTTTTCTCAGAGCTCTATCGGGGAACGCAAATTCACTTTCAGACATGACACGGCGAGCAGATTTACTTCTTCTCGGAGTGAATGAAGACCGGATCACGCTGATTCCCATCGAGATTAAGTTCTACGGTTCTGAGGCCAAGGCCGATGGCCATAACTTACCTACACCTTTGTCCTCGAAAGTAAAAGACGCATTCGATCAGGTTGCTCAAACTAGAAGCATCCTCGAACTATTAGTGACAAGATATGACAGCCTCAGAAAAGGAAATGCGGGCACTGTAGGCGATCTGGAGCTTTGGGTTAATTCCTTCGCTACGATGCTGGAAGCTGCATTCAAGATGTCCCCAGTCACATCGGCACCGAGTGTGAATCTGACTTCTGTCCTAACGAAATTACTCTCAAAGAACATCAAAATAGAACTAGGCGGCTCCCTTGTTACCTATTTCGAAGACAGCGTCATGACTGAAAATGGCTTAGGGCACACAAAATACTTTGGTAACCACGACAAGAAAGTCCCAGCCTTGTTTGTGGCAAACCCGAAGTCTTGTCTTCTCAACAACAAACCAGGTCAGGTTCAATCGACTGTAGTCAAAGAGATGGAAAAACTTGTCGAATGGGCCCTCAATGCAATTCCTAATTCTGCTCCAGAAAGTGCAGCAGCCGAGAATGATGGGAATGGTACTACTAAGCACGAGGAAGTTCCTGTTGATCTAAGCAGAACCCCTTCTCAATTAGCTGAAGAGAGTGTTATTCAGCCACCCACCCAAGATTCTTCAGCAGATGCAACTGAGCACGAATCACCCGCAGAGGAAAGTTTGCACTTTTTGTCTGGGGCTGGAGTTAAAATTCAGGTTGGAACTACCGTTGATGGAATTCCTGATAAAAACGTTGCAGCAACTTTTTGGCCTGCTAACACTGATCTAAATCAGATGAACGTAGGAGTAGTTGGCGATTTAGGTACTGGTAAAACACAACTACTCAAGAGTCTAATTTTTCAACTTTCTGAAAAATCTCGAGAAGTGCAAACCGAACCTTTGTCTATGCTCATTTTTGATTACAAAGACGACTACACAGATCAAGGGTTCGTGGAAAAGACTGGGGCAACAGTCGTTTCTCCAGAAAAAATTCCACTAAATTTATTCGAGTTATCCGGCCCTTATTCAAAGCAAAAGGCGGCGCAGAGGGCATCAAAGTTTGCCGATGTTCTAGGAAGAATATATTCGGGCGTTGGGCCAATTCAGGTTCATAACCTAACCATGTCAATCATCGAGCTCTTTGAAATAGCAGGCGGTAAGCCCCCAACAATCAACGAAGTTCTTTCACAATATCAAACCAAAGTAAAGGGTGTTGACGCCGTGATTTCAACTTTGAGTAAATTCACAATTCAAGATATCTTCACCGAAAACAAGGAAGAAATGGTGAGTGTCAAAGAATTTATGGATGGGAAACTCAACGTAATCCCACTTACAAATTTTAATGGGGACGCAGACACTCAGAATGCTATCGTGGTCCTTTTCTTAGATTTGTACTACGAATACATGCTCCAGTCTAAGAAATGGGATTTTGTTGGCACAAATCCGCAGCTCAGGATGCTCAACTCGTTTCTTTTGGTAGACGAGGCCAACAGCATAATGAAGTACGAGTTCCCAGTCTTAGATGAGATTCTTCTGAAAGGACGACAGTTCGGATTTGGTGTGATACTCGCCTCTCAGTACCTCAGCCATTTCAAAACTAAAAAAAAGAACTACGGCGAACCACTTTTGACCTGGATCATACACAAAGTGCCTCAGGCAAAGGAATCAGAACTTAAGGCGCTCGGAATTGCCGGTGCAAACGCTGACATGGCAAAGAAAATATCAACACTTCCGGTCCATGGAGCATTTTATTCCTCGCTAAATTTTGAAAATCGCTTTATTCGAGGTCTGCCATTCTTTGAACTTGGTGACTAGTATCAAATGACCTAGCTAAGTGCAACTACTTGCTCCAAAGTAGGAGGCTCACAACCAGCTCTTTCACAAGCGATGCTTGCTGCTATGCCTGAGATTCTTACGTATTCGGCTAGATCTTGGTTGGTTAGGGTTTCTAGTTTGGATAAGGCGTTTTCGCCTAGGTAGTTGTTTTCTTCTAGTTGGCCTAGGAGGTGAGCAATAAAGGTGTCTCCTGCTCCAACGGTGTCAACAACTGTGATCTTCCTTGCTGGAACATCTACGACTTCATTGTTTCTGTAGATTCTGGTTCCTTGAGAACCTCTGGTTAGTAGGACTATCTTGTTGGTGTTGTTAATCCAGCTGTTGATGATCCCAGTTAGATCTGAGTCAGGTTCTAGGTTGTATAGCCACTCGATGTCTTCATCACTGGCTTTGATGATGTGTGAGAAAGAGTTGACTCTTTCAACTCTTTCCTTCTCTACAGCTCTATCAAAGCCAAGTGCTGATCTTATGTTGATGTCGTGGCTGATGGTGACATCGTCCTTTACTTCTTGACCCCAAGCTTCAATTACTTTGTTACCTGGCTCCATAGCCATGGTTAGACAACCAAACTCAATTGCGGTTGTGTTTAGAGCCTTAAGGGTTTCTTTAGAAGGTAGTTCTTCTTTAGTCCAACCCCAGTCTGCTGTGCCATTGGTATAGAAGTTGTATGTTGGGGATCCTTGAGCGTTAACGCTGATCACAGCAAGGGTTGTTGGTTCATCAGTGTTGATGATGTGGTCAAGGCTCACATTGTTACTAGTTAGTCGTTCTTTGATAAGTCCACCGAATCGATCACTTGAGATTCGGGCTAGGAACTGGTGGTTGGTTCCTCTTCTAGCTAGAGCTAACGCTACGTTAGCGTTAGCTCCACCAACAACAGCCTGAAACTGACCCTTAGTCTCTCTAGATTCAATTAGGTCAATTAGGGCTTCACCGATTACAACGATCATGAGTCCAAGTTTATTAGTCGTCAGAGAGAGGTTTTATCTAACTTTTGTTCTTCAAAGACCTAGTGGCTAACTTGATCAAGATAGTCAGCCCTTGACTTACCACTCTGAAGTGTTTAGAAACTATTACGGGCAGCCTTTACGAGTCCGATGAGTAGGTGGATAAAACCAACAAGGAGCCCTAGAAGCCCTAACGGGGCTGTGAATATGTTTACCTGCCAGATTGCCCCACCGGTTTTTGAATCAATGCCTGAACCAGAAACTAGAGCTAAGAGCAGTGGGCTGAAGATGAACAAGATACTGGAGGCTGAAATGATTCCACCTCTAACAAACATTCGCCTTCTTGATTTCTGTCTTTGGCTTTCAATCCAGTCTTCAGTTTCCATGATTTCCCCTCCGCTCAGTTGTTCCCACTCTAGAGCCAGTTTTAGAGCATTGGAATAGGGCACTTGTCCCCTAAATGGGGGATGGAAGCAGTGTTTAGGAAAGTATTGTTTCCAAATAGTCTTAAGGCATGGAGAAATCACTTAAGAAAGCAACAGCCCTTGTTCTAGTTGGTATGACCACAGCGTGGGTTGGATTTATGTTGGCAACATACTGGATGGTTGTGGGGGTAAAGGCTAACCCTATTAACCCAAACAGCGTTGGGATCACTAACCCGGCTACCTATGCCTTCCTTGCAGCGCTTCTGGGTCAGGCATTCTTTGTCGCTTGGGCCTACCGAATCACTGATGTTGAATTAGCCAAGAAGACTCCAGGTGCTCTTCCTGTGCTGAAATATGCAACTGTTTGGATTGTTGTCACTGCGTTGTCCTTGTTCTTCTTTGCCTTCTCAGCTTTTACTACAGCGTCGTCTCTAGATTCAATTACGACTTACAGAACAGTCAGTTTTGTTGAGTTGGTAACCGGTGCATACATTCCAATCCTTTTGGCAGCACTTGGTAGCACTGCACTCCTATTGAGCACAACTGTCTACCGTAAGTCAGAAATGGGTAAGGGTGAAAGAACACCTGAAGAGAAGAAGGCAAAGCTAGAAGCTGTGCTTGCTTACGTATTCCCAGTTCTTGGAATCGCACTCATCTTTATTCTGAGCTCT
>Ga0114962_10003126_pt1 | contig 13523 bp, 11 predicted proteins | sample C_130820_MF_Meta_FD_87017 | JGI IMG/M metagenome (GOLD analysis project Ga0114962, IMG submission 87017) | Freshwater microbial communities from Lake Croche, Canada to study carbon cycling - C_130820_MF_MetaG | ecosystem: Environmental > Aquatic > Freshwater > Lake | place: Lake Croche, Canada... | reverse complement strand
TTCAGGGAGGACACATTCGTATGTCACAAGTTCGAGTTGCCATTGTCGGCGTGGGTAACTGCGCGGCATCACTGGTGCAAGGTGTCGAGTATTACAAGGATGCAGACCCGGCCACCAGCGTCCCCGGGCTGATGCACGTCACCTTCGGTCCGTACCACATCAGCGATGTCACCTTCGTGGCTGCTTTCGATGTGGATGCCAAGAAGGTCGGCCTCGATCTGGTGGACGCCATCAGCGCCAGCGAGAACAACACAATCAAGATTTGCGATGTCCCGACCACGGGCATCACCGTCCAGCGCGGACACACTCTCGATGGCCTCGGTTATTACTACCGCGAGATGATCGAAGAGTCACCGCTGCCGCCAGTGGATGTCGTCGCTGCCCTCAAGGAAGCCGAAGCCGACGTCCTCGTGTGCTACCTGCCTGTTGGATCAGAAGATGCCGCGCGTTTCTACGCACAGTGCGCGATCGACGCCGGCGTGGCATTCGTCAACGCGCTGCCCGTGTTCATCGCTGGCACCAAGGAGTGGGCGGACAAGTTCACTGCTGCGGGCGTCCCGATCATCGGTGACGACATCAAGTCGCAAGTTGGTGCGACCATCACCCACCGTGTGATGGCGAAGTTATTCGAGGACCGCGGTGTGCGCCTGATGCGCACCATGCAGTTGAACGTCGGCGGCAACATGGACTTCATGAACATGCTTGAGCGAAACCGCCTTGAATCAAAGAAAATTTCAAAAACTCAAGCAGTCACTAGCAACACCTCCGCCGCCCTCGGACCGCGCGATGTTCACATCGGGCCGAGTGATTACGTCGCCTGGCTCGATGACCGCAAGTGGGCCTACGTGCGTTTGGAAGGTCAGGCTTTCGGAGATGTGCCGCTGAACTTGGAATACAAGTTGGAGGTCTGGGATTCTCCCAACTCTGCCGGAGTCATCATCGATGCAGTGCGCGCGGCGAAGATTGCAAAGGACCGCGGCATCGGCGGGCCGATCCTCTCGGCGGCGGCTTACTTCATGAAGTCACCGCCGCAGCAGATGCCAGACGACATCGCCTTCGAGCAGGTTGAGGCGTTCATCCGCGGAGATGTCGAGCGCTAACGCTCTCAGTTCACTTCGTGGATTGCCTTCAGTTCACCTCGTGGATTCGGGCTGCTGCTTCCACCACTCAAGTAACGCTGCCGCGGCTGCGTCCACGCCCATCGGCCCGTTATCCAAACGGAGCTCCATCAGGTGCTTGTATGCCCGCCCCACCAACGGCCCAGCTGATATGCCGAGGAGCTCCATGATCTGCTGGCCGTTTAAGTCTGGGCGCATCGCCTCGAGTTCCTCTTGCGCCGCCAAGATCTCAATGCGGTGTTCAAGGTCGGAGTAAGTGGCGCTCAGCATCGCTGCCTTACGTTGATTGCGAGTTGTGCAATCGGCGCGGGTTAATTTGTGTAGGCGCACAAGCTCAGGTCCGGCGTCGCGGACGTAGCGCCGCACAGCCGAATCAGCCCATTCGCCGCCCCCGTAACCATGGAACCGCAGGTGCAGTTCAATCAAAGTGCACACCGAATCGATGATGTCGGTGGAGAAACGAAGTGCTTGCAGACGCTTGCGCGCCATCCGAGCTCCCACCACCTCATGGTGGTGGAAGGAGACGCCGCCGGCTGATTCGAACTTGCGGGTGCGCGGCTTGCCGATGTCGTGCAGGAGCGCCGCCAAACGCAACACCAAGTCAGGCTCGCAGGTGGGCTCATGGCTGAGTTCGAGGCCGATTGCTTGTTCCAACACAATCAACGAGTGCTCATACACATCTTTGTGGCGGTGGTGTTCGTCGATTTCCAATGCGAGCGCGGGCATCTCCGGCAGCACCCTCTCGGCGATTCCACTTGCGACGAGTAACTCCAAACCCCAACGGGGGTCTGGCGACATAAGTAATTTCGACAACTCATCTCGCACACGCTCTGCGCTGATGATTTCGATGCGCTCAGCCAATTCGAGCATCGCCTCGCGAACGTCGGGGTTAACGATGAAACCTAGTTGGCTGCAAAAACGAGCTGCACGCATCATCCGCAATGGGTCGTCAGTGAAAGATTCATGTGGTGATGCTGGCGTGCGCAGAATCTGCGCATCCAAATCAAGCGCACCGTTGAACGGGTCCACGAACTCCAGCGATGGAAGGCGGATGGCCATCGCATTCACGGTGAAATCGCGACGGCGTAAATCACCTTCGAGGTTGTCGCCGAATTGAACCTCCGGCTTGCGCGACTGAGGGTCGTAATGCTCGCTGCGGTAGGTGGTGATCTCCACCTTGATGTCACCCCGTTGCCCACCGACCGTGCCGAAGGCGATACCGACATCCCACACAGCTTCAGCCCATGGGCGGATGAGGGTCAAGATCTCCTGCGGTCGGGCGTTGGTCGTGAGATCCAGGTCCACCACCGGTCTGCCCAGCATGAGATCGCGCACGGGACCGCCGACAAGTGCGAGCTCGTGCCCCGCGCCAGCGAACCTTTGCGGCAGGTCTCCGAGCATGGAGACCACCTGCATCATCGCGGCAGCGCGAGCAGCAGGATCGGCAGGTGTGGGCATGGCGGTAGCGGACATAGCCGGGTAAGCGTAGAAGGTCACGCGTTGCCACGTTGCAGCACGCAGTGGCGAGGCGGGGAAACTGCGGCGGCACCTATTCCCTGCGTCACTACGCTTGGACACCATGTCCCCCCGCGTGCGCCCGAAGTTGCGCAGGCGCCCGGGATTTGCCCCGGCAGGAGTCGGTCTACTGCTAGCGGCCGCGCTCATGGCGCCTAGCGCAGCGATACTCATGGCGCCTAGCGCAGCGATAGGTGTGCGACCAGCCGCCTCTGATGAAGGTGCCCGCATCTCGATTACGACTCTGAACCCGGCGGTGCTCACACTCGGTGCAGGCATAACCCTGGGTGGCCGATTAACCCATTCCAGTTCACATGTCGATCTGACAGTCCGCATCACTATCTCTTCGTCACCCGTGACCAACCGCAGCTCACTAGATGCGGTGACCACCGACTCTTCCACTGCAGCAGATGCAGTGCGATCGGGGCGCACACTGGCCACTATTTCGGTGCCAGCCGGCCAGCAACAATGGAGTGCATCGATTCCGAGCACCGATCTTGGTCTCGGCGCCTCGAATCGACCTGGCGTTTACGTCATCGCGGCAGGGGCTTACTCCGGTGGCGCTTTGGTGGCGGCGAATGCGACGGTCGCACCTTTTACATCAAGGAATCCCAGCTTTCATCCCAGCCGCGTTGTCATGTTGTGGCCCGTCACATCAGTGCCGATGAGCGATCTCAACGGCGGCATCAACAATGACCGATTGACTGCCGCGCTCAGCAGCCATGGCACCCTGCAAGCGCTGCTGCGTGCTGGCAGCACCTCTGGCGTGAGCTGGCTGGTGGATCCCGCCCTCATCACAACTCTGCGAACTGCAGCATCTGCGAGCACCGCGGGGCCAGGTAGCGCAGCCTCGGCCGCCAACCGGCAAGCGGCGGGTGTGTGGCTGCGGGGGCTTCAATCGATCGCGAACACCCAACGCTTCGCAGCATTACCTGCATCCGTCCCTGACGCCGCCGCGCTCGATGCGACGGGTCTTGGGGATTCCTTCATTGCTGCCCAGCGACGCTCGCGGGCCCAGTTACACGCAACTTTGAATCCTCGCTACCAAGTTACGCAGTCTGTTGCCTGGCCGTGTGTGCGCGGTGCAACATGCATCAGCGGCAATGCGCTGCGTCGTCTCGGCGACACCCGTGGCGCCCATGCATCCGTTGTGGTTCTGCCCGATTCTGCAGCATCTTCCTCGGTCCGCTGGTTCTCTGGCGGCGGCGTGCAGCAGCTGCCTGGGCACGCGAACATCCCGTTGCTGTACACAGACGCTGCGCTGGACAACGCGATCGCTGGGCAATTGCCGCTCACCTCGGCAGCACTTCGTCAGCGGATCCTCAGCGAGCTCGCACTGATCTCCTTCGAGCGCCCCGGGCGAGCCCGGACAGTGGCAGCGGCGGCACCAATGGGGGTGGAATCCACGCAAGTTGCCAGTGCAATCAGCGCTGCCTCCGCCGCGATGCGACTAGCAGCCGCTGCGGGACTTATCACGCCAGTGCAGTTAAGCAAACTCACCGGTCAGGGCGCCGACGGAATCATCCGCGATTTTATCTCAGCTGATAGAGCGCCTGGCAATCCCAAGCAAGCTGCGCGGATTGCTGCTGTCGCTCGTCGGGATGCGTTACGCGGAGCACTCCTGCCTGTCAGCGCAGGGGATAGAGCGAAGTGGCGCAGTGACGCAACTGCAATGTTTCTAGCCACCACCAGTCTCAGCTGGCGCAAACACCCGAAAGCTCAGCGTGTGTTCGCACAGAAGTTTCTAGCGGATGCCGCAGTCCGGCGCAACGGGGTGGAGGTCTTGGCAGCCGGACACGTGTGGATCGGCACGAGTCGTGGCACTATCCCTTTCACCTTGCACAACACTTTGTCAGTGCCCGTCCGTGTGTTTCCACGCCTCACTGCAAATGCCCCCACTCGCATCACATTCACTAACACTCCCGCATCGGTGACCCTGCAACCAGGCGAGCGCGCAGGTATGCCCACAGAGGTGACACTCCTAGGTGGCGCCGCCGTGAAGGTGATGGTGGAGGTCCGCGATGCGAAGGGGCGACTCATCAATGTCCCCCGCGCGACGTTGGTCAGCACCTCGGCGTATGCACGCTTCTCTCTCTACATCGTTGTGGGCGCCTTTATCATCTTGGTGCTGTTAATGATCAACAACATCCGACGGACGATTAAGCGACGTCGCGGAACATTGGTTGGTGATGATCCCAATGCGTTCGTGGATTTTGACGCTGATGTTGATTCACCAACCGATGATCGTGGGCAATCGTGAGTGCCAACGCAACAAGCCCAAGTGCGAGCCGCGCCAGCGCCTTGATGGCGCTGGGCACTCTGCTTAGCCGCGCCACCGGCATCGTCCGCGAAGTAGCAGTCATCAGCGCGATTGGCACCGCAGTGTTCGCCGACACTTACTCGGTGGGCAACTCGATGCCCAATGTCGTGTACGTCCTGATCATCGGCGGCAGTTTGGATGCGGTGTTCGTCCCGCAGATCGTCCGTCGGATGAAGGATGACGCCGACAACGGCCGCGCCTACATCAACAAGCTTCTCACTGCCACCTTGGTGGTGCTGTTCGCCCTCACAGCGATTGCTGTGCTGGCGGCGCCGTTAATCGCTGATATCTATGGCTCGCAGCGGTGGTCGGCGACCGATCGCTCGGTGGCAATCATGTTCACGCGCTATTGCCTGCCACAAATTGTGTGTTACGGATTATTCGAGATGCTGAGTCAGGTGTTAAATGCACGTGGACGTTTTGGTGCGCCGATGTTCGCGCCGATCCTGAACAACATCGTGGTAATCAGCACCGCAGCCGCCTTCGTGTTCATCGCCGGCACCAAGGTGACCACCGGTTCGGTCACCAACTCGCAGCTGGCGCTGCTCGGTATCGGCACCACAGTGGGCGTGATCACCCAAGCGTGTGTTCTCTTACCGATGATGGGCCGCACCGGCCACATGTGGCGCCTTGATTTCAAATGGCGCGATGCCGGACTAGGTAAAGCCCTGACTCTCGCCCGCTGGACTTTTCTTCTGGTGTTGGTAAACCAGGCGGGATACGTGGTCATTACGAAACTCGCCACCACTGCCAACGTTCTTGCCGAAGGCACGAAGTCTGCAGCGGCAGGATTTACGAGTTACCAAAAGGCACATCTGCTTTTCGTTCTACCTCACGGGATTATCACAGTTTCACTAGTGACAGCGATCGTGCCACTACTGAGCAAGCATGCACACCAAGGTCGCACTGATGCGCTTCGCGAGGAATTGTTGCGCGTCCTGCGCGCGATTTCCTCATTCGTGATTCCCGCGGCCGCCATCGTGTTCGCTCTCGGACCGCAGATCGGCATGGTGCTCTACGGCTCTGGTGCCAGTAACCGAGATTCGGGTCACATCATCGGTGTGACGCTCAGTGTGTTCGCACTAGCGCTGCCGGCTTACTCCCTCTATTACGCACTATTGCGGGTGTTTTACGCGAATGAGGACACACGCACACCGTTCCTGCTAACGGTTGTGCTCAATGTTGTCGATGTTGCCTTGGCACTGCCGCTTTTCTGGCAAGCATCCACTGCCGACAAAATCCCGGCGCTGGCCGCTGCTTATGTCAGTGCGTATTGGGTCACCCTTGCTGTGGCCTGGATGATCGCCCGCCGACGGTTGGGCGGGCTGACCACTGCGCCGCTACTCACTCACTCGATGCGGATGTTGGCGCTCTCGATTCCAGCTGGCGCGCTGGCATGGTGGATAGGCAATGTGCTGTCAGACGCGCATCAAACCTCATGGGTTCGCACGGTCCCCGTGGCAATCGCTGCGGCTGCTGGATTGATGTTCGTCGTTGTCGGCGGTCGCATTGTCGGCATCCGAGAATTCACGACACCTCATGCCAGCATCATTTCCCGTTTACGCCGCCGCTGAGTTCGCAGCGGCCGGGCGAATCTGCGGCACGTCGGATGTGTGGCTTTCCCATCGGCCGACGATCCCGTATGCAGCTTTGCGCAACGGGATGTAATGGCGAGCGCGATTCCCTCTTACATGCGATAAAGCCGACCTCTAGGCTCGCCCCATGAAAGAGCAGCCCGCAGATGTGGCGGCGATGACCAGTGAGGTCGATTCGCGCGCTGATGCTGAGCTGCTCCAGGCACATGTGGACGGCGATCCCGACGCATTCTCGGAATTAGTGCGCCGCCATCGCGACCGTTTGTGGGCAGTGGCGCTTCGCACCACAGGCGACCGCGAAGAGGCCGCGGATGCCCTACAAGATGCACTGTTGTCGGCCTTCCGACATGCGGCATCTTTCCGCGGGCAAGCAGCCGTGACCACCTGGCTGCACCGGATCGTCGTGAATGCCTGCCTTGCTCGGCGGCGGCGGGCGAGGGCCCGGCCCACCGTGTCCTACCAAACTACTCGCGAGGATGAGTCCTACGCAGGTATTCCCGAGCCCGCCGACCCTCACGACGACCTCGACCAGGCCGAATTACGCGTTGTGCTGCAGGAGGCGCTCCTTCAACTCCCCGTAGACCAGCGTGCGGCCATTGTGCTCGTGGATGTCCAAGGACTGCCCGTGGAGCAGGCAGCGGAGATCCTCGAGGTGGCTGTGGGCACGGTCAAGAGCCGTTGCTCTCGCGGCCGAGGTAAGTTGGCAGAGATCTTGAAGGATTTACGGAACCAAGGTCTGGGCGAGGGCGTCTTACCCATTGGTCAGCCAAGGGCCGCCTCTAGTTCTGCGCCCAATGGTGCACCCAGTGGCGGCCGGACACTTCAGCCGGGAACGCCGGGTGCAGACCGAGGTGCAGCAAGTAACGATGTGAGTAGCCAGGCCGGCATGAGTGCGGGCGGAGATCCAGGAGAGTCATGACCGACGCTGAATTTGATGAATCAACGGGAGCGTCCGCCGGATCGGCCGGCGAACACCTCACTGGCGACGACAGCACAAGCACTCCCGGCACCGCAGGCACTCCCAGCACTGCCTTTACATCATCAGATGCCTCCGATAGCGACGATGGTAGCGATGGCGAGTATTTCGAGGACCCGCAAGTAACGCAGATGCTCGCAACTCTTGGCTCCGAGCACACGCCGATGCCAGCTGCTGTGTGGGCTGCTGTGCAGGTTTCCATCGCGGCTGAATCTGCGGCACGAACTGCCGGCGCCAACACAGCACCCGTGGCCGATGGCGCTCAAGTGATCTCGCTGGCCGATCGGGTGCGTCGGCGGACCAAGATGAATCTGATCGGCAGCGTGGCGCTAGCGGCAGCGGCAGCAGGTGTGTGGCTGGTTGGCGGAAACCACGTAGGTGGCGGTTCAACCGTCGCAGATAACCAGGGCGCAGCCACATCGCAGGTGCGCACCTTCGCCACACCTGACTCGCAAGCAGCCCTCTCGGAGGCGCAAAGCCAACTGGCAGCATCTGCAGGCGACACCCCCACTAGCAGCTCTGACAGCATGCCAGCGGCAGCCGAGCACAGTGACATGTTGCCCAAGATCGCAACCGTCATGACCTTTAGCGGAAAGTCTTACAACCTGAAATCGCTCACCGACGATGCGACGAGCATCGATGCCTCGGCTCCCAAGGTGGGCGTGAACGACGTCCCCACTTTGTTCGCGGGCGAAGCACAATGTGTGGATGCCGAGATCTCTCGGATGTCTTATGAGGATCCGAATACCGAAGTCTCCGCGGATCTGGGTTTTCTCAACGGACAGCCGGTTGCCGTGTTGGTGGAAAAGCGTAAGTTGGACGCCAAGGCGACCCCCAGGATCTTCGTGGTGAGGAACGACGGCTACTGCTCGGTGCAGGCGCAGTCTGAGCTTGGCGAACCTGCTTCACCTTCGTCGAGTGAGGAGAGCACCGAGCCCGACGGTCGGTGACTGAGCTTCCCCAACGGGGTTCTCACACACATGACTCATCCTTAGATGCCACGCTGGCCAACTTTCACCACAAGCGGTCTTAGGCTGGTCCTACGCAGATTTCTGCCAACGAACGCTCAACCGCCCCACGCCACTTGAGGAACCTCATGACTTCCGCTGAAGCCGCAACTGTCCACGATGTCGTCATCATCGGCAGCGGCCCTGCTGGTTACACCGCGGCGATTTACCTTGCCCGCGCGCAGCTCAAACCCCTGCTCTTCGAGGGCGCAGTGACCGCTGGCGGTGCATTGATGAACACCACCGAGGTGGAGAACTTCCCAGGCTTCATTGACGGGATCATGGGTCCGGAGTTGATGACGAACATGCGCGAGCAATCGGAGCGCTTCGGAACCACGTTTATCACCGATGATGTGACGCAGGTGGAGCTCGACGGCGATGTGCGCGTGATTCACACTGGATCGAGTGGGACTCATTACGCCAAGGCTGTGGTGCTCGCGATGGGCTCCGGCTACCGCGAGTTGGGGCTGCCCGATGAGAAGCGGCTTTCCGGTCGAGGGGTCTCCTGGTGTGCCACCTGCGATGGCTTCTTCTTCCGTAACCGCACCATCGCTGTGGTCGGTGGTGGCGACTCCGCGATGGAGGAGGCAACTTTCCTCACCCGGTTCGCTGACAAGGTGTATGTCATCATCCGCACCGAAACGCTGCGCGCGAGCAAGATCATGGTTGAGCGCGCGCAGAACGATCCGAAGATTGAGTTCGTCTGGAACTCCCAGGTCAGCGCCATCCATGGTGAGGACTCCTTGACCTCGGTGACTCTGACCGACACTGTCACTGGCGACACCCGCCCCTTGGAGATTCAAGGGTTGTTCATCGCCATTGGCCACGACCCGCGCAGCGAACTGGTGCGGGGAGTCGTGACCTGCGATGAGAGCGGGTATGTGGTGGCCACTCACGGAACTCGAACCAATATCGATGGGGTGTTCGCCTGCGGCGATCTGGTTGACCACACCTACCGGCAGGCAATCACCGCAGCTGGTTCTGGCTGTGCGGCTGCCCTTGACGCCGAACGCTGGCTCGCCGCTCACTAGGGTTGACCACACGGACCTGCGCAAGGCCCGACGGTTTGCACCACCTGCCAGGAATCACTAACAAGGAGGCCATCATGGGCGACTTCACAAAGACAGTGACCGATGCGACTTTCGCCGCCGATGTCATCGAGGCGAGCAAGTCTGGCCCAGTGTTGGTGGATTTCTGGGCCGAGTGGTGCGGTCCGTGCCGCCAGGTGGCACCCATCCTCGACCAGATTGCCGCCGAGAATGCCGGCAAGCTCACCATCGCAAAGATGAACACCGATGAGAACCAGACTGTGCCCGCGTCGTTCGGCATTCGTTCAATTCCCACGATGATCGTGTTCCACAACGGCGAAATGGTCAAGCAAATTGTCGGCGCCAAGCCGAAGCCTGCACTTGAGGCAGACCTCGCTGAATTTATCGGCTGACAGGTCGCCCACCAGGAATCGGGCGAGATGAACGAGCAGATCCGGCCAACACTTCGACCCGGTTCATCTGGGGCTGCGGTTGCAGAGCTACGCGACATCCTTCGCAAAGTTGGTTGCCTCAACGACGATGCAGTTGATGACACAGCCCCGCCAGATGAACTCGTAGTCGATGCAACTCTCGATACCGCCATTCGGTTTTTCCAGCAAACACAAGGATTAAAAGCCGATGGCATCGTCGGCCGACTAACGTGGGCGCGCGCACTCGAAGCCCGCTGGACGCTCGGCGAGAGGCTGCTGCTTTGCACTCCTGGATCTTTGATGCGCGGCCGTGACGTCACAACTCTGCAACGACGCCTCTCTGATTTGGGCTTCAACTGCGGTCGAGTGGATGGCATCTTCGGCCAGCGCACGGAAAATGGACTGCGTGAGTTCCAGGTCAATATGGGTTTGACCGCCGATGGCACTTGTGGGCCGCAGGCTGTTGAGGCACTTCGCGGACTTGCCCGCGCCATCACCGGCGGTCGCGCGGAACGCTTACGTGATTCGTATTCCTTCGATGACCAACGAACGGGCTTATTCGGCAAGGTAATCGTGCTCGATCCTGGTCATGGAGCCGACGATGCCGGCAGCATCGGTCACGGATTGGTTGAGCGTGATGTCGTCGCAGATATCGCCTTGCGGGTTGAGGCTTTGCTGGCACAGCAAGGCGCAGTCGTGTTGTTGACTCGCTCCCCGCACGTGTTTGAGGGACGCGGGATGGATGACGAAAGCCGCGCCTTATTTGCCAATGATCAGCGGGCGGATGCGGTTATCTCCCTTCATGTGGACTCATGTGAGACGCCACTGGCCAATGGTGTGGCCGCTTTCTACTTCGGCGGCGGGCGAGCCGGTGGGCACAGTGAAACCGGGCAAATGTTGGCCGGAGCACTCGTCAGTGCCATCTGCGCCGTGACGGGCTTAGCGGATCTACGAGTGCACGCGAAGCAGTGGGACTTATTGAGACTAACCACGATGCCTGCCGTGCGACTTTACATCGGCTACCTAAGCCATTTGGGTGATGCTGAGAAACTCGCCTCGGAGACATTCCGCGATGCAGCGGCACAGGCGATTGCCCAGGCGGTCGCTGACGCCTTCCATCCGCGGGATGAGAAAACGGGCACTGTTGAGTTGAAGGACCCTCAGGGCAGTGGAGTTTCAACCCCCGCTTCACGACTGCTATGACCAGGCCGTCTGATGGCGGCACTCCCGCGCAGCGCTGGGAGGACGGCGACCCCGATCGGGGCAATGGTGAGTTCTACCAACCAATCGGGGTTGGACCACATCCCCTGCCATGGCCGCAGGGGGATCACTACGACGAAGCATTGCTGGCAGAAGGCGATCGGCGCAATGTGGTGGATAAGTACCGTTACTGGTCAGCGGCTGCCATCCGAGCTGATTTAGATGCCACCAGGGTTCCGCTGCATGTGGCAATCGAAAATTGGCAACACGATCTGAATATCGGCTCGATTGTGCGCACGGCCAACGCCTTCAATGTCTCCGCGGTGCACATCGTCGGTCGACGCCGATGGAATCGGCGCGGTGCCATGGTCACAGACCGGTATCTGCAGGTCATGCACCACCCGAGCGTGGCGGAGTTCAGCGAGTGGGCTGCGGACGCGAGTGTTTCCATTGTCGGCATCGAGCAAGCGGTCGGCAGCAAGCCGTTGACGAACTTTGTCTTCCCTCGCAACTGTGCGTTGCTGCTGGGCAATGAGGGGTTGGGCCTCACGCCCGAGGCGATTGCTGCGTGCACTGCGCTCGTGGAAATCCCCCAGTCAGGCTCCACTCGTTCAATCAACGCGTCAGCCGCCGGGGCAATTGCGATGTGGCAGTGGTGGCGGCAAGGAGCCGTCTGAGTCATCGCAGTTGGGGGAAGGCTCCCATCCGCGTGTGCGTAGTTATGCTTAGTCCCCTAGTCGAAAGGGAGCAATCCAGGCATGGACTCTGAAACACCTGTCTCAGCGGAGGCACAGACCCCAATTCAGTCTGCCCAAATCCCTCAGCCCCGCATTGACTTCTCCAGGCCCACTGAATGGCGCAGTGCTGCCCGCACTGCCTACAACAACTACCTCCAACGTCTCATCCTGCTTGACTTTGGCACCATCATCGTCGCAAATGTGGTCGCATCAATACTTCGATTCCCAGACCAAGCGCGAGGCCACAACTTGGCCTACTACCTCCCACTGCTGACAGGCACCTGGATGCTGGCGCTCACATTGCGCGGCTCATACGACCGCCAGCACATTCAGAAGCGCGGGCAGCAGTTTCGTGATGTTGTTGGTGCCAGCTTTCTCGCATTCTCAGTCGTGGCAAGTTTTTCCTATATCTTCAAAAGTCAGTTCTCCCGCGGGTTTCTGCTCTACGCGTTGACTTTCACTGTTGTGATGTTGACAGGCTCGCGTTGGATTCTCTGGAGCCGCTTCCACCAAGTCCGTGGCTTTGATCTGCTCCGACACCGCACATTGACTATCACTTCACAGACACAAGGCAGCGCAACTGACGCCCTGCCGGCCCGCAGTGAGGTGACCATTCTGGCTCCGGGGCCTGCTGATTTTGAAAGGTGGTTGACGCAGGTAATTTCCACCGTTGAAATTCACCACATTGATGTTGTTGTTTTGCATACAAATCACGGATTGACAGACAACCAGTTATCCCAACTCTCATGGGTGCTCGAGGGCAGCGTTGATATCGCTAAGCAAGTCGCCATCGGCGAACTCGGGCGGCGCGCGTATCTGCAGACAACTTCTGAGGGAACCTTCTTGCACCTCAAGGAAATCGGCTTGACAGGCCCTCAAGCGGTCCTCAAGCGGTCGATGGACATTACGATTGCAGCAATCGCTCTAATTTTGTCTTCACCGATAATGCTCATCACTGCTCTAATCATTCGTACGACAAGCAAGGGACCTGCTCTGTTTAAGCAAGAACGAATCGGGCGATACGCGCAAACCTTTACTTGTCTAAAGTTCCGGAGCATGAAATTGAATGCACATATAGATCAAGCGGAAGTTTGGGAACAAGCCAAATCGTCTGGTCTCGGGGTAAACAAGCACCCAAGCGACCCTCGGGTGACAGGGATTGGCAGGATCATTCGGAGACTCTCCATTGATGAATTGCCGCAGTTGTTGAATGTTCTGAGTGGGGAAATGTCCATTGTCGGTCCGCGTCCGGTGCAGTCGGTGGAAGTTCAGGAGATGGACTCTCATCACCTCCGGCGTCAGATGTGCAAACCTGGTCTGACAGGGCTTTGGCAAATCAGCGGACGTAGTAAGACCACTTGGGAGAGTCGAATGGCCATGGACTTGCAGTATGTCGAGGAATGGTCTCTCTCGAGCGACATCAAGATTGTGCTTCGTACGTTCAAAGTTGTTGCGAAGGGAAGCGGCGCGTCATAGTCGCGAAAATTTGTTTCGAATCGCCAAAGATTCTGGTGGAATACCCGATGAAGGTGTGAGGCTGTCGTCATGTTTGCAAACTCTTCATTCTTCTCAGGAATCTGGTTCGAACAGATTATG
>Ga0114962_10003123_pt1 | contig 13524 bp, 14 predicted proteins | sample C_130820_MF_Meta_FD_87017 | JGI IMG/M metagenome (GOLD analysis project Ga0114962, IMG submission 87017) | Freshwater microbial communities from Lake Croche, Canada to study carbon cycling - C_130820_MF_MetaG | ecosystem: Environmental > Aquatic > Freshwater > Lake | place: Lake Croche, Canada... | reverse complement strand
TTGTGCTTTAGGGGTCAGCTGTGTGGTGCCCAATCCGAACATCGCAAAGTCAGCTTTATCGATGATCTCGATACGCAAACCTTCTTTTTCACGCACAAACTTGACTTGATCGGTGAGGTTTTCTAATCTTGGATTTTTAGCCAGACTTTCTTTCACCTCTTTTTCGAGTTTGTCAAAGTCGGCTTTGTCCTTTTGCTCCGCAATCTGCTTTTTCTCTGCCTCTGTCAAGGCTTCAGGATTGTTGCGCTCCTGGGCATTGGGCGCAGGGTCGTTTTCTGTCGGGCCGCCTTGCGAGCGGGGCGTGACACGCTCCATGGCAGCAGTTTGTTTGGCTGAGAATGGGAAGCCGTCTGGATCGATCACAGATCGCCCGCCTAGCATGCCGTCGGAACCGGCCAATTTGCCCATGGTGACGTTGCTGTGTGAAGTAGGCCGAAAATAATCAGCAATGCTTTTGCGCTGATCGGCATTGGATGCACCCAGCAACCACATCAGCAAAAAGAAGGCCATCATCGCCGTCATCATGTCGGCGAGGGCGATTTTCCAAGCACCCCCGTGAGCACCCCCGTGCCCATCGTCCATGATCTTTTTGACAATGATGGGCGCCAGCGGCGCCGCCTCGGCTGGCGCAGCAGCAGGCGCTGACTCGGCTGGCGCGACCTCTTCGACCGTCGCCTCCAGCTCTTCAGGCTTGGCTTGTGATCCGTCAGCCATGGTCGTTAACCCCTCATGCCGTCAAAGACCTCGGCAAAACTCGGCTGATTGTGATGGCTGATGCCCACACGGGCAGCTTCAATGATCAAAGGCATGGGATGACCATTCAAAGTGCCAATGATGATTTGTTTGACTACGCCGTAGATTTCACCTTCATCATTGATGATTTCGGTCAAGCGTTTCGAGAAGGGTTCAAAGAAACCATAGGCCAAAAACACGCCCAAAAAGGTACCTACCAACGCACTACCAATCAAACCGCCCAAAACGGTAGGGGGTTGGTCAATGGCACCCATGGTCTTCACCACACCCAACACGCAAGCCACAATACCCAGCGCAGGCAAAGCCCCCGCCAGCGTTCCCAGCGTGTCAGCAGCCTTCAGGGCACCATGGTGGTGGGTTTTGATGCTCAGGTTCATCACGTCTTCGACGGCCATCGGGTCCAGATTGCCCTGTGACACAACCATCAGACGCACGGTATCGGTGATCAAATGCAAAAGTGAATGTTCTTTGAGTACTTTGGGAAACTCACCGAAAATGGCACTGGCTTCAGGATTCTCGATATGGGCTTCCAGCGCCACAGCGCCCTCGGCTTTGAGCACCTTCATCAACTTGGACACCAAGAAAATGGTGGCCAAATAATCTGCCTTGTGAAAAGCTGGGCCTTTGAAGATCTTGCCAATACCGGCCAGCGCAGCCTTGACGGTGCCGCCACTGTTGCCGATCAACATGCCGCCAATACCGGCACCAAAAATCGTGAACAATTCGTGAGGTGCAGCCTCGATGATGGGGCCCATTTCGCCGTGCATGACGGGCAAGCCGAACACGCACACCATCAAAACAACAATACCTATGATCGCTACCATGGTCAGACTCTCTTTTGAGTAACAGACCGAGGGCCAAAGGCCTTGCTAAGTCTGTCGCACTTTCACATACAAGTCGCTGGTGCCATAAGACTTGTATCTCATGGTCTCAGTGAACCGAATTCCCGCCCAAATTTGCTGCCAGGTTTTTGGCCGCTGGCAACAAATTTGGAACATCTTGCCAAGCTTGGCGGATTTCACCCATCAATGTTTGAACTTCCTGCAATGCCACCAAATCGTTGCGGGCATTCACATGAATCAAACGGCGGGTCACATAGCTGTACAACTCATGCAAGTTGTTGGCCAGATCGCCACCTTTTTCCAAATCCAAAGCACCTTGCAAACCAATCACAATGCGACCTGCACGGGTCAGGCTTTTGTTTTTGTCTTCGATCGAACCGTGTTCAATATGACCGCGTGCGGTCACCAAACTTTCGATCAAGCCGTCGAACAGCATCTGGATCAACTCGACTTTGTTGGCGACCAACGCCTGTGAAGTCCGATTGCCTTCGCCGTAACCTTCGATTGCTTTGAAATTGACTCGCATGATCTGTCGCTCCTGTTGTGACTGTTACATCAGGTATCGGAGTAAAAACAGAAAACTTGAGACTAATGAGCATTTGATTTAGCACTATCTACACTTTGGCGGCGCGCGGTTTGGACTGCGCTACAGGCGTGATGTTCAAGGTACTGCGCAATTTCTTAACAACTGCGGTGAGCAATTGACTCACCCGTGATTCGGTCACGCCCAGAACTTCTCCAATTTCTTTGAGATTGAGCTCTTCAACGTAATACAAATTCATCAACAGCTGATCGCGTTCAGGCAGCTCACCGATCGCACCTGTCAAAACCTGCATGAACTGTTCATGCTCCACAATGGCTTCGGGCTGTTGAGAGGCTTCCCCTGCAATGCTCATCACCTCTTCGGTCACCACTTCCATCGAATAGGTTTCAAATCGGCGTGCTTGGCTGCGCTCTTTGTGAAACAACGCAATGTCCTTGCCCATGTGATCGGCCAACTCCGCTTGGGTGGGTGTGCGTCCCAAATCGGCCGCCAACTCATGCGTCGCTTCGCTGTGTGACTTGTTGATGGCCACTGCAGAGCGGGGCAAAAATGACAAACGCCGCACTTCATCCAAAATAGCGCCCCGGACACGGCTGTGGGCAAAATTTTCGAACTCAATGCCTTTGGCGGGATCATAAGCCCTTGAGGCTTCCAACAAACCGATCATGCCTACCTGAATCAATTCATCCAACTCCATGAAAGGCGGCAAACGCACTTTCAAGTGCAACGCGACGCGCTTGACCAAGCCCAAATGGGCGAGCACCAAGGCTTCGCTGTTATTTTGCACCTCTTGATAAAGGCGAGTGGAGATGGCCATGGTGTGTCAGGTCCTCGAAGAGACCAACCTCTCTACAAAAAACTGGACACCACCGGTGGCATGGTCAATCGGTTCCAGATCATTGGTGGCGACCGCCAAGCGCCTGAAATCTCGGGCACCGGAACTGCTGGGTGCAAATTCCAATGTCGATTGGTGCTTTTTCAGCGCCTCCAAAATCAACTCATCTTGCTCAATAGAGCCCAAATACAAAATGGATTTGTGCAGGAAACGGGTACAAACTTGGTTGATCCGATCAAACAATTTACGCCCCTCTTGGGCATTTCCAACCCCATTGGGAATCAAATAGATATCTTCGAGCCCATAATCTTTGGTCAGGACTTTGATCGTGCCATAGGCATCAGCAATCGACGAAGGGTCATCGCGAACCACAATGAAGCGGCGGCTGGTTGCGGCCATGAAAGACAAAACCGCTGGCGCTATACCTGCCGCCATGTCCACAATCAAATAATCCAAATCATCTTCCAGCGCACTGAAAGCCTGCACAATGCGCGCCGCCTGCATCACGCTCAGACTGGCCATTTCGCGTATGCCTGAGGCTCCCGGCACCAACTTGACACCATAGCGTGTCGTCACAATGATTTCTTGCAACGATTTTTCGCCATTCAAAAAATGACTGAGGTTATAAGGACAGCGACAACCCAATGCGATTTGGGCATTGGCCAGCCCCAAATCTGCGTCAAACAGCATCACTTTAAAACCCATGCCTTGCAAAGCGACGGCAAGGTTGACGGCGATCGTGGTTTTGCCTACGCCGCCTTTGCCGCTGGCAATGCCGATAACCTGTGTGGAACTTGGCTTTTGCATGTCGTGCTCAGAGGATTGTTCGCGTAGAACTGAAGGTCTTGGCGCGCGCATTGAACGCATTGGCATCCATGGGTGTCTCCTTCAACATCTGCGAAGTGTGTGTTGGCATCAATTGCGTTACCGCCAGGTTAACCAACTGCGCTGTAGTGAAACCCATGACCAAATCGGTCAAACGTTCAGAACCGCTGGCAGCGGACAACACAGGCACATCAGCTTCGTTGCACATGAATTGCAACAGCGCCCAAGGTGCAGTGGCTTCATCCAATTTACTGATCATCAAACTATCCCATGCGAATCCGGCGCGGGTAGAAGCGTCTTTCAAGACACGCTCAACACTCACAGCAGAGGCATCGGCAGGCAATACCGCATGCATGATGCATTCGGGATGAATCAATTTGATCTCTTTGATGCGTTCGATCATTTGCACCCCTGGGGTGTCGATCAAGACCAAAGTACGTTGCGATAATTCGGCCAACAACAAGCCCAAAGTTGAAGCATCTTGGGCACGGTAGCAGTCAATGCCAATCTGAGCGCACAGCATTTGCGTCTGATTCCAAGCGCCAATGCGGGTGTCTTGGTAACTGATGAATGCCACCTTGTCGCTACCCACTGCGGCTGCGGTATGCAAAGCAAGTCGAGCAGCCATCAAGGTTTTACCTGCGCCAGATGGACCCGCAATCCCATGAACTCCCTCGAATGCACCGGGCTCACCACCTCGTTTGAGCGAAGCTGTCAACAGTTCACGTATGGCGTTTAAGGCATCTTGTGTGCTGTCATGGTCTTTGATGCTGTCCACCAACAATGTACGCAAACCGACGGGCACGCCTGCCTGGTGCATGGCTTGAACCACGGGCTGAACAGCATGGCCCACAGACTGACCCGATTGCCATTCATTGGCTTGTTGACTGACGCGAAATTCGCGTCGCAAAGCCGCCAGTTCTTCCACCACGAACGCCACGATTTCTTTGCTGCGAACCTCATCACGCTGCGCACCAGATTGCAGCAAAGGATCCGATTTCAACAAAGGATCCGACCGCATTGCAACCGGAACGCTGGCCTCTTTTCCAAACAAGGCTTGTCCTAGGTGATCACCAAAACTGACGCCCAAATCCATGGTCGGCTCTTTGGGGTCCGGAGCAGCTTTGGCAAAAGGATTGTCTCTGTCAAATACATGGCGTTGGCCTGCAGAAGCAGACGCCATTTCCACGGCCACCACCAATTCGGTTTGCCCACCCACACGGTGGTTGGCAATGATCAGCACGTCAGGGCCATACAAGCTCATTGCTCGCTCTGTGGCGCTGCGGGTATCACGGGCAAGAATGCGTTTGAGTTCCATGGCGTTGCTGCTAGGTTTTCAAAAAATTAACGTGTCTCGGCATGCACGGTGTGCACGACTTTGACGCTTTGGTCATCAGGGATCTCGCTGTAGGACAGCAAGGTCAAATCGTTGACGCGGTAGCGCGCTGCGCGCGACAGCCAAGGTCGTATGGTCGGGGACACCACCAAAACGGCGGGATGACCCATCTCTTCCACTGCGCGCGCGCCATCACGCAAGGCAGCAAACAAGCGTTCAGCCAGACCTGGCTCAATGGCCATGTTTTGTCCAGGTGCACTTTGTTGCAAGACGTTGTGCAACAGTTGCTCAAGGCCCGGATCGAGCGTCATCACCGACAAAGAATTCGATTCATCCACCAAACTTTGCACGATCATGCGACCCAGCTTGGGGCGCACGAAAGCGGTGAGTTGGTCAGGGTCTTGCGTTTTGCTGGCGACTTCAGACAAGGTCTCGACGATCGATCGCATGTCGCGAATAGACACCGATTCGTTGAGCAGGTTTTGCAGGGTGCGTGTGACCACGCCCAAAGACAATTTGCCGGGCACCAAATCTTCCACCAGCTTGGGCGACTTGGCTGCCAATTTATCCAGCAGCTGCTGAACTTCATCATGGCTGAGTAAATCAGAAGCATTGTCACGCAGCACTTTGTTCAAGTGGGTTGCCACTGCCGTACTCGGATCCACCACGGTGTATCCCAAAGTGCGGGCATGGTCACGTTCAGCCGGATCGATCCAGACCGCATCCAAACCGAAGGCCGGCTCTTTGGTCGCCTGACCTTCAAGCGGTCCATAGACCTGACCAGGGTTGATCGCCAACTCACGCCCGACTTTGATCTGACCCTTACCTCGGGCCACACCTTTGAGCACAATGTGGTAAGCATCGGGATCAATGTTCAAAGCATCGCGAATTCGCACGGGCTGAACCAAGAAACCCAATTCGGCAGACAGTTTCTTCCGCACGCCTTTGACGCGACTCATCAACTGGCCACCCGTTTCGGGATTGACCAAGGGAATCAGTCCATAACCAATTTCCAAGCCGATCAAATCGACCTGATCGACATCGTCCCAATCGAGCTCTTTAGGTTCATCCAAAGCGGCTTGTGCTGCGGCTGTCACGGGCGCTGGGGCTGGCTGGTCACGCCTTTGCATGATCCCCCAAGCTATGGCGGCAGTCCCCAAGGCCAAAGTCAGAAAAACCAAATGTGGCATACCGGGCACGACACCCAAAATGGCCAAGATGCCAGCAGACATGAACAGCGCCGTCGGATTGGCCAATTGGCTGGAGGCCTGTTCTGTCATCGACTCCGAAGTGGTCACACGGGTCACGATGATGGCCGTCGCCAGAGACAAGAACAGCGACGGAATCTGTGCCACCAAACCATCACCGATGGTCAGCAAGGTGTAGATGCGACCCGCATCGCTGAGCGACAAATTGTGCTGCCCAATACCGATGGCCAAGCCCCCAATCAGGTTAATGACCAAAATCAACAAACCAGCAACGGCGTCACCGCTGACAAATTTGGAAGCACCGTCCATGGAGCCGAAAAAGTCGGATTCTTGCGCCAACTCTTCGCGGCGTTTTTTGGCCGTCTCCTGGTCGATCACACCCGCGTTCAAATCGGCATCGATCGACATTTGCTTGCCAGGCATCGCATCCAAAGTGAATCGCGCATTCACTTCCGACACGCGCCCTGCGCCTTTGGTTACCACAATGAAGTTGATGATCATCAAGATGGCAAAGATGATGAAACCAACCACATAGTTGCCGCCGATGACGAACTCGCCAAACGCCGCCACCACCTTACCAGCGGCCTCGTGTCCTTCATGGCCATTGACCAAAATAACGCGGGTGGAAGCCACGTTCAGTCCCAGCCGCAACATGGTGGCAAACAACAAAACGGAGGGGAAAGAGGAAAATTCCAGCGGCTTGCGTGTTCCAATGGCGATCATGATGATCAGCAGGCTACAGGCAATATTGAACGTAAAGAGGATGTCCAGAAGCAATGGTGGCAACGGAAGTACCAACATGGCCATGATCAAAAGCACCAAAGCAGGCAAACCCAGTCCGGAGTAATCAAACCGGGACAGGTTCTGTCGGAGAGTTGACAGGGTCAAAGTGCTCATGTCTGCTTAGCCTCAGGCAGCAAGCCTGGTGGCGTTTTTTTCCATTCAAAGGGTGGCCAAAGTCCACTCTCCTCTGCAAAGTCCATGCCACGCTGAATTCCGACACTCCAGCAGACCTCAGGGGGATGGGTGGCAAGCCCTGTCCGGTCACGGTTTTTGCTAACAACATGGGACCGGTCTTTTTTTTGGGCTGGATGGGCCTTAACCACGGACACACCATGGATGCAACTTTCTTGTTATCTGCCTCTGCTCAGCCCCAGGTGACCCCGGTCATCTCGCCTGTGGCAACGCCTTCCAGCGCAAACAGCCCCGTTGGCGTGTCAGAACAACCCCCAAGCAACACACCCAACGGACGGATCTTTGCCGGCCTGATGCGCGAGTTGCTGCCAACCCATGAGCGGCAAGATGTTGCCGCATCAGAAGCCACCGACCCCGCCGACCTCCAATCAGAAAGCTTGGGCTCAGAACTCGAAGTCATCACCGCCACCAATGGCCCGCCTGATGCGACCAGTTTGTCCGCCTTCGCCCGTGCGCAAGGGCTGGACGAATCGGCGGTCTACGCTTTGTTTGGGGAAAAGTCACCTACCGTTTTAATGTCCAGCATGGTCAGCGAGGCTGTAGCCGCCATGCGCAACGCCGTGACACCCGAAGTCTTGCCCACGCCAGAAAATCAGGCTACCGATGTGGCATGGTTGGCGAATGCCCTTTCTGCCGAAATCACCCTGACTGTCAGTTCGCTGACCAAAGAGACGTTGTCACCAGCGATGGACACCCTTGAAACCACCACTTTGACAACAGATGCTGCGTCAACAGCCACCTTGTCGACAGCCAATTGGCTGGCCACGCAATGGGCCTGCGTGGTTCAGCCACCCCTTTGCGGCACAGCCCAACCTTCTGCAGTGGCCATGACAGTCCCGATCGTCGGTACAGTGTCGCCAGTGAGCCTCACACCCGTGACTGCAACTTTGACCCCTTCGCCAACCCAGGCGACATTGCCCCCCCCTCTCAGTGCCGTTAGCACCGTGGGCGCAAGCCCTCTCGCAGCGGCCGCGCTGAATGTGCTGGCTGCAGATGTGCTGGCTGCAGATGTACTGGCTGCTGATGTTCCCCCCCCTTCTGCACCCATATCATCTGCTGCGCCCGCACTGGCACTGACTGCTGAGTTGCTCCCCACAGAGATCCCTGCGTCATTGGCAAAAACCAGTGCCACCAGCATGGCTGAAGCAATAAGGATGCTGCCCCCAGCAGCATCCACCCTTCAAAACACCATGCGCATTCGTTTGTCACCGACTTGGGCGAGCGTGACCCAAAAACTCAGCCAAATGAGCGGCACGGCCCTCACCGCCGCTTGGGGCGCCCTGACCGCCGCCACTTTGGGCGGCCCGATCCGAACCGTCGCACTCGACTTGCGAACGTCAGAGGAGCAAGAAGCCGATGCAACAACGTTGAGCTTGGACACCGCCTCCCTCACCCCTTTGACCGGCACCGGCCCGGAAATGAACCGCAACAACTCGGCAGGCGGTCCACTGCCCACACCCGCGCAACCCCTGCCAGGCATGAACCACATGCTGCGCCAAGAGCATTACCAACAGCTGTCGGACCGTTTAGGCCAGGCCATGGCCGAGCGACTCCAGAGTCAAATTGCCCGCGGCGAATGGAAGTTGCAGATGCGGCTGAACCCTGCCAGCTTGGGCCGCATTGATGTAGAACTGGACATGCACGCCAAGGGATTGGACGCGATGTTCCGCTCTGACAACCCCTTGACGCGGGAGTTGATGGCCCAAAGCATGCCTAAACTCAGAGACACGTTGACGCAATCTGGCATGGCAGTTGCTACTGTCTGGGTGAACAGTGACGCTGGCCGTCAATCTGACGGAAAACCGACACCCCAAAAGGAATCGGAGCCGGACTCTGCTAACGTGGCGTCAGATTTGACTGACGCTGCGACCAAGGCCGTCATAAAAGATAAGCGAACGCCAGACGGCTTTGACGTCTTGGCATGATCCCTGCGGCCTGAAATGGCCTTGGGGCACGTTGTATGAACCTGTATGAACAAGAGGTGACCCATGGCTGAAGAAGTTGTAGCGGAAGTCGAAGCGAAACCGAAAAAACCGATCGTCTTGATTATTCTGGGCGTGGTAGGCCTGATTGTCTTGGTGGCAGGCACCGTTGTGGCAACCCTGTTTTTGTCGGGTGCGTTCAATCCCAAGCCACCGTCTGAGCACGACCTTGAGGCCGCGGCAGCTGCAGGCGCTGACGGGCATGGCGCTGCGTCCAAAGAAGACTGTTTGCCCAAAAAGAAGGAAAAGGGCGAAGCCAAGGCTGAAGCCAAAGCTGACCCCCATGCCAAACCCGATGCCCATGGTGCCAAGGATGATCATGGTGCCAAAGACGCCAAAGCAGATTGCCCCAAAGGGCCGCCTGGCAAAAAAGCCAAGTCCTCTCCTGAGCTGACGCGCTTTGAATACACTTACATGCAAATTGACCGGGAATTTTTAGTCAATTTGAGCGGTTCCAAAAAAGTCATGTCGGTACAAATTGCTGTGATGACACACTACGATGACCGCGTCTTTGAAAATATCAAGCGACACGATTTCGCCTTGCGTTCGGCCGTGATGGATGTGATGCGCATGACCACCGAGGCCGACATGGTCAAGCCCGAATTCCGCAAAGAATTGGCCCAAAAGATCAAAGACGCCATGAACACCTTGCTCGAAAAATTCGAGGATTTTGGCGGCATCGAAGACATCTACTTCACCAACTTCATCGTGCAGTAATACGCGACGTATAACGGATACCATGGCTTCTTCCCTGCTCACCGAAGACGAACTGAGTGTTCTCGCCGAAGGCGTGACAGACGGATCGATCCCGGTCGACACCGGCTTTAACACCACGGCGCGTGTCAAAAAGCACGACCTGGCCAGCGAAGATTCCAGCCTGGGGGTGAATATCACCTCCATCGACATGATCAACGAGCGGTTCATCCGCACCTTCCGTTTGGGTCTTTTGGAGATGCTGCGCACCACGCCACGCATCAATCCCAGGCGGGTAGAGATCGTGCGCTTTGGCGACTACCTCAAAAGCCTGACGCCGCCGCTGTCAGTCAACATGGTTCGCATGAACCCCTTGCGCGGCAACTCTTTGGTGGTCATCGATCCCACGGTGGTGTTCAGTTCGCTCGACAGTTTTTTTGGCGGCTTTGGCCGAGGCGTCGGACAGCTGCCTTCTGGAAGGCTGTTCACCCCCACAGAGTTGCGCATCATCAAGATGATTCTGGATGTGTTCTTCAAGTCACTCAAAGAGGCTTGGGCACCCGTGATGGAACTCGATTTTGATTTGATCAGCCAAGAGATCAACCCCCAGTTTGCACAAATTGCCGATGAAAACGACCTCGTCATCCTGAGCCGCTTCGACTCTGAAGGCAACAACGAAGCCGCGGGCTTCATCGACTTGGTCTACCCTTACGCCTCACTCAAACCTGCGCGCGAATTGTTGCGTAACCGCGTGCAAACAGGCGATGGCAATGAGGACTCTGAAAAGCAGTGGCATATTGACTTGAGCAATGCCGTGGACAATGCGGCATTGGAAATGCGTGTCTTGTTAGGCTCTATCGATTCCTCTTTCGGTCAAATCGAAGAGATGCAAGCGGGCGATGTGCTTTATTTCAAAAAACCAGACAGCGCCAAGCTGCTGATCAACGGCATTGCCGCTTTCGAAGCCCAAGTGGGCACGATGGGCACCCAAGCCGCCGTGCTCATTGAGCGCCCCGTCAACCCTGATCTGCAGTGAACTTCACAGGACAAACAACATGAGCGAAAACGAACACATGGCAGACGACAACGAGTCGGGTCAAATCAACTCTGAAGTGCTGCAAAACATCACGGTGACTCTGTCCATCGAAGTCGGGCGCGCCATGATCAAAATTCGCGACCTGATGCGCCTGTCGCAAGGCAGCGTGGTTGAGCTCGACCGGATTGCAGGTGAACCCCTGGACTTGTTGGTCAACAACACCGTGGTCGCTCAAGGTGAAATCGTTTTGGTCAATGAACGCTATGGCATTCGCTTGACCCGCGTCGCGCCGGCCTCCGAGCGCATGAAGAATTTGTGAGTGTCTGAATGAATGCTGGCCTCACCGGAATGGACGCGCTGCGTATGGTCGGCAGCATGGCGCTGGTGATCGCTGTTTTGCTGGCTGTCTTGTGGGGCCTCAAGCGCATTCAAAACAAAATGTTGATTGCATCACATTCCGGCCGCATTCAAGTGCTTGAAACGCAAGGCATCGGAACGCGCCAAAAAATCGCCTTGGTTCGCATCGGCAACCACGAAGTCTTGCTGGGCATCACGCCCACACAGATCAACGCTTTGGGCCACTGGCCCGCCTCCTCCGCACACGCGCCTGCAGCTGCAAATGCACATGGACCTGAAGATGTCGCGTAACCACAAACTATTTTGGGTGGCCCTGGCTTTGATGGCCTTGCCCCTGGCCGCCATGTCGCAAGGCATGCCTTTGGTGAACGTCACCGGGGGCAAAGGCGGCACCCAATACAGCCTGAGCTTGCAGTTGTTGGCCCTGATGACGTCGCTGACGTTGCTGCCATCACTGCTGTTGATGATGACCGCTTTTGTGCGCATCATCATTGTGTTGTCGATCTTGCGGCAAGCTTTGGGCACGGGTCAAACACCCCCCAATACCGTCCTGGTCGGCCTGGCGCTTTTCTTGACCCTGTTCATCATGACGCCTGTTTTGAACGACGTGTACTTTAATGCGCTGGTGCCTTACATGGAAAAAGGCTTGGCGTTTGACAAAGCCCTGGCTGCGGCCGAGGAACCCATTCGCGGCTTCATGATGAAACAAACCCGTGAAGATGACATTGCCTTGTTCATGCAAATGGCCCGTAAAGCAGATGCCATCAGCTCCGATAACGTGCCTTTCACGACCTTGGTGCCGGCCTTCATCACCTCGGAACTCAAAAGCGCCTTTACCATCGGCTTTTTGATTTATATCCCCTTCGTGGTCATTGACCTGATCGTGGCCAGCGTACTCATGTCCATGGGCATGATGATGCTGTCGCCGATGATGATTTCAATGCCTTTCAAATTGATGTTGTTCGTTTTGGTGGATGGCTGGAGCCTGATTCTCGGATCATTGGCGGCCAGCTTTGCCACCTGAATCCGCTGGAGTTAAAACATGGATACTGCTGCCGTTGTAGATTTGGGCCGACAAGCCCTGTGGATCACCATGCTGATTTCGGCACCTTTGCTGCTCATTTCATTGATCGTTGGCGTCGTCATTGGCATTTTGCAGGCCGCGACCTCCATCAATGAAATGACCCTCAGTTTTATTCCCAAATTGGCGGCATTGGGCTTGACGCTTTCCTTGGTGGGCAGTTGGCAATTGGCGACCCTCGTGGACTACACCCGTGGTGTCTTTCAACGCATTCCGGGTTTGTTCACCTGATTGCTTTTGCGCATCGAAGCCGCACACCATGAACATCCCGGCATCCGAACTCGTCGAGCGCTTTTATACCTTGCTTTGGCCTATGCTGCGCATCTCAGCCCTGTTGATTGCAGCGCCTGTATTTTCTTTGCAGGCTTTGTCTTTGCGAATACGCATTTTGTTGGCGTTGACTTTGACATGGCTGGTGTATCCCTTACATGAATGGCCCACCATCGACCCGGTCTCTGCTGAAGGTCTGCTGGAAATATTCAATCAAATAGCCATTGGCTTGATCATGGGCCTGGTTTTACAAGTTGTGACGGCCGCCATTTTGCTGGCGGGGCAATCCATCTCCAATTCTGTGGGTTTGTCTATGGCCACGATGATCGACCCCAACGTGGGCAACGTCCCCGTGATTGGCCAATTTTTGATCGTCATGTCCACATTGATTTTTATCGGACTCGGCGGGCACGCCATGCTCTTGGGCATGGTGATTGACAGTTTCAACAGCATGCCGATTGGCAAAGGCCTGATGGGTCAAGCAGCGTGGGGGCAAATGGTGGCTTGGAGTTCCATGATTTTTCTGGGCGGTTTATTGACCTCCTTGCCCGTCATGGTGGCCTTGCTGTTCATCAATATCGGCCTCGGGGTCGCAACGCGTGCGGCGCCCAGCTTGAATGTTTTTTCGCTGGGCTTGCCCGCTTTGATGGTTGTTGGCTATGGGATCATGATCATGAGCTTACCTATCATTGGCGCCCGGATTCAATGGATGTGGCTGCAAGGCCTGATTCAAACCCGCAGCTTGGTCGGCTTACCCTGATTGGATGACATGCCATGAGTGCCAGCG
>Ga0114962_10003120_pt1 | contig 13534 bp, 10 predicted proteins | sample C_130820_MF_Meta_FD_87017 | JGI IMG/M metagenome (GOLD analysis project Ga0114962, IMG submission 87017) | Freshwater microbial communities from Lake Croche, Canada to study carbon cycling - C_130820_MF_MetaG | ecosystem: Environmental > Aquatic > Freshwater > Lake | place: Lake Croche, Canada... | reverse complement strand
GGGCCACAGGGGTATAAAACCGTAACTGGTGCCTCTCGTATCCGTCAGGATTTGGCTTTGGCACTTGGCGAAATTTTAAAAAGCGACCGTTTTCACCCTGAATGGGGGTCGGTTTTGGTCAATTTTATTGGCCAGCCAATTGACACCAGTCTGGAATTTCAAATTAAAGCAGAAGTGGCCCGGGTGCTCAAAGAATATATCGCTATTCAAAATAAAAATATTATTCGGACAGGTTTAAATCGGAGTCGTCAAGTGGTAGATACCGGGGATATTGTCAAAAGTGTTCAAGACATTACGGTAAAAGTCTCTTATGACACCATTTACGTTATGGCCAGTTTGTTAACTTATTCGGGCACCAATATTGCCATCAGTAGGACGGTGACCTTGTAATGGCCGTTACTTTAGATCAAGTTTCTGAACAAATCCTAAACAACCTAAAAGTTTTGGATCCAGAACTAGATACATCTGTTGGCACTCCTGCTCGCAAAATTATTGATTCTGTTGCTTACGCTATTTCTCAAGCATATGTCGACAATCATGTTATTTCATATACCTATGATATTGACACCAAAACTGCTGGAGATTTAGATCAATTTACGCAATTGTTCGGTATTGCGCGATTAACTGAAAAACGTTCAACTGGAAAAGTTACTTTTACTCGCTCAGTTACCACTACAATTGTGGACATTCCTTTTGGAACCCAAATTGCAACTGCTGGTGGCGCTGTTATTTTTCAAACAGTCGGTGCTGTAAGAATGGGGGTTGGCCACGGCTCCGCAGATGCGTCTGTTCAATGCGTTTTGGGCGGCAGTGTTGGAAACGTTGGCGCTAATGAAATTACACTTATCACATCACCTATTTCTTCTGGACTTAATGTCAATAATTCGGCAGCAATTTCGAATGGTTCAGATGCTGAATCTGATAGCGAATTACGTACCCGCTGGAAAGCAACCGTTTTTCGTTCTTTAAACGGAACTGAACAAAATTATTTAGGTTTGGCAAACTCTGATCCAAACGTAACTTCTGCAATTGTTTTGGGTTCTTCTAAACGTCGTAAAGAAAAAGTTCAAGTTGTAGATTCTAAAGCAAGCAGTACATTGGGAGGATGCAAATATGCATACCCATTTAATGTATTTTTTGGCGACGGTATTGATTCATTAGAAACAAAACTTTTAATTCAAAATGTTGATTATGTTTGGGATCACGGTGACCCCGAAGACCTTAAAGTTACCAATATTAATTCTACTTTGGTTCCCGATCTTACAATAGCAGATTTATCTTTTGAATATGTTCCAATTTCTTCTCGAAATGATCCAGAAAACGGAATTGTAAACAAAGTCGATATTTGGGTTGCTGGTGAACGTGCTGCATATGCAACACAGCAGGTATATTTTAAAAACGACAAAGTCTTCAATAATTCCTCTGGAAGCACTTATTTTGTTAACAACTGGGAACGTTTAAATGGAGAACCTCCAGAAGCAAATAATATTTTTATCCCTCTTTCTTACGGACCTATTACAACATTGCCTGACAGTATTGCTTGTAATGGAAAAACTTATTGGCAACGCGGTGCTTCAGGCGCCGGAGCGGCAACTTCATCAAATCTTTTAGATGCTTACAATATTATTCATTTAAAAACAGCAAATGGGTATAGTGCGACATCTTTGTTTGGTATGGAATGGAATGTTTCTCAAACGTATCCAGAAAATTCAGATAATCTTGTTCTGGGTCTTTTAAATAATTATGTTTTTAATGAAGTGCCTGCTTCTATTCAAGCAAATATTGACAGTTGGCGTTTGGTCGGGGTAGATGCTTTAGTACACCAGGCTGTTAAATGGTCTTTGCGTTTTAGTTTTGCTATTATTTATGACCAAACTCAAACAATTGGAGATACAGATAACAATATTAGAACTGCTCTTGGAAAGTTTTTAACAACCAATGGTGTGGGAAAAACTGTTCAAGCCTCTGATATTTTGCAAATTGTACACAACGTTTCCGGAGTAGATGCCGTTCGTTTTATTGATGCATCAGATATTCCAGGTTTTTCTTCCGAAAGTCGCGATGATTATGAAATTGGAATTCAACGCATTGACCCAACTGATTCGACAAACGTAATTGAAACTTTTATTACTTCTTCCGGAGCAACTAAAAGTATCTTTTTGCCAGATAATGCTTATGCAGTTTATGGAGACCTCAAACCAACTAAAAAATCAGAATATACTTTTGGGGCTGTCTAATGGCCACCCTTGACAACATTGATAAGTTAGATCAACTTGCCGGTTTTTATGTGCAAGGCAACCAGTCTGCTCCGGGACTTCTTCCATTGCAAGCGCCCGTATCTACCCCAGACGTAGAAGGTCTAGAACGCGGAACAGGGCTATTGAACCCGCCGTTAATTTTTGCAGATTTGCTTTCTCATTTTCCTGAAGATCTTTATGATTTAAGGCCACAATCCCACTTGTACCGTTTTTTACAAGCATTGCTGGGCCCGTCCGGTGTTGGTCAATTGCATAAAAGAATTCAAATTGCACGACTAGAATCTGTTTTGTCAGGATCCCATTTTTACGATTTAGATGGGTTTTACGGATCAATTTTGGGAGAACTTCGCAGGGATTCTGAAAAAATTACTTTTAACCCAATGGATTCTTTAGCAACTCCCGAAGAATGGGAAGAAGTTTTGGCAAGGGACGCTCTATTTCGTTCAAGAATTGAATTCCTGGCCAAAGGTATTCCCCTTGGGGCAACAATTCCCGGATTAAAGCACATTGCAGAATCTTTGGTTAGCGCACCTTGCGATATTTATGAAATTTGGAAAATTCTTGATTTTTATGGGGAAGGCCTTGGTGTTACTTATACATGGGATGACGTTATAGACAGTTACCCCAATTGGAATAATTTTTACATTGGTGGAGACCCCACGCACAACCCTTCTTGGAATGTTTTAACGGGAAAAGTTTTTGTTGGATTATCTGAAACCCCTACTCCTTCAGAAGTTGTTGTTCGGGTTAAGAAAAAATATACAGAAGATGCCGCAGGAAATACTGAAAAAATTGTTGATAAACTAAGTATCACTCGCGTTTTATCTAAATTTAAACCTGCAGGTGTATTGATTACGGTAGACACCGATGGGCTAGCCATGCATAGAGAAGTTCCAATGGCTGGCATCTATTCAGATGACAATTTTTGGGAAGTTCACACACGAATTGCACCCAAAAAATCGAACGTTTATGCTCTTTCTTCTGGGTCGGCATTGAATGTTTCAACAATTGTTGATCAAGCCCATTCTGTAGCAGTGCCACCTTTTTCTTCAAAAATTGGACACAAGCATTCCGCCATGACCAATTTATCTTCCGTGAACAGTTATACTTTGGAAGACCCAAATTCTTTCAATTGGGACCACACAGGCCCCCGGGGCACTATTCAAGATACTTTTACTCCAGATCGTGGTGTTACCGACCCAAAGACTATTAGGGCGGCTTTGTTGATTGAAAACAACGCTTTGCTTTCTCATTCATATTCCGGTGCACGCAGTTCGGTTGCGGAGGATCTATGACCCAGCCCAAGCCCCTTTCTCCAATTTATGTAAATGGCGCACCCATTCAAAATTTGCTTGATGAAATCAAAAATCTTGAAAATATGGAACCCGGACAAAAAATTGCCGACGAAGAACGCTTTTGGTCTACCCCAGCAAGAGCACAATCTTCCACTATTAACGAAGTTTTTGAAATAAATTTTGACAACACTCAGTCAATCAACTATTTAAGTTTTTTGCTTGCCCATTTTCCTCAAGAATGTGCTCCGCAATGGTTTAATGCTACAAATTCGGCAAACCCTGTTTGGGAAAATTTTACCTACCCGGATTCTGCTACAAACATTATCAACTTCAATGTTTTTAATTCAGTTCCTTCTGTAATTGATCCGTCCATTGTTTCTTATGCGGTACACCCACAACACTATGGTGCTGGGCACTGGAAACATTTTTATACAAAAGTCGCTCCCGTAAACACTTCTAAAATTCGTTTAATTTTAAAAAGAAGCACCAATGGGGTTGGTCCCGTATCTCCACAACTGGGCGATGTTGCTTATTCCCTTGGCGTAAAAGATTTTGACTGTGGATACATTGTTGAAGAAAAAAAAGATGTTCCCCGCCTTAAAGCATTGTCTGGTTCTACAGTCGAAAAACAATCTTTTGCTTTTACTAAAGACCCAATTGGCTCTACTGTCCAATATTCATTTCGGGAACAAAAAGCCTCGGGTCTTCTTAACGGAAAATATTGGAAATCTGACCCTCAACCTAGTTTTGATTCTGTTGTCTCTTTTTACGTAGATGCCAGAGATGAATACGGAGAAGCCCAAACCGTTGATCGTTTTTATATTGAACCTTTGTATACCGGACCTCGTTTAAATCTATATTACTCTGATGATGAACCAAACGGTGTTTTTGAAGCAGAAGATGATCCTTTGGGTTTCCCCCTTGTTCAACAACGTGGTGCTTTTGAAGCAAAACCGGGACAAAGAGGTATTGTTTTATACAGCAATTCTGGTTTAAGCATCTCCAATCAACGTTCTCAACTGAATACAACATCAAGAAGTTTTTCTATTGCTATGAATTTTTGTTTGTCGGTTGCTTCGACAAGTACCCTAAATCAAGATATTCCTTTGATTGATTTAGGCAGTATTAAAATTTCTGTTTTGTCTGATGTTGATGGATACCGAGGTATTTTGTTTTCTTCATCTGGAAAGCAAGAAGTTATTGAAACAAGTTTTGCTAAATTAGAAAATATTCAAATCTTTTTTATCTTTGAAAAAAACGCAGGTCCTTCTAGAATTATTGTCAAAACAGACTCTGGCGAAAAAATAGAAAAATTTATTAATTTTAACAACGATTATGCCACTTCGGCTATTTTTCTTGGAGGGGACAACACCACAAACTTTCCTTATTGGGATTTAACCCAATTGTGTTTAAAACAATCCGTAATGTCTGATTTAGATATTGAAGCATTTATTGAAGATTCTTCAGCGTATGTAACAAAACCTGTTTTTGCTCAAAACGACAAAGGTTACACAAATAACGCTGTTTTGCGTATCGACCCCGATTTTCAAACCCTTGATGAACTATCGCCTTTTGGAATTGTAGGTGGAACAGGCAATCAATTTGAAAATCTTGAATGGACCCCGATTAACCGATCTTTTTCTTTGCGAAGGGGGTTTTTAGAATTTAATACAGTAAAAGCAAAATATTTTAAATTTGAATTTTTAGAATTGTCTGTACAACCATACGAAATTGTAGGCAAACCTAAAAAAGTTGTCAAACTCATGCCACCCAGTATTGAATTTCAAAGAAATCTTAACAAAGAATTGAAAAGTATAAATAAAATTTTTGCTCAAATTACGTCTGGCCACAAAGGTGGCGCAGGTATGAAAATTATTAACGATATTGCTTCTTCTCGAAGTTTTCCTGATGCTATCCGCATGGAATTTAATAGGCACTTTTCAAAACCTGCGTCTCCGTATACAGCAACTGAAGTTTTTTATTCAAAAGATCCAATTATTGCAAAACGTTTGCGTGAATCAGGTAATTATTTTCAATTTGTGCAATGGTTAACACACCGCACTCAACAAATTCAATTTCAACTTAAACAAAAACATGTTTATAAAACTATAGAATTTCCATTTAAACATAAGGTCGCCTTTTTTGCGGGTCTAAAAACATTAAAGATGTACAGGGTTGATTATGCTGTAGACGATGACACAGATCAGTATGTTGAAAAATTTATAGATACAGCACACATAGATCCAACTACGCTGGGTTCTGAAAACAATGGCTGGGAATGGTCTTCAGGTGCATTGTCTCTTCCTCCAGGAGACGAACTTTATGGCGTAACGCATAGCACTGAAAGCGTTAGTTTTCAATCTCAAAGAAACATTGTCGGTCTACAATTTGCAACTTTGCAAAGTCCTCCAATTCAATTAATGACAGATCCAGATTTTATTCAAACATCTGTTTTTGACGAAGATGGTGTTGGACCAAACTGGAAACAGATTGGAGATGCCACAGTCAAACCATCAAACGTTATCAATTCTTTTGTGGGCAATGCTTTAAAAATTGACCGTAAACAATCAGTTGTAAACACTTGGCAAGGTGTAAAAGACGCATACAGTACGCGGCTTGATGAATATGGGGAAATTATTCCCGCAAGGTGGAGCGACATTGTAGACTTTTACGAATCTCCGGATCGCCCAACATGGAACGATATTAAAAATATTGGCGAAAACAGAACTTTTGGCGGAATAGAAATTACCGAAAAAATTTCAAGCCAAATTGGCCAAGAGGTTTACGTGGCGGTTCGCATCTATAACGAAAAACCTCTTACAGTCCCCGTTCAAATTGAAGTTTTTTACAAAAATCCAACTACTGAAGAAAAAACAATTTTGTCTTCTGCAAGCGTAAAAGTAACTGGTTCCAATCAAGTTACCGAATGGTTTGTTCCTCACACCATTGGACAAGGTGGATTATCAACCAGTTATACTTGGAATGATATTACTGATCCTGGAGTTTCTTGGGACGATCTTGCTGCAGAAGGCACTTGGGACGATATTAATCATTCGTTTGACGCTTACACAAATAATTTGTATGCACAAATTGTTCAAAATGAATACGCAAAAGACGTATTTTACATAGACAATGTTTCTGTTTTTGTGGATAAAATTAAATGGGAATTTTCTAACGACGGTGGTGTCACTTACTACGAAGTAAAAGGCATCAAAAACAACCCTCGCGGAATATTCAAATTTCCCGATCTTGGTCAAAGTTTAAGGTGGCGCGTTTCTTCACTTTACAAAGATGTAAACGTTTTGGGCCTTGCAATACGACCTGTATACGACATTTTTCCAATGGGTATCCCCCACAAAGAATCAGTTCAATTTTCCGGTCCTAACGATGCACCTTGGGATCAATATCCACCAATTTTGGAAGATCCTTGGTTCAAACTTTGGGATAGTCCAATTCCTCGCGATTGGTGGATTGAGCAAAGAAAATGGAGCAACTCTGTTCCAACATTTGCCAACAACAGCGAACTTTATCAAGATAACTATCTGGATCTATATTAAGGAAAATAAAAATGGTAGACATTTCTCCATACATTCCTCCGACAAGGAAATTGGGCGAGAGAGGCCACTTGGGAGACTCAAACAACGTGGCAAACGCTCTTACGTTGTTGGCTCAAGCCGTAAACACGATTGACCCCAATATGGGTCCAACGGGTGCTACCGGCGAAACAGGTCCTCCAGGGGCTCCTACGGGTGCTACCGGTAAAACCGGAAACACTGGCCCTACGGGTTCTACTGGTTCTACGGGCTCTACGGGTTCTACGGGTTTTACCGGTTCTACCGGACCCGCGGGAACTGCTGTATCAATTCTTGGTTCTTATGCCGACTATGCCTCTTTAGCGGTAGCCCACCCAACTGGAAGTACCGGAGACGGTTATTTAATAGTTGGAGATTTGTGGACTTGGGATGGAGCCGATTGGGCTAATGCCGGTGCAATTTTAGGTCCAACAGGTGCTACTGGTGGCACTGGAGGGCGTGGAGCCACTGGTTTGACTGGAAACACTGGGGACCCCGGACCCATTGGACAAACAGGTCCAATTGGAAATACTGGGGCAACCGGCCTGACCGGAGCAATTGGTTTAACTGGAGCAACTGGTTTAACTGGAGCAACTGGACTTACTGGTGCTACTGGTGCTACTGGGCTGGGTGTTGCTGAAACCGCGTGGACGGCTTACACACCAACATGGGTTGGCTCTACAGGTAGTCATACGCTCGGCAATGGAACGATCGCAGGTACATACCTGCAAATCGGCAAGACTGTCCATTTTCGCATTCGTCTCACCATTGGCTCTACAACAACTTACAATGCTGGCACTTGGAGATTCGGTCTGCCGGTGACGATGGTGGCTAACTTTGCAGGTGCAGGAGATGCAATCGGCAGAGCCACCCTGTATGACTTGAGCCTAGCCGACAGGTATGCGCGGGCAAGTTATTCTTATTCCAATACGCAACTTGCCCTTATCTCAGAAGCAGGTCTGGCGGTATCCAGCACCGTTCCATTTACCTTTGCGACCGGCGACACGCTATCAATCAGCGGAACGTACGAGGCTGCCTAGTGGCAACCTTTGATGTAATTGACAAGTCGGTAAAACAAACATTTTTTTCTCTATGACCCAGATTTCTGCATAAACAATAGTTCTGGTAAAATTTAAGGCCAATGTCACCTGACGAATGGTTTAAATAATGCCTACCAAAGATGGGCCTTTGTATTTTTCGCCCCTTGGGCTTTACCCATTCCAAGAAGAGGGTATTGCTAAAGCATACCTTATGAAATCCGCTTTAATGGTTTGGGATACCGGCACGGGTAAATCTCACGCCGCTATGTGCCTAAGTGCCATGCTTTTTGAAGATAACCAGATAGACCTAGTCTTGATGGTTGTTGAAAAAAACAAGGTCTCAGAGTGGAAAGAAGATTTTGATAAATTTACCCAGTTGACTTCTGCTATCCACCACGGTGCGGGTAGACAGAAACGATTAGAAAAAAACGGGCTACCACAGGTCCTTATTACCACCTACGAGACCGCCAAAGCCGATTTGGTGGACTTTCACAAGGCTCCTGGCAGACGGGGTGCCTCTGCTCAAAACACGGCTTTGTTGGACCAGTTAATCACAAAAAACGTGTTTGTAGTTTATGACGAGGTTGCCAAACTTCGTAAACGTACCGCCGCGACTTATAAAGCCCATTATCACATTGTAAAAATGCTACGTAAAAATAATCTTCACCAAAGAATTCTTGGTTTGACGGCCACTCCTTTAGAGCGAGATTACGAAGACGCTTTCAATCAAATGCGGATTGTCCGGCCAGATTTAGTACCAAATATTGGAGATTTTGAAAAAACTTATGTTTTGAACCGAGATCAATTTGGTCGGCCAACCTATGCACCTGTCCGAATTACAGAATTTGTCCGAAATGTCCAAAAAGGGCTTATTCGCAAACGTAAAACTGACCCAGACATTATTGAGCAATTCCCCAAGCGCATTGAGGAGGCCCAGCACATCCAAATGAAGGACGACCAACGTAAACTGTACGAGATGGTCGAACAGGTCGGTTACGGCTCTGAGGAGCCCGTACAGGGCCTCTGGACGGTACTCAGGCAAGTTGCTGGCAACCCGGCCAGCGTGCTTTACGGAAGTGAAAATCCCGAAGGCTCAATGATTGCCAAAATGTTGGTTGAAGAGTTCGGGGAAGACATTTTTAAAAATACGTCTTCAGCCAAAATGGAAGCACTTTTGGACTACCTTTCCGTGGTCGTCAAGGGCCAAGGGGCTAAAGCCGTGGTGTTTACTTTCTTTGGGCAATCCATTTTGAAAGATATCCACAAAGAATTAACCAAGTCTGGATACAAGGTTTACATAAATCACGGGGAAATGTCTATTAATCAACAACAACAATCTCGCCAACTTTTTAAGGCAGATCCAGAACCAGCCATCTTTTTGACATCTGACGCTGGATCCCGGGGAATCAACCTTCCGGAAGCCACATACGTTATCGAATATGAATCAGCCCTGACCTTTGCCAACCGAACCCAAAGGCTGGACCGCATCCACAGAATTGACTCAAAAGCCCCTTCTGTAACTTGTCTAACCCTATTCCTAGACGGTACAGTAGAGGATGTAATTGCCGAAAAAATGATCAAGAGAAACGACCAGACGGATATTTTGCTTGGAGACACCGATGCTGGAGAAAATCATATTTCGGCGGCCAACCGAAAAGAATCATTACAAATCTACAGATATGGAAAATAATGAACTTGCTAGACAAAGTTTCAAAAACCGTAGAAACATCTTTAATCAAGTATTCCCAGGGGGAAGATGCAGAATATGCAATTTCTCTTACCGTTTTACCCGGTAACCAAGTCGGTCAATTCGTTCCTGCCTTGATTACAGTAATTACTCTTCCGGGAATTGTGATTGGTGAAAAAGCGCAAAGCGTTTCAATTAACTTCAATTTAGCCCTTCCGGAAGAGCAAATTGACAAACTCGTTTCAGAGTCCGTTGAGGGCCTTCGTGCCGAACGATCCAAGGCTCTTTCTGAAATTCCAAAAGAAAATCCGTTTTCGAGTTGACAAGACCCAAAATTGAACCTAGATTATGCGTCTAGCGTGGGGGGTTTGGGGGGGAATCGGCCCCGAGTAGTTTAAACCGTTAAATGATTATGGTTTTTATCTAAATAAACTCGTATCACTATTACTAGGTAGCCTACCTTGTTGGCTATGTATTTTTTTGGCAAAATTGGCTTATTTGGTCCATCTAGTGGTAGGATTTATTTCTGCCTTACTGCCGTCCTATTGAAAGGCCATTTGTTTTATGACATTTACCCTTGGAAATAACTATTCGCTTTCGGATTTAGCAGATGATCAACCAGCAATAAAAAACTTCTTGGAAGACATGTCTTTGGGGCATGTTGATGTTGCGAACAAAATTGAAAAACTTGGTTTTAAAGTTGGAGAATCTTCGGTACGTAAATACCGCAAAAAAAATAATCTCGGTGAATTAAAAGTTCCTGTTGGTGAATACGAAGGACCGAACCAAGATACTTATGTATCCATTACCGGAGACGAAGGAGAACTTTCGGTTGGAGTAGGACAAATTCCTGTAGAACTTGACGGTGATTTTGCACCCCTGCTGGAATTTTTTGGACTTTCTTCCAAAACTTTCAGGGTTATGGACGACACGGTTAGGGTTTCAAAATGGCAATCTTCTAAGAGAACAGAAGATGGTGATCGTGACGTTGTTTGGCTTTGGTCGTACAAAGCACGTTTCGCTCGGATCGTTCCTGATCAAGCCCGATTTGATGAAGACATTGAAAACGCAATTAACGAAGCCAAAACTTGGCAACCTCTTATTCGAAAAACTCTTGGAACAGGTCTTGGTGTTCAAGTTACTTACGCACACGTGCAAGGTGACGAGCAAGGTGGTAAAAGTGCTGGAGGTGGCATTGAGGGTCTTGAAAAACGAGAAGAAGAAGCCCTTCAGAAAAGTTATGATCGTTTGAAAGAATTATTGCACCGCGGTGTAAATATTGAATGCATTGCAGATGTGGTAACTGGAGACAAGATTGAAAATATTTTTGGTCACTATCCCAGCCAAGCAAAAACCACCACTACTTTGCGTAACCAAATGTCTTATGCCCGTCAATCAGAAATTCGCAAGACGCGAATGTTTGCGGAATTTGATATTCCGATCAAGAAGGTTTACACGCCATCCAACCACGGTGAGATTCGTCAAGGAATTGGTTCGGCCCCGTTTACCTCAGATTCGGACAATTACGATTTGATTATTGCCGAGCAGGTCAAAGAAGTGATTGACGAAAGCAATCTTGCCGATCAAGTTGAATGGTTCATTCCTCACGACGAGTGGTGGACATTCTTTGATCTTTCGGGTGTTCAATGCGGACTTACTCATGGTCACAAAGCCAAGGGTGGAATTGAAAAATGGGCTCGTGACCAAAGAGGTATGTTCTTGTACGACAAGAATATCCGTATGGAAGTTATGTTTATGGGACACAAGCACCACGGTTTTATTTCAGATATTGGCGGAACAACATTGTTCCAATCCCCATCTTTAGATGGCGGGTCTACATATTTTGAAGCCGCGTTTGGCAATAGTGCTAAGCACGGAATCGTAACGGTATTGGTTGGGGCGGGTCACAGATTTGGCTGGTCGGACTTGGTGATGTTGTAATGACTTGTATTGTCGGTCTCATAGATAAAGATGTTATCCATATGGCATCAGATTCTGAAGTCAGCGACGACACTTCTACCGTCAGTATGGTAAGCCCCAAAATTGCAATCAATGGGGATTACATCATTGGTGTTTCGCAAAGTATTCGGGTCATCAATGTTCTACACAATGTCTCATTGCCACCAATGCCTTCTCCGCAACATTTATCTTCGTTTATGTGTTTAGAGTTTGTGCAATCTATTGCGGATACGTTAGATAATCTTGCAGGAGTTGCCACAGAAGAAAAAATGGAAGATGGAACGGAAATTTTAGTAGGCGTAATGGGTCGCTTGTTTGTTGTATGCCACGATTACAGCGTTTATGAAACCCCTTATGCTTATGCCGCAATTGGCGGAGGAGTCACTTCGGCTCTTGGTTCTTTATTTAGCACAGAAGGAACCGCACCAAAATCACGAGTTACAAAAGCAATTAAGGCCGCCTCTGAATTTAGTCCAGGAGTCAAAGGGCCTGTTCAATATTTCAAGTTCGAGCAAAAATAGGAAAACGATGGAAACATTAGCCACTATTGGAGTAGACCTTGACGGCGTAGTTCATAATTTTGCCGTGTCTTTTTACGATTATCTTTTACACAATAATGATCCCAACATCCCCAAAGATTTTGATGGTCTAGAAGTTAAATATGATTTCTTTACCGAATGGGGTATTGATCACGAAACTTATAAAAATTTGCATGATGATGCAATTATTAAAGGTTTTGCTTACAATGGACCTTTGATAGATGACGCCGCAAACCAAATTAATCGTTTGTACGAAGCCGGTCACAAAATCCACATCATTACCGCTCGCCCTAAAAAAGCGGCTTTAACAACAATGAAATGGATTCTTAAACACGAGATTCCTTTTCATTCTCTTACGTTTAGTGAAAACAAAGCGCTAATTAAAACAGACGCTTTTATTGAAGACAATGAGTTTAATTACAAAACGTTGGAAGAATCCGGAAGCGTTCCTTTCTTGGTGGACCGTGGCTGGAACAGGGACGCAAAAGGTTTGTTCCGCAGAGTAGAAAATATTGGAGAGTTTGTTGATTTGGTGATTGGCGCTACTGGCCAAGAACTTCGATTTGACAGAATCAGATGGTCTGATAAATTTGAGTTTGAGTTGCCTAATGTTTGGTATTAAATTAGGCTAGAGTTAAATAAACTTATGTAAAATAATACATAAGAAGTCCCAACAAATAAGGATGAAAAATGGCTAAGATCAGCCCCCTTTTGCGTAGCCTCGTGACTACGTTTGTTACAGCGTTTATTGCGCTGGTCCCGCTTTCTGCTGTTGTTTCTCACGACTTCTCGTGGGTACAATCCGCTGCAGTCAGCGCCGCGCTTGCCGCAATTCGCACCCTTGTTGCTTATCTTGATCCAGGCAACACCTCGTTTGGTATTGGTTCAGATTCGGTAAATACATCTACTTCGGATGCTGACGCCCCGATTTCGGGTAACTGATGGCTTGGCATTTGGCACCGTCGTTAGTGCAATTTCGCAATGAAGTAAATGCTAAATGGCCTAAGCGCCCCAAGGGTTCCGATGGCACAATTGGCGATGCGGCTCACGCTTCTCGAAAATCGGATCACAATCCGAATTCTCGCGGATCGGTAAATGCAATTGACATTACCTTTCCTGGAGTAAATGCCGACGAAATTATCAAGGCTGTTTCAAAGCACCCGTCGGCCAATTATGTGATTTTT
>Ga0114962_10003119_pt1 | contig 13538 bp, 15 predicted proteins | sample C_130820_MF_Meta_FD_87017 | JGI IMG/M metagenome (GOLD analysis project Ga0114962, IMG submission 87017) | Freshwater microbial communities from Lake Croche, Canada to study carbon cycling - C_130820_MF_MetaG | ecosystem: Environmental > Aquatic > Freshwater > Lake | place: Lake Croche, Canada... | reverse complement strand
TGATCTTGTCTTTGACGTCATTCCATAAGCCTGCTTTCTCCAAACTGCCTTGGGCATAGTGGCCTGCGGGGACACTGGCAGGCGTTCCCAGGGCAATGCGTTTGATCTCAGATTTTTTCAAATCAACAAGTTGTTGAAAACTTGCACTTGACTGAATAGGCACAATTAACACCAATTTGTTTGTGGTGAAAACTTTGACATCGGAAGCAACAACCACACCTTTGGCCACCGCTTTGTCCATGGTGTCCATGTCAGCACTGGCAAATACATCCACTGGCGCACCATTGGCAATTTGCTGCATCACTGCGCCAGAAGCGCCAAAGTTGAATTTCAACTTTGTGCCTGGGTTTTGGGTTTCAAATTGAGCGCCAATTTCTTGGAAAGCCTGTGTCAAGCTGGCAGCGGCTGACACTGTCAATTCTGCTGACCAAGTGACAGTTTGCAGAAAAAAAATACTCACCAGCAAAAGTTTTTTCATATTTTGGACAGAGATATGGTGTTATGAAACAGCACTGCGATGGATTAAGAGCCAAAAAGCGCTATATTAAATCCTTGTTTAAGAAAGTCCTCTATGCGTATGTCCTGTGAATTTTTATGTCGTGTGCTTTTGGTTTTAATTTTAACCATGCACAGCTACAGTGCATCTGCACAAGAGGCTGAAAAACTCCACCAACGCGCCAATGCGGCCATGTGCGCTAACTGCCACGGCAGTGAGGGTCGCACAGTAGACAAATCTGCTGTGCCTGCTTTGGCAGGTCTGCCCCGCGATTACTTGGTTCAGCAAATGCAGTCATTCAAAGACGGGTCGCGCAAAGCCACGGTCATGCACCAAATCAGCAAAGGCTTGAATGATGCGCAAATCGCTAGCCTCGCCGACTATTTCTCCACCTTGCCTCGCTGAAAGTTGTTTATGCAAAGAAGACATTTGCTTCAAATGGGCTTGGCTTTGGGTTCAACTCCCGCGCTCCTAGGCCATTCGGTATTTGCACAAAATGCTGCCAGCAAAGCGCGGGTGATCGTCATCGGTGGTGGTTATGGCGGCGCGACTGCTGCCAAATACATTCGCATGCTGTCAGGCTACAACATCCCTGTCACCTTGATTGAGCCCAATGCCAGTTTCGTTTCTTGCCCCATGTCCAACTTGGTCATTGGTGGCAGCAAAACACTGGCCGATCTCACCACAGCTTACGCTAACTTGGTCAACAAATATGGCGTCACGCTTGTGCAAGACCACGTCACCCGCATCGATACAAACAAAAAAACCCTCGTGCTTGCCAACGGCCCCACGCTGTCTTATGACAAATTGGTGTTGTCGCCTGGCGTTGAGATGATGTTCGACACCATTGAAGGACTGCGTGCAGCCCACGACAGTGGTCGGATACTTCAAGCTTGGAAAGCGGGTAAAGAAACGACCGATCTGCGTCAACAACTGCAAAACATGCCTGATGGTGGCGTCTTCGCCTTGACCGTGCCCGAGGCACCCTATCGCTGCCCACCCGGCCCCTACGAACGCGCCAGCCAAGTTGCGCACTATTTCAAGCAAGCCAAACCCAAATCCAAAGTGCTTATTTTGGACGCTAACCCTGACGTTACTTCCAAGGGCCCTTTGTTTAAAAAATTCTGGTCTGACAACTACAAAGACATCATCGAGTTCCGACCCAATCACAAAGTCATTGCTGTGGATGGCCAAGCGGGTTTGATCAAATTTGATGTCCAAGAAACTGTGCGAGCCGATGTGCTCAATGTCTTGCCAGCAATGCGTGCGGGCAGTATCGCGGTTCAAACGGGCTTGGCTACAGCCAACAATCGCTGGTGTGGCGTCAACTATTTGACGTTTGAATCCACCGTTGCCAAAGATGTCCATATCTTAGGTGACGCCATGCTGGCCGCTCCCGCCATGCCCAAGTCAGGTCACATGGCGAACTCACATGCCAAGGTCACCGCAGCCGCTGTGGTTGCGCAACTCAGCGGCTGGGATATCAATCCTGCCCCGTTCCTGACCAACACCTGCTACAGCTATGTCAGCGACAACATGGTGGTTCATGTCGCTTCGGTGCATCAATTCAATAGCGATGAAAAGACCTACAAAACAGTGCCAGGCTCAGGGGGAGTCTCCGCTGAAGCCAATACGCTGGAAGCCACCTATGCATGGAATTGGGCCCAAAATATTTGGTCTGACAGCTTGCTGTAGGTTCGTCAGATTGCCTCAAAGCAAGCCAGGTGATTGGTAAACCAAGCGACCCTCCACCAAGGTGGCTTTGACTTGCGCGGTCATCTCGCTGCCGCTCAAGTCAAAGGCGAACGGGGTATGTTTACTTTGGCTGCGCAGGTTCTGGGGCAAAACCTGCCAACTTGCCTGCGGGTCCAGGATACAAATGTCTGCAGCACTGGCGACCATCAAGCTACCCAAACCCGCTTGACCCAGCAGCCCTGCAGGCGCATGGGTAATCACTTCAATGGCACGTAAGGCATCCACCTTATGAATTGCTGCCCATTTCATGCTGGCGCTGAGCAACAACTCTAAGCCCGTGGCGCCAGGCTCAGCTTGGGCAAAGGGCAAGGCCTTGGCGTCGCCCTCCACAGGTGTGTGATCGGAGACCAAGCAATCGATAGTCCCATCTGCCAACGCTTCACCCAAGGCTTGGCGATCGCGCTGTTGTCGCAGCGGTGGCGTTAGTCGTGCACGCGTATCAAAATAACCTATGTCTGTGTCTGTGAAATGCAAGTTATGGATGCTGACATCGCAGGTCATTGGCAAGCCTTCCGCTTTGGCTGCACGCACCAATTCGACGCCAGCCGCACTTGAGATTTTGCTGATGTGCACACGGGCACCTGTCATGCGCATGAGATCAATATACGTGTGCAATGCAATGGTTTCTGCTGCCACAGGAACGCCACTCAAACCCATGCGGGTTGCCAAGGGACCACTGGCCACCATGCCTTGACCCAAGTAGCTGTCTTGCGCCCTCAACCACACACAGTAGCCAAAGGTTGCGGCGTATTGCATGGCGCGCTGCAAGCCTTGGGTGTGTTGAATGGATTGCTCAGCTTGGGTAAAACCTATACAGCCTGCATGGGTGAGTTCGACCATCGGGGTGAGGACCTCGCCTTGCAGTCCACGGGTTAATGCACCCAAAGGGAATACCTTTGCCAAATGCAGACGCTCAGCCCGAAACTTCAGCATTTCAACCAGACCGGGTTCATCCAAAACAGGTTGTGTATCGGGCAAGCAAACCACACTGGTGACGCCACCAGCGACTGCGGCACGCAATTCGCTCTCGAGCATGCCCTCGTGCTCATGACCTGGTTCACCCAAGCGAGTGCAGGCATCAACCAATCCTGGAACAACCCAGCAGTTGGCTGCATCGATGCGTGTATCGGCGTGAAAATCAGCCGAAACCGGTCCTACGCTCACCACCTTGCCGCCGGCAATAGCCACATCGGCTTTGGTGTTCATGCCGTTAGCTGGATCAATGACATGCCCGTTTTGAATCAAAATTTTCATGCGTCGTTTCCTGCCACGATGGACATCACTGCCATGCGCACAGCAATTCCAAAAGTCACTTGATTCAAGATCACACTTTGAGGTCCATCCGCCACCGCTGATTCAATTTCAACCCCTCGGTTGATGGGGCCTGGGTGCATGACGATTGCGTCGGGTTTGGCGGCTTGCAAACGTGTTGTTGTCAAGCCAAAGTTTTTGAAATACTCTTGGCTTGAAGGCAACAAAGCTCCGCTCATGCGCTCGTTTTGCAAGCGCAAAGCAATCACAACATCGCAATCGCGAATACCTTCATCTAAAGCGTGAAAGACTTTGACCCCTAGCTGTGAAAGATCAGAAGGTATCAAGGTCCGTGGACCCACCACACGCACCTCGGCGCATCCCAAGGTGGTGAAAGCATGGATATCCGAACGCGCTACTCTTGAGTGCAAGACGTCGCCGACAATGGCGACGCGCAAATTGGAAAAATCTTGCTTGAAATGCCGGATGGTGTAAGCGTCTAACAAGCCTTGTGTGGGGTGCGCATGGCGTCCGTCACCTGCATTGATGACATGCACATGCGGCGCCACATGTTCGGCAATCAAATACGGCGCGCCCGACTCGCCATGACGGACCACAAAAATATCTGCTGCCATCGCACTCAGGTTGGCAATGGTGTCTAACAAGGTTTCGCCTTTGCTGGCAGAAGAACGCGCAATGTCTAAGTTAAAAACATCTGCACTCAGCCTCTTGGCTGCAATTTCAAAGGTGGTTCGTGTGCGGGTACTGTTTTCGAAAAATAAATTGAACACTGATTTACCGCGCAAGAGAGGCACTTTTTTCACATCTCTGTCGCTCACCGAAACAAATTGTGTAGCTGTATCCAATATATGTGTCAAAAGGTCGCGTGATAAACCTTCGGTGGAGAGTAAATGGATGAGTTCACCGTTTTTGTTAAGTTGTGGGTTACGCTTGTAAAGCATGGCCTAGCCTTCCACTGAAAACACAAATTGCCCTTGAGCGTCACGCGTCAAGCGCAGCGATTGGTGCTCAGGCAAGCTGATACGGGCCGCTGCCATATCGGCTTGAATCGGTAATTCACGTCCACCACGGTCAACCAACACAGCCAAATGCACTTCGCTCGGTCTGCCATAGTCAAATAACTCGTTGACCACAGCTCTGATGGTTCGCCCCGTGAAAAGCACATCGTCGATCAACCAGACCACAGCGCCTTCAACTTCGAAAGGCAATTTGGTGGCCACACTCTCAGCCATACCGCGCTGCGAAAAATCATCACGGTGCAAAGAAGACGACACGATGCCCAAAGAAGGCTTTCTGCCAAGGTCATGCTGTAACTGTTGAGCCAACCATGCGCCCCCTGAGGTGATGCCCACCAAATGCGCTTGGGCAGGCAGCACTGATTGAAGGCTTTGCAAGAGCTGTTGGTACAAAGCCTGTGCATCCAGTGTGAGTTGTCCGTTGCTCATGTGTCTAGACTTCGAAGAAATTGATCCAAAATAATGCAAGCTGAAGCTGCATCGATGTCCGTCGCACCCAAGCTATGGGCCTCGGTGGTTGAATAGCGCTCATCCACTTCAAACACGGGCAAACCGAACCGTCCTCGCAGTTGTCGTGCAAATTTTTGTGCCAGCGATGTATTGTCATGTGCAGCACCATCGGGGTGATAAGGCACACCTACCACCAAAGCCTGGGGTTGCCATTGAGCGATATGCTGACTGATGGCATCCCATTTAGCCTGTCCACTGCCCCGCACCGTGGCCAGGGGCTTGGCTTGACCCAATAAGCGAGAAGCGTAGGCGACGCCTGTGCGTTGTTGTCCAAAATCAAAAGCCAAAAAAGATTGCAACTCAGTTGCCGCGGTTTGGCAGGCCGCAAGACTCATGCGTGTCCCGCCTGAGGGGAAAGCATCCATGCTTGTAAACCCAAAAGCGCCAAAGCGCGGTCGTAGCGTTGATCAATCGGTGTATCGAAAATGACCTGCGGGTCAGCCTGCACCGTGAGCCAACTGTTTTCAGCCAACTCGGACTCGAGTTGCCCCTGCGCCCAAGCCGAATAACCCAGCGTGATAAGAACGCGTTTAGGGCCAGCGCCCGTGGACAAGGCTTCAAGCACATCTTTGGACGTTGTCATCTCCAAGCCACCCGGAATAGACAATGTAGAGGCATAGGCCGCCTCGCTGGGCTCTGCGCAGGGCGCAGCCTCAGACAAAGGTTCATGCAGAACAAAGCCTCGTTCGGTATGAACAGGGCCACCTTGGAACACAGGAATTTCAATCAAGTCGGTGCGACCCAGATTGAGATCGACTTTTTCAAACAAATCCTGCATGCGCAAGGTGCTGGGTTTGTTGATAATCAAACCCAAAGCACCCCGATCACTGTGCTCGCACATGTAAACCACACTGCGCTTGAACGAATCGTCCATCAAACCAGGCATGGCAATCAAAAAATGATGCGTGAGGTTGATCGGCGCAGAATCGAGGTTCATGTAACTATTTTAAGGCTGAAGATGAAACCTGCTTCTTCCAAGCGTTTTGACCGCTCACTGGTGTGGTTTAGAAGAGATTTACGCGCCAACGACCACACGGCTCTTTCCCACGCTTTACTGCAAAGCAAGCTGGTCTTCTGTGCATTTATTTTTGACACCACCATCTTAGACAAACTGCCCCGCCAAGACAGGCGGGTGGCATTCATACATGGCAGTCTTCTCGACTTAGACGAACAACTGAGGGCTTTATCAGGTCGTTCAGAGACATGTTTGATTGTTCAACATGGTGAGCCACTCATATGCTTGAGCCAACTTGTCCAAACCCTGGGTGTTCAGGCGGTCTTTACACACCATGATGACGAACCCTATGCACGTCAGCGTGATGCTGCCGTCACGGGCGTGTTGGCTGCCCAAGGGGTTGCCTTCATCAGCTATAAGGACCATGTGGTGTTTGAGCGCAGTGAGGTCCTCACCCAAAATGGCCAACCCTATGGCGTCTTCACCCCTTACAAAAACAACTGGCTCAAAAAAGTAAGTCCTGCTGATTTGGCTGAAAGAAAAGTCCATCCGTCTGATGGTCAACTCGCCGCCTTGCCTGCTGAGTTGCAAAAACCGCTGCCCAGTTTGCAAACGCTGGGTTTTGAGCCCATTGATTTGTCCTCGCTACACATACAAGCTGGGGTACGCGGCGCTGAGGTTTTGGTCAAAGATTTCCAGACACGCATCAACCACTATCAACAAACACGTGACTATCCCGGCGTGAAAGGCCCCAGTTACCTCAGCGTGCATTTGCGCTTTGGCACAGTGTCGGTCAGACATTTGGCTCGGTTGGCCCATCCTTTGGCGCTACAGGGAGACTTGGGTGCACAAACTTGGTTGGGAGAGTTGATTTGGCGCGATTTTTATCACCAAATCCTGCACCACCATCCGCGTGTGGTGGAGCATGCCTTCAAACCCGCCTACGATGACATTGTTTGGGAGAGTGGCAAAGAAGCCAAACTTTTGTTTACTGCCTGGTGTGAGGGTCGAACTGGCTACCCTTTGGTTGATGCAGCGATGGCGCAAATCAATCAAACCGGCTATATGCACAACCGTTTACGCATGGTGGTCGCCAGTTTTTTGGTCAAGGATTTAGGACTTGACTGGCGCTGGGGCGAGCAGTATTTCGCCCAGCATTTGATTGACTTTGATTTGGCCGCTAACAACGGTGGTTGGCAGTGGGCAAGTTCGAGTGGTTGCGATGCCCAACCCTATTTCCGCATATTCAACCCCATCAGCCAAAGCGAAAAGTTTGACCCTCAAGGAAAATTTATACGGCGCTATGTGCCTGAGTTATCAGCCTTACCCAACGATGCCATCCATGCCCCTTGGCTAGCCAAACCGGTGGTATTGGCTGCAGCCAACGTGAAGCTGGGAGAGACTTACCCGCTGCCCTTGGTGGACCACGCCAAGGCACGCTTAAAAACCTTGATGCGCTACAGCGTTGTCAAAAACAAAACGGATTGATGGTGACAACTTAAATTTCCACCATCTCAAAATCTTCTTTACGCGCACCGCATTCTGGGCAGGTCCAATTCATTGGGACTTGCGCCCAAGGCGTCCCTGGGGCAATGCCTTCCTCAGGCGCTCCGGCGGCTTCGTCGTAAATCCATCCACAAATCAAGCACATCCAAGTCTTGTTCACAGTCATTTCTTTCCAGTTAATCAGTTAAAAACCGCCATAGCGGTGGCATAGAATGAAACAGATTCTATAGATGGCACATGAACACTCCAACACCCCTGCCCGATGAAGGCCAAACACCGGAAATGGCGCATCCTTGTGTGCTGTGTTTCAATGCCAACGACCCCAGCGGTGCAGGTGGCTTAACCGCAGACATCTTGGCCATGTCATCCGTTGGTGCGCATGTGTTGGCCATCTCTACTGGAAGCTATGTGCGCGATACCGCAGAGGTTTTTGACCACGTCGCGGTAGACGATGACACCGTTGACGTGCAAGCGCGGACCATCTTGGAAGACATCGCGGTTCAAGTGATCAAGATTGGTTTTTGTGGGTCACCCGATGTGCTTTCCACTGTTGCCGAAATTTGCGCAGACTATGCCGATGTGCCTGTGGTGGCTTACATGCCCAGTCTGTCGTGGTGGCAAGATGAACCCATTGATGCTTACCAAGATGCTTTCATGGAGTTGGTGTTACCTCAAACCACTGTCTTGGTCGGTAACCACAGCACGCTTTGGCGCTGGCTCCTGCCCGACTGGGGCAGTGACAGCAACCCCAGTGCCAGAGATTTAGCCAAAGCTGCTGCCGAAAAAGGCGTCCCCTACACTTTCGTGACAGGCCTGCCTCAGGCAGGCGGCCAACATTTGGAAAACGCCTTAGCCACGCCCTTGAATGTGATGATGAGTGAAACCATCGAACGCTTTGACGCGGTCTTCACAGGTGCAGGCGATACCCTGAGTGCGGCCTTGGCGGGTTTGCTGGCCATGGGGGATGATTTGGAAGCCGCGGCCGCAGAAGCACTGGGCTACCTCGATGGCAGCTTGGATGCTGGTTTCAGACCCGGCATGGGCCATGCGGTGGCTGACCGTTTATTTTGGGCTCACAGCGTGGACGAGCATGGTGAATTTGAAGATGATGACGCCAATCCCACCGCAGACGATTTCTCTTTGCCCGCTCATCAAACGCGACACTGATTTTTTTATACCTTCACGACCATGACCGATCTGAACCAAACCCTCTTTGACCGCGCCCGCCAAGTCATTCCTGGCGGCGTCAACTCACCCGTGCGCGCCTTTCGCGCCGTGGGCGGCACGCCGCGCTTTGTCAAACGCGCCCATGGAGCTTATTTTTGGGACGCCAACGACCGCCGTTACATCGATTACATCGGCTCTTGGGGTCCGATGATCTTGGGCCATGGTCACCCAGCGGTGGTCGAAGCGGTGCAAAAAGCGGTGCTGGAAGGTTTCTCGTATGGCGCGCCCACCGAGCGCGAAATTGAACTCGCCGAAGCGCTGTTGACACTCATGCCCTCCATGGACATGGTGCGCTTGGTCAGCTCGGGCACCGAGGCCGGCATGAGCGCTTTGCGTTTGGCCCGTGGCGCCACTGGCCGCAGCAAGATCATCAAGTTTGAAGGTTGCTACCACGGCCATGCTGACGCGCTGCTGGTCAAAGCCGGCTCGGGCTTGGCCACCTTTGGCAACCCCACCAGCGCCGGTGTGCCGCCCGAAGTGGTGCAACACACCTTGGTGCTCGAGTACAACAACATTCCCCAACTCGAAGAAGCCTTTGCCCTGCATGGCAAAGAACTGGCGTGTTTGATGATCGAGCCCATCGCCGGCAACATGAACTTTGTGCGCGCCAGCGTGCCCTTCATGAAGCGTTGCCGCGAGCTGTGCAGTCAGTACGGCGCATTGCTGGTGTTTGACGAGGTGATGACCGGCTGCCGTGTCGCTTTGGGCAGTGCGCAAAGCGTTTATGCGTTGTCCATCCCCGGCTTTGAGCCCGACCTCACCGTGTTGGGCAAAGTCATTGGTGGCGGCATGCCGCTGGCCGCTTTTGGTGGCAAACGCGCGGTGATGGAGCAACTCGCCCCCTTGGGGCCGGTGTACCAAGCGGGCACCTTGAGTGGCAACCCTGTGGCCACCGCTTGCGGCTTGGCCACCTTGAAAGAGATTTCCAAGCCTGGCTTTTTTGACGCGCTGTCAGCCCGTACCCAAAGCTTGGTCGATGGCCTCAAAGGCGCAGCGGCCAAAGCGGGTGTGCCCTTCAGCGCCGATTGCCAAGGGGGGATGTTTGGTTTCTTTTTGCTGCCCGAGTTGCCGCAAAACTATGCCAAGGTCATGACCAGCGACAGCCCCAAATTCAACCAACTCTTTCACGGCTTGCTCAACAAAGGTGTCTACATTGCGCCGGCTTTGTACGAGGCCGGTTTTGTCAGCGGTGCTCATTCGGCTGACGACATCGCCGCCACGGTGCAAGCCGCGGCCGAGGTGTTTGCCACTTTATGAATCGTCGACTGCCAAAGCTGGTTTATGTGGTGCTTTGCCTTATGGCCTTGCAAAACAGCGCCCAAGCTGGCGGCGAATTCTCAGAGGCTTTTTCAAATCCTGTTCACCCCAAAGCCGTTTGGTTGAATGCTGGGTTTTATACATCGCACTTTGATCACAACCAGGGTTTGCGCAACGCCAACCCTGGCCTAGGAATTGAATGGGTATTGAATGACACCTATGCGCTGACTGCAGGTGGGTTTAAAAACAGTGACCACCAGCATTCGGACTACCTTGGTTTGTATGTCATGCCATGGCGTTGGGCGTCCTTCAAACTGGGGGCAGTGGTGGGCGCTTTTGATGGCTATGCGCGTGCCAACCAAGGTGGTTGGTTCCCAGCCCTTGTGCCTGTGGTGTCCTTTGAAGGTCAGCGCTGGGGGTTAAATACCGCGGTTATCCCCACGGTGAAAGACAAGCTCCACGGTGGTATCAGCTTTCAATTGAAATACAAACTCACACCTTGACACCATGAAAACACCGCCCAGCAATCGCAGACAGTGGCTTAAACAATCTGGTCTGTTGGGCTTGGCCTCCACAGCGGCTACCAGCACATTTGCCCAAACACCCTTGTCCAACTTACCCCCGCAGATTCCTGCTTGGACTCAAACCCTTGGCAAGCCTTTTCTGAGCCCAGCTTACGGTCTGCCCTCTGAGCATGAACAGCATGTGAAGCGAGCTTTGTTGCCACACCCTGGTCCCTACCCCACGGCATCTCGGACCCCATTGCAGTCATTGCATGGGACTGTCACACCCAATGGTTTGGTATTCGAGAGACACCACGCGGGCTTTCCATCCATTCCACCGCAAGACCACCGCATCATGCTTCACGGCATGGTTGACAGGCCCCTGATCTTTACCATGGATGACATTGTGCGTTTTCCTTCGCAATCGCATGTCTATTTTTTAGAGTGTTCAGGCAACAGCGCTTTGGAATTGAAAAAACCCACTGGCGTTACGGCCCAAGACACCCACGGCCTGCTGTCATGCTGCGAATGGACAGGCGTTCGTTTATCGACGTTGCTCCAAGAGGCTGGAATTCAAAAACAAGCCACTTGGTTGCTGGCTGAGGGTGCTGATGCAGCAAGCATGACACGCAGCATTCCGATAGCCAAGGCATTGGACGACGCCATGCTGGTCTATGCCCAAAACGGCGAAATGCTTCGCCCTGAACAAGGCTATCCACTTCGCCTTTTCCTACCGGGCTTTGAAGGCAATATGAGCGTCAAATGGTTGCGCCGCCTCAAATTGGGTGATGCGCCTTGGCAAACTCGGGAAGAAACCAGCGCTTACACAGACTTGATGCCCGATGGCTCAGCTCTGCAGTTCACCTTCCATATGGAAGTCAAATCCGTCATCACGTCTCCCTCGGGTGGTCAAACCATCCAACGTCCTGGTTTCCATGAAATTCAAGGTTTGGCTTGGTCGGGACGAGGGAAAATTCGTCGGGTTGAAGTCAGTGTCGATGGTGGGAAAAACTGGCAAGATGCTGTGCTGCAAGAACCCATTCAAAGCAAAGCGCTGGTGCGTTTTCGCTTTCCCTGGCAATGGCAAGGACAAGCCTCCTTACTTCAAAGCCGGGCCACCGATGAGCTAGGCCATGTACAACCTTCACGAAGCCAAATCATTGCAGATAAAGGCATGAACTTTTATTACCACAACAATTCCATACAAACTTGGCAAGTCTCTGCCCAAGGTGAGGTGCGCAATGTCCACGCTTGAGTTTCGTCATGCACTGGTTTGGCTTCACATGGGTTACTTGTGTTTTATGCCATTGCATTTAAGTGCGCAAGAAAGATTGGGCTTAGGCCAACCGCTGTCTGCTGATTCGCTGGCAGGATGGGACATAGACATCGCCGCCAATGGCAAAGGTCTTCCTGTGGGTCAAGGCAATGCCAACCAAGGTGCCGTTGTTTACGCACAGAAATGCCAAGCCTGTCATGGTGAAAAAGGGGTTGGCGGTCCCGCCAACAAATTGGCTGGTGGTGTCGGCACTTTGAATGGCACTGCGCCCTTGAAGTCCATTGGAAGTTTTTGGCCTTACGCAACCACCTTGTTTGACTACATACGACGGGCAATGCCGTTGAATGCCCCCCAATCTTTGAGCGCAGATCAGGTGTATGCGCTATCGGCTTATTTGCTGTTTTTGAATGGCATAGTTGACGCGTCAATGACCCTCGATTCAACAAGCTTACCTGGGGTAAACATGCCCAATGGACAGGGCTTCAAACCGGTTGTGGACAGCTTGCCCAAATGATGGAATCCATCTTCGCTGATTAAAGCGAAGGTTCATTTTTTCATTGAAACAGTTTGGGCATGCGTGGCCATGTCAAATGCTTTGGCTTTGCCTATGTAGAAACGATCGATACGCCAATCTTTAAGGACTTCGATGGCCAAATCAAAATCGGCGGTATCCAAACTGTAAAGATCTTTGACAGCAAATTGAACATCGGACTCTAGCGAAAGAATGAGCTTGGAAAAGGTTTGCCCCACCACCGATTGTGGGTTTTCCTTGATGAGTTTTTTGACTTGTTTAATCGCTCGCATATGCTTCTCTTTCTTTCTGTGAAAGTCATGCTAACGCATTTCTAGGCAAGCTTTGATAACAAATGCGTGCCATGCTTGTGGCTTCAATGTCGGAAATGCCGCACGCCAGTCAATACCATGGCGACTCCGCGCTCATCTGCGGCGGCGATGATCTCTGCATCGCGCACAGAGCCGCCGGGTTGAATAACACATGCAGCACCCTCATCAACCACCACGTCCAAGCCGTCTCTGAAAGGGAAAAAGGCATCACTTGCCACTGCCGAATCTTTGAGGGACAGCTTGGCATGACCGGCCTTGATGCCTGCCATGCGCGCTGAATCCAGTCGACTCATTTGGCCTGCACCAACGCCCAGTGTCATGCCGTTGCCAGCAAACACAATGGCATTGCTTTTCACGAATTTGGCCACCTTCCAAGCAAACAGCAAGTCTTGCAGTTGAGCTGGGCTGGGTTGGCGCTTGGTCACGACTTTCATATCTTCCATGCGCAGTTGATGGTTGTCAGCAGTTTGCATCAATAAACCTGAACCTATGCGTTTCACGTCAATCGCATTCAAGCCTTGAGACCATGAATCACCACCGCCAGGCGGTAAAGCGATTTGCAACACCCGAACATTGGCCTTGGTTTGGAGCAATTGAAGCGCTTCACCTGTGAATGAGGGGGCTATGAGCACCTCTACAAACTGTTGACCTAAAGCTTGTGCGGTCGCCAAATCCACAGGGCAATTGAAAGCAATGATGCCGCCAAATGCTGATGTGGGGTCGGTTTGGTATGCCTTGTGATAAGCACGCACAGCGTCATCTGCCAGCGCAACACCGCACGGGTTGGCGTGTTTGACGATAACGCAAGCTGGTGTAGCGAAGCTTTTCACACATTCCCAAGCGGCATCTGCATCGGCAATATTGTTGAAAGACAACGCCTTGCCTTGCAGTTGTTGGGCAGTGACCAAAGAACCAGGCGCAG
>Ga0114962_10003118_pt1 | contig 13541 bp, 10 predicted proteins | sample C_130820_MF_Meta_FD_87017 | JGI IMG/M metagenome (GOLD analysis project Ga0114962, IMG submission 87017) | Freshwater microbial communities from Lake Croche, Canada to study carbon cycling - C_130820_MF_MetaG | ecosystem: Environmental > Aquatic > Freshwater > Lake | place: Lake Croche, Canada... | reverse complement strand
TTTCTGGGACTCAAAAGCACCAGAGCTTGGAAGATCATCTTCAACCACCGGTGCCTGAGCGCTGTCTGGCGTCGATTCGGATTTTGATGATGGGGGCTGGGGTGAGGAGTTCATAAACGGCTGCAATACAAAATTATTTCAAAATCCAATTGAAAGGCCCTAAATCAAAGGGCCCTTTCATTCACATATAGGGTCTTTACGGATCAGATTGTACGCACTTCGCCAAAAAACGTTGCCTTCATTCTCCAAAACTTCTATTTTGATCAAGCCCGCTTTGCATGGGCCCCCCGTGCAAAGCCCCGTCTGTGGCGCGTAAACCGCGCCATGGGTTGCGCAGATCAACCATGTTTTGGACCGATCAAAGAAGTGGCCCTCTTGGTAATCCATTTCCATGGCCACGTGAGTGCAACGGTTCAAGTAGGCATGCACCTGGTTCTCAAATCGAATGGCAAATGCTCGGCAAGTTTGTCCGCCATAAATCACATCAAAGACCACCGCCTTGCCGCCATTTTCAAGCGCTTCAGACCGACACAAATGGTATTGAATCTGATGGGTCACAAGCTCACCTCTTTGCCCTTGCCGGGTTGATTTCAAAAAACTTCTCCACCCCTGATCCTCGCCTACTTGTCAAACGACTTGAACCAATCCCATAAATCTTGCACGCTGTTGGCAAAGATCAAAGGGGTGTACTTTTTAAGCTCCCGGTCCTCATGGGCACCGTAGGTGACCGCGGCACTTGGACAACCCGCTCTCTTGGCCATCTCCAAATCATGGGAGGTGTCTCCAACCATCAAGGTTCTAGCGGGCAAGGCCCCATACAGGGACATCAATTCATGGAGCATGAGCGGATCGGGCTTGCCAGCGGTCTCATCGGCTGTCCTTGAGTCATCGATCAAGCCCTTGAGGGTTTTAAAGTGAAGCGCAGCATTCAAACCTGCGCGGCTCTTTCCAGTGGCAATGGTGATCACGTAATGCTCTGACTTGAGCCACTCCAAGAGGTCAATCACCCCATCAAAAAGGGCCAATTCGTGTTCTTTTTTTTGGTAATGAAAGCGATATCGCTCACCGAGCTGCGCATACAAGTGCTCGGGCACATCAGGTGCGGCATGCGCCAAAGCAGCCATCAATGGCATACCAATCACATAAGAAGCTTGTATTGCGTGGGGCCTTTGACCCCCCACATCTTCCACCGCAGCTTGTATGCAGCGCGTGATCAACTGCGTGGAATCAAAAAGAGTCCCATCCCAGTCAAATGCGATCAAATCAAAGGGTCGTTGGGGGTTTGAAATCATGGTCCGTCTCTAAAGCTCCTCAAGCTCAAGGCCTCACAGCCTGGCTCTCCAAGCCTTGCTGCTTGTCAATGAATTCTTGCAATTCTTGGGGGAGAGCACATTCTAGGGTCACGGGTTTGGCGATGTTGGGGTGAAAAAATTTCAATTGCCATGCATGCAGAAACATGCGCTTGAGACCGACCTTTTGGAGGGCTTTGTTTTGATCGTAGTCTCCATACTTTTCATCGCCCAAAATGGGATATCCCAGACTGGCCAAATGAACCCTTATTTGATGCGTACGACCCGTTTTGATGGTCACCTCCAGCAAGGAATAAGCGCCCACAAGGCGCGCTACTTTCACCAAGGTAATGGCCCTCAAACCCGAGGGGTCATCCTTGGGCGCCACCTTCACCCGCCTTTCGCCTTCTTGGGTTCCATTGCTGAGCAAAAACCGCTTGAGCGGTAAATCAATGACCTTTCTGTTGGAGGGCCATTGGCCGTGTACCATGGTCAGGTAGGTTTTGCCCGTCTCACGCTCTCTGAATTGGTCTTGTAGGTGCTTGAGTGCGCTCCTTTTCTTGGCCACAAGCAAGATGCCCGACGTTTCACGGTCAATTCGATGGACCAACTCCAATGATTTGAGCAACGGGCGGGCCTGCCTGAGTTGCTCAATCACCCCAAAACTCACACCACTGCCCCCATGAACCGCGATGCCGGCAGGCTTATCGATGGCCATCAAGTGCTCATCCTCCATCAACACTGGAAATTCCCGGGCAGGAATACCGCCAGAAAGGGCCAATTCTTCCTTCATTTGCGCTTGCTCTGAGGTCCGCAAAGGCGGCAGGCGCACGACATCCCCGCTTTGAATTCGGCTGTCTGCCGATGCTCGCCCCTTGTTCACCCGCACCTCGCCAGAGCGAATGATGCGGTAAATGTGTGTTTTGGGCACCCCTTTGAGGTGGCGCATCAAAAAATTATCCAACCTTTGGCCAGCAGACTCCTCATCCACTTCGATTAGTTTTGCCTGAAATGGCTTCTCAGGCCCTAAGGGTCGTATAATGTTATTCACCAGCGTTGGATTCCAAGTACTTGATTTGTTTTGTCATTTGGTCAATTAGATCACGTAAACACCCCAAGCTGGCGGTCGATGCCCCGACAGGCCCCGCGACACAGACTCACCTCCTATGAAGTGTGAGGGGTGCGCCCCCCATCGGTTGAGCCGACATCCATTGAACTTTGATACGGAATATACAGAGTTTGACTTGCCTCAATGAACCTATGGTCCAAGACAAGTCAAACGGATCACAGCGAGAAAAGAAATTTAAGATGTTGATGGTGTTTTTCATGTTGCCCCTCTTTCTGTATGGGATTTTCCCCATGACAGCGCTTGGGTTCGCACGCAACACCCCATTGTCTTTGCACACTCGGATGGCCCGCTTTACAAAAGCGTCACCCACTCCTTTGCAACTCGCTCCTGTCCACGTGCCCAGTCTTCGCCAGCGACCTTAAAACGGTCGCCCTCACAGGCGAATCTTAGCGGCAATTCCTTTCGTTCTTGGCGTCGTTTCAGGCATCGTTGGTCCGTCATGGGCCTGTGATGTTTAGTTATATATATGTAAAGGAACGCATCAATGAAACGGATGCTTATCAATGCCACGCAAGCTGAAGAAAGACGCTTAGCGATCGTAGACGGTCAAAAATTACTTGACTATGAAATTGAAATCGAAGGAAGAGAACAGCGAAAGGGCAACATCTACAAAGCTGTTGTGACCCGAGTGGAGCCTTCCCTAGAGGCTTGCTTTGTTGACTATGGAGAAGAGCGCCACGGCTTCTTGCCCTTCAAGGAAATATCCAAACAATTTTTCAGCTCCAACATCTCTCCTAGCCAAGCTCGCATACAAGATGTGATTCGCGAAGGACAAGAACTTTTGATCCAAGTGGAGAAAGAGGAACGAGGCAACAAAGGTGCCGCGCTCACCACCTTCATCTCCTTGGCGGGCCGTTATGTTGTTTTGATGCCTAACAACCCCAGAGGTGGCGGCGTGAGTCGGCGCATTGAGGGCGATGACCGTGCGGAACTCAAAGAGGCCATGGACCAACTGGAATACCCCAACGGTATGTCCATCATTGCCAGAACCGCTGGCATCGGTCGATCTGCGCCTGAATTGCAATGGGATTTGAACTATTTGCTCAAATTATGGACGGCCATTGATGGCGCCGCCAAGGGTGGCAAAGGGGCTTTCTTGATTTATCAAGAGTCCAGTTTGGTCATCCGAGCCATTCGCGACTATTTCAACAATGACATTGGCGACATCTTGATCGACACCGATGACATCTTTGATCAAGCTCACCAGTTCATGTCCCACGTGATGCCAGAGCACGCGGCCCGAGTCAAACGCTACAGAGATGACGCACCCCTCTTTAGCCGCTTTCAAATTGAACATCAAATTGAATCCGCTTATGCAAGAACGGTGAACTTGCCCAGTGGAGGCGCGATTGTGATTGACCACACAGAGGCCTTGGTTTCTGTGGACGTCAACTCCGCTAGAGCCATCCGTGGAGGTGACATCGAAGAAACTGCCACGCGCACCAATTTAGAAGCCGCCGAGGAAGTCGCACGTCAAATGCGCTTGCGTGACTTGGGTGGTTTGATTGTGATCGACTTCATTGACATGGAGGAGTCCCGCAACCGCCGAGATGTAGAAAACAGACTTCGTGACTCATTGAGACAAGACCGTGCTCGTGTGCAGTTCGGCACGATCAGTAAATTTGGCCTGATGGAGATGAGCCGCCAGCGCCTGCGACCCGCCTTGTCTGAAGGCGCCTCTATTCCTTGCCCGCGTTGTGGCGGCTCAGGGCATGTCAGAGACACCGAGAGTTCAGCCCTTCAAATTCTAAGGATCATTCAAGAAGAGTCCATGAAAGACAACACGGCGGCGGTTCACGCTCAAGTGCCCGTTGAAGTGGCTTCCTTTTTGCTCAATGAAAAACGCACTGAAATTGCCAAAATTGAGCTCAAGCAACGCATCAGCGTCTTGCTCGTGCCCAACAAGGCCCTTGAGACGCCCAACTACAAACTCGATCGCCTCAAGCACGACGATCCACGTTTGGACAACATGGAGGCGAGCTACAAAATGGTCGATGAGATCGAAGACGTGACAGCCGTCACACGTCGCTCTCAGGAACCCACCAACCGCCAAACACCGGTGATCAAAGGCGTCTTGCCTGATGCACCCGCACCTAAACACGAAACGAAACCAGCGGTTGCTGCAGCAGCCAAAACACCGCCCCAACCCGTCGCCACCCAAGGCTCTGGTGGGGTGCTTGCTTGGATCAAGTCTTTGTTTGGCGCAGGAGAAGCCAAAAAAGAAACGCCAGCCACATCCAAGACATCCAGTGACGCCAAAAAAGAAGACAAGCGCGATACCAAAGAGGGCAGAAACCCCAGGGACTCTAGGCGCGGGGGACGCAGAGGCGATCGTGCAGATCGTGCAGATCGTGCTGAGCGTCCTGAGCGCGCCGAACGCGGCGAAAAAGCCTCCAGGTCGGAGAACCCCTCCGAGCAAGGCACTGACGTCAACAACGGGAACGCCGAGCCACGTGCCGCGCGCCCCCGCAATGCAAGAGGTGGTTCACGCAACGCTCAAAATGACCGCGCAACGGACACCCGCTCGCAAGATCCTCAGACACGCACTGAACCCCTGAACAACGCAGAACTTGAGCGGGGAGAGACCGAGCAACAGCGTCCAAGCAGACGTGAACGCGGTGAGCGAACCGATGGCCGACGAGAAAGGGGCCCTCGAAAAGGGTCTGATCGACCCCTCCAAGGTGAAGACACGCCAAGCCGCAGCAGCAACGACAACCTTGCCCAAGCCACACCCGAGCAGCACCTGGCTCAAGGTGATGCGCTGAACAACAACGACTCAAGCGCAGGCTCATCGAATTCGGCCAATCCTCCTGAAAACAAAGAGAGAAGAGGTCGTGACCGTTATGGCAGAGACCGTCGAGAAAGAGCACCTCGTGACACCGACAGCGCTTCCATCGATCAAGGGCTGACCCAAGATCTCACGGCTTCCTCATCCAATGAGAGCGCTGACAAAACGTCACAACTTCGCCAAGGATCCTACTTTGACGCGCCACCCAGCGCACCTCAAAGAGCCCTTGCAACAAGTGACAACGCCCAAGCCGAACCGACCCTTGACCAAGCACCTTCAAAGCCTGCGCAGGCAACCAAGATCGCCATGCCCAGCATTGCATCTTATGACTTGCCCGTAGAGTCCTTGATCTCTTTGACGCAGTCTTCCAACTTGCAGTGGGTCCAATCGGACCCCATCAAAGTCGCACAAGTCAAAGAAAGCATTGCCAATGAGCCTCGTGCAGTGCGTGTTCCCCGCTTGCGTCCTGCTCCTGTGGAGCTTCATGAAGGTCCTCTGGTGTTGGTGGAGACGAAAAAAAGTCTCAGCCAATTGAACTTGCCCTTCTCAAGCGACGCCAAATAAGAGGGGCCTCAGGCAAGACCGCGTTGACAACAGCGCGGTTTGCTTGAGCAAAGGGGTTCTAAAGGTAGGACAAAGGGTTCCTAGAACCTTGAACCTAGGGACGGCGAGCTGACAAGGCTTGAGGCCAGACGCTTGAGGCTTATGGCCAGACGCTCTCGCTCTCTCGCTCAGGGTCTAGTGCTGAAGCAAGGCCGCCTGGCGCCAAAGTTCAAGCGCCTTTGCGTGCTCACCCTTTTGCTCCATCAACTGAGCCAATCCAATCCAAGCGCGTCGTTGAAGACTGGGGGCCATGTTTCTATGACTGGCCAACTCTAAAAGTTGCTGCGCTTTGCCCCACAAAGCATGATGCATGCATGTTTGTCCGTACAAGTACTGCAATTCGCTCACTTGCGGGTACAAACGTACCGCTTGCTCCAAGAGGTTCAAGTCTTGTGAATTCGGTGCCAATGCCAAGATCACGGTTTGCAAAAATAAAACCAACTCTTCGCGCATCTCAGGAGACAAGCTTTGAGGTTCTTTCAACAAGATCGCCCTGTCATGGTCAAGCCACTCCTTGGCCATCTCAGCCGAGCCTTCCAAGCTCAACAAACGCTTGGCCGCCAACATGCCAATGCCTTGTAGTTGGCGCTCTTTGGCCTCCAAGCGACCCCAGGTTTTGAGCAACTGCGCCTCATCTTTGGCTTGTGAAAGACAAGATGCAATGAGGCTTTTCAACAAGCTTTGGGCCACACTTGCAGAGAAGGCGCCGTGCTTGGCCAAGAGCTTGGCGGTCTCCAGGGCGAGTTCATGGTGCTCGCTCAAGCGAGCAGCCTTGAGTCTTAACCTCAAAGCCACCGTCCTTCGAGCTGCACCAGCGGACAATTGCGCCAAACTCGACAAGGCCGCCTGCGGGTCCTTGTCCGACAAATGCCACCGAGTCGCCAACAATTGACTGGTCTCCATGGGCTCGACATGAGACGACACTTGCAAGGCTCTTGACCACGACAGGGCTTTTTCAAAGTGAGACTCTCGCCCGACTTGGTCCCTCAAGGCGTGTGCCGCCTCGGCGTGAATCAAATGCAGCATGCATTGAAGCTCAGACAGATAAATTTCTGAGAGCGCATGCTCCATGCGCCCAGAGTTCAAATCTTGCAAAAGCACCAAGGCTTTGTTTGAAGACTTTTGAGCGCGAAGATAGCGACCTGAAGAGAGCTGAAAAATCGATTGCAAGAGCCCTTGCTGAACGGCCCTTTCCTTTTGCAGCAATCGCCACCTTTGAGCCCTTTGGGGCAAGTCCACCAAAAGCTGGGTGCCTCTCAAGGTGAGATACAAGGCAAGAAAGCTTAAACCCCATAACAAAATGACCAAATTGAGCGAGAGATCGACTCTGTAGGGTGGCCAAAAAAGTGTGACCACACCTTGATTGGCACCCAAAAAAATAGACAAAGCCACGGCCACTGCAAACAAAAACAAAAACCAAATGGCAGCGCGCATCTCAGTGCCCTGCCTGCGCTTGCGCAAGGGCCGTCAAACTCTCAGATAGAGTTGGCAACTGCAACTGCTTTAAACTCACTTGAATGCTTTGCAGCAAAGCAATGGCCACTGCTGTGTTCTTTTGATGCAAGTCAAAATATTGATTGATTTCTTTTTGTACGACCGCTGTATCAGCTCTGGCGGTATCCACTTGCCGGGCCAACAAGGCCATCCTGGCGTTGAGCAAACGCAATTTTAAATTCTCACGTACAAAAAAAGCTTGCTCTGGGCTGATCAACACCCCTTGAGGATGATCGATTTGACTCACCCGAAGAAGACCTTTGAGCTCAAGCCAGACCGAGGCAAATGCCTTTTGCCACCACCCTTGGGTGATGCGTTGCGCCCAAGACAGGGACACGTCTTGCGCTGGCACTTGGGAGCCCTCTTTGTGACCCGGGCCTGGTGTTTGAGCTGAGCTTGTACCCAAGGACAAAGCGCTTGAGGAGCCACTTGATGAGCCACTTTCCTTGCTCTTGAGCACATCGTTGCTCAGTGGCAGCTCATCCATCAAGCGAATCATTTCGTCCAACTGAATCAATAAATTCGGCGTGTCGGCCAAAGACGAACTTTTGACGCGATCAATGTCCTTGGCAATGGCACGTTGCACACCACTTAGTCGAGGTTGCGAGATTTTCGCCAAACGCTCTTCAGACGCCTTCAAGGCAGACAGCAAAGGTTGCAAACTTCCTGTCAGCAGGGCCTGCTGTTGAGCCAAACGCAGGGAAGCGTCGATGTCTTCAATCAAGTTCTCGTCTCTGGAGCGACTGAGGCTTTGCATCAAGGCGTCCAATTGCGCTCTTTGTAAAACCACTTCACTCAACTTGTTTTGTGTCAGTGCAAGTTTCGCTGCTGTATCCCGTGTCAAATCAAGCGATTCCTTGGCCAAGCTCTTGGCCTCTAAAGAGGCCAAGGAGGTGTCTGCGCTCTGTCTAGCGACCAGTTCTTGTACATGGGAGAGTTTGTCCCAGAGATAAAAACCCACCACGACCGCAAGAACACTGCAAAAAGCCCAAAGCACAAGAAAAGACTTCAAGAACATGTTGTTAAGAAATTCAGGCGCAGCTTTGGCCTTTGCCCGCTCAAGTGATGGATGGGCATGTGTTGTTCGCGCCTCACCTGAATGCACCCTTGAGGGTTGAGCTTCTGAAGCCTTGTCTTGGTCAGAGGTGAGACTGGGTGCAACAGATGCCTTGGCCGACTCAACGCTCGCAAGCTCTTTTTCTGGGGGTTTAGGCGTTGTCTCGTTCTTGTTCATGAGATGGATTCTAGTGACCGCAACACATCCTTCACATCAGGTCGTGACAGGAGAACAACACCAAAACCCAAATCACGAAGTGCTGTGGCAATTCTTTCATGGGTCACAATGGCACAAGCCTGGGAAAAATCGGCCCCCTTTAACTGCTCGGCCAAATTGCTGACCGCTTGGGAACTGCTGAAAACCCAGACATGGGTGGGCTTTAAAAATTCTCGGACCCTTTGACGCTGCTCTTCACGCCAAATGGGTGAACGCCTTTGGTAGGCCACCACATAGTTCACCTCAAGTCCATGCGCGATGAGTTGTTGACTGAGAAACTCTCGTCCCATGCCATGGGACAAGTCTTTAGGCCCACCCGCGTGTTGATCCATACCTCGCACAATCAAGACCTTTTGAGCGGGCTTCACCGTGTGTTGGACACGCAACCAAAGATGCTCACTGTCCCATAGTCCAGACTCATCTTGTGGCATCCAGATGCAAGGTTCACCGACCCCCGCTTTTAACAATGCCGCTTTGCTGCCACCCCCAGTGACCCAACACGGTGTGCGCCAAGCACTCATATCGAATTGAAGGTGGAGAAAGAATTGAGCCACCGCTTGCGGGCTCACAAACATCAACGCTTGGTAGTGATCCACTTGAGAACCAACTGTCTTCAGGGCATTTGGATCTGGAGGACCCTCGATTTCAATCAAGGCCAGATGATGGACTCTTAAGCCCTTGTCTCTCAATGCACTGAGCCAATCCTCGGACGGAGCCTGAGGACGAGTGATCACCACGGTGCGCACAAGGCTTGGGTCGCGCAAGAGTTGTTGGATCATGAAAAAAATTAATTCTGGATCAACTCGATCACAAAGAAAGCACTACACAGGCTTCATCACTCTAGCGCCTGAATCGATCAGCATTTGAGCAACCTGCTCACCCAGTGCCTCAGCAGCCAAGAGGTCGGCCACTTCGGCGGTCAATTTTGCAGTGACCAAGGGGCTTGCCGCCTCCAACTCTCCCCAAGCAGCGCTGAGGGTCAAATACTCCCCTTGAACGGTCGCGTGTGCAGCCAAAGGCATCGAACAGCTCCCGCCCATGCGTCTAGAGACCGCACGTTCCGCAGCAACCGCCAGCCAAGTGGTCTGATGGGACAAGGCCTTGAGCACCTCTTGCACATCCCCTCGATTGGCCCGAATCTCTATGCCCAAGGCGCCCTGACCGGCGGCAGGAAGCATCTCTGTGATTTCAAAGATGTGCCTGATGCGCTCTTGCAGACCCAAGCGCTTTAAACCCGCTGCAGCCAACACGATACCGGCGTACAAACCCTCGTCCAATTTCTTCAACCGGGTATCCAAGTTACCGCGAAGAGGCTCAATCTTTAAATCTGGGCGCAGAGCACGAAGCAGCACTGTTCTGCGCAAGCTTGAGGTGCCAACCGTGGCACCCCTTGGCAAATCTTGCAAACTTGCATGGTGTGAGGACACCCAGGCATCTCTGGGGTCTTCTCGCTCCATGACACACCCCAAGTGAAAGCCTTCAGGCAAATCCATGGGCACATCCTTTAAGGAGTGCACCGCCAAATCCGCTTGACCATTTTCCAAGGCCACTTCAAGCTCCTTGACAAAGAGACCCTTGCCGCCCACTTGGCTCAAGTTGCGATCCAAAATCTGGTCCCCCTGCGTGGTCATGCCAAGCAACTTCACGTCCAAACCGCGCTCGGATAAAAGAGATTGAACATGCTGTGCTTGCCAAAGCGCCAAGCGGCTCTCGCGAGTGGCTATGGTCAAGGTGCGAAGAGGTTGTTTTGCGTCTGAATTCACGATTGATGAAACACCATAAAAAGAATTGATTGGGATCCTAGCACGGCGACGGTCCATGAAGCCTTAGTCCAAACCCCAAAACGGACTCGGCGTTCATCTATGGGCTTTAGACAGCCAGGCTCTTCAAGGCGAGCTCTGGGTTGGCAACTTCTTCAGGGCTTGGGTTGCACCCAAGCTCAAAAAACTTCTTGGCCATCATGTGATCCATCACCGCATTCACACTCTCCACACAGGCCAGGCGATCCTGATCGTAGTGAAAAAGTGAAAAACTTTGCTCATTCGCACCTGGGCGCTTGATGGTCTTGGGTGAGGGCGGCAAGAGCCCAACCATTTGAAGTCGCATGGCACCTTGTTCAGACCAAAACCATGGCGTAGGCTTGTACGAGACGGGCTGACCCATGATGCTTTGGGCCGCCACTTTGGCTTGGTCGTTGGCATTTTGGATCGACTCCAGGCGCAGGCCCGCACCAGTCGGCCCGTAAGGAAAGACCGTACAGTCACCGATGGCCCAAACATTGGGCAGCGAGGTTCTCATTTGATCATCCACCACAATTGCGCCGTCGCACGCCAATCCAATCGATTGCGCCAGCGCCGTATCGGCTTGCGCACCAATGCCTAGCAACACGCGTTGCACCTTCAACTCTTGGTCTTGCAAAGCAAGGTGTGTGAGCTGATGGGATTCTGTCTTGTAGCCCGAAATGACACTTTGCAAGCGGATGTCCAGGCCCGCAGCCCTGTGGGTCTTCAACACATGAGCTGACAACTCCATCGAAATGGATCTGGCAAGCAACCTGGATCCGACCTCTAAGACGGTCACCTCTTTTCCTAGGGCTTTGAGCGTTGCGGCCAACTCCAGGCCTATGAATCCTCCTCCGATGAAGGTCACACTTTGGGTGTTGGCCAGTTGTGACCTCAGTGTTTGAGCATCTTGTGCGGTCCTGAGCAAATGCACATTCTCTAGCTCTGGCCCCAACTCAGGCAAGCGCCTAGGGCGCGTACCGGTCGCAAAAACAAGCTTGGAAAAGGCGACACTTTGTCCAGAGCTCAAATGCACCACTTGTTGCGTCAAATCAATGCTTTTGACCGCATCGCCCAAGTGGACTTGAATGCCTTGTTGATCAAACCACGACTGGGCTCGAATGACTTGGACCGTTTCGTCGTCCTTTTTAAAAAAAGCTTTGGACAAGGGTGGGCGCTGATAGGGCAAGACACTCTCTTCACAGACCAAATGCACCCGTTGTCCTTGACCCAATTCGGCCAATGAGGCGCAAATTTGTGCGCCTGCATGTCCACCACCTATGACCACAATGGAGTCTTTGCCCATGTCTTGAATTCCTAAAGTGTTGCTCATCCGAGGAGCGAAAATGACATCATAGGCCTCTTTGACCCCGCTTTTAAGACATTTTAAAGGGTCTGCACCTAACGCTCACCCACAACTGGCACTCACACAAGGCCTGCAACGGCTAAAATAGGTCCATGACTACGAATTCCCTTGATCAAAAATCACAGGCCTGGTCAGGCCTGTTCACTGAACCCATGAGCGAATTGGTTCAACGCTACACAGCGAGCGTCTTCTTTGACCAACGTTTATGGCGAGCCGATATCCAAGGCTCTTTGGCGCACGCTCAAATGCTTTTCGAATGTGGCATTTTAAGCGCCGAGGACTTCGCCTCCATTCAACGTGGCATGGTGCTGATCACCGCGGAAATTGAAGGTGGCGATTTTGAATGGAAGCTGGCCCTAGAGGATGTGCACTTGAACATCGAGGCCAGGCTCACACAGTTGGTTGGAGATGCGGGCAAGAGGCTGCACACCGCGAGATCTAGAAACGATCAAGTGGCAACAGATGTGCGTTTGTGGCTCAGCGCAGAAATCGATTTGATTCGATTGCTTTTGAACGACTTGCAGGCCGCTCTCTTGGCCTTGGCAGAAAAAAACATCGACGTGATCCTACCTGGATTCACCCACTTGCAAGTGGCACAACCCGTGAGTTTTGCGCACCATCTGCTGGCCTACATTGAAATGTTTTCGCGCGATGCCCAACGCATGCAAGAAATCAAGGTCAGAACGAACTGCTTGCCTTTGGGCTCAGCGGCCCTGGCGGGCACCAGTTACCCCATCAATCGCTTGCGAGTGGCAGAGCTCTTGGGCATGGTCAACGCTTTGGGAGAGCCCCAAGTCTGCCAAAACAGCCTTGACGCTGTCAGTGACCGTGACTTTGCCATTGAGTTCACCAGCGCTTGTAGCTTGTTGATGGTGCACATCAGCCGCATGAGTGAAGAGTTGGTCTTGTGGATGAGTCAAAACTTTGCCTTCATTCAAATTGCGGATCGCTTCACCACGGGCAGCTCCATCATGCCGCAAAAGAAAAACCCCGACGTCCCCGAACTCGCTCGTGGTAAAACCGGCAGGGTGGTGGGCCATTTGATGGGCTTGTTGATGCTCATGAAAGCGCAACCCTTGGCCTACAACAAAGACAATCAAGAAGACAAAGAGCCCCTCTTTGACACCGTTGACACGGTCAAAGACACGTTACGTATCTTTGCGCAAATGATCGCGGGCGAAAAAGACCCGATCACGGGGGTTTACAGCGGTGGCCTACGTGTTCAACAAGAGGCCATGCAAGCGGCGGCCCTTAAAGGCTATGCCACAGCGACCGATTTGGCCGATTATTTGGTCAAAAAAGGACTGCCCTTTAGAGATGCCCATGAAACGGTCGCCCTGGCGGTCAAACAAAGTATGAAGGACGGTAAGGCCTTGAGCGCCCTCACCCTGCAGGAGCTTCAAAGCTTTCACCCAAGCATCGAAGCCGACGTCTATGCGGTGTTAAGCTTAGAGGGATCCCTTCACTCCAGAATGAGCCTAGGCGGCACCGCTCCTGAGCAAATCAAGACTCAAATTCAGCGCCACGCTCTTCGCCTCCAGAAAGAATCCGCATGCCTGTGATCACGACCATTGAAGACTTAAGACGGATTGCAAAAAAACGCGTTCCAAAAATGTTCTACGATTACGCGGATTCAGGCTCATGGACTGAGAGCACTTACCGCGCCAACGAAGAAGACTTCAAGGGCATCAAATTTCGCCAACGCGTGGCGGTCAACATGGAAAACCGCTCAACCGATTGCAGCATGATTGGACAAAAGGTGAGCATGCCCGTGGCCATCGCGCCCACGGGCTTGACTGGCATGCAACATGCCGACGG